>Ga0179593_1376845_pt1 | contig 13424 bp, 13 predicted proteins | sample CZODoug2_1_08_16_FD_185931 | JGI IMG/M metagenome (GOLD analysis project Ga0179593, IMG submission 185931) | Vadose zone soil fungal communities from Angelo Coast Range Reserve, California, USA - CZODoug2_1_08_16fungal (PacBio error correction) | ecosystem: Environmental > Terrestrial > Soil >... | reverse complement strand
TTTTTTTCATCGTTCTTCTCTTTGCTTCAACAGCTCTCGAGTTCTTTTTTGCTGTTAAATTCCCCTTACGGCTCGCTCTTTTTTCCTCCCCCCGGCCCGCCGTTTTAGGGCATTTCTTTTCATTTGCCATTTCAGCCCAGTAGACAACTCCTTGCCCCTCTTGCGAAGGCACCCCCTCTTTTTGCGTCCTATCGTCTACCCTCCCTTAACCAAACGTCTCCATTACATGATTGCTCCACTCGGGCATTCCCCCTGTCGCCCACTCGCCCGGTCTTTCTTTTTTATTTAAAGATTTTTTGGTTCACTCGCTCCCCCCTTCTTCATATATTGGATTTATTGCTTCCTTCTCTGCGATTTTTTCACCGCTTCGGCTTTGTTCTTTTTTCTTTTTTGCTTTAATTTTCTTTTTTCGCTTTCAGATGACTTCAGATGTGCTTCTTTTATTCTGCGAGCTGGTTCACCCTTTATTTACGCTCCTCCAGGAGTCTTTTTCTTCACTTTTTCCCTCCATTTTATTTATTGGTAGCTACTCGCCCCTACTCCCTCTCCACTACATGATTCAGAGCCAGTATGCCTCTTCGCTCCTATCTCTTGGTTTCCCTTTTCCCCCTTTTTCCCACCTTAACTCCCACGTCCCTTACCAAGCTCCCGCAAAACTTAGCCCTTCTTAGGACCCAATTGTTCATTAATTCTCTATTTTATGATATCGTAAGAGATCTGCTTTTTTTCCCCCTTTTGTCTTTGACCGTGCCCTCCCTCCCCCCCAAATTTTAGACATCCACATCCTTGTCCGTTGAGTGTTTTGCTTTTTAAAGGTGTGGTGCCGCTTCAGCATTTTTTCCATCGCCTAATAGTCGCTCTGTATTCCTCCGCCTTTTTCTTTTCCTTGTGCAATTCTCTCGCTTCGCATGCGGTTTACGGTTTGACCCTTGTTGTTTGCTTTTTTTCGGCTTGTTCGCTTGCCCCACATACCCGGGCGCCCTTCAGACGTTCCCTTTACGCTGGATCTTTGCTGACATTGGTCGACCGTGCCTGTTCTCCCTGTTATTGCTTTCTTGGTCCAGCCAACACCGCGGCCTTGGTTCTTAGTCATTAGAGTTGGCGACGTGGATTTTTTTAACATGAGGTTTGACCCCATCGTATGAATTTTTGCATATATCCGAGTCCAGGTGCTAGGAAGATGTCAGAGACTTTTAAGCGCTGTCCAAGGTCCCTATGAGTACATTCTACAAGGCGACTTTTCTACCTTGAAATGAGCTCTTCTTTATTTAATTCCCATTATTTGAAGATTTCACTTCTGAAAGTGTTTCTGTTCTTGTTTTTATTGGCCTTTTGTTTGACTGATTATTCTCTATATTCAGCCCACAGTAGCCCCCACTTCCTTACTCGTTTGGCCCCTTTCTTATCTACATGCTTCTCCTGTTTTCCTGTCCGCCAGAACCGATTCTATTTCTGACACACTTAGGATTGATTCCCCCCCAACACCTTCTCCATCGATCTTCTGCTTGCCCCGACCCCCCCCCATTTTGTTGGTTGGTTGTCATATATGCAATTTGCCGCATTGCCCCCTCACCTTGTTTGTTTTTTCCTTCCTCGTTATCTGTGGCGTACCATGAAGGGACGCCACTTTCTTTGCCGATTCGTTGCTTTCTTTTTTACACGCTTGTTTTTCTTTTATTCTACGCTTTTTTCATTTTGCCGCTACCTTTCACCTAACAGTTACATTATGAACCGGGGTAATTCCCGTGATCGGTTCAAATCTAAAGGTCGTTTTTCGCTTTTCGGAATATATCCTTTACGTACTCTACTTTTGTGGCCTCCTCCCCTTCTATTTCATCCGACTTCGCTTTTCCCTGTCGTGAGGTCATTCCCTAGTCCCAACCCTCTTTCCACTCTCCGAGCCCGCGATCCTCGCTTCTCTCTTTCATCGTTTCCCCCAGATCTCTTTTCACATTTTCATTATATTTCCCCTTTTTTTCAAGCAGTTTTTTTTGTTATCATCTGATTGAATTCCGCGTATTCACTTCTTTACGTCGTTTGACTCTATGAAAGGCTCGTCAGAAAAGGCCCTTTTTTTTTCACCCCCCGCTCCTCCCGGAGTTCCTCCCCGGAAACTTCTGTATGATTGACTCACTCTCGTAGAGCAACTCCTGTTCTAAAGTCGGGTTTTATTCGAGTGCTCCTCCTCTCATCGGCACGTTTACCTTTGAGAGTCCTCGGCCGGCCTCGAGCAGTATTCCGATTGGTCTTAACTTTTCGTAACAGGTCTCGCTTTCTCACCCCCCCAGACTTGCTTTTTCACCCTTCCTTACGCTTCTTTTTTCTCGACGTCCTGAGGCACTTCATGTCCCCCTCGTATTCTTTCTTCTCTGATTCTTTTAACCCCGTTCAGAGCCTGCCTCGGCTTTTGTTATTCGTTAAGTGTTTCTTTTTTTTCGCATCTCGAGAATTTCCTCCTCGCCAGTCCTCCCAGTCCCCCCCGCAGCACGTTTCTTTTCGTTTCCCCCAGAATTCCCAGTTTATCTTGATTTCATCAAGTTTTTTCCCAGATGTCTTCCTTTTCTGTACGTCTCTGTTGCAGTATTGTTTGACTCTCTCCCTTCTGAAGCTGCTCTCTATCCCTACGCTCTTTTTTCCTGCCGTTCTCTTAATTACTAACGGAGTTTTAACTTCAAATCTTTTTTTTAGCTTATTTCATGCCGAGAGTGTTTTCTCTTCTTCATCCCGCTTTCTACCCCTTCGATTAATGACAACCATTTCTATTTCTTCCCCTTATCAATATTCCGTTTATCGATTTTTCTTTTCCCCTCTCTTTGTCCATCGGCTCAGCGAGCCCACCCCCAGTTCCTCCTTTTTCGCTCCATTCTGCTTTCTTTCTTGTGGCCAGCGTGCCTCTCCCCCCCCTTTCTTTTCTTCTTCGATTTTCCTTTTCCGCGATTCCCCTTTTGCTTACTGTCCCGAGACGGTGTTTTTCCTTTGGCTTTTCGTACGTTGTATGATCTGCAGCACTTCTCACTCTTTCTAGATCTTCTCTCTCAAAATTCTAATGGTTTTACCGGTCCTTTCTTTCCAGGCTGGATTGCTTCCGCTTAATTTTTACAATATCGTCCTTCGATTCCTTCAGGTTATACATAATTTTCTCCCTGTTCGTTTTTGGGGCTCTCCAGATTTGAGTTTTTTTTATTTATCGACATCGAAGTTTGTTGGCACCCAAATCGGTTTGCTTTTTCCTTCTCTCCTTGTTGCGGATTTTCGCTTTTCCTCGTTTTGCCTTCTCTTTTTCTTTTCCCTTACAGTTGGTTTTGATCAATATGCTATCTCTGTTAGGTGTCGTCCCTTTTTGGTCTTTTTTCCCTATCTGCTTCCAGCCTAGTATTAGCTTCACATCCTGTTTTACTTTCTGCAAATTTTCTCTCCATAAAGATCTGCGCCTCATTTCACGGAGAAATCTTATGTGCTTTTCGCCAGTTGCTTTCGAAATCGACCCTGTAGGCGAGCTCCCCTTCCTTTTCCCCTTCTCTTAGAGCTCTCTTTGGCTTTTGATCCTTTTTCCGCTTTTTCTTTTGAATGAATCATTCGCTTTTTCCCTTTCAGATGTCGTCAATTGTCGTCCCTCGACGTCTTTTCTTTTTGTGCCCAAAGATTTCCGGAATTGCATCCTTCCTCCGGAGTTTTGCCCCCCGTAGTTTCACGGTTGACAGTTTATACTCCATCCCCATCGTGTTTTTCTTTTGTCGCCATTTCTGACGTTTATGCCCTCCCAGGCTATCTTCCGCTCCCTCTTCGCGCGAGAGATACCATCCTCTCTTTTTTCCTCCCTTCCCAAAATTTGTTCCCTCTCTATCTCCCTGTCTTGTTGTTGGATACTATTTTTCCTCGGTTTGTTTTTCTACCTCTAGTATGGCTCCTAGAGCGCGGTTTCTTTAGAAGAGATCCCCCACTTCCGCCCTTGGCTTTTTCCCTCTTTTTCGTTATTCACTCTCTTTCTCTCCTTTTCTCCCCAATAGGCAGACCACGATTTCCTTTAAGGCATTCATTTTGTTTGAAACTCATTTATTCGCCCTTTTCCTTCCCGCCCGAGCCTTACCCTGCATTTTTTGACTTTTTACTTCTCTTTCTCCTTCAAGACTCTATAATGTCTCCTAGAACCTTCTCCCTCTTCGTCTTTCACCCAGCTCCTTTCTCCTCATTCTCCCACTTCTAGTCTTCTGGTCCCTTGCGTCCAAGCTCTAACCCGGCTTTCCTGCTGCGCTGACTCCGGTTTTTCAGCCGAGCAGCCTTGTCTTGTAGAAGTTTCCGTTCCTCATTTGATGCTCCCTCTTTTAATTGTTACTCCCTATCCGCTGAGTTTTTTAATAAAGGCCACCTTTTATTCCCCTGCTGCAGTCCCAAAAAAAACTTCCCCCCCCCAAGCACCCCCTCACGCCGCCCCCAATAAGACAGCCCCTCCTTCTTTTTCTTCCCTCGGTCTCAAGACCACTCCCCACCCCCCCCCCCCCCCCCCCCCCCCCCCCCCCCCCCCCCCCCCCCCCCCCCCCCCCATCTCCCCCCAAAAATCTCGAACCTGGTCTCGTAGTCTACTTAATTATCTCCTCTCGGGAATGCGCCTCCGCATTCCTCTGGTACACGGCTCTTCCCCACACCAATTAGTTTCTTTTCTTTTTTCCGGAAAACCCCGTCTTATTCTTCTTTCCTCTTTTTTTTTCGGTTCTGATCATCAACGTTCGCGATTCCCCCTCCGGGCGTCTCTTTTCCTTAATCGTGCCCTCTTTACGGCCTACCAGTTATTATGTCCCCCCCCTTTTTTTCCGATGGAGTCCTAGTTTCCCTCCACTGCGGAATTCTTTTTTACTTGTCTTTATTATTTGTCCTTGTAGCCGTGTTTTTATCCCCCCCTCGTTACATAAGTGAGGTTTGGGCCTGGACTACCCGAAATTCTGGGTCCTTCTTCTGATCTAGTTCTATCGTTTTTCCATTCTTCCCCCTCGGGCCTTTTTTTTCGATTTTACCACTCTTGTTCCCATTCTTTGAGGCTCGCAGAAGCTTCCTCTTGCCCCGTTCTGAGTTCGTATTCGCCTCCGAAGACGAGGTTATTCAGGTCCTCCCGCTTCTACCTATTCCCCGCTCCCCCCGTTACTCACGGTACCTCAAGGTTCCATCCCTGTGCTTTTTACTGACACAGCGTGCCTTCTCTTTTTGATTTCGACCGTCAAACCCAGTTCTTTTTGGTGTCCCGTTCTTTGGACGCTTCTGAGATGAGCCATACTGACCCCGTCTCCAAAACGTGTTCTTTTTTCATTCGTCTCCGATCCCGGGGGTCCGCGTCTCCATCTAAATTCCCCCGGGCTCCCCCCTAACAGTGTGTCCGTGGGCATTCTTAAGGTGCTTGTTTTCTCTCCCCTTTTTGTTTTTCTTTAAGGTTTCCCATTTGCTCTTTTTCACAACGGTTTTTGATTTTCCTACGACTTCCCTCTTTCGTCAGCTATTTTTCGACCGATTCGTCCTGATCGCTTTTCCTTTTCGCTCCCTTATCCCCTCCCAAGGATCCCTCTTTCTTCAAGGTTTATCTTTTAGTCTCAATCACCTGTGTTGCTTTTTTAGATTTTTTGACTTATATCTTGAGTCCGTTTTGCTTCTACTTAACTAGCTTCTTCGATACTTTCTCCCCCCCTCCGACCTTCCCATTTGATTCCTGGTTCAGAACGATCCTTCTTTCCTGCTTACTAGGCATTGCCTCACTCCCTCTCTCCTTTCTCCTAATTTCGTTTAGTTCTGCGTTCTCCCATAATCATTTTTCTTTCCCCGTTTTTCTTGAAAGTCATCTTCCTTCCGGTTCTAAGGGAAAATCCCGGTCGTTACTCGATTCCGATAGAGAGGACTTTTTTTGCCTTTCCTGTCTCTTTTTTCCTTTTCGCTTCAAGAAGTTCTCGTCTCGTCTTAACTGTAGCTTTTTTCTGTTTCTCTGTTCTGGCGTTTTCCTGTATTTGGGCCCTCGCGCGCCCCTCCCCCTCCCCTCGAGCCGCCAAATTAGAGCTTCCCCCCGCTACTTACAAGGCCGGTCTCTTTTCCTCGACGATTTCCCACTGGCCCCCTATGAGTCTATTGCTTTCTCATGATCGGTAACCACCTCCTCCCGGTTTCCCTTTGCACGGTACATGTGCCCTGTGTTTTTCTTACGGTTCTGATGTTCTTTCCTTCCCCTCTTTGTAGCTTAGTTACATAGTTGGCCTTTCCAGGTTAACCCCCTGATAGCGATGCCCTCGCACCCCCTTTGTCTCAACTGTTGTTCATTATTGTTTTGATTTCGGGCTTGCATTCAGAGAAAGTCCCACAGACCGGTCCCCTTTTCCCCCTAGACATTTCCCATTGTTAAGTTGCTCTCTATTTCAATATTTCTCAAAGTTTTACGATCGTATTTTGAAGAAGATGATCTTCTCTGATCCTTCCTTTTTTTTTTTTTCTCCCTTCTTCTCCCCTTTTCTATCCCTTCCCTGTTCTAAGAATTTGTTTTCTGATCTTTTACCTTAGATTTGCCCTTCTCAGTCTCCTACAAGTTTCTCTTCCCTCAATTTCTCACTTTAACTTCGGAGCCTATCTTTTCCTAAAAGAATGCCTAGCGCGGAGCGTGTTTGTTATATCTTTTTTGTTTTCTTTTTCTCTTTTGTCTTTTTTCCCTCTTTTTTTCCTCCTTCCTCTCCCCCCTCTTCTGACCCCCTCAAGAGACCATCGCTTCCCGAGAGGATTTTTCCTTTCCGTCGCCTCCCCTTTTTTCCTTTTCGTCCAACTTTTTTTTTCCCTCTCTTTTACTTTTTACTTGTCTTCTTTTCACTAGTTCTCTCCTAGTCCCCGCCTTTTTTCCTCACGCTTTTTTGTTATCCCCCGTGTGTCAGAGTAGATTCTCAGCCTTTTCAATCGCAATCTTTTTATTTCTCCGATTAGTTCCCCTATTCGTCACTTTCGTTCATTATGCATTTTTCCCATGTCTTTTTTTGATTCCGCGCCGATGCTCTCCCCCTTTTTGAGAAGGTTTGCCCCCCTTAGTTATTTTTCCGAAAGGTTTCTCCTCTTCCTCACATGTCGCCGCTCAGCTCTTTTTAATACTATTATTCCCTAATGGCTTTACCTTCTTCTTCCAGTTTCCCAGGCGGTGTCCAGGTTCGTATTCTCTCCCTTTCACGCTGTTACTCGACTTCCCTTTTATCCAACTTTTCCGGGTCGCTCTCCTTTTGTCCTAAGTATTTTCTTCTTTTTTTTTTCCCTGACCAAGATTCTTTCGTTCCCCCTGGTCGGCAGGAGTATTCTATTACCCCGGCCCCGGCGTGTTGTGCGGGAAGATTTTTTGTCTGTTTCCTCCCGCAAATATGGATGATCCGGTTTCTTGGCGCGCCGTTTCCGTTGGTTTTTACCCCTAGTTTTCGGCTTTCCTTCTCTTTTTTATGGCACCTCTATTATATCCTTTCTCGTCCCTTACCCCCCAAGCTCGAGTCCCCCGCGTTCCCTTTTTCTGTTTTTACAGTGTTGGCAGGCACAAGCAGGCCCTTTCAGACGGAGCCTCTCTGCCTTCTTCTCTTTTGTCAAAGATGTCTCTTTTTTGCTTTTCCTTTCTTTTCGCATTGATTTAATTCCTTCCGCACCCAGCCTGATTTTCTAATTCCTCCAGTTTTTAGCTTTCCTCCCGATCTTTTGCGTGGTACCCCCCGATCTCTCTCCTCTGCGCCAATCTCTTTTGCCGGGAGTTTTTTTTTTTGCTTTCTGGGTCTTTCCTCCTCGGGGTTAACTGGCGTCTCTAGTAATACTTTTGCCCCGGTTCTCCCCGCGGTTTTGGAATGTTATTCTCTGCTCCCGTTTTCAGCGATCTCGTCGCGATCCCTATATCTCCTCCTTTAGATGTCATCCGCGCCCCTTAACCCCTTTTTTTTTAAATTTTCCTTTTTCTCCCATCCTTTTTTTCCTTCCTATGCCTGTGGTGCGGCTGAACGTCGATCTTGAGCTCGCTTTTTTCTGTGGTATTCCCAATCGCGCCGGCGTCTCCTTCCCTTTTTTTCCTGGAGATTTGTCTTTCTTGATTCGATTTCCTTTCAGTACCGCCTCCTTTCCGTCCCCCCCTTCTAGACACGTATCCTCTACTTTGTTTACGTTGCGCCTTATTTCTCTCTCGTAGACCCGCCCCTGTTTCTTCAACCCTCTGGTGGCGGCTGAGTTCTAAAGAACCAAGGTCGTCCCTCTCCCCCTTTTTTTTCTTTTTTTTAACCTAAGTCGACTTCACTTTTTTCCTTTTTCTGTTTTTTTTTCGCCCGCGCCTTTCGCGTGAGCGGGGCACCTCGCCTTGTCTTGAGAAGTTTGTCCGCCTTTCTTTCCTTTTTCTTGTGATCTTCGACTAATGATGCCGCGCTATGGTGGGTCTCCCTTCCTTTACGCCCCCAAAACCGGTCTCGTTTGTCAGCCCACTTTCCAAACTGCGATTTCCTCCTCACAGAACTTCCTTTTCCCCCCGCCCGACCCCCCCGATGTTAGTGCGATCCCTTCCGGGGTTTCTCAGACCCCTCCCTTCTTTCCCCATTTGCTCGACGGTCTTGTCTTCCCCGCCGAATAATCTCGACTTCCCTCGGGAATTCGCGAAGCATATCTGCTGGACTCCTCCCTTTGGGGGACGGAAGTCCACCACCTCCGAATCATTTTGAAGGAATATCTTTCTCTGACTGTTAGACTAATCTCCGACCCCCAAGCCTCTTTCAGCTTTTACACCCTCACGGTCGTTTTTCCCTGCTCCTGAAGCTCATTCCTTTCGCCTCTGAAATTTCGAGGGGATGACCTATGTCCTTTTTTGTCTTTTCCCACCCTTTCGTTCTCTCTACTGTCAGTCGCTCTCCCAGATGAAGTTTTCCTTCTATTGCGGTCACTCAGTTAGGGTTTTCTTTTTTCCCTTCCGCGCTTTTCCTTTTTATTCTGCCTCTTCTTCGCGAGTGGACTTCGATAACTTAGTTTGATGCCCTTCTGTTTTCCCAACCCCACCCGGTGAACCATTGCCGCCGTGCTTTTTCGAAGTTCACCTTGAGAGTCTTCTCTGCTGACGGTCTTGACCCTCTTTATGATTTTTTTCCCCTTTATGCCCGTTTTCTCAGCCCTCTGCGAGACCCCTGTAATCATGTATTTCCCTCACGATCAACTCTCTTCTTTCCCCCATCCCTCGCCCTTGACTATTTCCTTCCTGGAAACCCCCATTTTTTTTTTTTTCGGGTTCTCCGCTATGTCGGCTTCCCATTACCTGACCCCCTTACACCCCCGAGCTTCGTCTCTGCTCCTTCTCCCTGGACTATTCTTCTAGCCACTTACGCCCATCTTCCTTCAACCCCATAGACTTGCGGCCCCCACCTTCTTCTTCGGTGTTTGATCTTCGTGTCTAGTTTCGTGAAAGGGGGGGGTGGCCGAGAACAGGTTGCCACGTAAACCCCACCACCCTCAAAGTGAGGCTAAGTGCGCCCTTTTCTAGGAGACCAGTGCCCATTTTTATTCCCTCGGAGTCATCACCTTCTACCCCCAAACCCCAAGGCGAGATATTTATTCCGCACTTAGATTTTTCTACGCAGGCTTGACTATCTCCCGCTTCTATATGAAAGAATACCGCCTGTCATTCGAATCCCCCCCTAAGGTCGACCCCTTCTCGATTGTCTCTACTCGCCCTCTTGGCGTTTCCATAGTCTTCTCCTGGAGCTGTCTCTTGCGCGGGCTTTTCTTTCACTCCTTTTTCTTGCTTCACGAGGACCTGTCCCTCTCCGTTCCTTGAGGGCCTCCCTTTTTTTCTCATGTTTTGTTGCAGAGATGACCCATCTCCCGCTCTTCGAGTTCGTCTTAGAACCTCTCCCTTTCTTTCCGGTTTATTTTTTTCCTGCCTTTTGTCAGGCGTTCTCTGTAGTTAACTTCCGTCCCCTTTTTCTATACGCGTCTCGTTCCCGATGGTAGATGTATTGTACTCGCGCTCTGTAGGCAGTCTGGATCTCTTTTTTTCATCCTGTCCACTCTCCTTCTTCACAGATAGTTACTCTCGGTTCGGTTTTTAACATTTCCCGCACGGTTCTCTTAAGAACACTCCTCCCTTTTGTGCACTGCTGGCACTTTGTTTTCCTTTTTTTTTTTTTTTTTCTATTACGCAACAGCCCCCGTCCTGTCCCCGGCCAGTAGCTGTTTTTCTTTTTTCTTTCTTTCATGCGATCCGCCCGTCCAGGCTGACTTTACGGCTTCCTTGAATTCGGATTTGCAGAGGTGGCCGGTCTTTTTACATTATTGGTTTTTATCTTGGCCTTCTTCGTCCGCCGAATCGTCATTTTAAAAATAAGCCCTGGGTTACAGGTATCTGGATCAAATCTTGAACATGGCATCCCTATCGAGTGGTCTGCTCGGTTCCTTCTTCCTAGCGGCTCAGATATTTGTGATGCAGCATCCTCCTTTGAAATATAAGCCCTTTGATTCAGCCTCTTTTTCGAAGAAAATGAGAGTCAGAAGTTCGCTCCTAGCAATGGCCTATTCTTACCGGTTCCTCAACGTCACGTAGCCGCCATCTTCCCCTTGGTGTAGAGCTTTAAGCTCCACTTCAGACCCTCTACCTTTTAGCTTTCCCAAATCTTAAGGTGTGTACGATGTTGCTTCCTTCAACTTTTCCTGTAGATTTACCCTGGAGCTTCTGAGATTTCCTCAGTTTTTCCGTTTTTTTGATTCCCTTTTCTTGGTGGGTCAAGCGTATTTTTTTTTCTCCTTCTTCGCCAGTTTTTCTCGATCGATTCAGACTACCTTTCTTCTCTCTACTTCATTTTTCTTGCGAGTCTCTCCGCTGACACTTTTTGCCTAGAACGTGATGTTCACCTCCTCTGACCCCGTCTTTGCCTTTTCGTCCAATTCTTTCCCTCCCCTGTATTGTTTCTCCTTCCTTCACCTTACACGGTTTGTCACTTTATGTCTTTTTTCTCTCTCATTATTTTGAGATTTCCGTAGCCCTTTATTTTATGTGTGGGGACCCTTCCCTTAATTGTCGTTATGGTACTTTTACCAACGTTGTCATTAAATGGTTTTTTCGTTGTTGCCTTGATTTCTAGGGGCTTGGGGCCCTAGTTCCGCTCATAGGTTGATGTTTTCTTGGGGTTTTATACGTGGTGTTCACTTATCTGGACCCTTTTTTTCTCTCTTTGCCCACTGTACTCCTCTCCAGTTGGGCGTCCAGACATACTCGCATTGCACTTCTGACATTTCCTTCCGGCATACAAGACTTCGAGATTCATCACCTTTCTTGGTGAAATACCTTTCCGTGGTTTTTTAGTCGTTTGATTTGTCATGACATCGACCTCCCCCCCCAGCAGTCCTTTTCGTCCCCTTTGGTTTTCCCTCCTTGGCGCAACAGATCTTCTTTTCGCAATCTTTCTTTGTGAGTTTCTCCCTAGATAGAGCGGTAGTTTAATCTGGATGTCGAATTTTTCTATCCCCGTTCCCTTCGCAGTTTGTTTACTTGATTTTTCAGCCCAGAGACGTCCGAGTTCTGCCTTCTAGAGTCCGACTCTTAGAGCTGTTTCAGCTCACAAACGATTTTTTTCTTTTTAAGCCTTCCTCCTTATCACCTCTCTTTCCTAATCCTTTTTGTGTTCTATGAAATATTTTTTCGCTCCTCTCTACCCCGTTGGCGCGCTCGTGCGGAGACTTTCTTACCCTCTGGAGAACGTCGATCGCCCCTTCAGTGGCGCCTTTGTCAGAGCTGTATTGCCCATATGTCTTTTTCACAGTCTCACCACTCCAGATTCATCTCGGACCAACCTCTTGCGTCGAACTTTTCAGGCCTTTGTTTGCGCCCTTCCCCTTCCAAATCTATCCTCTTTAAAGCCCACAACTGTGTTTGAACTCACATGTTGCGTGGAGCTGAGCGTTGTTTTATTTTGTCCCCCTCCCCCTCAATTTTATCTTTCTTTCTCTCACCATTCTCCGTCGCCCTATGTCGCTTCCCCTTTCTTGCTTTTGATGCTTCCTCCATGCTCGATTGCTTTTGCTGGTTTAAGCCTCGCAGGAGTGTTGGACCTTTTGTCCTTCCCGAAGAGTTCATTCCTTCCAATTTTTCGATCGGATGTTCCACCCTTTTTCTAACGATTTTCTTACCGAAGATCGCAATTTTCCCCACTCCTTTTACTTGTCAGCGTCAACCAACCTCCCCCCCCCTCGCTTCTTCCCTTTCACTCCCGAAGCCTGACCTTTATTTCCGACCTTCGGGTTTTTTTACACAACTCCCCCTTATGTAACAACCATAACCTTTAGGGCTCCCTATTTAATTCGAAGAATAGGGCATTTCTCTCGTATATACGAGCGACACCGGCCTGTTTGGCCGCTCACCTTCCCCCTTAATACCCCCTTCTTCCGATCTTTTCGCTTGCATTTTGACTGATGTCAATTTCCCTTGTACGCTCGCAAATTAGCACACGGGCGTTTTACCTCCTGCACGGTCTATCCGTTTTTCTACTTCACGAGAGTTCCTCCTTTTTTCCTGTTCTTTCTGATCCCCTTCGTCCGGTACCTTTTTCGCCCATAACTCTGACTCATTGATAGACCCTTTTATCTCGGAGTCCGAGCATTCCGACCAGCCCCCTTGAGCATAAAGTTATTTTTCCTTTGTCCTAACTTCTACGCGCTTCCATATTCCTCTTTTCTTGTGGCGATTTTTCGGATGAACACACCCCATAGATATGGCCCATTCCTGCTTTTCCAGCGACAGGTCCTCCTTTTTTTCCCTCCCCGAGCCCCCGGGTCTACTTTTTCCGAGACGGGATGATTTCCTCCTTACCTTTTGACCTCAGCCACAAGTTTCTCTGAGCTGGTAACACCAATTCCTCGCTTTCTCTACGAGTTAGAGACTTGCCCGATTTATAGAGTGACCTTGTTTTGCTTTCTTGGTTTTCTGGGCGCCCGTCTTGTCAGCGACGAGCCCCCCCTTTCGATTGACCTTTTCGGCAGGTCGTCTGCGATAAGTCATGACACTGAAGCCTGTATTCCTTTTCCGTTTTATTCGTTCTACAAACTCTCTGTCATCCCTCCCCACCATCGGCGTTTTCTTTTGTTTTGAGATCTCATCTTTATTCCTTTTTTGCCGGTCCCTTCTTTTTTGATCGCGGTTTCCCCTTCTGTCCTATGAGTTATCTCTTCCCCGATTTTCACTCGATGCATATGCCTGTTATCTCTTGATCTTTCCTATTTCCTCCCGTACTCAGACTAATTTGACCGTTCTCCCTTTAATGGGTTTTGTACCTCTCTTTGCCTTGGCCGCATCTATATCGGGAGGATTTCATTCCGAGATGCCCTCGAACCTCCCCAACTCCCTTCCAGGCAGTTCCATGTTAATCTTTATTCCTTTTGACCCTGTCTCTGCTCTACTCCTGACGGATGACTCTTTCTTTCTT
>Ga0179593_1504766_pt1 | contig 13425 bp, 20 predicted proteins | sample CZODoug2_1_08_16_FD_185931 | JGI IMG/M metagenome (GOLD analysis project Ga0179593, IMG submission 185931) | Vadose zone soil fungal communities from Angelo Coast Range Reserve, California, USA - CZODoug2_1_08_16fungal (PacBio error correction) | ecosystem: Environmental > Terrestrial > Soil >... | reverse complement strand
CCTTACCTTCCCCCAAGCGTTCCTTTTTATCCCTTCTCCCCTTTTTAAATTTCCCCCTTGCACTCTTAACCCCCTCTTAGAATCATCCCCCTTTGCAACCTATTTCGCCTTGCGGGAATTTTTTATCCTACCCTGTCTGTAATTAGTTTGCAAAACTCCACCTTTATCAAAGAGAGTCCTCTTTTTCTGCTCTCCCTTTTCCCCCCTTCTTCTGACCTTTTCCTTTGAGTCATTGTTTGGGCTGGAGAATTGGCTGGCGCTAATCGTGCGCCGGCCCTTGTGTTTCTTCCTCAGTTCCTCCAACGCTTAGACCTATCCCCCCCCTAGTTGACCCAACCCTTCTCCTTGAGTATTCTCCCTTTCCCCCCCCCCCCCCCCTTCTGCTACCCTCCCCCTTTCCTTTTATGAGATTCCGTAATGATTCCCTGGGTCGTCGTCTTTTGTGCCATCTTTTTTGCTTCGGTCAGCGAACCCCCCCCCCCATCTTGCTCTCGGCTTAGCTTTTCCCCCACATGTTCTAATTCCCTGCTCATGCCCCTCCCGTGGCTTTTGCTAACCCTCTCCCCTCCCTTGAGTGTTTCCGCATCTCTTAACTAAACTGTGATTCCCATTATTCAACACTCTACAAATCTCTCTCCTTTGCCACCGTTTTTCTCGACAAGACCCCCACCCTCTAACGCCTTTGTTGGAGTATTATGGGACCTTCGGCTCTTTTCTCTCTTATTCTTCCTCCCCCCATCTTTTCTCTCTTTCTTTTTTTCTTTTGTCTTCCCCGAAAGTCTTGACCCCCCTTCCCTACGTGTGATCGCAACTGACAAGCCCCCTTTTCTTTCAACGGATTCCTCCTCTTTACGCTTTTTTTTTTCTCCCTCGAAAAGAAGATTTTCTTTATTAACTCCTCCCCTCCCCCCCTCGGATTCTTCTGAGCGACGTTTTTTCGTTCGGTCAAGCGTGACCTCCCGCCTTACGCAGATTTTGCCTCTTTCTAGCTCCTCTCCGAATAAATTCCCCCCCGACCCTTCCCTCTGGGGTTTTTTCGAGACTCTTTCTTGACGTCCCTTTTTAATCCCCCCCCGCTTAAATTGTGGCACCGTAGATATTGAAAACGGTATTTCCTTTCAACCCTCCAGATATAAATCTTTTTTTTTCCCCCCCCTATATTCATGGGAAGCATCAAATTAATGAGTTACCCCCAGACCTTTCTCTCAGACCTCTTTTGGCGGCCGAATTTCCACAATTTATGAAGAGAAAGGTTCCTCCTTAGACCTTCTAAAGAACCCCCTCTCTCTCGTGGAGAAGGCCTTTTTCTCCTTATTACTCCAGAACGAAGATTTTCGGCCTCCCCCCCTCGAGACTTCCCTCTGTCAGTCCCAGTTTAATCCCCCCCAAATCAGGCCCTGGTTTCCCGCCGAGCCTCTCGACTTTTTTTCTGTAATGGATTAGTACCTTCTCCCCGTTGACTTTGCTGCCTTCCCTTTTCTCCCAATCCCCTAGGACTCTTCCCTTCGAGTGCCCATCCCCAACAGAGGAAATCTTTAATCCGCTCGTAAAGTTTCCATCCTTTTTTCTAGCTCATCAATATCGCAACCCCCACTACACTTCCATACTTCGAGGAAAGGACCTTCCTTTCTTTCTCTCCCTTTCACCCCGGGTTCCCCCCGTTACTTTTTGCATTTTTTCGAGTCGTTTCGGAACAAAAAAAGGACCCTTCCCCGTGGCCTTCTTTTCCTTCAGAGCCGCTTTCAGCGTTCTGCCCCATACCAGGGAGTGAGCCCCCCCCTGCTCCGTCCCTCCGAAACTCTCTTTTTCTCTCTTTCCTCTTCCAACGTGAATCCCCTCCCTCAAACTTCCCAACCCCCCTCCTCCCACTTTGAAGAATCCCCCCCCCCGAGGCTCAATCCCCGCCCTGCAATACAATAGCCTTTGGCCCCCCTTTTCGGGTTCCCCTGACCTCTACGCAACTGCAACACAGCACAGACTCCCTTCCGAACCGCGAGCGTCTTCCATGTCCTTCCCTCTTTTCTCCTGCGGTTTACAGCCGTAAAGTTTCCTTCCCCCCTCGGCCCCTCTCGCCATTCCCACTTCGTCTGTTTCCTTTAGCTTCTCTCGCAATCCCGTCTCACGTTTTGCGGCCGAAAACCTCCCCACGTCGTCCTCTTAACCCCAACCTTTTCCTTTTTTTTACACCTTCTTTGCTTTTTTCAAGCCAGACCTTGCAGCACTCCACAACCTTCATTTCATGTTTTTTATTTAGTGTCCTTTCTTTCTCATGCTGCCGTCGGAAACCAGTGGACCACATCCTCTACTTTTCCCTCAACTCGGGCCTCAAAACTAAACGCCCTCCGCCCACTTTTGACAGTCTCAACCTCTTATTAAGGCTTCCCCTCCCCCCCGGTGAGTCATCTTCTTTTCTGACGAAACTGCCTTGATCAAGTACGAAGTCTGTCAGATTTCATAGGTTCTTTCCGGTATTGTACCAGGAATTTCTCTCTGCAACCACTCCTGAGTGAATTCTCCCCCCCTTTTGAGGGACCTCCCTTTTCCATTGTTCCATCAACCAATCGTGAGACGACTTTTTTTTTCTTCTTAACGATGTTCAGAGGGTAAGGTAGGTTCCTTTCTTACTCCACAGCATCCTCTCTTGTACTCCCCCCTCCCCCTTTTTGGATTGATGATCCCTATTTTTTTTCCCTTGACGCCTTTTCACCAGACCCTTAACATAGGGTCACCCCCAGAGTGATTCCCCGCGCGTGCCCTTTTTTTAATAACCCTTTTTTTTTCCCGATCTTCCTTTGGCAGCATGACTAAAGGTGGTGTTCTTGCCTTCCCTCGGGGTACGCATCTTCCCCTAACTTCACGAGCTCGAAATATGCACCTCCGGTTTACTTAGGAGGGCTTTCCCCCCTTTCTAAACGGTTTTCAATTGACTGGGTCGGAGTTACCCCCCATCGCGTGGTCTCTTTGACCCCCCTAGCTTTTCTTTTCTCGCTGTTTTATTTTTTTTGCAGCACGGAGCCAGTCCCTGTGTTCACCCCCCTTCCGGACAGTCTACGATTGCCGGTTGCCAGCACCAAATGCAATTTGATATTCGGGAGTGCTTTGGCTTTCTTTCCTCCTTAACTCCTGTCCAAGGTTCTTTCCCCTTAAAACAGTTGGATTGACTTATGTTCCTCAGGGGTTGATGGTTTTGGCCCGCATATGCGTGACGTTTTCCGTTGACGTCTTTTCCTTCCTCCGATCAATCCGCACAGTGATGGCGAGTCGTTTTCTTCTTATTTTTTCCCTTCATGTCTCCCCCTTCCCCTCTTTTTTTGAAGCTTTTTGGAATGGAATCCCCCCCCAGATCGGGTCTGTTCTCTGATGTTGTTTTTCTTTCATCTGTCATTTTTCCCCCGCTGAATTTGAATTTTGGCCTCCCCTCCGATGATTGGCTTCTTTCTGGTTGGATTTGCTCTCTCTTGGTGATTTCTTAACCCTATTTGGCGGCGAATGTTGTGTTCTTGAGGTTTCGGTCGTTGCCGGAGGCAGAATCCTGAACAGAGGATATTTCGTTTTTCTTGACGTTGTGAGGCGGCACGGGGGCTACATCAAGTTATCATTGGGCACCTCTTCGATGACTCGCCATTTTCCCCATTCGGTCTTCCCGACCCCGACTCCACAGAATGACCCCCCCCCCCCCTTCCATCCCCGGCGTCCCCCTCATTACGTGGCCATTACGGGACAATGATTCTTGAGAAAGTCTTGCTTCGTCCAGATTCTTTCCTTGTTGCTGTTTTCCTTCTTTCCGAAGAGCTCCAAGATTTCTTGTTTGACAGACGATTTTCCCGTCTTCTATTCAATTTCCCTCTTGCGGCCTTTCTTTCCTGAGACGTGAGGGCCCTTGGGCCCCCCTTAAAATCGGCCTTACGTCCCTTCTTTTTTCGTTGACCTTTTCTTTCTTCTTGATTGCATGCTTTCTTCCCTGAACCCTTTTCCCCCCCGAGGAAGTGCCCTCGATTTTTTAGGCAGCCCCGTCTTATCCTTCTGCGGGCGGCTGAGTTTCTTCGATGTCTAGATCGTTTCTCGTCTACGCGCGCAACCGGTCTTTTCTTTCCTGATTTGCCACAAGTCTTCCCCCCCGCCCTTCTTTCCTTTAAACTGAGCCGTCCTTTCCCCCTCCAGATTGCGTGCAAATTTCCTCGCAATCCCCGATTCTTTTTCTATCTTGGATTGTTAAGCTTTCGGTTTTTTTTTTATCTCTCTCGGAAAAGTAATGGGACTCCCTCCGGCTTTCCCCCTCCTGACCCCCGCGGCATTTTTTTGTCCCCCCACCATCGAGGTCTTTTAAAGTGTCATGTACCTTGCGATTTTCCGTTGGATATGATAAACTGTAATTCCCCCCTTTCTCAGTCCGTACGGTTAAGATTGAACCCCCCTGACTCTCTTTCAGATCCAAGAAGGAGCCTTTCTTTTAGCCACGGCCCCCCTCGATTCTCTTTCTGGAATTCCCCCCCCCCAACCATCTTGCCCTCTCCCCGAACTTAGATAAAGTCTCTCCCCCCCTGGCTATCTGCGTCGTTTTCCCCGTCTCACCTTCCCTGGAACGGTTTTTTTCCACGGATCTTAGGATGTGAATCAAATAAATGTTCCTTGGTAACCCCCCCCCCTCTGGGACGATTCAAGAAATACTTCCCCCCGATTTTCTTTGGTTCTCTCTCCCTTCCCAAACCCCCTCTTGGAGACCGTTTCCTCTCGTCACTTTCCCTTTCTGGACGAGGGGTTTGGGCCCTTTTGAGAGAATGTCTTTTTCCCCTCTGGGCTGAGAGCCTCTTTCACACTCCAACTTTCCCGGAGCTTGGTGTCTGGGCCCAGCCTTTTCCATATGCCTTTTCCCTTTTTCTGACGCCGACCTTTGGTTGAAGCGACAATGATCAGTCCCTCCTTCCCTTCCCCCCCTGCGGTTTCTGTTCAGCCCTCCTTTGAGGATGAAGAAGTCACCTCCCTTGATTATCAGACCTAGAAACATGTCCCCCCCCCCCCACCTTTTTCATTGCGGCTTTTGGGGGAGTGTAGTAAGGATCCCTCAGTGTATCTTCCTCCTGTAGGGGGTTACCCCCTCTTTCCCGAAGATTGTTTTTCGCCTCTTGCTTTTCCCGATTGGAGTAGGCAGGCTTCCCTTCTCCGCCCATTGATTGCCCCCCATCCCCCCCCCAGATGCAAGACTACTGGTACAGGGAACACCCCTCCCTAACGTTTCTTTCTAATCAAGCAAGAGACCTCTGGACTTCGTCGTTATCCCCACTTGGTAGCCTTTTCCACCTTTCCGCTCTCCTCAACCTGTTAAAGATTTAGGCGAATCTGTCGCCCCGACTTTGATTAAATAACGCGGGGATTGTGGCCCCCCGTACTTTTTCCTGATGGTCCTCCTCTTCCTCTCTTTGTTTCTACTCCACTCCTTCTCTCTTCTTTTTCCCCCCTTCCTCTTTTTTGTTGTTTCTCTCTTTCCTATTCCTCAACTTCCCCCAAGGAGTTCAAGAGGACTTGGACAAAACCAATTTTTGGCACTCTTCATCACGCGTTCCACTACTCTCCCCCTTAATGGCTTTCTTTTTCCATTCTCATCGCCCAGACGCCCCCTTTCCCCTGTACAGTCCTGTTTAATCCTTCTTCCTGTTTTTGATGCCTTCCCCTTCCTTCCGAATTGATTTTTTCCCTTGGAAATTGGCGGCGTCATATTTTTATCGAGGAATGTTGTCCCCGCTCAATCTCCTCGCCGTTTCTTCCCTGCCTAGTCATCTTTCCCCTCCCCCTAAAACCCTGCGAAAGAGTTAAACCCCCCCCCCTCCCCATTCCTGAGTTCCCTCCCTGATCATCTCCTCCCCCCCTGGCCGAATTAAAGAAACCATTTAAACTTTCCTTTGAGATGACGTCCTTCCTCGGTTTTTGTTTGCTTTCCTTCTACGCACCTCCGCAGAACATGGAGTCCCTAGGGATCGAGGAAAAACTTTTTCCTTTTTCTTCCGGCGGTTTTTCCCCCTCTCTTGGCTGCTGGTCCCCCCCGCGACGACGGCATTTGTGGTTCACTATTCTCATTCCCCCCCCTCAAATCTAAAAACTCCTCCTCCACTAAAATGCCTGTGCTCTGGCACTCTTTTCCTCTTTTTGGGTCCCTTTCTCTCCCCAGTTTCCACAAAGCGACAACTGGGAGTTCTTCTGAGTTTTTTCGTTCCCCTCCCTGAATTTCCCCTACTGCAACCTTTCCTGTGATTTTTCCCGATCGATCGTGGTCGCGTTTTCACAGCCAGTCTTCTTACGGTGATTCCATCTGGGAATTTCCCCGGCCTGCTACTATTCCACGCCCGATTTTCTTTTCTTGTCTTTTTCCCCATTCTCATTTTCCCCCTTTATTTTTTATTTCCTTTCCCCTCTACTGCCATCGCGATTGTTTCGTGAACAGCTAATATGTCTCCAGAGCGTTCGGTTTCCTGCTCGACCCCTCCTTTGCTTTCATTAATTTTTTTCTCCTTTCCACTACCCTGCCGCTCAGTGGACAATACTTTCCTCCCCTCTGCGTTTTTTCCCCGAGAGATTGGCTTCCCCTCAGTGCCTCCCTCGCGGATTAAATGGATCCCTTTAACACGCTCGGGCCGATGGCTTCTCAACACAACCTCTTCTCGGTCCTTTTCCTCTTCGCTTTTGCCTTCCAGCACTCGTGAACCCTGAACGTAGAGAATCCCTTTCCCTTCGGTCCGCTGTGATGGCTCTTGGCACACACTTCGTTTCGAGAACCCCCTGTTTTTCTTATTCCCCCGAAATCCGAGCTCGTGGAGCCTCTGTGCGGCAAGCTCCCTGCACGCTTTTCTTCTCCTGCCTCTTATTTTTAAACCTGCGCAATAGAAGTAACCCCCTTTCCCTTCACTCACCTTCCCCCCCCTCCCCGCCGACGAATCACTGGTACACTAAGCAGGATTTGTTCTTCACGTTTGAAATTTCCCAGGTCATTCAGTATAATAGCCCACTCCCTTCGCACTCCTTCTCGACACTTTGGAAAGCCCAAAGAGGAAATATTGGTCTCTCTTCGTAAAGTTCTCCCCCCCCTGCTTTTTAATGCGAAAACCCTCCCTCCACTTAACCGAAGTGAAAGAGATGATTCTTGGACTTTCTCCGTTTCCCCAAGCTTCCGTAGTTAGTTCAGTCGTTAGAGTAGTTGTCCCTTGCCCCCAACGAAATGACAACAGTCCCTTCTCAAGCGTTGAGCGTTGAAAATTTTCCCCTTTTTTTTTTAGAATTGCTGACCAAAAAGGAACCCCTCAACCCCCCTTTCCTATCTTCTTTTCCTTTTTTCCCCACGTCCCTTTCCCTTCTCCCTTGCCACACATAACGCGACCAAATAAGTTCGCACCCATAGAGCGCCCACTGCCTCTTCCATTTCGGCTTTTTGAAGAGCGAAAAGATCCTCCCCCCCAACAATACTCGCCTCTGACCTCTCTTATTGACCTTCCACATTCCCCTCAAGCTCCCCCCCCTCCATCCTTGCAGCCTCCCTTTCCCCCCTCCGAAACCCCGAATCTCCCCCCAAATGAGGAAAGTGAATATTCTGGCTTCCACGATCTCAGAAGAAAATCCACGTCTTCCCTCACTTCTCCCACCACCCCCTTTGAGTCGCCTTTCCCCCTCCCCACTAGGAGCTCCCGCACCAAGACTAGTGAATATACCATGATTTGCCGGGTCATTTTCCCTGCTCCCCCCTCGCCGGATGAAGTCTTTTACCCGTTGAACAAATCCTTCCTCCTTCGAAGCAAACTCCAGCTCCTCCCCTCCCCCTTCCACCCCAGACACTCCCCTCTTTGTTCCCGCTTCCCCTCAAATTACTTTCTTTTTCAGATTGGCGTGCCGCCCCCTCGCTCCCCCCTAGGTCATTTTTGATTGTCCCGAATTTTGTACCTCTGCATAGAATGCGGCATCCTTCTCCCCCCCAACCGTTTCAACCTTCTCCCCTTTCCCTCCATCTTATCCCCAACGCGGGGCGAAGACTTAGTAAAGCAGATGGTTCCGATGGGAGTCCTCTCCTTTCCATCCCTCTTCTTCTCTCCCCCTCGTTGTTGGGGGGAGAGCGTTACTTTTTGTGTCCTTTCCCCAGTAGCTTTTTTTCCTCCCGCCACTTCTCGTAACAAGAGGCGTTTCCCCCCAGGCGGCCGCTCTTTCCCTTGCCCGACCTCCCCTACAGTTGGTGAGAATGCCCCCAGGCGTAGCCATCTCTTCCCCCCAAAAGTATGGTCCCCCTTACCCTTTGACCTTTTTTCAGGAGCCTGACTTTATCCTCATTACCCCTTTAATTGACTTGGCATTCCCCTCTTCTTTTCGCAGTTTTGACAATGTGTTCTCTTCTTTTCGGCTTTGACTTATTCCATCCGGAAGTCTGAGAAGTTGATGTGGTTCCCGTTTTGGACCTTTTTCTTCCCCTCTTTTCTCGATTTGTTTTTACACGCCATCAATGAATGGATATAGTTTTGTCTGCTGTTCCGGATTATGAAGCCTCCTCCCCCCCCCTTTGGACAAGTTCCCCCCCCCCCTCTTTTTGTCGAGATTAAGATACGACGGGTTGATGTTTCTGCGCCCCCCCTTTTTTTTCAATTACTTTTTTCAATTCCCTTCTCCTGACAATCCTCGTTTCTTTCCCTCTTCCTTTCTTACGCGCCCTTGACCTGGCTGTGAGCTTCCGGCTTGCAGGACAGTTTTAATACGCTCGCGGTTCTGGCTGCTTGTTTTTTTCTTTTTTTTAATTGCTTCTTGTCCGCAGTGAAGGTTCCCCCCCCTTCCCCCCCGCTATTCCGTGATTGTTTCGGGGGCGCCCTTTTCATTTCTTTCACTTCCGGCCGGGCTTTTTGTTTTTCTTGTTGGAGCGTGAGGGATTTCGTCGGTTTAAGGAAGAAGAGAGAGATTTCCCCCGTTTGTGACGTTTTTCTCCATCCATTTGTGAATGAAAGCCCCTTTCTTCCTTTGGCCCCCGCTGACTCCTTTAGCCCCGGTTGTCATTAAACTTTTTAGTTTTTCCCTTGCCACGACTCTCCTAACTTTTTTTGGCTATTGACCCCCCGCTATTTCTGAAGATTCCTTTCCGTTCTTTTTCTCCTTTTTCTTTTTCTGCAGATTTCTTTTCGGGTTGCAAAAGCATCCGAAGAGGATTTTCCCTTTTTTTTAGATTGACTTCTTTTATCTTTTCAGAAGGGGATTTTTACTCCTGAGCGTGTTTTCATGGGAACCCCCCTTTTTTCCCTTATTTTCCCTTTTTCCTCCTCCTCCTCCTGATCCAGGTAGGAGGATTTCCCTGGGCTGTGCCTTTGAGTCAAAATTTTTCCCTTAGAGGCCCCCTTCTGGTGGTTCTTTTTGAGCCTTCCTTCCTAATTTCTTCTGGCTGATGAGATTTTATGCCACATTTGCCTCCCACCTCGTGTTCTACTGCTAGAGCCATGTTTAGAGTATAGCTTTGTTTTTTTTCACCCTTTCTTTGCCCCATAGATTAACCGTTTTTTTAGGTAACGTTTTTTTCCATTCAGATCGCAATACAATAGTTCCTCTAGTAGGGATTGTTTTTCTCCCGGGCCATCGCCCTCTCGGTTCGCTTTCCATGTGACTCCCGCCGAGGATGAATTCCATTCCCAACTGATTCCTGCCAATCGGACCCCCCCCCCCCCCCCCCTCTCTTGTCGTAGTCCCCCTTGTAGAGGCTCGTATGTAAGTAGATCCACACCTAATCCCTCTTCTTCCCTTAAGTCTTTGCGCTTCCCCCGACCGCGCGTAGATCCAAGTAGCTGAGCCATCCATTTTTCTCCTCTCTGTTTTATTCCCTAAAAACACGCTTGGCAAAATAGCCTTGAAAGAAAAGTCAATCCCCATCCTTCTTAGATCCCTCCCTTCATATCTTCTCCTTTGGGCAACCGTATCCAATCGCGTGCAAGACTGGTTCAAAGCCTTTCTCTCGTTTTCCCCCTAAGGTGACTTTTCATTAATTTCAAAGCTTGGAAGAGGAAGAAAACTCCCTCCTCCCCTCCCGATTTCTCTTTTTTTTTTTCGTCAGCCCCCCCCCCTGATGAATTTTTCCGCGCGTCATGTCTCTGGAGTGGAGTAGTTTTTTGGTTTTAAGAATGTTTATCACAGTTCGTTAGAGTCGGGTGTCCCACGACCCCTTTAGTCTTATCTTTTTTCCCATTTCCTTCCCCCTCCCCCTTTACCCCATGAGAAAAACTCCCCCCCGGGGCAGGACTGCCTTTGGTTTCTCCGCCCTCTTTTACTATCAGTTGCGGCTTTTTCTTGCCTGAAGCGAGGATGAATCAGCCCCCGAGCCCCCCTTCTCCAGATCCTCCTTTTCAGAAAAGTTTCCCCTGGTCGGTGAGCGGACCTCTTTGGCCGGGGGAGTGTATCCCCGGATGATCAAGATCCCCTTCTCTTTTTAGTTTGTTTGATGAGGGGGTTACCCGGTTCCTTCCCTTTTGTTCCTTTCTTCAATGCTCGGCAGAGCGGATCCATGTTTCCCTCTCCACTGAGAGACCTTTCCCCCCAAACTTCTCCGCCCACATCTTACTCCGAAATGTTATACCCTTGACCCCCCCCAATCCCTTCCCCCCTTTCCTCACCTCCCCGTGAGTTAGTCCCAGAGGCCATTTTTCTCGTTAGGAACAAGTTGGTTCACTGTTCACCGACTTTCCTCGGCTTTCCTCCCTCCCCCCCCCTGGAAGGTTTTAGTTCTCCTTTCGTAATTAGGTTCCGGTGGCACGGTGGGGTTTTCTTCGCTTTTACTGTCTGGCAGAAGAAGTTCGATCGTTTTCCCCCCAGTCCAATCCCCTTCCCCCCCTTGTTGTTTTTTTGGAGATTTTATATTCCTGGCAATGGATAAAAACGTCCTCGTATGCCCCCCCCCTTCTTTCCTTTACTTCCCCCCGGTGACAATCCCTAAACAAGAGGTATTAATACAATCCTTTGCTATATTAGACTAATGGATGGAACGAGTGTTATCGACCCCCCCGTCTCCCCTTTTCCTACGAGCGGATTGCCTTGTGCTGATCTTCACCCTACCTCTCGAATTGAATTTTTCTTTTCCTTCCAACTTTCCGTCGTCTCTGTAGTCCCTGCGATTTGTCCTTCTTCGACCGCGGATAGGACAGGCCTCGTCATGATCCCGAACCCCTCCCTGTCGATCCCCTCCTCTTCGGAACCTTTTTACCTTTCTTTTCTCTAAAATAAAAAGTCTTGAATTAAGATAACAGCCATTTTTTCCAAATTCGCGCTTTCAGTATATCCCCTGTTTTTTTACTTTTTCTCTTTTTCCTTCTTCCGCTCCCTTCCAATGATAATCACACTCGGCTTCTCTTCAAACCACCTGTCTTCGTACTCGCGTTTTTCTTGCATATTTCCCCCTTTACACTCCTCTCCAGACGGAAATTTTTTTTCCAGCGGCCTCTAAATAACTGTGACTCCTTCCCCACTTCCCCCAAACCCTTCAACGATCATGTTTGACCCAGATTTTTTTTGAGGCCACGCTAATCGTTTCTTTCGAACCTCCTTCTTTTTGAGGTGACTCAAGCGTACAGCTCTTTCCTCTTAAACCTATTTCTTCACTCCCCGATAGTGGTAGTCGTTTCCTCTGCAAGTCTTGACCACTTCACGTTCCTTCCCCCCCCCCATAAAGATTTTTCGGTCCCGGCCTGATCCTACGCGATGTGGAGTATTTCTTCACTATTGGCCTCTGAATTAATTTTTTCCCTTACGATCTTTTACTTTCTAATAGTGTTTCAAGGTGAGGTTTTCCCACCCCCGCGCCTTATGAAGCCCTTTTTACGATTGGTTCTCCGTCCACACCTTACCCTCCCTCAAGTGGACTACATGTCCCCCCTCGATTTTTTTCCCCCGTTCCATTCTTCCCTTGTCTGGAATGAATCCCCCTGTCTTTCAATGGAGTTTTCCTTCTCTCTTCAAGACTTTGCCCCTCATGGCCCGTCTACCCCCAAATCCAAGATAGATGCAACTCCGGATTCCCCCCCCCCCCTCTTACTCCCCTGCAATTCCCCTCAAGTATAGGACTTTCCTTCCTAAGTCCTTTTGCGGGATACGGGTTTTTGCCCCTCATTTTTGACCCCCGAAGGTGCGCTTCGCCTTCGAAAAAGTCCCCTGATCCCCGCAGGCTCCCCAGCAGACTCATATTCGAGACCTTTCGAATGCAGCCCAACTTCTCCACCTTATCCGAAGCCCCCTTACCCCACGGCAGCACCTCCCCCTCCCTCCTCCCCCCCCCCCCCCCCTGGTCTTTTTCCTCGTCTTACGTTACATTCCCTTCCGTTTTATAGAAATCCCGTCCCTCTTTCCATTCCTACTCGAAACTTCCGCTTGCAATACAAACGCGGAAATCGTGTATCCGCATTCTAGCTACCGCTGCCTTTTTTGTCTATGCCCTCCCATATTCTTTTCAATCACATCTTGCCGTCTCTTCCCTGGAATATATCTGTTCTTGCCCAAATTTTTCCTCAGGGTTGCTAGTCGCTTCTCGAGTATTCTGAAACAAAGGAAGCTTTCACTTAAGATGTGACTTAAGCTACGTCTTCTAGTGCCAATGCTCCGAACCCCTTTGCTTAAAAAGTAACCAAAACCGCGGGAATTTCTCTAGTCCCCTTCCCCCCTCCTGAATCCCTCTTAGCCAACGGCCCAACCCCTACCGAAACCCTTTTCTTTGACCTTCCCACTTTTCCAGCATGCAACATACCCCACCCCTCTTTTAAAAGGAAATTTTCGGTAGGCTCCCCAGACCCTCGACCCCCCCCCAACAGACTGCGCAAGAACCGCGAGTCGTCTAGTCCATGCCAGGCCTACAGAAGGCCGCTTCCTTAATTTCCTCCCCGAATCTCATCACTCAGGAATAATATTCTCCCAAGACGTAGAACCAGGCCCCGGACTAAAGCTTTCCTTCCGCCGAACCCCCCCCGTCTCCTCTTCAATATATCAAACTGTGAGTGACTTGCCAGCCCCTGTTCGGCGGTTCCCGGTCTCCAATCAAGCCTACTCCCCTCCATCACAATTCTTTATTTTCCGTTCTTTCGTCCGACAAAACTCTTTCAAGCCCCCCTGTCGGAAACCGTGAACCACATCACTTCTCATCCGCACCATTCCTTGATCCTCCCTTTCCCACCTCCCTGCGAAGACCTTTTTCCCCTTCTTCACCCCCGCTACGGCCTGCAACTCCAATTTTTGATTCAAGTATTCCTTGCGGTCTTCCATTCGCGCCAGCGGAGTCAGTTCCCGAGTGCGAAGATCTTGCTTCAACTCTCTGATTACTTCTCTCATTCCACCAACAACAGTCTACTTTCCTGGGTCCACAGAAATATCGTTACCTTAGTTTCCCCCCCCACCGCTCTGCGCTCTTTAAGGGAGTACTTTAAACGCGACTTGTTTCACCCT
>Ga0179593_1432359_pt1 | contig 13425 bp, 18 predicted proteins | sample CZODoug2_1_08_16_FD_185931 | JGI IMG/M metagenome (GOLD analysis project Ga0179593, IMG submission 185931) | Vadose zone soil fungal communities from Angelo Coast Range Reserve, California, USA - CZODoug2_1_08_16fungal (PacBio error correction) | ecosystem: Environmental > Terrestrial > Soil >... | reverse complement strand
TACTTTTCCCCGGACTTGGTTTTTGGAACATGTGATATATTTTGCCCCTCCCCCCCTCTTTTATGTTTTTTTTATAATGTTGAATCCTCCCTCCTATGTAGAATGAAGGTCTCCCTTCCTGACCTGCCAGATTCTTGGTTTTCCTTCTCCCCCACCTTCGCTTCTTTCTCCCATGCTTCTCATATAGTCTGAAAGTCCCTCCCACCCCTTTTCTTTGCTTCCTCCCCATCCCCCCCCCCATATCTATCAAGATAGTGACCATGAATTTCCCTTCATAAGGTCCCATCAATATACCCTGTGTTTAAATCCCAAACAGTTTTGTACATTCTCACCTTTTCCTTGGTTATAACGTTACCCTCCTAAAATCGATATGTCCTCCCCTCAAATATCCTTCACTGTTGTTCTTCCTTGCAGATTTTTCCTTGATCTTTCTGGCCATTTTTTGACCCCATGCTCCCCCCCGCCCCTCTTTATGCTTCCCCCCCCCAATTAATTCAAGACTTTTCCCCCCCCCCTATATTCAATCTCTTTGGAGGCCTCTGTGGCGACAGTATTCTTTGGAACCACCCTGCTTCTTCCCTCGTTCAAGAGGTCTTTCCGTCCGTCCCACTGCTTGCCGTGATTGAGAACAGGAGTGGATCTTAGGTGCTCCCCCCCCACCTTCTTTTCTTTGTTGGTTTGTTACGCCAAGTGGTTTTTACCGGCCCCCTTCCCTGTGAGGAGCCCCCTTTTCCCCGTATGGTGCTTCTTTTCCCCCATCTTGTCATGGGGCGTCCCGGGAGAGTCATTCATGGATTTTTCTCTGGAGTGTTTGTAGACCCCTTGGGGGAACTTCCAGCATCCTTTCCCTTTTCCACGTTCTCCCAGCCCTTTTTGACAGGACAGGATGGTTGCCGACTTTTCCCCAATCATTTGTTACCCTAATTTTTCTTTTTTTTTATTTTCCAAGTTGAAAGAAACCTCCTCTGATAATCTGAATTTTTGAACATTGTAGCTAACCCCCCCCCCACCTTTGCTATGATATCACAGAGGGAGCCCCCCCCCAGGGCCCCTCCCTCCTGCAACTTGGGTAGATTCTCCTTTAAAACAACATTCTTCTCTTTCAGTACATACGGGATTCCGACCCATTCCCCTTCTCATGGCATTCCCCTTTGATATTTTTTGATGCGTTTCTATCTTTTTTTGGGAGAATGTTGGTTGAGTTTTTCTTTCTCAGATTTTAGTCCCAAGGAGTGTGATGCGACTCTGAAACCCCAGTCCCCCTGCGATAATTTGTTTCCTCCCAACTCGACAATCCCCCCCCCAAGGCTTACCTATGTCCTTGCCCCTCTGAGGTAGGGCCATGCAGACAATGACCCATATGTCTCTTTCTGAAATCCTGCCTGATTTCATTTGTTTTTCACGTTTTGGCCCCCCACATTGGGGCCCCTTATTCCCCCCCCCCCCCAGACAGATTTCCAGACCTCCCTTTCCTTTTTCAGCCTGACAAAAGGCCTCGATTTTCTTTATCATGGCCTTGGTTTCACTGCCCACCTTCTAAAACCTGTTATTTTTTTTTTACTAGATCCCCCCTTTTGTGCTCCCCCCAGTCATATGTGTCCTCCAGTCTCCATGATTGTCACCGATCCCCAGAGCCCCAATTAATCAGTTCCCCTCCTGCCTCCCCACGTGTATTTTTCCTTCCGGTAACTTCAAGTCCCCTTTTTTCAGTTGAGATCCCCAATGTTCATCCCCATGAAAATGTGCTTGAAAATGCATTTTAATTTAGATGTCTCCTGCTTCGGGGCGGATGCCCTCTTTTTCGTAAAATCTACTCCCTGTTTTTTCCCCTTCCCAATTGCCTTCCCCCCCCCCAAACATGCCCCATTTGCCAGCAATTTGTTCCTCTTACTCATTTGAGTTTATTGACAATCTTTTTCTACCTCTACGTGGAAATTCCCTAAAGTTCCCCTTCCATGTAATTGTAGTTTTCGTGCTCCTTTCGCTCCTTGAAATGCTTCCCCCCCTATCCTCACCCAACTTATAACTTGTCTTTTTTCTCCCCTCCCGTCAAAGCCTTTCTTTTCCTTTCAACATTGGAATTATTTAACCTGTTCCCCTGATGTCTTTCCCTGTTTTCTTCCAGGCCTTTTCTCCCCCTGTGGTTTTCATAGTCTTGTTGTCTTAACCTACTGGGCACCAGGACCTAAAGTGGGATTTCCCCTGTGTTGGGTTTTTTGCAGAAATTTGGGGTCGTTAGGGGTTGCCCTTTTTTCCCCGTGTTTTTTTTGGTGTTCTTATTGCATTTACTTCTTACCACTTTTGATCCACTTGGCAGCGGTCCCCCCAATTTTATCCGATTTTTTGCTTTCCCTTTTACTTACACATCACCCCTTCATGCCACCCCTTTCCCCCTCTCTCTTTACACGAATCAGTTTTTTGTTTTTTTTCTTAGAGCTTGCGATTTTCCTGCTTTGTCTTTCCTCCTTTTTTTTTCCCCTCCCCTAGGATAAGAGTTCCCTCTTTCATCATGGGCTCCACTTGAAACACTTTTTCCTCCCGGTCCTATACCCCCCTGACCCCCCCCCCCCCCACGTGTCTCTTCCCTCCCCTGCACTTTGACCCCACTGTTCCAGCCCCCTCCCCCCCTTGACAAATCTCCCTTCACTTGTACCCCCTTTTTAATTAAGGTAAGACCCCTCCGATTACCCGGGGACCTCCGCCTTCTTTGACTTCAAAATTTCCCAGTCCTGGTTTTTCTGAGCCCATGGAAACCGAACACCCTTTTTCAGTGGGCAGTTTGACGTTTTCTTAGCCCCACCCCTCGGATAATTGGGTGATTATGTGGCTGGCCTTCTAGATCCTTTTTCAAACTCTCCCCAGCCCCCTTCCCTCTTGTCTGGATGATTTCTAGGCTTTTAGAAACCTTCGCTAAGTGCACGCACCATCTATAGATTACTGTCTTTCTGCCCCCCGTTAATTCAATTGTTCCCCTTTTTTGACACTTTAGTCTTTTCCTCCTGACGTTCTTTGACTTTCCAATCATTCCCGGTTCCTTTTTTCACAGATAACCCCTTTTTGATTTCACTCCCCCCATCCTTTGACGTGATGGAAATGCCAAGTTGTCTCCCTCGTAGTTCCCGGCGTCACTTCCCCCCTTTGGATGCATGTCCTTTTTTACTTTGTTTGCTCGTTTCTGTGAAATCATTGTCGACTTGGTTTACATATGGTACCTTCGGGTTTATGCTGTTTTCTCCGCCTTTCTTTTTAATTGCTGTGAAATTTTCCCCACAGCTTGCGGCATCTCTCTCGAAGTGTACTGCTTCAAGGAAGAGGATATATCCTAGGTCATGAAGCAACGCCTTAGAATTCCCACTTGACACACCTTGGTCTTCATCCACTTCTTGCCGGGTCCCGACCCTCTCCATCTGTAATTTTTGCAATGTACTCTCTGTTTTTTCGCCCCCTATGGATTCCCCTGGGTTCTTTGAGTATACCCCTGTCTCAGTTTTGTCTTTCCAACCGTCTCTTTCCATTTTTTACTCATTCGCAAACCACCATCCTTTTACTTCTTCGTTCAACTTTCCCCCCCCCCTCCCCCCCACCCATAGCATGACCAGCATTGCTACGCATTCCTCACTGAGTGACCTTCTCCTACTTCCCTCTTCCTCGGATTTTTTTCTCTGTACTTTATTTCCCTTTACCCCCGCCCTTCCATAATGTTTTTTCCCCCTTCTGGCAAAGTCCCCCTCTTTCCGTTCGTTCCTTTCAAATGTTGCTCCAGTTTTTTCTCATCTCGCCTCTGTTTGTCCTTTGACAGGCACCTCCCCCCGTGATTATGGAGTCTTTCCCCCGTCCGACCGTTTTCCTTTTCCCTTTATTCCCCCCCAATTTCTGATGTCACCCTTTTTCCCTATACCCCTGTCAGTTCATCCATTCCAACCTTTCTTGTTAATACTCCCCCCAATAGAACCTTTCAGTATGAACCTTTTCCCCTCCCCCAAAATGGATTTCTTTCCCTCCCTGCCCTCCCTCCCCTCCCTTTCCCTTATCAGCCCTTTCTGCCCCCCCCCCCCCAATGTCACAAGGATTTTACTCCAGCCCCCCGATCCTGGAAACAGTTTCTCATCACGTTTTCTTTTCACAGCACCTGACCCCCCAACCCCTCCCCCACGTTTGGTATTATGCTATCCCTTCTTCTCAAGGTCCCCCTTCCCCCAGTGTACAGGGCACTATCCGCTTGGACCCCCGGCTTTTTTTTTCCAGCCTTTTTGCACTCCTTACACCCATCTTCCTCCCACTCTTCCTTTGCATGCTCTTGACCTTTTTTTGACCTGAGCCATTGGGGTTTCCTTCAGGGACATTTTGCTGGAGTTCCACCAACCCCCCAACCTTCAATTGGTCCCGAGCCTGCCCTCCATCAACCCCCAACCCCCTTTTCAACTAGGAAGTCCCCCCCCCCCTGTCGAATAGATGGTCTTTTTTTTTTTTGTAGTAATACAGTGTGCTTTCTTCTTTCTTTCTGGGCAGAACCACAAAGCCCCCCCTTGGTTCTACCGCACTTCCCCCCCTTTCAGTGTTTACCACAACTATTGATGCCCCCCTGAGCCTTCCTCTTTTTCACATGATTTTGCATAGGAGAGTGTTTCTGCTGCGCCCCTGTGGCATTACTTTCCTTTCCTCTCTTTTCTCCTTGTTTCCCTACAAGTTTTCTCGTTTTCCCAGACCAAGAACATTGGCCCTCACTTCTTTTTTGCTGTCCCTAAAGTGGACCCCATTTCCACGCAATCCCCCCAATCAGAGGGTTTTCCCCCAACCGACCACCGGTTCTCCCCCCCATTTCTTTCTTTTCATGCTTTCCGCCTTCGTTTTGTTTTTGAGATCTCTTCATGAGTCTGTCATCATTGGGTTTCTTTCTACCCTTTGCCCTGGCCAGTTCCCAATTTGATTGTTGTTTGTGTCCTGCTTGAATTTTTCCGCATGCGTTTCTCAGGCCTGCTTGACCCGCTCCTGTCCCCGGGTCTTTCTTGGTCTTGATAACACACTTCTCAAACGGCTCTTTTCCCCTTTTTTCCTAATAGGTCGTTCAATCACTCTGGCAGCCACCCTCTTCCTTATTCTCACTCCTGTTCCCCCTGGTGATTCTAAGGTCATCATTTCTGTTTTTCAATCCAACTTCTGTGGGTACTCTGGATCACCAGTGGTCTTTGTGTTGTGACAATTCCACATACCATCAGCCCCTTTCTGCTCCCTACAAACCTTTTCCCTGTTTGCCCCGTGCTTGAGGGTTTGCATTTTCGTTGATGGCCCTCTCTTGAGCCCCGGTTACTTCTTTCATTGTTATCCATGTTCCCGCCTTCTTCCCCACTTTTTTTGAGCATCAAGTTAGGGCTCTTGGTCCCCCCCCTTACTTATTCCACCATGCATGCACTTATTCCCTGTTTTCCCACCCCCTCGGAGGTTGTCGGTCCTCCCCCCGTGAGTTTGCCAGCTTTTTCGTCGTGCGAGATAATAACATTTTTTATTGTTTGTTTGGTTCCGTGGGTGCTTTTCCCCCCCAACTTGCACACTGTGCTGTTCAAAGCAACTTTTTCCCGTCTCTTGGCGTTCTTCCCCTCATTGTCATTCCTTGCCAAGAGTTTCAAGAATAGTGGTTTCAAATGATGAGGTTCTTCTTCCGGTTTTTCCTCCGAACATTTGGAGGGAACAAAGTCCATGTCTTTTCTTTTTATTTTTCCGTAACAGAAATTTTAAGGTAATGGATTGTAACTCCTTGGTTCCATTGTGTGACATTTTTTGGTGAAATGTCCTGACCAGCACTCTTGAGAATATACCTCCGTGTTGCCCAGTGCCTTCCCTTCCCCCAACCTCTTGGCTATGATATCCCGGATCAACATTGTGAACCTCCGCCTTTTCTTTTTGGAGAGTTATTCCCCCAAGGTGGAACCCCCCATTATTATTACTTTTTCCCTCATACCCCGCTTGCTTTCCCCGCCCCCCCCCTAAAAGTCTTTCTTGCAGTGCCTGTCTGCTCGTCTCATTGTGCATTTTTGATCTCTTTTTTAGGGTAGAATTGTTGGTCGGGTGATGTTTCCCCCTTTTAAACCTGTTTTTTGTGAATTCTATTTTTTTTTTTCAAATGATACGACGGTTTTTTTTCCTGACCACACATGCTTTACCATCCTTCGAACCCCACGCCTTAAATATGTCTTCCAGATGATTGTTACGGGCTTCTTTGTTCGTCCCTTTCCTCTTCCTCTGGAGGAATTGTTGTCGTGTGAAACCCATTTTTCCTGCCTTGCATTCAAAGTCAGCTATTAATCCCTTATCTTTCCCACGGCCTTTGTAGGCGCAAGTGGCCTTTTTTTTTCCCACTTCCCCTCCAAGTATTTAAAATGTTCTTGGCTCTACTATACAAGTTTTCCCCCTCCCCCCCCCCGTCATCTTTTTTCCCTCCAGTATCCCCGATCCTTCGACGATGAGCGTCAACCATTCAGGCACAGCTTCCCCCCTTTTTTTCCGTCCCCTGCATGAGCCCTACTTTCCCCCTTTCCTTTAGCCCCCCCCTTTGTCAGACACTGGTGTGTCGTGAAAATGTCTTTTTATATCTTTATGGGGCTGGCCGATTCACTCGAGCAATTGACATTGACTGATCCAACAACGACACTTTGGCAATCTTCCTTCCGTCTGATCTCATTTGAGTGTTTAGACTTTATCTTTTTCTAAATGCCGGCATTATCAATGACTTTCCCGTGTCGTTTGTTAGCTTTCTTCTCTGCTTTGCCCTTCTTACACTATCCTAAAAACCCTCTCAAGGATGTGGGCAATCAAACCACCCCCCTCCTATTTTGTCAAATTTGCAGTTCTTTGCCCATCCCTCTGTCTCAGGTGGTCATTCCGACTCGGATTTTCCTTGTGCTGTTGCACTTTTTTTTCCTTTTTTTTCTGGTCTACAAGTTGGGTTTACCCTTTTTTTTTTTTTTTTTGCCTCAGACCCTTTTTTTTAGGGTAAGGGGGTTCTGGCCTGAGAACTTTTTTTAATCTCTAGGACCGGGTTACTTTAACTGTAGAAGGGTTTTGAAAGAGTTAACACTCTTCCCCCTCTTTAGATGTTTTGAAAGTTATCCACCAATAACCCCCCTCCTGCCCCAATGCCTTTTCTTCTTTTTTTTTCCCGACATCCTCCCCTTTTTTGGGTGTTTGAGAGATGCAGATTTGCGTTTTTTGGTTATTTGTACCTTACATAATAACCTCTTCCCTCGTTGTAACTCTTTTCAATCTTTTCACCTTCTCCACTTTTTCTTTTCCTATCTCCCGTCCCCCCACCCCAAAATTTTTCCCTTTGCCCCCAATGACCCCCAAGTCTGCATCAACAACGTCCCTCCCGCTTTCTAAATTATTGGCCCCCCTCCGGTCAGTAAAAGAAGAGTTCCCATCCCAGGGTACATCCCCTTGTGACTTCACTTCTCACCCCCCGCCTGTTACACTGGAAATCAACTGCCCCAAATTTTTGTTCGTGGGGCCCCACCTGCCTGTCCCTTTTGGTGTTTTTTGTCAGACTGTGGTAGCGATAGAACTTTTAGCACCCCATTCCTTCTTCCCTTCTTGTGGATGACTTTCACTTCTTATGCCTTTAGATATTCTCACTCATACCCATTTTTAGCTCCTTTTTTTCAGATGATTGCAAATGGGCCTTTTTTTCTTGATCCTTTCCCTTTGACCTTTTTTAGATTTGAATCGGCTTTCTTCCCCCTACTTCCGGGTCGGAACCCCCCTTTTCCCCTTTGTTTTCCCAATCCCATTTTTGACACTGGTGTCACTGCCACTGTGAAGTCCTTTTTTTTACTGTCGGCCTTCACTGATGCTTCAACACCGTTTTCTTATGCCTGTTGACTGATAATTGTGACAATCATGCCCTTCCTTAACATCTTTTTCGACTTCTTATTAGAGCCACGCCAGGTGTCTTTTACCCCCATTCCACTGAGATGAGCATCGAGGAAGTTTGTTTTTTCGGGTTCTTATTGGAATGAATTTCAATTACCCCCTAGGTTTTGTTCAACTTTTGCCACAAGTGGAGGATTTATGAAGGCCCCCCCACAACCCCAACCCCCCACAAACCACCCCCAAACAAAAAAACAACAACACCAAAACCCACCCCACCAACACCCCCACCCCCCCCCAACCACCCCCAACCACCCACACCACAAAAAAACCCACCACCCCCCCAACACAACACCACAAACCCCCCCCCCCACCCAAAACCCCCCCCACCCACCCACCCCCCTCCACCCCCACCCCCCCCCCACGGACAAGATCCATCTGTCCCTTCCCTTACCCCCAATTCCCGCTATCGGCCTGGGTTATTTATCCCTTGTCTTTTTTCTGACCCGTCTCTCATTTTTCAGATTCCTCCTAACCCCTCCTTTTTCGTTTTTGAACATCCAATCACACCCCTCCTCCCCCCCCCTTCCCATCCTTTCCCTAACAATGAGGTCCTTTCCTTATGCCTTTTTATGAATTCTTTTCTCTCCTTTGAACCAGTACCACCTCCTCTAACTTCCTCCTCTCCCAACCGGATTGAGTGCTTTTAACATGTTGCCCTTGATTCTCCTCTCTCCACTGATGTGGTAGTCCATTCTTTCACAGCGGTCTCCTTGTCTAGTACGTTTATTTAAATTTCAACCTTAACCATTCTTCAGTGCCCACTCCTTTACCTCCAATTACAAGTTATGTTACTAAAGACATCGTCCTCCCCTGCTTGCTGATACCACAACATGTCTTCATCAGCCCACTACCCCTTCCCCTAGTGCCCCGTGCCCTGACACTCCCACTTCTTTTTTCCCTTCAGATACCCTTTCCCCCGTTGCTTCATCAAGTGTTAGTTGTTTCCCCATCAACATTCACAAAAGACCCCTTGGTTTAAATCCTCTTCCTTCTCCAACTGTCCCCCAATTTCCCCTTGGTTCCTTCCCACTCTCCGCTGGGACCCCGGTCTTGAGCTTGGTGGCCATACTTAGGGACCCTTCTTCCCCAGCTCTCGCTGCTTTTTCTTTTTTGCCATAGTGACTTCAGGCTTGGGTTTTATGCCTGGCCTCTTTTTTTTTCCCGGGGTCTGTCCCAATCGTTCCCTATCTCCTCTCAACCTTCCCCCCCCCCCTACACTTTCCCCCCACGGCTACTTTATATTGTCTCCCTTTATTTGTAGCTCAGACCCCACGCCAATGTGTACCCTCATCAACATCTGTCCCGGGGTGATTTATGGGCTTCCCTTCATGCGAAGAAGGACATGATCTTCATCCTGAGATGTGATTTATCCATTGGTGTGCACATTCGCTTCTGAACTCTGAAGGTTTTCTCTTTTTATTCCCCTAACTTCTGTCCGTCCAATTATCTTTTCTTTTCCTGTTGTTTGAAACCTTCTGATTCATCCCGTGCCTCCCCCCCATCACTCTGTTGGCCAATACTACATTTCCGTATTGAATGTTCTCATCTTTCTTCCTCCCCTCAGTTGTTTGTTGCTCTCTCGCCGCGCAACCTCTCTCCCGATATGCCATGCAAATCTGATTTCTTTGCCGTGAGTCATTGTTTCTTATCGGATAGGGTGCCGCAGGTTTCTACACTTACTTTCAACCGTGCTTTTTTTGACCAAACCAACTTCACCAGTTCTCATCATGTCAGGACAGGCCCTTCCCCCCCTTTTTTTCCAGCCGAAAAAAATTTATTCTCCCATTCCGCTGTCTTGGTAATGTCTATCTACAACCGGTTTTCGTATTGGGTTTTTTTGCCAACCGCTAACAACTCATCCCCCCCCCCCGTATGTCGAACCGAAATAGAAATTCTGACCTTTTGTGGCCTTCAGGCTTGTCCTGAGATTTGTTTTTTCGGGTTTTTCCCTTGCCCATGTCTTGAACTATCCCCTTCCTCTCGACTTCCCCAGCCAATCTTTCCCAGCCTTCCCAACCCAAGTAGCATACGATTTTTTGAGGATTCCTGTGTTTTCGTCTTAGTCTTACCCTGCTCTTCCCCATTTGGTCACTCGGCCGATTTCCCACATAAGCAGGTTTTTCCCATTTTCCCCGATGTTCAGAATCTCGCATTCCGAACCACTGTTGTATTTTGTTTTTTTCTGTTTTTGGTGGGTTTCCCTTCACCTTCACCCTGTGATGCTCAACTGGTCCTGTGTTGCTGTGGACGGCATCAGTGTAAGGGTGGCTAAGGTTATTTATCTTTTTTTTACCTGGAGGTTTTTTTGAGTTCGGTGGAGACTCCCTGGAGTTGGCCAGCCCCTGCATGATTTTTGTTCCAGACTTTTTTACTTAGGGATTGGCACTCTTTTTTGTTTTCCAGCTTGTGCATTTTTCCTTTTTTTGGGAACTGTAAAGGCCCTTTGAATTCAGCTTTTTGACCCGTTGTCCCTCCCCCCACCTTTTTTCCCATTTGGTCCCAACATGTGTCAAAGCCTCCACATATGTGTAGCGTTTCGGGCGATGTGACCACAACATTCCTTTTTTTCCGAAATAAATACCCCTCTTAGACCCCTGGATTGATGTTTCACATTTCATTTTGCCCGTCTAGCATGCATCTCTGGTTTTTTTTCTCCTTTGTGTTTAGGGGATAGTTCCATCGTCCGAGTGTGCTGTTTTTTTTTGACCCTGAACAATGCTGAGACTGTGTGGGTTCAGACAAAACTCCATCCCCCTCCCCCCAGGCCTTGTAAATATGAGGAACGTGGCCCCACATTGCCTCCACCTTTAGGGTATCCTTTTTGTCTTGTACCCTTCATGTCTGTGTCATGGTCCCCCTTTTATGGATGCTTGTCTCCCTGTTCCATCCATCCTCTCCTTTTAAGCCTTACCTTCCCTTCTATGCTCTTTGCCTTGGTAAAATTCCACATCAATTCTGGCTTGTTCTTCTAACCCTCTGCAAACCTGAAGATATTTGTCAGCCAGTTTCTCCCTATCAAGCTTTTAAAGAGCAGGCCGGCACCTCCTCCCCAAGTGGGTTCATGTAAGCCTTTGCTTCCTTAATTCACATTCTCACATTCCTTTTTTTATCAACCGTCATCCCCCCCCTGAAGTGTTTCGTCAATGCTTTTTTCTTTCCTTAACTGAGAGTTGGCTTGCTTTGCCCCTTCTTTCCACCCTCTATGACTTTTCCCACTTCCATGACTTCAAAAAATGGACCCCTTTGGTCACTGCGCTTTTCTCTCTTTTTTTGACTGGCACTCTAGTTTCTAACGCCTCTTTCGTGGTAAGACATTCCCCTGACGGTCCTGTAGTATGTTTTGGAGAGATTTCTTTTCTCCCTGTCCCTTTCCTACCTATCCCCCCCAACCCATTTGGGTTTTTCTAATGAAAATACATGACCCCGGCATATTTTCCAATTGTGGCCTTTCTTTAAATGTTAACATGATTCCTTTTTTTTCATCCTTCTTATTTTTCCCTTTTGCTGCAATTATTCTGTTCCTTACTGGCACCCAAAGACCCCTTCCCCCTTTTTCTTGACTGTTAGGGAGCTGTCTTTTTGCTGCATTACTTTTTGTCCTTTCGTTGTATTTTCTACCCCCCCCTTGTTGGGCTTTTCTATAGGCGGCCAGTTTCTCTTTTTTTTCGCCCTAAGAGGTCCCCTATTAGTTGATCTCTTTCAGTTTTCACACAAAACCCCTCACTTCCCCAATATGCATCCCCTCTTCATACTAATCCTTTTTGCTATCTCTTCTCTTTGCCTCTTTTTTTGATTGTGTATTTTTTCCACTGTCCATATTCCCCCCATCTTCTTTTTCCGATTTTGGAAAAGAGGTTTACAATTGAGACCCCTTTTCCGTCAGGCCTCTCTGTCCCAACACCCCCTGGTGAGAGCCCAGTCCCCTGGACCGAACACCCCCCTTATTCTCACCAGCCCATCCCCAGGTCATCCCCCCTTTTACTGTCTATTTGAACTTCCTTTCCTCCAGCCGAATTTCCCCCCCCACCCCACGGGAAATCATGCCTCATACCCCCCCTTATGAACCCCTCCTGCTTTTTTTCCTGGTTAATCAGCACAATGTTGTCCAGCAACTGGTCTTTCAGTAGAGCCCACCCCCAGAAGATAAGGTGGGGCGTCTATTGTGGCCTCATTGCCGAGATTCCCTCCCTTCCCAACTCATACCCCCGTACTGAATGTTCTGCTCATTCTTTCGCCCCCCCCTCTCTATTTCACTCAAATGAGATTTTTCCGGAGCGTTGTGTTGGCCTTTGTTACTTACATTTTCCCTTTTTACTTTTCTGCTTTCCTGTCAGGGTTTTCCAGCAAACTTCCTTCCGGTCTACATTCTTAACAGCATCCATTTTCGTATGACCCACTTGTGCTTCTAACTGAACTGTGAGCATCCCCCAGTAGGACTTCAATTCTGAAAATTACAACCCTTTGTTATTCTTTGAATGGACTCCTTTTTGTGTCTACTTTAGCGGGACAATCATGCCCTTGTTTCCCACTGAATGGGTTGTTTCACCTTTTTTCTATTAGTAGATCCCCAGACAGGTTTACCTGTCTTGCATTTACCCCCCCCCAGGCCCCTTGAACCTCTCGAAAGTTGGTAAGTTCCCCCAATGAATATGATCGAAGCTGGCTTGTTCTTCTGGCATCCATTCAGTTTTTTTTCACCTTGGCCACCCGTGGCCTGCAGCTTCCGGGTACCTCCAAGACTCCCATGGTCGGCTTGCAATGTACTACCTCATCTTTTTTCCTCATCCCGGGTGAGGGGTTTGTTCCTCCGTTTGTCTGACCCCCCTTTGCGTCGGCTTTTCAGATTCTTCCCCACACGCCGCTTTACGATGTTGACCACCTCCCCCCCCCCCCTTCCAAAAACCCACCCTGACCAGCATTTATCAGTCTGTCTTCCCCTTCTTTCCTTTTCATCCAGGAAATACCTTCTCCTCCTATTGCGGCATCAGCTGTATGTATTCTTGAACAGTAAATACGTTGTGTGGACCTTTCTGCACAGACCAGATTTTACTTCTTTTCTTTGAACCTTTTTCCTAAGATTCTTTCCCTAGCAAAGTGTGTTTTTCAGGTACATGTCACTGTTCCTAATTCTGTATTATTCCCCGCCCCGTTACGGCCCTTTTTCCCCTTTACATCCACACTTTCCCCTGTTGGAACAAATGCCCAAGTCAGTTTACCCTCCCTTCCTCCCAAGTTTTTTCCTACGTACCCACCCCTAGTCCCCCCAAGTGGCATTCTACTTTCCTCCCCAAAATGTCGGTCATAAGCTTACAGCCCCCCTACTAAACTTTGCACTCCCTGCCCTGACCCCCCACTGCCTTGGATCCTCCCTCTTTCCCCCTCTTGAACCCGTGGGCTCATCAAAGTGTGCAGGTAAACCCACCTTTGTTCAGACCAAAACAACCATGACCCTCCGTTGTGGTTTTTCCTCTCCTAATCAAGGGTACCCCGGCAAGTTCCCGT
>Ga0179593_1327946_pt1 | contig 13425 bp, 16 predicted proteins | sample CZODoug2_1_08_16_FD_185931 | JGI IMG/M metagenome (GOLD analysis project Ga0179593, IMG submission 185931) | Vadose zone soil fungal communities from Angelo Coast Range Reserve, California, USA - CZODoug2_1_08_16fungal (PacBio error correction) | ecosystem: Environmental > Terrestrial > Soil >... | reverse complement strand
ACTTTTTCTCCTCTAGGATCCTTTAATTCAAACGGCATGACAACCTGGCTCCTTGTTCGATTTATTTGCTTGACATTCCACCCTGGTTGGACGGCACCGCCGATATTGAATAGTCGCGGTTTTTTTCCCTTCCTTTCTTCTCCCACTGTTCTAAAAGATGTTCCATCCCTTAGCCGCTATAAAATGTTTTTTAATCGCTCCTTATACGACCCGTTCTCCTGCTTGCTTTGTGTGACATCCCACCATTCTTTTTTCTTAGCGTACTTTCCCTTTCCCCCATCAAAAATATTTGGCTGAGGCACGTCGGCTGTAGTCACTCTTAGTTTTTCCTCTCGTGGCTGCCCTGTCGCATATCTCGCGCCGACTGGAGTTTGCTCTCTTTCCTAACTCCTTCCACCCAGTTTAAAACGTCCCCCCTTAAAGGCGGATTTCCTTTACAGGCTAAGTATTTACCTCTTTCATTGAGCGGTGTCCCGGTCTATTTTTCTTCCTCTCTCTCTCCAGAGTGCGCGGCTCGCGCCGGTCTTTTTCTCCCTCCCATCCTTTGTCAGGTTTTCCTTTTCCCCTTTACTTGAATCAGTTACAATGTGAGTATCTTCCTATCCCCTTTATTTTGTTTTTTCTCGCGTCTGCCTTCTTCTATCGGGCCACAAGCTGCTCCCTCTCCCATAACATTTGCAACCTCCCTTCCCCCCCCACCCAACTAAGCTCCAGGTCGAGGTAGAAAACTACTTGATCCCCCTTCCCTTTCCACATATATACTTTCTTTCTTCATTTATCTCAGCAACACTCACTTTCTTCTCTTCCTAACGGGTGTGCCCCTTCGAGAGACTTTTAACCCCTTTCTTCTCTTATGTAACCTTTTTCTGAGAGTAGTTTGGTTAAACCGTTCAGTCTCTTTCCTCCTGCCTGGGACCTTCCTTTCCCTGAGTCATTTGAAATTAACCCAGTGCGTCTATTTTCCTATCTCTTCTCCTTTATTCCCATAGGTAAGACTCTTATGCGCCATCCTCAGGTGGGATTTTGTTTTCCCAAACCCCCCCTTTTCCCCCCCCCCCAGAGTTTCGTTCTCGTTCCCATCCCTCCTCCTCAATGGTTCCGGGTCCTCTTTTCCTTGTTAAATTATCTTCTCATTCTTGGTCGAGCTTCCTTTGTCCCCTCCCTCCCTATTTTCTCCTCTGGGTCTAGATGCCGTCTGACTCTGCCCCTGATGTCCGCCAATTTTTTCTCTCTGTAAATTTTGTCCCAGGTCGATGCGTTCCTTTTTCTAGATCAAGTTTGGAGATGTGCCCTTTTCGCGTTTTCTTGTCCCTGCCCGCGCCTGACGATAACGCTTGTAGAATTGGACCTCCTCCCTTTCCTCTGAGACCAGAGTCCTCTTAAGTTGCCACTCTTTGCTATTTATTTCCCTAAAGGGTTTTTCAACTTGTAACGATCCCAGCCCTTCCCCTTTTCTTTCTCCAAACCCCGGGTTCTGATTTCTCCTCCTCTTGGGTCATTGTCGTAAGATGTTAAGTTTCCTTTTTTGCACACACTCTACAGCCCCCTCCCCCTGCCCTTAACTTTGGGACCCTTTTTTAAACCTCCTTTCCCCCCATCTCTCAGTTCAGCCGAAAAGTATCTCAATTCTCTTTTCCTCCTTTATACTTAGGAGGTTCGGTCCAAATCCGATATATAGCTTCCTCCTGTCTCTCTTAGTCCTCCCTCCGTAACTGACGCTCCTCTTGGTGTTTTCATGTGCTTTGTTCGCCAACTTCTCGACTCTCCCTCCCAACGCCCCCCCCTGTTTTCCAACACTAAGGCTGTTTCTGCTTTTCCTTCCTCTCTTTTCGTTTTTTCTCCATCCCGTTTGGAAGGCTCTGTGCCTATCCCAATTTTTTCCCTTTGGTGCCCCTCTTCTGTCTTCCTCCTTATACCCCCTGCAATTAAGCCCCCTCTCTGTCAAATTTTTTCCTTCTCTACCATAATTCTATCCTGTTTTGCGCTTAGAGCCCACCTCTTAGGGTTTCACACTTTATTCATCCCCCCCCCCAAATACTTTGTTTGTATCTCCCTCACCCTCAAACAATTCCTACCCCCTTTCTTCAGGTCACCCTTGCCGTTTTAACTCTTATGTCGAGAACCACTTCATTTCTTTTGGATTTTCCTTTTTTTCTGGCTGGAACTGCAATGAAATTTTGGGCCCAGGCTCCTCCCCCCCTTTCTTCCGAATATCCAATCCTTTCCCCCAATTCTTTCACCCCCCCCTAGGAATAACGGTCTACCGAAACCCATCTTTGAGTCTGTCCCGCCTGAAATAGGGGTCGTTTCCCCATATTTGGTTCTCTCATTTCTCCACTTTTTTTTCAGAGAATTGACCTTGTTTATTAGCTTGGAGAAGCTGCTTGGCTGAAACCATTAAAGTCCCTCCCCCCCTTTTATGGCGAGGTCATTGACTCTTCCAAGATATACCTTCTATTAGACCATCTCAATGTTTTTCATATTCCAACCTTCCCTCCTTCTCATTCTCTACGTTCGTCTGAAATATGAATTGTTTTTTACTTCCCTCGCCACCAGGCCCCCTCTTCCTTTTCTAGATATGCCTTCTTTCAAAGGTCTCCCCAAGTTGATTCTATTCTGTTCGGTGCAACTTACCGTTATGACCTCTTATTCTCCTTCAACTCTTTCTTCTTTCCGGTATTTCACTACTGATTTCTCAGGATCCCCCTGACTTCACCTCCCTCAGGTTCCCCCGCCGTACAGCGCACCATTTGTTCACATTACTTTGCATTTATACCCTTCTCTTAATTCCATTCTTAGGTCAGAGAAGATTGCAACTGGCCTTACCTTTGTTTGTGCCCTCTTCCAACTTGATCGATCCTTACCCTTCCCTCCCCTTAATTGAATTCGTAGCTTTACCCCTTCCGCTATTTTTACCGAGCACAACTCCAATGTTTTCTTTCAGGTCTTACCTTCTCCTATTCCCTTCGTTTGCCAAAATTCCTCCCTTTCCTCACATTCAGTCCTTTTAATTTCTCTGACCGCACACTTGCCTTTAGGCTCCCCCTTCTGCTGCCAATCTCGTTTTTCCCAGTGTACCCAAAAGTTCACCCCCCTCCCCTTGAGCCTTCATATTACTGTTTTTCGTACACGCCCTATGAACAGTTAACTTAACCCAACACTTATCCCCTCTTTTTTCCCCTTGTCCCTCGTATTCTATATTAACCCCTCTGCCCAAGTTTCCCTCAGCCTCCTGAGTTACCTTCCATTCTGACCTTTCCCGTGACAGCTTCTTGACTTTTTTGGCCACCCCCTGAGCACGGCTCTTTCATTTTCTTGTTCTGAGTCGGTATCCGCCGGAATCCTTTTGACCTCCAGACAGAGCCGGACTCACGTTTTTTCCTCGCCCTTTTCAAGGTTTGTTCAACCCCTTGTGTTGTTTCTTCCCTTTTCTGTTCGGTTCAAATTCCTTAGGAAAGATTTGGACCTGACCTTACAGTCTACCACCCCCCCCCCCAATACCCTATACTTATATACGGAGAACCTACTCTTGTTCCTTTCCCCGAATTTTTTCAGGTAGTCCAATTTCGCTTCTTTCCCCCTCGACCACACAGCCATCCCCGGTCCTCTTCCAGAACCCTCAGCCTCTTTACGCTATAGAGACCCCACCCCCCCCCCGGATCCCTTCATGAGTCACTCCTTTCCTCCCCATGTACTTTTTCCGTAAGCGATCGCTCTTTCCTTTCCTTGGTTATTCTACGTAGACGAGGATTTGTATGTCTCTCTATTTCCATCTATAGATATAGTTCATACCCTCGGCTGCGGGGAGCTTCTCTCTCCTTCTCCCCGCCCCATTGCCGAACGGTTCATTGTCAATTTGCCCCTTCCTCTGGAGGCATGCCTAGTTTGACTTTAGACTTCCTCCCTTTTTTTTCTGTCCCTTTTCCCCTGAAAAGTATACGGTCTTATCGGAGGGCACGTTTTTCCCCCATATCCTTCTCGCTTCTTTTTAGCATTCGCTATCCCACACCTTCCCCCGCCATTGTGCGTCCCCCCCTGGGACTAATCTTTCCTGGGACATCCCTTGGCATATCTTTCCTTAATAGGGCTTGCCGTCAACCGGCCTGCAGTCCCCCCCCCTCCTTGAACTTGAGGTTGATTCTTCTGATGACTACCTTTTTCAAATGGATACGGTCCCACAGTTTCATTCCCCCTGTTTCTCTCGAGACTAGCTGGCTCCAAAGAAGCGGATCCTTCCCCCCTTTGAAACGAACCGATTGGATAATTTGTCAGGATCCTTCCTCTCTTCTTTGTGATTCATGGACCTTTCAACTCGTGCGATGCGCCAGGGTGTTTCCTCACGTGACCCTGTCTGCCTTTTTCCCTATGTTCCCTCCATAAAAATCTTTCCTTTTTCCCTGATGGTCGTAAACCCCCAACTCACCCCTTCCTCAGTTGAAATCGTACCTTAGATCTTAGGTGCATAAAACAGCTTTCTTTCTTTTCACCCTCGTAACTTCATCAGCCAATTTTTTCTTCCCCTTTTTCAGGTCCCGAACGGTTTAACTTTTTTTTTTTTATTATGGCACAAGCACTTCAGCCCTTGATGAAGAGTCGCGTTTCCCTAGAGGAACTCTCGTCTCGACAGCCCGCACTCGCTACCTTAAATCTCCCCCTCTCTCATGAGAATGTACGCTTTCTTCGGTGTGGCCGCTTCTTTCCTTCTTTGCCTGTCTTCATTCGTCCTGTAGATACTCTCGCCCATGAGGGCACTTTTCGTCTCTCGTTCCCTTGCTGTTCTTTCGCACTCCTATCGACTAGTTTGCCTGTTCCCCCCCCTCTAATTCCGTGTATCTTTTACCACTTTACTTCCCGGTATGCCTTTGCCATTTTTGGAGGCCCTAGTTAGGTAGCTTCGATAGGATCCCCCGCTTTTTTGCTCCCTTTCCCAACTTTTCCTCCCGGGTGTCCCCCCACAGCCTCCCTTTTTTTATCAAGTTTCTCGTGTCTATCGGCCCCCCCCTTCTTCCCCTATTTCTGGCAACTCCCCCCCTTCCCTATGCAAATCCTATGAATGCGCTGGATCTTCCAGAGAGCGCCGTTTCTTTCTATGCTTTTCAACTCTTTTGCCCGAGTTGTCTTCATTTCTAGAGGCCATAACAGGATGGTTTTTCTTCTAATCCCAGTTTGTATCGCTACTTCTAAGAGAAGTTTCGCGCCCCCCCCTTCTAGGTTTATTTTTGCCCCCTTCTTTTTTTTTTCCAGGTCCCAGAGTGGCCCGCTCTTGAGCGACACCCCCGAAGCCTCTCTCGGTCCTTTTCTAAACCTTATATTCTAGTTCGTCCGTAGGTCACTTTTTTGCTCGACCTCAATCTGATGTGTTTTTTTTCCCCCAGTATTTCGGGTAATGCGTGCGGTTAAAGCTACCTTCCATTCCCCATGTTATCTTTCAGTTTGTTCCAGCGTTTTTCTTCTTTTTCCGTTTAACCTGAGAAGGACTGTCCGTAGGTGAGTCCAGCCTCCTCGTTCTTAGGGACCGAGTTTTGCAGGAGTTTACCCCCTATTTTCTCCTTCGCTACTTGGATGTCTTTTCCACCTTTGTAACTCTCCAGGCATTACTCGTGAGCCCGGCCACTGCTGTCCTTCTTTTACCATGCCCCTTTTTTTCCTCACATAATTAGCTCCTCTCCCCCCCTTCAGAAGAGCCCCCCGTGGACAACTCGATGTACGAACTTTCTCAATTCATTCCCGGCTCCCGATCCTGCGTGATTTTCACTTCCCATACTATGTTCTCCTTATAAGACTCTCGACCCCGGTTATTTTTCCATGCAGGCCAGCCTTGCCTCTTTGATTTCCTTCCATCCACTTTCCAACTCTTCTGATACTACTTTTCCCGCATGGGCTTCTCCCCAGTTTTAGAACCTGCGCCCATTAGTTGTCCCAGTGTGAAGTTATTTCCGTGCTGATGTTTCTTTCCCTTTGTGGCAGGCTTCTGCTCATCCCCCCCCTTTTTCTTTTCGCTGAGGCCCCCCGTGTTCATTGTCCCTCCCCTCCCTTCCTTCCATCTTCAGGCCTCGAACAAAAGTCCGTTTTTCCTAAGCAAAAATTTCTGAGGGTTTTCCCTCTGACTTCTCTTTTTTTCTCCGAATCCTTTTTTTTTTATTTTTCCCGATAGTTCCCCCCTTCAGATTTGAAACCTTTTTGATTTTTATGCGTCCTCTTTTTTCGCGGTTGTCTCCTTTTTGCCGGGCGTTTGCTTCCATTTTTCCCCTGGTCGCATAATTTTCCAAAAATTTTTTTCCGGTTTGAAGCAAGGGGTCTTTCTTTTTAGAAAACACATCTCCGACTTTTCCGCCTTGAATCTTCTCGTGCCCTTTGCACCTTGTTCCCTCTCCCTTTTAGAAAGGGGTCTCGAACCATCAGCAGGAATTTTTATTTAGCGAGGGGCGACCCTCTTTTCCTTCCTTCCCTAAATCTCTTATGATTCCCTCCCGTATGCCCATTCTTATATCATGGTGCCCGATCCCACCACGTCCGTCTTCTCCGTTTCGGAAATATGAAGAGAGACGCCCTCCTCTTTGATACTTTCCTTTACATATCCCCCTTTTTCAGTGTCCGGAGCTGACGCCCCAACCTTACGGTAATGCCATGTCTTACGCTCATGAACTTCTCCCGTTACCTTCTAACGATGGGGAATTTATTTAGCTTCCCCTTTGCTTCTCAGCCTTCAAGCCCCTAGCACCTTCTGGTCCCCTGAGCACCCGTACTATGGTTCGTACAATTGCTTAAGCATAGAGCTTCCCCCGAACCCTGCGTCTTCCAACGGCTTTCCTCTGACCATAGGCTTGTCTTCCCCCTTTCTATATCTTTCCCCACCCTCCCCTTTTTTCCCTACAAATTCTGCTATACCCCCCATTCCCCCTCCTCTTCGGGCGGGCCAAATTTCCCCCCTTATGACTGTTCGCACTCCTCTCAAGGAACCTTTGTACTTCAGCATTTGACAACCATTAGTTCTCGGAAAAGGGCCACCACCCCCCCACTCCAGCTGGCCCCTTCTCCCTTCAAAGGTTCTCTTAGTCAGTTTTCCTTGTAGATCGTTCCATTGCAAAAACTTTGCTCGTCCTCTTGCCAACTCCCGCTTTGACCCCACATTCTACTCTCAGGCAGCTGTTACACCCTTAAAATAAAAGCTGCGGTCTCTCTCTTCTTCGGTATGCACCCTTTCGCAGTCCATTTTGGAGGGGGACCTTCCTTCCCTAGGTTCATTTCGACTTTTGTGCCGGAGTACGTTTCCTCGACTTCTTCCCCCTCTTCCCTGGATGGTCCTTCCGGTTTTTTGGGAATAGACAAGGTATCCTTCTTCTGCCTCTCCTCCCCCCCCAAACTAGGAGCATGTATTTCCCCTCTCTGGATATCAGCACGTTTTGCCGGCCCCTATTTTTCGCTGGGTCGATCTCCCCCCTCACATCCGCGCACTTTTTTCTCTTTATATCCTAACCATCTTCCCGGAGTACATTACGAAATACGGCACCTTCCTTAAGTTCTATTCTCGCCTTCCCCCCGGTTTCTGTTTTTTTGCGATTGTCCTATCTTTTCTTCTATTCTTATTTTTCCTTCGGCATTTAGGCTGTCTCTTTCCCGAACTTTGCCTAACGGTCACCCCTTTTCCTTGAGATTTTCCGAAGTTTCCGTTTCTTCATCAAAGTGTTTTATTAGGCACGCAGGAGTCGGTATTAGTTTGGACTTTGACCCCCTATCTATCTCGTTTGTCTGCACCCGATACGAAACCTTCCCCACTCCTTCTTATGGACTGATTGAATCTCCTCACGACGTCGGACCCTGGTCTATCTCCCTCGGGCGGTTGCCTTTCACCGGCCTTCCAAATTCGCTTGCTAACCTCCGCAGTTTTTGAGTTTCATAGATTCTCCAAGACAGTTCTTTTCCCCCTTCATTTTACCAATCCTTTTTTGGCGCTGCTTGGTCCCCTCGCGTATCCTTTCCCCACTTGTACGCCGCCTCCTTCCCCTGTTCAATTTTTCTTCTCCGTTCAGTAGCTTCCAGGCCCTTTGCTCCTCTTATGGATAGAGGGGTATCCTGCGATGCCCATGCCATCCATATTTAACCCGATATTGTGACTGTGCTTGTCCTCGATGTCCCCCCCCCCCCCCCAACTCTTTTTCCCTCCTCCCTTTCTTTCCCCGTTTGCCGTTGGTCCCTAAACGTGAGGTCCACTTCGGTACTCCCGACAATCTTAGCTGGCACTCTTTTGATTTACCGTGGTTTATCCGTGATCTTCCCTTTGCATACTCCTGCCACCTCTGATGAGCAGAAGAGTTCCCCAGCAGCCTAATCTATCCCACGACACCCAAGATGCGAATTCGCCTTCCCCCCGGTACAGGTGTCCTTAAACGTCCTTTCCCCAGTTAGGGTTTTGAACTTTCCCTTTTGAGGCTAGTTCTTCTCTTGGCGCGTTTTGTCTCCTCTTTTCGTGAGCGAATTGCCCCGGGGAGCTTTAAAACCGTTCGCAGTCTGATATTGACCCCCCTGTATCTTCTCTTCCCTCCTTTCTTTTTCTTCTAGCCCCCCTTTTGATCAGTGTCCCAGGGTTGGTCCATTGCCTTCCAATCGCCCCCCTTTCGTTTGTCAACTTCTCCTTGTTATCAAGTTATTATAGCAGTAATCTTGCAATGAAATTCTGTCCCCCTAGCTCCTCGTCCTCCCCCTTCAATACCTCTTCTCTTCCATTTGCACAAGCTCTTTCTTTATTGTCGAGGCACGCCGGCTCTTCTATCTCCGTTTGGCATCGTTGAGATTTCCTACCTTTCTCTTGTCTCGCATACGGTTTTAAACCTCTTTTCCCTTAACCAGACGATCCTTCCCTTACGAGCATAAATCGTCCCTGTTGGTCTTTGTTTTTACAGGGTGAAACGATGCCCGTTTTCCCATGAATTCTCTAGTAAAGACTCCGAATTGATCTTGACCCCTTGTATACTTACTCCTTGACACCGTTATAAGAGGGGACTTTGTCGCTTTTCAGCTCGTGAGCCGGGTATAGTGCCTTTTCCCCTTCCCCCCGTGGACCATCTTCCTTTGGTAATTTTTTTATTTGGGCACCCCCCGGCATCATTCCTAGGTAGTTCGAGCACTATTGTTTTTTAGCCCTCCAGAGCTTTCTTTCCCCACCCGGCTGACGATACTGCCCCGTAGCCTTCATAAGCAGGATCGGAGAGTGCTTTCCCGTGACCATTTGTGTAGCTTATTTTTAGCCCTTCATTCAACTCCTTTCCCCCCGTGATACATTGACTGAAGTTGCTTACCCCAGTCTTTCCGATAGCCCTCCTTCCTATCCACCCTCCCCACTCTTGGAGACCTGCCTCCGGCCACCCCCCCGATGATCGGTCTCTAATTTTTCGCAGATTTTTTTTTTAGGTAACCATCATTGCGATTTTGCGTATATACGAACCTTTCCGCGGTAGGCAGAGTCGAACCCTTCCCCTTCCCATATTGTCGCTTTCTAACTGTGATTGCCCATTCTCTCTCTCATCCCATTTTAGGTATGGTTTGTCGCACCCGTCCCGAACACGGCATCCTCACCCCCCAATAGTGCTTTGCAGCCCCCGGTAAGTCTGTTTTCCCCCTCTCCTTCCTTGTTTTGACTTTCGTATATTGCCTTGAATTCCCTTCTGGAATATTCTGTTCTTGAGCGCTTTTCATCACCGTCCCCCGACCCCCACGCAATTGGGTGGCAGACACAATCTATGAACTCCCCTTTCCCCAGCAAAACTTTTTCTTTTTTTTCCTGTTGATTATCTCTCTATCTCACCCTTGAGCCATGATCACTGTACTTTCCAAATTTCTCCGTCAATGATTTTTCCCGGACTTGCCTTATTATGTCTAAAACTCATTCTCCCTGTTGGCTAGGGTTTCCCCCGGCGAGTCCATGATTTTTTTTGACTGGCTCTACGAAGACTCAGTTCCAAGGATCCATTTTAATTTAGCAACGCTCTCCCCTCGTTTCGCCAATTACCCTCCCTTCGGACGTGCCCCCCCCCCCCATGCAGGTCTTTTTTCATGCCCTACTGTTGGAGCCTTTTTTTCGAAAACTTTTTCTCTCAGGACCATTCTTCTTGCAAGGAATTATTAGCGTTCCTGTATGGGCCATTGGTCAATGATCACTCCACTTTGTTGAAGGTCCGCGTTGCTACCGCTATCCTTTGGATTTTGTGTCTTAGGACTCCCCTCGGATGCTCAATGATTGAGTAGCATTTCGGACCCGATCATCTGATAATCGTTTTCCTCCGGTTCCAGCGGGCTCAATGTTCTTTCCCCTTTTTTTTCAGGATGCTGAGCCTTACGTTTCCTTCTTTCCGACAAGTCCATTCAGTCTTACTATGACCACACTTTAGTCACTTTACTTACCACTCAAGCACTCTTATCGTTGAAGCCGTAAAGCTTTTTCGCACCCCCGTTTGGGTCCTCAAATATTTTTCGCACTAGACCAAGAAGGAGTTCGTGGCTCTTCCCCTTGCCCCGTACTTAAAGATCTGTGCGCCTTTTTTCCCTACCCGACCTCCTCAGGTGCTCTTTACGCATCTCTAGGACCCGACTTCATCACCAGATCAACAGTTTCTCCTATTACCCAGGACTGATCGTTCTTGTGGCCAATTCTCGTCCTCCTGCAACCCTTTTCCACCAAGCTCTGTCTAAACCCTTCGCGTTTTCCGACTGAAACCATTTGAGGCCACTCCCCTCCCAAAACCGACCCCTTTCCGCACTTTGATATTCCCTGGGGGCGACACTCTCTCGATCTGCCCGTTCTCTTTCCAAACCCGATTCACCCTTCCCTCCCCCTTTTGAATCATCTCTTCCCTTATTCTTCAGGCAATCGCGTTAATCCCCCACGTTTGCTTGGCAGTCTCTGCCGCCAGTCAGATCACTTTTTGCCTTGCAGGAGTGGATTTTACAGTTGCCTCCGATTTTTTTGGGTTTTTCTTAGTTGCTGAACCTTGACCGGATTTCGTGTTTGACTGCTTTTGCGAAACGGTCCCTTTGAGTTGGGCAAACCTAGGCAATCTTTCCTTCCTCCTTCCTATACACCCACCCTCATGACTGGCTCAGTGTCCCCCTACCCCGACGTGCATTTGTGTACAGCGCTCCCCCTGGAAATCCTTTTCAAACAGGGCCCCTTGAAGATCCCTGGAGCTCTAAAGAACCTTTCACCCCCCCTTAGTACAGGACATTTCTGAACCCCTTTTTAAACCTCATGGAGCCCTCCGGTTGATGGTTTTAGCGACGAGCTAGAAGTCGTCCCTCTCTTCTCATTAGTCCGGCTTCCGGGCTTCTAGCGGCCTTGCCGTTTTCCCAAGTCTCCGATATTCTCTTTTTCGGAAGTACCCCCCTCCCTTGCTCAAGTTTCACCACTATTCCCTGTCGGATGGAACGTTTATACGAGCGAAAATCTCATTCGAGAGTTCCTTAGACCTCCCTAAACCCCCTCACTATGGAGGAGACCCATACTCAAGTTCAGCTTTACCCCGCCTGGGCGACTATTCAAATCTGGCCGGTGCGTTTCCAACACCGTTGTTTCCCCCATTTTAACCGTGATACTTTCAGGTTTTTTTGCATGATTTTGGATCTTCCTTGGGGAGCCACCTATATGACCCCTTGATGACTGCCTTGGCGCCCCCCTGAGTTCGTTCTCCAGGTAAAACTCCCCCCACGGCCCACGCATGCCCCAAAGGTCCCTTTGGTCGTTTTTTCTTTCTCACGGATTCTTTAAAACGGCAACGCGAGATAGTCGTCTGGTCCGCAAGACTCGGGATTCGCCAGTTCCCTCCCTGAACCAGATTCGTGGGTACTCTTCGTCTCCTCATTTCACCCCTTCCTAATTAGTCAACCGATCGCGCTCTTCTCCTAGTCAAAAACGTGAGGCTCGTAAACTTCGGCCCTGCCAGACTCCTCTTCGCTCACTCTTTTTTTTTACGTGGCGTTCGGAGCCGAGTTCAGCCTTTCCGCCTTCGAAGTCTCTGATGACTGAGCCCCTTTCTCGCAAGTCGCCTCCCCCCCTGACTTTCCCCTCCGCCCACTTAGTTCCTTTGACGTTCCCGGTTTAAAGTCCTCTCCCGGAGGGGGTGACTTTCTGTCGTATTCGATGCGGTTCTTCTCGCCGCAGTTCCTCTGAGATATCTAGCTTCCTTTCGAATTCAATTCCAGCTCGTCCTCGATCTGTTTCTTGGTCACTCCCTCTTTTGGGTATAGGATTTGAGTTATAGGCAGGTCCCCAAAGCATAACCTTTTGCCCGCCCACGTCGTGCGCCCCCTTCCCGTTTCCCCCACAGAACCATTTTCCCTGTCGATTTCCCTCCCCTGTACCCGGCAGCAATTTGAACTATTGCCCGGCGTAAGTACCCGCCTCCATAAGCGGTTGCCAGACTATCCGAGGCTTTTTTATTTGTCGAGCGGTACGCAGGCTTATTTACAGAAGTTGCTTCATCTTTGAGCTCTTATGCTCATGACCAGGGACTTTGTCTCTTCTTTAAGTCAAAGTCTGTACGAGCGCATGCCTTGTCGTACGACCTTATTCTTATAGAGTGTCCATCGTTGGTTTTGTTTTGCCCCCTTTCCATGAGTCAGGTGTACCATTACCACTAAGGTGCGTCCTATCATTAAGAAGGTGATTTCAGCGTCTTTTTTGTCCCTTTTTCAATTTGTAGCCGACCCCCTTCTGGGTAATGGCTCACACAGTTCTTCGATCGGTAGATTATACGAGTGATGGTCAAGCCGGACATCGTATCCCGTAGTATGCCCCCTTTCTTTTCGAAGCCTTCGGTCCAGGGTCCCCTATGCCGCGCCTGAAGATACTTCCTCCCCGCCATTCCCCCCCCGTGCCCGAAGTTCGAGTTGACTTAAGTTACCCCCAGGTGCTATCGCGGCTTTCGCCGTCTTTTCTTCTAACACTATCGATCTTTACTTGTCGTTGGTTTAAGAACGTTTGGCTTCCTTTTCAGTGCGACCGCGTAACTAATAAGCGTCTTCTGATCCGCGCCCCCTAACCTGTGGATTTTCAAGACCTTCCCTTTCAGACTCCGGGTTCCCAACTATTTCCGACGGCCCACTGAGTGCTGTGGACCCTTTCTTTTTTTCGAAGACCATCTCGTTTTCAGTCCCTCGGAACCTTCTTTGTGGCGGTTTTGCATCGGGTTGCCGCCCCGCCTTCCTCCGTCGCCACTGTTTTCCCCCCTCTTACGACCGTTTTCCTACGCCCGAACAATATGCTACATGACGCCTGTCCTCGGAGATGCTGTTCTGAGAAACAGTGTGGCACCCTGATTCTCGATCCAATTTGGTTGATCTTGGCCTCGTTTGCCGGTCGCACCCCTGAATGTTTTCTAAGTTGTAGTTTCCTCCATAATCTATTATGCCGCAACCTGAGGTTGCTTATCAGGG
>Ga0179593_1312148_pt1 | contig 13425 bp, 14 predicted proteins | sample CZODoug2_1_08_16_FD_185931 | JGI IMG/M metagenome (GOLD analysis project Ga0179593, IMG submission 185931) | Vadose zone soil fungal communities from Angelo Coast Range Reserve, California, USA - CZODoug2_1_08_16fungal (PacBio error correction) | ecosystem: Environmental > Terrestrial > Soil >... | reverse complement strand
AATATTTTGTGCTGTTGACGTGAAAAGACTTTCTTCCCCCAAAGGTACATAGTGTTTGACCGGCCAATGCTCCCCCACCATGGTCCACAATACGCTTCTTGCTCCTTGCTAAGCCTCGAAAAATTCCAGTTTTTGTTGTTTTTTCCCACGTTTTTCAGCTCATGGTGTTCCGATCAACCCGCTCGACCCCACTGGGATTGAAGCATCGGTAAAGTCTCAAGTAATGAGACTCTTTTTTCGCAGTATTCTATAGCTGACGAATGCCTTTTCAAAGACTCGATTATTTTCAGAAAATCTCTGACCTTTCTGGAATTTCGGCCAAACCCCTTTTTGCCCCCCTTTTTCCCGCTAGTGACTCCCTGACAGATGGGACTTGACCTGATGTCCTCGCCCCCCCCCGATGCCCGTTCCTGCCTTTTTGAGCGTCGGAGTCACCTTCCCAAACATGCCTTCACTCGATTCGTTTTGCTGCTCATGTGCCGCACCCGATGGCCGCTCCGGGTGAGTTCCCATCCCACCGAAACCCGTGGTGCCCCCCACCTTTAGACTTCCCTTTCCTGAGGTTTCTTGCGCACAAGTGGGGCTCTCCCCTATCGGGTACATGCCCGGAGAGTCCCCCACACCCAACAATGGGGTTTGACCCCCTCCCTCGAACTGCCCGGCTGTGGACGTTGCCAAAAAAGAGAACCTAGGAATACTGAGCGGCTTGTTTTGTCCCCCCCCCCCTTCCTGGACACCCCCGTTTTACAGTAATACCTCTTTTAGGTTTTGCGTGTTTTGAAGTAGTGTTTTTGGTGGTCTTGATTTTTCTTGACGGGCCAGCAGCCTTCTCCCCAGTCCACCTCGATTATGGGGCCCTCGGTTGCCTACCTGTTTTTTCAAACCTCAGGCTAGACTTTTCGTATGAGTTTTCAGGGACGTGTGGGAATTAAGTTGTCGGAAGCGCCCGTTGACCCCTGTTTTTTTTTTTTCCAGACTTCCTTAGTCTTCCTTTCGTTGGCGGGGGTGACTGCTGTGACGTTTCTCAGACCTTTAGCCCCGGTGTCTTTCCGAGTACCCAACCGACGGTCCCCTCGACCCGGAGCCCGCTGCTCAGCTTTTTTTTTTTTCTCCGTTCAACAGGCTGACGGATGGCTTGAGCTCTCTTCGCCTCTAACATCAACTTGTACCCGCCTCTGAGAAGCATGACCGGTCATGGTGATCGCTTGCAAGATAAGTTGCACTTTCCGGATAGGCCCAAGCAGTTCAGCCCCCTTTGTCGCCGGGTTTTGCTTACCAATTGCAACCCCCCTTGGGCGTGCGCCATCCAACCTGTTCTCCCTTTGGGTTGTCCCCGTTTTGAGGGAGCTGATAGTTATAGAGCCCTCCACAATTTTCGTATTTAGTATTGACGTCACTCATAACCCGGGACGGGATTTCACACGGTCAATCCCGTTTTCTTCCTTGACCAGAAGGAGGGCAATTTTGTTTAAGTCCCCCAATTCGATTAGCTTTCTTTTTCCATCCAGCGGGCGATTCCCGGTCGTTTCCCCTATGACTGTCGCCGGTGCTTGCGGTCTCGGTGTCTCTCAGAAATCGTCCTTCCGTAAGTTAAGTAAATAATTCTTTTTCCCGTGTCCGAGAGTTTCCGTTTTGACCGGACGGATCCAGCCACAGTTGCTAGTTTTTAACCCATGCGTGTTGCGCAGACCCGTGGTCAGAGTTTCAGTTCCTCCAGAAAAAACAGACCCCAGAAGCAGAACCAGAGACAACTTTCCCCCACCTCCAAAGGTTTGAAGATGATTTCCCGGTCTTGTGCAAGCCCAGATGTCGTTTAGTGGAATTGGAGTGGTCCTCTGTGGTCGGAGGTCCCTGTGCATAGGGCAATCAATCCGTCCGTTGGAATTTAAGTGCCATTTTAGTCCGGCCCTGTTCTTCCTCGCGTCAACACTCAACTCAGCCCCCTTTGCCATTGTTGGTTCGTTTCTTCTTTTGGCCCACTCATGCGCGTGCTCTTGCCTCTCCATCTTTTTTCGGCCTCCGCTGCCGCCCAAACTTGTCATTTTGTCCCGTGCAGTGTGTTTGTTCGTTCCCCCCCCTCAGCCCCGCAGAGGGGGGGGCGTTTGGGCTCTTTTTTTTTGAGCCCTGCATGCCGTCTTCCCCGATTTTTTTTTTTGTTTGTCGAGCCCAACCCCAATTGTCATTTAAGATTTTTACCGCGGTTGCACAAGCAGGCGGTCGGGTATTCACGGGTTAGGTTTAGGTTGCGGGTTTTTGATTTTGAATAAGACCGCAGGTTGTAAGCAGGTGTCCCCCCCCCACAGTACTAGGCGGTCGGCCCGGTTGTTTCCAAGCTCCAACTTCGCGGTTGGTTTTAAGCTCATTTTCAGATTTAGCGGGTTGGTCCCCCTTATCTTTTTACTCAAACCCTCTGGTCTGTCGCTCCAACACGACTCCTTAGAACCCTCGCGCCCCCCCCCCGCCGGTTGGTCTTGCCGCTCCCTCGGTGCCGCTTTGTCACCACCCGTGTGCTGGTTCCGCGGTTCGGTCTTTTTGGTTTTTTCCCCGGTTAGGTGGAGACTTGCGTTTCCGTTCCTTTTCCCGTCGTTTGCCGCCCTCGCGTTTCACGACTTTCCTTTGACTGAATTTTGGAGTCAACCCCAATTCTTCCATCCCAGGTCCCCCGGATGGCATGTCTTTACGGCGAGCGTATACATCTTCGCGTAAAATGGTTTTTTTAGGGATATAATTGCCCCACAACCTTACCACGTCCTCTCTTTCCTTTCTTATCCTTCCTTTTTTGTGTTTACTCGTCTTTTTTTTGGTTCATCCCTTGTCCTTCGCGACTCTGTTGCTACGACACATGTGCCTCTACCCAATTAACCTTTCCACGCCTATTTTTCCGGATGTCCCGATTTCCCCCAAAAGTCCCCGTGAGCTCTGGCTCACTGTCCCCCGCGTTCCTTTTGCGATCATCCCACCCCCCTAAACTGGTGGTTTCAAACCACCCCCCTCGGACCGCACCCTTTTTTCAAGCTGAGGCTCCGTTTCCAGCCACGTGATTCGGTGGTTCCTTTTGTGCGCGGATTTTCTACTTTGATAGACCACACCGACAACTCAGTTTCTCCGACACTCATCTCTTTTTCTCCGATACCGTGCAACCCTCCTCTTGGAGGCTGTTAACCCCTGTAGTAATGGCATAATTCCCCTTTGCTATATCCGCCCCCCCTTTGACCTCCCCTCACTTTACAGCCCCCCCTCGAGTGTCCCAGACCCTCTCCCTACAGTTTTCTACTTTCACATTAGCTCGTGGTCGCCCAGCATGTCGGTATCGACCTGCCTTCCCTACTTGTAGATCGTCGGGACTACACGACTTGCCGGACCAACGGTCTGACCTCATGTAGCTGGCTCCCCCCCTGTTTTTTGGAACTGGAAGTGACCGTTTTACCTGCGCCTATAGCTCCCCGAACCGCCAAAACAGGCCATAGGCTTTATGTTTGGATATTTTCCGCCCGGCCAGACTGGAGTTGCAAACATGGAATTCCCCCCCCCCCCCCGTTCCCCCATGATTTGCCTGATACTTGGTCGCCAACGAGGTTTTGACCGCCTCGGTTACCTTTTCCCCCCCCCTCTCCGGCATGGTACCGCCGGAAATCCTGGGCTTCTTTACAAAGTTTTGCTTTGTATTCCCAACACTTTTGAATACGTGATTGTTCTCCCCCCCTGAATTTTTTTTTCAATGTCATGTGCGACGATTACTGTAACTACTACTCCCCTCGATCGTGCCCCCCTTGCCGGCTCAATCCTTGGATAACCGGTTTGATCGCCAACGTGAGGTGTCGCCCGGTTTCACCTCCGACCATCTTTTTTCACTTGAAGGTCTTTCTCCCTCCAGTGCACCTAGGTTTCTTATTCCCCCTTCGCTGGCTATTCTTTAGGGCCTACTTTCTCGTTCAGACATGAGTAATCTGTTGTTTTTTTTTTCCGCCTGACCCCGTGGTCCGCCCTAACCGAATGTGGTTTTTTTTAAAGGTGTCCGTCAGTTTCATTCTTACTTGAACGGTCCCATTTACAGTTTTCCTACTTGATAGGAGCCACTTTGATCTGTCCGAGAACCCAACCGTAGTTGCTTGTTTGTCTCACCCCTTGTTCCACAGTGCCTGTTGGGTCTCTTGTTTTCGCCCGCGTCGCGGCCCCTTCTGTTTTTGTCGTTTGCAGCGTCGGTTCTCTCCACCTTTTTTTTTTAACCTTTTCAGGTTCTCCCCCTCCCGGCCTATGCTGGGCTTTGAATTTAAAAGTTGTACCTCTCGGTGAGTTTTCCCCCTTCCCAACCCTGGTCCATGCCGGTGCAAAGGCGTTTTTCGGATTCTTCTCTACCTCGTCCCCCGGGCGGAATGTTCTTTCTGATTTTGGCTGTTCCCGCAAGCGCCCATTCTGCGGTCCCTTGCGATCATCTTTTTCCACTTACAATGCCCCCCGTTTTTCTGTGTGAACCCCGCTCCCATCGGAGTTAGGCGGTGATTCGCAAGCCCCACCCGTCATCTTTTTGAATTCACCAATTTCGTTGTTCACCCCACCCCTGTTTGGCTGTAAGTTTTTTGGCGTACCCGCCGCCCCGCCCCTCGCCTGACCTTGATTTCCGGTCGAGTCAGAGGCATGTGCGCCTTGTTTGTGCGGCACTGATCCAACCTCTTGGTTGTGAATGTTTTGTTTGGATTTGTCGATCGCCCCGCCTCGGCCTCATTTTTTCGTCACGCTGCCCTTGAGAAAAAGGAACGTGGCTTCCTGTTCCCCCCCCCCCCCCCCAGACTGTCAGTTGCATTGTCGGCTAAATCTGCAGATTTATTGCTGCTGCTCTGCGTTTATTTTGGTTACCCCGGGATCCCCAGCGTTTCTCAGAGTACAAAACCCTTTTTGAGGAGGGCACTGGTGACCCGAGTTGCGTCCCAAATTTCGCGCCGTTGCGCCGTAGATGTTTTTTTGGTCTAACGTAGTCTGTTCCCTGGACTGACTCACTTTAATGGATTCTGTTCGAGTTTTCCGCCCCTTTTAGCTCCCCTAGAATCTAATTGACCATTCTTACCTTCCGGCCGGATCCCCACCCCGGTGCCTTTAGTTCAGGGCACCAATCCCCCCTACTTCTCCTTTTTAGGGGTTCCCAGAAGAAGAAGTGTTGGTGGTTTAGGCGATGTATCGGTTGATGGTGTTTGGTTTTTCTGTTCAAAAAACACGCCGGCCCGTTTGTGATTCGCCCTGGCATTGTTTGCGTCAAAACTGGCAAGTCTAATTGTGCATTGCTCTTTTTTCATATCCAAGTCCTCCAGTCCGGACCGTTCCACGTTCAAGTACTTCAGGGAGATTTTTTAGACAAGATTGAGCATTTCAATTTCGCCCTCTCTGCTCAAACCCTTTTAGGTATGCCGGCACAGCGGTTTTATGCGTTTCCTGCCAGCCCCTTGCCGAGAGTTACAACTTTTAAATTTTAGCGAGATTAACTTTTCCATCCGGATCTTTAGGTTATAGTTCCCGCCACTTGCAGAATCGTCACTCTCTTTTTATGTGCCTTTTCATTCATGGTCTCGTACCGCTTGCCCGGTTCAAGCCCACCTGTGTACTTTTACTGGCGGCGATTCGTCACCCATCTTTTGCAAACACCCCCCTCCTGCTTTTGCGTTTTTTTTTTGATCCCTGGCGCACATTCGCGCGGCCCTGCCCCGCGTTTTTGCAACGTTTCTTCTCGGTGTTGCAACATTGTTTCCTTGCAAGCCCATCGCTACTTTGGCCAATGCTTTTTATCCCCCCCTGTTTGTGAATTCCCTGCTGCGTGGGCTTTGCCAAATTTCGTTTTCCGAACTTGCGTGTTTTTCTTCGGCGTTCGTCCAACCCCTGTCCTCCAAAGCGTTTATGGCGGCCCCAGTTCTTTGAAGGCTGTCTTTCGCGAACCCCTTTTCTTTTTTGACACTACCTCCCTTTTTCTCTCCCCGGACACCTAGATGACCTATTCGGCCTTGCCCTAACTTTTTCGATTGGGTTCAGAATTCTCGGAGCCTGCCCCTGACCCCGGACCTGGGTTTGGATCACACAGTTTGTCCCCAAAGTTCCCTCGTATCGCCCTGCCAAGCCCCGACCTTGCGATTCCTACCCCTGGGTTGTTTGGTTTTCGAGAAACCCGTCCCAACTGTGTCTTGACCCTTTTTTCAAAACCACATTACAATTCCCCCCCATTAGACGTCGGCGCATCCGGGTCTTGGTCCCCCTGTTAAACCACCCATCCAGCCAGTCCTTTTTCTGGGGGTATTTCTGAGACCCTTCTGACCACCATTTTTTTTTCTCGCCCCCCCTTCCCAGTTCACTTCCTTCCCGGTCATGATCTTGCTGGTCTTAGATATATCCTCTCCCCTTGTATCGCATTCGACGACCACCCATGGACCATTGCGGTATTTCGTTCTTCCAAGACTTCTTGGTGCATTCGACGCCACCAAAGTTGTCCGTCGCCGTTTTGCCCCCAGCCCTCTTTACGATGTAGCCCCGACCCTTTCTTAGACAACTTTTCCCTCTGGATCGTACTTTAAGCTCATCCAACTAAGGTCATTGCCGGCAATTTCTAAAGATGACTTTCCCCTGTTCCATCCAACCCCTTACTCATTGGACGAGGTTTAGTTTCATCCCAGCGGTGCGTTGCCCCGTGGGAGTTTCGAGTTGTTTCTGAATGATTTCTTTAAACCCTTGTTTTTTTTTTTTTGCTCTCGCTGTCGTATTTTAAGTACATTCTCCGTCTGGCTCCCCAAATAGGAGTTTCACTTACCGTCCCCTCCCGTCTTTCTTTCGCCGTCTGCGGGCCGTACCCCTTTCTAGTTTTGACCACCCCAGACCCCTTTCCCCCCCCCCCACCCATTACTTGAAGAATCCCACCCAATTGTCTCTGAGGCCTCACCAGAGGACAAGCGTTGTGTAAGATCCCTGACAAAACTCCAATTTTAAACCCACGGCACCCACTTCCGCGTCTAACCGTTTTATTTCCCTGGTCTGCCCCTTTCTTCAATCTTGTCCCCTGTGTTTCGGTCCTCCCTTTTTTTTCGAGGCCCCCCCGCTTCCTTCCTCCCGCGGTCCAATCTTTTTGGTCCCCCAGCAAAAACACATGACTGACAGTCAAGGCTGCAAAGCTATTTGGCCAACGGCACAACTTCTTGCCAAGTTGACATTTTTTCACTCTATTCCTTGGGCTCAAGCCCACCAAACTAATTACTTCCCTGACCAATAACAACACCATTCCCCCCTTCATCTCTGCATTTTTGCTTTGCTTAGGCGAGAATCATGCCCCAGCTTGTCGACGTTTTGATTTCCCGCACCCAAAAAACCTCTTCCTCTTGGAGCCCTCCCCCTTTCTCGCCCTACCGTCACTTTCTCTTCCCCATACCCCCTATTGAGTTTTTCCCTGACACAGGCTTCGTTATCCCTTACCTGTCTGCTCCTCATTTCCAGGTATTTTTTACCCGTCTTCCCCTAGCGTCGTTAGTCCCCCCCCCTATGCTCAGGACCCCCCGCCCCTGTGTGAGTCCTTTTCCCGAGTTGGCACCCTTCCTTTCTTCCTTCGTGTGAGCGGAGATAATTATTGGTGCGGGGCCATGCGTTTTGTACATAAGGAAGCGCTGTCCCGTTTTCTGTAATTATGGACATGGGGTTTTTTTCCCCCAATGGTTTTCACTTCCAAATTAGATCTTTTCTTTACCATGTAGTATTTTTTTTTTCGTTTCCCGAGGGAATATGGGGAGGGTTTTTTGTCCCCGATGTTTGCCCCCCCTTTTATGGTCCCCCTGTCTTCCCCAACCACCTTTCTGTAAAATCCTCTGCCAAAAACCCAACTCTTCTTGTGGTTGAGGGAGCTCCCCCAGGGGTGACTTCATTTACCCCCCACGGTTGGCTTCGTGTATGTGTTTGACCCAACAAAGTTCGTTGATGTATGCGCTGTCCCCCTCCCTTTTTGCGACCTTCCGCTAGAAATCCTTTTACGGATTCCTTCCCCCCCATATCTAGATGGATGTTCTGTATGGTCGTTTTATCGTAGCCCCCTCCCTGTCGCCTAATTTGCGAGGTATATACCCCCGCAAATCCCCCTGAGTCCCCTTTTTTTTTACGACTGTCCGTTTGGTCTTCGGATCTAATGGCTATTTTTGCGTCTATGCCCTCCGAACACCCCGGGGCGCCCCCCGATGGCCAAGACTAGATACCAGTCCCCACCCATTCCCCCTTTCCCTCCTTTCAGGACTTTTCCTTCTTTTAGGTCCTTTCGTGGCTCTTCGGGCCGTTTAACCCGCCGCGTGCCTTGCGACCATCACTTGCCAAGGTACCCACATATTCCCCCCCCCCCGTCACCATGTTCGGCGTCCCCTGGGGCGCGTTCTGGTCCCCCCCCCCTGCCAGCCCACGGCCTCGGTCCCTTTGACGCGTCTTATGTGTTTTTCTATGCCCAACTGCCCATGCCTTTTCTCTCTTACACCCCCGCATATTTTCATTCCCCCTTCCTAACGCCACATAGAAGTGGGCCTGTTGTTGGGACTTTTTGTGTACCCATAGTTTACGGTCCCGCCTTTGTTTCTTTTTTTTTGCAAGCCCGCCCTCCCACCTTCTCCAGCCCCGCCCGCGTTCAGCCCTGTACCCAGTCCCAAGCTTGCACTTGCATCGGACCCCTTTGGGTCTTACTGCATTGGAGGTTTCGATGTTACTTACACCCCTCTTCGGAGGCCCCCCCTCTGGGTTTGCCCTTTCCCTAAAACTGCTTCAAATCATTGACGTTCGCAGCGTATGCCCGTCTCTCGTGATCTGATGTCACGGGCCCCCCCCGTCGGCTACTTCATCCACACACCAATGGTCCAGATTTACGTGCTGGATACGGGCGGCCGGTCTCAGAGTGAAACATTTGACCCCATTCCTGCTTCTTCTGGGCTTTTTTTTTTTTCTCACCCATGGAGTCTCCGCCCCAAATTTTCTTTTTTCCAAGTCCCTTCCCCGGTTTACCCACGTCCCATGTTTCTTCCGCACGCCGTCCCTCCCTGTTTCTAGTTTCTCTTTCCCCGTTGCGTTGTTTCCTTCGAACAGGGAACTCTTCTGCCCCCCCACCACCCCCAGTCTCGAACCTTTTTTCTGGAACGCACGCGTCCCCTCGGAATACTTTGTTCAACCCCCTAAGCAAAGGCCTGTCTCCGCAATTATTTGGTCCCTGCCCACTTCGCATTTTCCCAGACGCCCGTCCTCGCCCCCCCTGAGAGTGGTCTTTCCACCATGACGGCGGGACCCCCATCTATTGACTTTCTTGACGGTCTGGATGCCCTGTTCGTGGGGTTTTCCACAGCCGTTCTGTCGAATGCCTACCCGGCTCGGTCTTTTTAATTTACCCCCACGGTATAGTATCTTTCGAAACTTTCCCGGACGGCGTGGGTTCCCCGCCGGTTGTAGCCCCGAAGAAAAACATGTTGATGGTTGTTTTTTTTGTACGAATCAGGAGATGTAGATTCCTTTTTGGATCTAATGGTGAACCCGGTCTCCGTCTTATATTTCAATGTCGAGTTTGGCATCGGCCTGCTCCGTCCCCCGATTACGCTTTGTTGACCACGGACCACTCTTCTTTGTTTGCAGTTGTCCCCCCTCCCGGTGCTTCGCGCGTTTTTTCGCCCCTGCCTTGCGGTTTTCTTTTTCTACCCCGGGTTACAATGTCATCTCCTATCTGCTGGGTTCATGTACGTCCTCTTTTTTTTATTCCTTGATTCCGCCACACCTGTCAGCTCTTTCGGCCTGCTTCGCGCGCTCTAGCCTGTTTTTTCTCTTGCCGTAAGTTTCCCCGTAGGTTCTGGGCAGAAGTCCTCTTCCTTTTCTGTACGTTTCCTAGGCTGCCTTAACCCATACCCCCCCTGTTAGTCCCTACAAGCTTTTTTTCGTCTGGTTTCCTTCCAATGTTCCGCCCTCCCCCATTGGTTCGGTCTCTTTTTTTTTTTTGTCCAGCCCAGAATCCTTTCACTTCAACTTGGTTTTCTTTGCCGTCCTGGCTGTTCAGACTGTCTTTAGGCCATGAATCCTCTTCTACAACTCTGCATTCATCCCTTTGCATTTTTTCCTTTGTTGGACAACATCTGTTTTGCTTTACCCAAGGGATAGTCACCCCGCATTGCTTCCGTTTTTTTTTTTCCCTATGGGCGTCCGACGCCTGAGAAGATGGTGGCGTCCCAAAAGCATCTTTGAATGAGGGACCTGCCCTTCAGTCTTAACACGATTGTGGCCGCCGGCCCCTGCCCCTTCACTGAATCTTTTTTTGACTATTTATATCTGTGTTTGCCCTCACCCTCCAGCGCGTATGGTTTTTGTTGGGACAGGGACCTTCATAGACGCCCCCCCCCAAAAACTTCTTCCTGCTTTTGGTCTAGAATGGCCCCCCCCGTTTTGAGCAATCTCGCACTTTTACCTGTACTTCCCCCGATTGGGAGTTTTTCCGTTGCCCGGTGTTGTCTGGGCGGTCCTTCCCCGGAGTGAGTTTGCGAGTCTAGCAAGCCTCGACTCCGCCTGTTAACCTCACTGGCCTTCCTCGATGTACACGGTGCAGATTTTCCGGCCCCCCCCTTGCCCTTTGAGAGATCCCTTCTTTTTCCCTCTCCAGAAGGGTTGTGGTCTTGTTTGTTCCGTGTCGGGATCTTCTAGTTTGTGCGTTTTCTGTCTTAAAGTCAAAACGTCAGACCGGGGATAGCCCCTTCCATTTTCGTCCCCATTCCAAATTGCGCCTCTATTTTTTCGCGAGTGTATTTTTTTGGGAGGGGCCTCGACCCCCTTCGTCAGGCCACTCTTCCCTTCTCCCGTCACCTGGCGAAGTGTCCCTCTCCTAACGGCTGCCAGATACTCACCATTTCTGTAACTGATATAAGGGCAGCCTGGGTTTTTGTTTTCGCTGAATTTTTTCGTCTTGAGTTCGTTTTTTTTTTTTTTCCCCCCTTCCCCCCCCTTTTTTTTTGTTGTTCCCCCCGCGAGTGCCCAACCACCCCTCCCCCATCTCGGTCTTGCGGCTCTGGGTTTTCCCCCCTTCACTTGGCTCCCGTCTCCACCTGTCCGGAAGGCGTTCTTCGCCCCCTTTCTTCCGGTTCCTCACCATCCCCTTCCCGCCGTTGGTCGCTCGCCATTTCCCCACCACAAAGGCGGCATTTTCTGATCCTTTTTGGACCTGCCCAACAACCAGCTCCGCGTTTTTTTGGGGAAGTTCCCGCCCAGCCATTGACGACTCAAAAAGTCTGGATAATTCTAGCATTAATCTCTCGTCGTTTCGGTTGCCCCCTTTTTTGGCGACGAAACCTATTTCGCCCCCCCGGGCCCTGGCACGGCGCCTTTCCCCCCCCCCCCCATTGTTTTCCTTCAGGAACTTTCTTTGGGGCGGATTTTCCCCCCCCCCCCACTCAGGCCCCCTCACTTCCGCGGTTTTTCGGCTGCCCCCCCAAGTTCAGTTTCTGTCCGCCCCCACCCTCGGTCCAAAAGTCTCTTGTACCTCCCCGGGTTTTTGCTTCACTTACAGTATTTCTTTTCGTTTTTTTTCACTTTTCGTTTCTTCTATTTCCTCGCCTGTGGCAGGAACAGACCTCCTGTCAGCCCCCCGCGGCGGTCGGGTGTAACCTTTTTTCCCCCGGCTGGGACTGTGGAGTTAACAACTAGTATGAGTCTTGCGATCTCCACTCAACCGCCCTTGGGCGTCGCTCTGTAAAGGGGTCGTCCTCAACCCTTCTAGTATATTTTCTTCCCTCCCTCTATGAGGCGAGCCCCTTTCCTTGAGATTGTTTTTGTTTTTTGTATCTCACAAAATGCACGGCTTTGGCTGTTGAGCCCAAAGGCCTGAACCTGGACCCTTTAGTTCCCCCTTCTATCACCGCCGCATGCGTCCCTGTTAACCCCAAGTATCCTATTGTGATCTTGCTCGATCTCTCCATTGTCCCCCTTTTTCCTAGGTAATAAGGCTTTCTTCCAGGGTCTATCGGTCTCATTTCCGATCTGTCAATCTCCTTCTCCTTTTCCACGACGGCTCCCCCCCAGCCCCTTTTGCGTTAGGGTTCTAACTCTCCATTGCGTGGCAGGCCCAGCCCCTTTAGGACTGTTTTCCGCCGATCCTGACCCCTGCCCTTTTGGACCCCATTGCCTGATGCTCGTCTCCGTACTCCAGGCCGTGGTCGTTCCGTCCTACCCGCTGGAAAGTTCATAATTCGGATCACCGGTTATAGTTTTCCCCTGCGGTGGCGAGCAGTCTGATGCCAGATGCATTGATCCGTCCCCCCCCCGTCCCGTTCGATCTGCTGCCTTTTTAGCGACTTGTACCTTCTCTTATTTATTTCCTTTTTCTCGGTTGATTTTTTGGTTTCAGTGAACACTCTCGCGCCCCAGCTCGTCTGGGGGACTAGTTTTTTTTGGACCTTTAAGGAGACCCATAACCGCCCCCCCCCCACTGGCCCCCTTCTTACCCCGTTGATTACTGTCTTCCGAGGACGAAGCATGTAGGTTCTCCTCTTTACCAAGGTTTGATGTTGTTTCCCGCGTTTGGGCGTGAGAGTCCTCGAAGATTCCGCTCCCCAGGCCCCCTACATATTTCACACCCCATCATCCGGACCAGCCCTTTGTCAGGCCTGGCTTCCACCGTTATCCGGCTTGCGCCGAAACCTCAATCAAGCGTCTCTGGACATTTGTTTTTTATGGCGAAGCAGTCATGTTCCGCCTTTTTTCTTTTGCGAAGCCTCTTTCGCTGTCAGCCGCTGACACCGCGATTTTTTAAATTACTTATTTTTCCCCTTAACGGCAGGTTTAGTTTTTTTTCTTAGTTCCAACCTGGATCCCCCCTTGTATCCTGTAGGGTTGTTTACGTGACTTCGCCATGCACTTCCACCAGTTTTCGCCTTCCCCCACGCAATTTCATACTGACTGACTTGTATTGGACGCCTCGCGTCACCTTTGGGTTGCGGTTCGGGGAGACCCTTGTCCCCTTTTTGTGTCGGGTTCTTGGGATAAATCTTCGCTTGGGGTTCCCCGTCCTCCCTGGCCCTGGGGCGCTTTTTTCCAGTTCACCCTTCGATTGAGTTAGCGATTAAGGTGGGAGTTTTTTCGTGTTGTCGGTCCGGGATCCCATTTTAAACAAAAACTCTGTTGCTTGTTTTGCTTTGTTCTCCTTCCCCCCCCGGACCAATTTCCCACCAAAAAGCCTTCCCTTTTCCGGGGTCTTTGTACGGACACGGCCCTGTTTAACCACCTTTCGTGATGCGGATGTTACCACCCCCTTCGGTTTTATTTTTCCTGGGCGCATGACGGTCGTTGACTCGCCGGAATTGCCTTGAAGGCCCCCATCTGCAACTCCGCCCATACTTCGGGATTGGCTTTTTCTTTTTTTCCCTTGTCGTATTCCCCCCTACTCAATGTTGTGAGGTTTATCACGGGAAC
>Ga0179593_1265811_pt1 | contig 13425 bp, 14 predicted proteins | sample CZODoug2_1_08_16_FD_185931 | JGI IMG/M metagenome (GOLD analysis project Ga0179593, IMG submission 185931) | Vadose zone soil fungal communities from Angelo Coast Range Reserve, California, USA - CZODoug2_1_08_16fungal (PacBio error correction) | ecosystem: Environmental > Terrestrial > Soil >... | reverse complement strand
AAATAATAAGATGAGAACGGATGAACCCCCCCTAGCACTGACGAATTGAGTCCAGTTTTTCCTTTTAGTCAAATCTTCTTTTTCTCTGATCTCATCTTTTCTTTTTTTTTTATTTATTTAATCTTCTTTTTCAAGGGATATGTTCTGCTTTGGTCCTTATGGGAATTTCCTTGTTAAGTTGTACCTCTTTTCCCCCCCCCCTGTGGCATTTTTCAGAATCAAAAAGGTTTGATTTGAGTTATCAACCCAACCTTTTTGTTCTTCCCCCCCTTGACTCATCTAAGAAGAGGAGTTTTGTCCCGCGATACAGAGGGTGGCCGGTTCCCCAACAACATCCTTGTGGTCCTTTTTTTTCCGCGGACGCTTGTTTTACTTCTTTTTCCCTTCCATTCGCTGAGGCCCTTTTTTTGACCAAGACCTGCCCTGGATACGGTCTTTCCCCCCCCAGTTTTTTCTGACATGTGGCATCTCTTCTTTTTCCTCCTTTTTTTCTTTTTCTCGTATCTCTTCACCATGTTGCGTTCTTATTTCGGCGAGACCTCTTCTTTAAATTTTTGCCCGTAGTCCCCTCCGGTTTCTTCACCCCCCACACATTCAGACCGTCCCGATTTGATGTTTTTTATAAGTTTTCCCCCGCTCAACAGGAAGCGCTCTTTTTTTTTCCTTTGCCATACGTCCCAAGTCTGTGAGTAGTTGAGGCTTCCATTCATTTCCTTTGTTAGTAGTTTGCGGATTTTTTTCTTGTGGATGATTGTTTTGGGTTCATCACTTGTCAAAAGTCTCAATTTCACGAGTACGTCCTGAAGTTTTTTCCGTTCTCTTCGAGTTTTTGACCTCCTTGGACCTAACGAGCCAGCAAACGATAAATTTAAAAATTGAGCCCCCCCTTTTACATTTCTACATGGCAGGGATCACTTTCTTGGTTGGTTTTCGTTCTTTTTGGAGGTGTAGGCAGTCCCTTCTACTAGACAACCGTGGCGAGAGTCGGTGACCATGACTGCCCAAGACCCAATCAACGAACAACCTGTTTGTTTTTGGGGAACGGCTTTTTTAACTTCTGCCCTATTGTACCTGGAGTGCAATCCTAGCCGTTTTACCCTCGTACAGCCGTTAAGGTTTCTTTTCTCAACGTATGCCTCGATAAGTTCGTTCCCTTCTTACGGTTTTTCCCCCGGCAAAATTTTTCTTTTTACCTTCCGAGTGATTAATTGCACAAAAGCAAAACTTTTTTTTTTTTAACCCTGATTTTGGTGCTGTCTCCCAAGGATACCAGCATATGTGAATCATTTCTCCATGTCAGGCGGTTTTCCCTTTCCTGTTCACGTTGTCAAGCTCTTTTTTTCATTATCCCCCCCTCTGTATAAATTGCCTCTTCCCACTAGAAGGTACCCTTTTTACTGAACTGGGAGTGTTTTTTTCCCAGAGACCGGTTTCCGTTCGTGCAAACCCTTATCCCTCTTCCAACGTGAAGTATGACCTGCTTACTCCACGTCCCCAGGGACTTGGTCTTCCTGTGTGTGCCCTATTTGCGGTTGTGATTCCTCTTCTCTTAAGGTGTGCGAAGATTCAATCCCCTCCTTTCCTTCTCCCCTCTGCGGGCTGCCCTTTTTTTTTATCCAAGCCCTTTGCGCCGTCACTTCCCTTCACCCCGTGTTACCGTGTTTATTTTGCGGTATCCCCTAGGATAAAACTCCCCCAACTGCCCGGCCATTCCCTGTCCGTACCGTTTTACTCTTCCTTTTTTCATTTTTTTTTGCCAATAAGTGGCAGCGGTTTTCACGGCCCCCCTCTTTGGGTTAAGAGTCCCTCTCTTCCCAGTTTTGAACAAGATTCCAGTGCCCGGACTGTACATCCGCCTATCAGGTTGTTCTTCCGCATCTCCTTTTTTCCGGATTTTTTCCTCTTACTTTTCAGTTCCCGGCGGGTGATTTTTTTTGCTACCCATTTCGTCTTTTCCCTTTTTTCATTTGCAAAGGATCTTTTTTGACTTTTTTTTTGATTCTGCTACCAGCTACCAAGCTTTTTTTACGTCCCCCCCGACTGGCGTATTCCCATACCCCCCACTATGGTGCCACCAAACCCTTGACAGGACGATGTAACGACCTTGCACGCCGTTCCAGAAACCAAAGCACCGCCTCACCTTCCATCCCCCCCCATCTGGTTAAAATCCCCCCAAGCTTCTTATTTTCTCGCCTAGTTGCCGGTTACCCCCCCCCTGTGCCCCACCGCGGTTTTTTTTTTTTCCACAATCAAATAGTCCTCCGCTTTTTTTTTTTCAGCGTTCCCTCTTCCCTGCATACCATGCTGGCCGGCCCAGTGACTGTGCTGTGTTCGTCTGTGCCCACTTTGTAAAATTTTTTCGTTTTTTTTTGTCTTTTTTTTCCGCCCCCAGTAAGTTTTGCTTCGGGGGGACCCCCTCCTTCTCCCCAACGGACATTAGCGCCCCTCTCCACCGTACCCCCCCCAGTATTTCGTAGTCCCCGCCGGTGCCCAAGTGTAACCCCCTACACATGTTATTACAAACATTAGGCCGGACACCCCCCTTGCCATTATCGGTGAATTTTTTTCCCGCTGTTTTAAAACCTATGACTCATGGTATCCTGTATGTTGTCTTGGAGTCGGCATTTTTCCCTTGGACAATTTTTTTCCGGTGCTTTTCCCCCTTTATGTTATTGACCTTTTCCCTTCCTTTTCCATGATGAGAGACTTTTCAATATATTATTTCCCTTACTTTTCATTTTTTTTTGTGTTTGTTTGTCTTTTCTTACCGTGCTTATTTCCCCTCCTGACCCCCTGGTGACCCCCTTTAGGCTGACTACCACGAAACAAAGTTTTCCCCCTATCTTTTTTCAATTCTTCCCCACTTTGAACTTTGGTTCCCCCACCTTGACCCGGATGTCCCCTTTTTTTTTTTTCCTCCCCCTGACTTTTTACCCTGGGGAAGTTTCCCCCACTTGTCCCGCTTTTGCTCAGCTCGTTTTTCCCGCCCGCCCCTTGCCCTGTGTTGTCCTCGCTTGTTGACACCTCCCGTTATTGTTCCCCCCCCCTGGGCCCCTTTTCCCCCTGCCTGTCATACTGGCCCCCGGGCTCCCCTTGTTCTTGCCCGACTAAACTATTGCACCGTGGGTTTTGTCTCTTTCCCGAATGGTAGTCTCACCCCCCTCTGGTCGGGGATATTTCCAGTCTTTCTCGTTTATACTACTTCTTGCAGTACCCTTTGGTGAATTTTTCCGTCCATTTCCCTTCCACCCTTCACTTTTTTTTCTTTCCGCTGGTTTATGGGGCTTCGCCTTGCCCGCCCATTCTTCACTAGCGGCATGGTTTTTTTTCCACGGGCAGGGTGTCCCCCCGTGCTTTGAAAGTGCACGGTTTTTCCTATCTAGGATGGTGGCTTTTCCCCCTTCTTCTGAACGGCGCACGTTTTTATTTTGGGTATGAGAAGTATTACCCCTGTTTTGGTTTTTCTTCACGGCGGTCCGGGGTGTTTGAAGCCGCAGTGGTTACCGTTGAATACGCTCTTGTAATTCGAAGGACGATGTTCTTCTGAATAACTAGCCATTTTTTTTTTCTTTACGTTTGGATATTATACAGACCGCCCCCTTTGACTTCCCGTCATGGTCTGGCCGGTGACGCATACCCCCTGCCCCGAATAGAGGCCCTGCCGGACGAGATGGCTTTCTCTTGCTCTGCCCAAGGTCGAATGCCCTCCTCTTTTTTCCACGGCCCCCATTCCTGGTGACATTTCCGACAGGTGAACAAGTCATGCATGATTGTCTTCTCCTTGGTTGGACCGTATTGAAGGTATACCTCTCGTCCGCGGCTGTTTTGGTTGTTTCCCCCGGTGACTCCTTTTTCTTGTCCGTAAAGTCACCATGGTACCAACTTCTTCCCCTGCAATTTTTTGCCGTAGATGGCCCCTTTTCAATAGAGTGCTGATAACTGTTGAGGCCTGCTGTCGGGGCCGAGCTGAAGATATACAGACCTATCCTTTCTTTTATAGTCACACCTCCCCCCCCCAAGGTTTTTTCCCCGACCCACGTCCTTTTTCCACGCTGAACATGTTCTTATCGCTTGGCAGGCCCTTTCCCTTTTCCGCACTTGACCCCGGATTCCCCTCCCCCCCGCGTTTTTGTGCAAGGTCGGGAACAAGAACCAATGGACGCTGTTCTGCAAAGTGGGGTGTTTTCGCATGGACACCCCCTTCCAGGGTACTTGTTTCCCTTCCCTCCTATGACCATTTTTTCCTCTCTGATTTACCTTGCTTTCGCCGGGTCTTTTTCTTGTTTTTCCATTTCCTCCCCCCCCGAGTGAACTGGTCTGCTGGGGAGGGGTCCATTCTTCGTTCCCCCTTTTCCACGCATGACGTCTTGCTCTTATCAGTGTTGTCCCTGGTTGCTTTTCTTCGGCTAATTCTCTTCGCAATTTTGTTTACGCTTGTCCCCCGGTCAGGAACCATTCACGTTCGGAGGCCCCCCCTTTTTTTTTGTAGGGCTGGAGTGTGTCACATTTCCCAACGTACACTCGTCACACGTCCTCCTTCCTTCCCATCAAAACCCCAATTAAAGAAGGTTGACCCCGCCTTCAGTCTCCCCACCTTCTGCGGATTATGGGCGGGTTTCCGTCATTGTCAGGAGACTACCCTAACCCGTCCCTGCCGGGGGGGCACGGTCTTTTCTTGACCTTCCCCCCGTGTTGGAGCGGGGCCGGTTCCCCCCTTTTTCTCCCTCCCATCTCCGAAGGTCCCTGTGACTACTGATATGGCCGGCCCCGTCTATCTTGGGCCTTCCCCACCCATTTTCCCTGTTTTCTTCTTTCTCGGGCTGGCTAATCCTGTTAGCTTTCGCTCTTTTTTTGGCCTCCCTTGCTTCGATAACGGTGCCCTTTTCTGTCCTTAGGGCTCCATTGCATTCTCTTTCTTTGTACTTAACGACCGAACTTTTTTTTTTAGAGACCTGCACATTTCCCTCCCCCTGAAGTTCCTGCACCGCTGTGTCAGACTTTCCCATTTCTTTTTCCCCACACCTGTTTGTCCGCCCGTTTTATATTTTTCGTCCATGGACCCCCCGCGCCAGTCAAGAAACCCAGTTTCGTTTTTTGAATCCGCTGATAGGAGTTCTTTAATCCATTCTTCTCTTGGTTGGAGCCTCTGTTTCTTGTTTCTTAGCAAAGGTTCTTTTTCCCCAGAGTTTCCCGCCACCCCTGGTTCAAGTTCTTTGAAACTAGCCTTTTTACCTTTTGAAGTCCGATTTGTTCTCATAGGCTTCCCCGTCCCTGACCCCGACCCTGCACTCTCAACCCCTGGGTTCTCAACTAGCGGGATCACCCCTTGCTTTAAAGGGGGTGGCTTATGTCTTTTGTGGAGGAGGTATAAACCCTTTGCTTTCACTCTGTTCTTCCTTTGACATTGGGACATTTGTTCCCTTTTCCCCTTTCAAGAACAACCGGTGAAGGTTCCCCCCCCTGTTGCCCCCTGTGCCAGTTGTTCCCATGTCGTGGAAGCTACCCCATTTTTCTCTGCTTTTGAATACGCCGGTGACGACTTCGGCAGGAAAGCTATCCAGTCCCCGTGTCGTGACTGCCCTGGCTCTGTTCAGGACAACGCTTTCTCCCTGTTCTTGTCCCCACAGGGCCCTCCCACCCCTTTTTTTCCTCGGTACCGCTGGCCACCCATCACTCCTCTCCTGGTTTATGTACGTAATGATTGCCTGGCCTCAGGGGCAAGGGTCCTTCCCCCCCCAGAGGTTAATTTGTAAGCCCACGTCTTTCCTGTCCTTTTGTACCTCATGAGCATCCCTCTTTTTTTTTGCGGTTCGGCTACCAGTGTCTAATGCCACTCAGACACCTTTCATCCGTAGACCCCCCCCTTTTAGGTGGTTCGTGAATCTTTCTTTTTGATGTGTATATCGTCTTCGTTAAGTCCGGGGTTCCGCGCCCCTTTTCTTTTTCCCACCATGCTATCCTCTGGTGACTTCCTCTACCCCTTTCCCCCTTTTTTCCCTGAGATAAAAGTTTCCCCCGAATTGCCCCTTGGCGTTCCGACCGTGTTTTCCCCCCCCCCCCTCACCACAGGACACGGCACGTGTAATTTAACGTCCACCTTCCCCTGTCCCCCGTAGACCGACTTATGGACGGGTGTTTTTGTCCCCGCGCGACCTGTCCGGCATCTTTCTTCCAAAGAACTCGCAGTTCTCCCCAGGCCCCACCACCCCCCCCACCTGCCGATGAGCGCCGGCCCCCCCCGTCAGTCGGTTTGATCTGCAGTGATGTGTATCCCGCCTTGTTTCCCTTCTTGGAGTCATTCCCGGTTCTTGATGTCCATGTATTTTTTTCCAGTTGCTTTGTGTTTCCCAAGGTGTTTCGCCAGCTGCCAGAGAATAGCATACCTCTTTTACGTGCCAGACCACGGCCTCCTTCCCCACCTTGTGGACAGCCTTTTTCCCACCCTTCCCCCCCTGGATATTAAGAAAACCATCTGCCCCGAGCAAGGCTCCCCTGGTCCCAAGTCAACCCATTCTCCTAGACTTGTACTTTTCGTTACCATTTCATGGGCACAAATGAGGGGAAACAACCCGTCACACCGACATGGAGCAAAGACGAGCCTCCCTGCCTCTTATTTTCAGCACCCGTTTTTTCCAGGCCCAGTACCCCAGTTTTGACCAGGGTCCCTGTGGTCTTCCCCCCCCCCACTTAAAAATTGCGTCCACCCATGTTCTTTTCATCGTACTTCTTCGTTTGCATCTGTGTGCCTTGTTACTTTCCATTTTTCCCCTCTAGGACTTAGTATGCCAGTCTTTCCATTTCGTTCCCATATTTGGAGGCAAGGCCGTTGTCTGACAACCGTTACCCAATACCAAGGGAAACAACCCCTTTTCTCTTCGGTTTTTTGACTCACCCCAGTGGCATCGGCCAGGTACCTCTCGCCAACGGTACATTCCTTGTTTAACTGCGTGGCGCGCGCGAGCCTTCTGGTTCATGGTTGTTCCCTTTCCTGTTGTATTCTTGATTGATGTTCAATTTCTCCTCATGACCCTTCGATGGCCTATTCACAATTATATCTATGTTTTTACTCTACTAGTTTTGTTTCTTTTTATCCGAGCTTTGAATACCGAAATATTGTTCCATGTTTTCTGTCTGCATGTAAAGGTTTTTTTTTTTTTTTTTTTCCCCCTCCAAAGGAGGTCAAAACCGGTCCCTCCCAACCACTTTCCAGAGTGCCTGGCTATCAGTCAACACCCCCAATTACCCCCATGAGTTAAAAGAAGTTTTGCAGAATCCCACATTGCTTCTCCCTTTTAACTGTTTTTAGTTAATGACCACAGAAAGTTATTTAAAACTTTTTTAACCACTCCAGAGGTAATGGCAGCCTGGTCTTTTTTCCCCGTCTAATATTAATTAAGGCGTGCTGCGTGGCATACCATGTTCCCCCCCTGTATCATTCCCTTTTTTTGGCGTTTGGTCTGTGCTACTTTGCGGGACGGTTTGTAAATCCTTTTATTCTTTAACCCATACAGAAAAGCCCTTTTTTTTGGCTTGGTCCTTTTTTTATGCCTGATCGCATTTGGCTGGTCCGTCTTTTTTTACTTGTTAACCCATGATATTTCCCCTGTGATGTTGAAGTGCACAGGTCGATCCGTTCTTTTATGGGAAATGCAGATGGGACCTTGATTGACCTTCTGTCTGGTTGATTGTTGTGTTTTTTTCCCTTCTTCCAAAAAGGGCGGGTAGGGAGTGACTTGGTAGTTGTTGTTGACCGCCGTGTCTTCTTCCTTCTTCAGCACTAAGGAGGTTCTTCTTTTTAGGTGAGGACTTGTCCTTCTGTCAGCAAGGTAGACCCCACGGTTTCCCCCCTTCCTTCTTCTTCCTGGACAGTAAGACATTATTTGTCAACTTCCCACTTCCCGTCGCTATAATACACGGCCCTTTTTTTTTCTCCTTTGACCGTTGTATGCTCAGAGGGCTCGTTTTTTTCTGCCATGTAGTAACTTCGATTAGTGTTCCTCGAACTTCACTTTTTCATCCTTTTCCCCTTCCCCCACACTGGTCCTACGTTCTGGCTGGCTTGGTGCACTTTGAGCGTCTTGGCGCCGGTTTTTGAGGTGACGCGGGGCGTTCCCCCTGTCAAAGCTACACAAAGTTTCGTAGACGCATGGCTGGACCCTTCCCCTGTGCATGGCGGGTCTCACTGGGCACGTGACGGTTAGGAGCAGGCAGTCGATTGCCCCTCTGGCAGAGGGGGAGAGTCACTGATTTATGTCCCAAGACACGTAATGTCCTTTATGGTCCCATGGGTTCGAGTGGAATGTTCCATTTTTTTGGCTACGGAAAATTGAGCTGGACACCAGATCATGGAGTTCCCTTTCACCTTTTTTTCTCTTGATTCAAAGGTCTCTAGGTGAGGCCCCCCTCTTTCCATTCCTTTTCCCTCTGTGAAGACCCCCTTTCTTTCATGAAATGGAATGTTTTCCAGATGCTTGGATGCTGTAAGTATGCCCCTCTTTTCAATTTCTTGTTGTGCGGAAGATGTTAGCGTCACAGTTTGCCGTCCACTTTCGGCGGGTTGTGGTTGTTTGGGATAGTTTCTTGCTTTTTGCCTTTTTCCTTCGCTGGCTCTGCGACCTTTCGTTTGCCGGCCCGCAGTGATTCCAGGCGTTGGACCTTGGACCTTTTCACGTTGGTCTGCGTGATTGGAGGTGCAGGCAACCGGTTCCCCACGGACGCTTTTTTACTTTTGTGTAGATAAGGACTCCACCCAAAGAACCATACAGCGTGGGACCTCTGCATAACCTTGAGGATGATTTTGTCTTTCATTCTGTCTGTTTCGAAGGGTAGACCAGTCGATACTCCCCCCTCCGGTTCAGGGCGGATGCTTTTCGGTTTTTCCAGGTCACTGTTTAGTCTTGTTGGCTTTTAACCCCGTTTTTACCTCCCAATGCCACTATGAAATGGCCATTCACCTTCTTCTTTTACGTGTCTATTCCGCGGGTTACCCTTAAACCAATCGATGTTCTCTCATGTTTCTTCCTCCCCCTTTTTTTTTCCTTCTAATCTTGAGACTGCGTGCCATTGTTTTTCTCCCTGATTGGACTTAAGGGGATTCTTGCCTTCCCTGTCGGCCATGTTTTTCATCTCTCCTCTTTTACTACTAATCCCGTGGTTGTTTTTGTTTTTTCTTCTCCTATTACCCATGTTTACTGCACGGGACGGATTTTGTGGAATACTCTTCGTCTTACCCCCTCCTTTCTTTTCAACCTGTGGAAGTCATTCTTTTTTTTTTTTGCCCAGCTCCCCCCCCCCTCCCGCTTTAACAGGGGTCAAATTTTGACCACCCCCACCCACTTCGATTTTTTTGAAGTGTCCACTCTTTCGGTCGGAACGGCCTAATTTTTTGTCGCTTATGCTTGCTATTTTTCTTATGCGGCGTGGGCCATCTTTTCAGCTTACCCCCCCTTTGGAAGTTACTTTGACAGCAGTCCTGTTTTCTGTTCTTGGCTTTGCTCCCCCCGTTTTTCCTTCCGGCCCTCCGCCCAGCATCCGGGTTCCCGGTTCTTTCTAATTGCGGCGATCACCACCGGCGAGAAAAGACCAGAGACGGCTGGGCTGGCCTTGTCTTTGTTCTCCCCCTGATCGTCACCAGGAGCAGAGTTTATGGGACCTTGATTTCTTGACACGCCCCGGACCGGTAAAACAACCCCACCGTTTGACATTGTACTTCCGCACTTTTGTCGGTGGGGCGTTTGGCCGCTCAGCCTTTTTTCTCGCATCCGTCCGACGACTGCGGTTGTCCTTCGTGATCATCTTTTTTTTTTTGGCCCTGGAGACCGTAATTGGCGAAGTGCGTTGAGTGTAATTCACGTCGCTTTTTCCTGAAAAAACCCCGACCAGTGTTCAATTTTGATTGGTTCACTCCTCCAAGATACCAGTACCTAGTATTCATTTCTGTTTACTTTTTAGCTTTTGCATTTGCACGGCCGGTTCGGTTTTTTTCCCTTTTTTGGTGGGCATCTTCTCCCTCATACTTTTTTTCCCCCCGCTCAGTTACATTCCATATGGGAACGCTTTTTTCCACCCGAGGCGGTCCGTTATTGTAAAAAACGTGATGATGGACCCGCTTTACATTCTGTCGTTTCTTTTTGGTAGTTTGCCTTTTTTTGTGGTTTTTGTTGCTTCCCTTTTTTTCCTCTCACGCGACCTATAAAAGCACGGCTCGGACCGGTTCTCTTTCTTCCCAGACGGGCGGCAGACGATTGTCCTCTTTTCCTTGCGCATTCCGAGGAGAACCACTCCCACAGTCCCCCCCCTGCTGATGACGTACCTGTATCCGGCAAAACTGAATTCCCTTGTTTTTCCTTCTTTTTTGCCCGGCGGCATAGTCATTAGGGAGTCCCCCAATCCTTATCAGTAGCCTGGCAACTAGCTTTTTTTATTTTCTTTGTTCCTCCTGCGGTTCTGCATGGACTTTACTAGATTCCCCTGCCTAGGGATTACTTCCCTGTATTTCTGCAACTGATCAGCGTTTTAATGTTCCATTTTCTTTTTTGCCAGCGGCCCAGAGCGGCAGAGTTTCTCCTTCTTTTTCGGACAGTTACACCCCCACTTTTTTTAGGCTTCTGTACCCAAAAGGGGTGGTCCCTACGTTTTTTTTCCCCCCTCCCCGGTGAAAGACATGAGACCCAACCCAAAACATTCCCCCTACTCAAGTCAGCCCTGACGGGCCATAATGGAAACCAGCTGGACCTCTTTTTTTTCTGACCCCCCCCCCCTCGGTGATCACGAGATGTCCAAAGGATGGGAAAGACACTTTCTGTTTCCCTATACAAAACCCCCCTCGTTTTAAAAGACCCCTCTGAAGCCCGAGGTTTTAGACCTAGGGGGTTTTACTTTCAACCCCCTCTTCAACAGCACAGGTAAAGGGGAAGTGGGTAGGCTTCCCACTTCAACAAGCGAGGTAGGACGACCAGACCGTTCCGTTTTTTTGCGTGTGTTTGGCGGGTTTTCTTTTTTTTTCTTCTGGGTGTTTTTGTTTTGTGTTTTGGGTGGACATGAATTTCTCCACCGACGGACCTTCGATTTTGCCTGGCGTCCCCTCCACCGTATTTGCGGCATGAACCGCAGTTCCAGCTTTTTTTCCACTTCCCCTTTCCAAATAGAGTGATGACTCAAACAAAGGGCAATTTTCTGCCGTCCCGCTGTTCCCCTTCCCCTCCCTTGTAGGTCATGTAGGTGAGCGGATGCATCAAGGTCAATTTTGGACCTTTCCGTTGTCTTTTTCTTTTTTTTTTCTTGAAAGTGCATCTACCCCCTTTCCCCCCCGATTAGAGGATCCATCTTCTCTACTTTACTCTCCTTCAGTGTTGGTTTTTTTTTTTTTCCGTTTTTTTTTTTCCTTTCCTCCCTTCGCCATGTTAGGATTGATCTCCCGCCCCTTTTTTCCCTTCGGCCACCTAAAAATTGGCCCACATGGTCCCCCACCTTTATGCTACCGGCGCTAAACTACCCCTTTTTTGACCAACCCCGATTTTCCCTCCGTTGAGGAAGCGTTTTTTCCTCGACATTGACCGTGTGTTCTTTCCATGAAAGAGAGGTTTGAACAGGGCTTGTTTAACTTATTTTTTTTTGTTTTCTTTTCTTTTAACCGCGGTTTTCCTCCATAAATTTCCGGTGGGAACAGTTTGCCGCTACCTTCCGTCGTTGGTACTCAGGAATGTTGTCACCGGGATCAAAACTTCAGGTCTGGGAACTAAGGTGTTCGCCCCTGTGTTACTTTGTGCCATCGACACTGGGAAATGAACCCTGTGCTGTCTTTCTCTGGCTTTATGGATATTGTATGCTGACGCCTTTTGCTTCCTACTTAAAAACGGTGGAAGTGATTGCCCCTCCCAGTCCTCTTCCTATCTTCCCGGCTTTGTGGCTCTGCGTCCCCCCGCTTGTCTTTTGCTGACGGCGCTGTTGTGAGTGTGGTCCTAATTTTCCCCCCCCTTTCTTGTCAAGGCGTTGGTAAGGATGTTTCCTTGTTGAATTCAGGGCGGTTGGTTACTTTTTTTCCCTGCCCGCGGTTATAGGGCGCATTGCCTTTTTCCTTCCCCTCCACATTGTCAACCGTTCGTGCTGTTTTCCCCTGGACAGAAATCAATGGATGATTCCATTTTTTCCCATTGCACGTCGATCTACCTTGAAGAGTAGTTTTTTCTTTTTCGGTTTCTTTTGTTTTCTCGTATTCCAGGCGCCGTTGGCTATTCGTTTTGTCATTTTGCCTACTTCCTTCGGGTTCACAGGCCAAACACCCCCTTTTTTTTTTTTTTTTGTTACCCTCCTTTTTTCTTTCCTGTTTTTATGTGGTAGGCCGTCCGATTTTACTTGTTTCGTCCCTTGTTGGTGGATTTTTTTTTTTATAATTTCCCCTTTTTGCTGCCAAGGAACAAACCCCTTTTCCTCTTACCCCGTAGTAGAAGACGGTGATTTTCTCTCCCAGAATTAGTGCAGGGACTCCTTGGTTTGAGGCCTTCTCGGCGCGCTGTCCACTGATTCCTATCTCCTGCAAACAGCAATGCTGTTTCAACGAACCCTCTTCTGTTGATTTCTTCCCCCTGGTCCCTCTTCAGGCCTGAATTTGCACGTCACTTCCCGGAGCCTTTGACAGGCAGTTTTTTTGCGGACCTTTTACCTTTTTCGCGGTCTGCACGGTATCGCGGTTCCATCTGGATTGCCCGTTGACCGGGGCGGGGCCGGCCCCGGTATGTTCTGTTCTTCCGTACGAGGTGATTGCGCTTTACGGGCGGCAAGAGCCGGTGGACCCTTGTTTTTTTTTGTTTTTTTTGGTCCGTCGTTGAATGGTAAAACGGTTTTTTTTTCTTCATCACGCGGTCCCCGAGGTAATAATCCGATTGGTTCTGCGTCTTTTCCAGGGTTCTGATGTCGAAAACGTACGATGATTTCCCCAGTGGACGCAGGTTTCGGTCATTTTCCGTGAACAGGCTTTTGGTGAGGGTGAGGTTTTTTTTTCTTTGTCACGGGAAAACTCCTTTGTATTCGTTTTTTCCCCTCCTCCCCCATTTTCAATAACTGCCTTGGCCGATCCTCAGAGTACCTTCTCAATTTTTGTATTCTGGCGGCGTTCTTTTAATGTTTTACTTTATTCTCCGACCCCCAAGGACCGTTTCCAGGCGAAATTTTTGCTTGTTCCCCGTACGTTGATTTTAGTTTTTTTTCCCTTGAGACCACCCACATGTTTTTTTTGTGATTTTACACGTCCTCCCCCTCCGTCGATGATGGCCTTGACGATATTTTAGTGGGCCCCCCCCCTCTTTTCTTTTCTTTCTTTCTGGTCGCGGGATCGGTTTTCATCTCTTTTTTTTTTTGCGCCTTCCTTTCAGTTTTTTGCAACCAACGGGCTGGACTACGGATTTTTTTCTCCCTGGTCGCTTTTCC
>Ga0179593_1704396_pt1 | contig 13426 bp, 15 predicted proteins | sample CZODoug2_1_08_16_FD_185931 | JGI IMG/M metagenome (GOLD analysis project Ga0179593, IMG submission 185931) | Vadose zone soil fungal communities from Angelo Coast Range Reserve, California, USA - CZODoug2_1_08_16fungal (PacBio error correction) | ecosystem: Environmental > Terrestrial > Soil >... | reverse complement strand
CAAATAACGCTTCTTTTACGCGCTGTACTTCAGCAACCTTTCCTTTGTCTCTCGCGCGTTTCTTGACCCCCTTTAGAAGTCTATTCTCGCAGGCAGCCTTCTTCTGGGTCTACACAGATCGAGCCAGCTATTGAAATCTTTATCTTGCTGCTTGTGTAGTCATGCGTCCTTCTTTCCCTGTTTTTTTTCGGTTAGAGAGTAGACAGAATTTCACAGGGTGCGACTTGCCACCTTCTGTCAGTTGGACTTTCTTCAAAAATAGCAGCGCCCGTCTTTCTTTGATTCCTTTTTTTCCCCCCTCCTGTCGATGCCCCGGATGGAAACCTTCCCTACACGATGCCTTTTCTACTCGTAGACAGAACCACCCCTCCTCCTCCGGGAGAAGTCCGTGCGTCCCTGTCCTTCGCGGCCCTTTTCCTCCCCGAATGCTGAGGCTTTTCCTTTCCGAGAGTTCTCCGATCTCCGTTTCCAGACTTTGCCTCTTCGTTGCTGATCCCTTTCCCCTCCCCTCATTGGCCTGTCCCAGAATTTTCTCCTAAAATTATGGTCACCGAACTCTCTGATCACGCCCCCTCTTACAACATCCCCGTTTCTCGCAGTAAATTTTTTCTTAATATGAGGGTGTTCCCCCTTCAATGCATAGGCCCCTTTTTCCCGCGCCCTTTAATCTTTTTTTTCCCTCCCCCGAGAGCATCGACTCTTTTTTTCCTCCCTGTTTTGAGAGAGATGCGCGCGCGCCATTTCCCTATTCCCTTTCGCTCTTTTGTAATCATCCCTTCAGACTCCCTTCTTAAACGAACCCCCTCAGCCACCTAAGCTCTTAGTCTCTCTGTTGGAGACTTTTTTTTCCTCGCTGCTTGAGTGATTCTTCTTTTCCCCTCCCGTGCAAGCACTCTTTTTGGGAAAGAGTTCGCCCCCTGCTCGTATCACACATGGCACGCGATGGCCCCCCCTTTTCCCCGGCTCAAGAGACTCCTTTCTCCCAAGCCTCTCCCTAGCGAACGAGACCGCGCCCTCCCTCCCGGACATGCTCCCCCTCTATCTGTTTTTTTTAGACGGGCATGTTTTCTCCTTCTTCTTCCCTTTACATGCGGAGAGTCTCGCCTTCTCCCGCCGAGCACAGAGTCCTTCCCCCTGTTTCAGTGAATTTTTTTTCCCTCCGGATCCACGGCGAAAACTTGCTCTTCTTTTTTTATGAGACTCACACACTGCTCCCCCTCGAACGTCCCCCCCCCCTAAAAAAGCATGACTACCCCCTTAAGCAATCCCCCCCTTTTGACCTCGAGATCCCCTGGTAGTCCAAGGTTTCCTTTTCTTTCCTCAAGTTTTTCCCCTCAGGACATGACCTCCTTCCTCTTTTTAGCGTTCTTTTCCTGCGTTCCGCCAAAAGTTCCCTTCGGTGTTTTCCGCCATGCTTTTTTTTTTTGAAGTCCCTTCCTGAAAGGAAAGAGATTCCCCCCCTTCCCCTTCCTCTCTCTTGGAGAGAAAACCTCCCCGACGTATCCATGCTACGAGCTTCGGAGTGGAAATTCCCCTCTCTCTCCCGTGAACTTCCTTTCTGGCGTTTCTTTTTTTCTTGGCGCAATTGTCGTTTAAATACCGGCCCTTTAAGTAGTTTACGTACTTGGCCCTTTAAGTATCTTTTCTAAATTTCAGTTCCGAAAGGACTCCCCCCTCCGAGAGTCACTCCTCTGACAAGCCTTCGTCCCCTTCCGGTGTGTGCTCGACACCCTGCTGATGCACTCCCCGGTTTGACGAGCCCCACGTCTGCGATGGTCTTCTAAGAATTGAGCCTCTTCACAAGGTCCTTTTCCCGAGCGTAGCTCCCCGTTGCTCAGTAGGTGATTCTGAAATGATCCTTTCTCCGACCAAACAACTCCCCCAAGATAGGGGGATTCCTCACGTCGCTACCCCCGCAAATCATTTTTCCTTCCCTCACGGGACGGTTCCCCCCTCCCGCTCCTCGCGCGCTTCTATCTTACCCTTCAATCCCACCTACAATTACTCGCCTTCCCCCTCCTTGTGCAAACCCTCTCATATGCGCCTCTTCATCCTGTTTCCAACATCCATCAACTTTCCCTTTGTATCGGCGACTTCCCCTTTCCCTCGGCCCATCTTCAGGAAACAGAAGTACTCTTTCAACCTGCAAGTTCCCCGTGAGACTTTTTTTTTTTTTACACAGCCACCCCCTGATCTCTTGGAGTCCCCTTTATAAGATCAGCCTGGTGCCGCCGTTAGTGCAGCCCAATCTTTTTTTCTAGACTTGAAGGAATCGAAGGTCTTCCCCCTCATTCAAGGACACATCTGCGCGGCTCCCCGCCGAGAGTCCACGTTGGGGGAATCACTCCCCTTTACATCGCCTCTCTCCCCTGACTCAATTCATGATGGATACTTCTCCTTGAAGACCTGTTCTGTCATATTTTTTGACTGCGCGCACGCTTGCTTCTTTCTTCTCCCCAAACTTTTTCTCTTCGTAGAAATAATCCGTCTTTCGTGACCATTCCTTTGTGAGGAGAGTTCCCCCTTTCCCCGGCACCCTTCAACTTTCCTTTTGAAGCTTTTTAATTTTCCCCTGGCAGCCATTCCGGTTAACTTTTTTTTTTTCCCTACCCCAACGATTTCCTTTCCTAAAGATAAGTTCACCTGGCGGACTTGATCAATCTTTACCTGTTCCCTCTTCGCCTCATATCCATATGAAAGCGTCTCTTCTCCGCCCCCTCTTTTAGGCACAATACTCTTCCACTCCCTATCTCCATGACTTCGGTTCCCCCTGACTTTGCTTCTTTTTTCTGTGCAATCCGGTCACATCCCTCTCTTTCGAGCTTCTTCTTTTCCTGCCGAAATAATGGAAGTAAAGCCTCTTTTTTTTGAGAGAGATTTTACCGTTCTTTTTCTCATCCGCCAGCCGTCTCACCAAGGTGATGTGACCTTTCCTTCACCGGTCCTCTCTCCGGATGTAATTTAAGGATTTCTGATATTGCGATCTCCATTCACTTTCGGGCATTCCCTTTTATGGCGCTTTCCCCTCTTTTTTGTGAGAGTCTTTTTTCCTTTTGTGAATTCTGCCAGTAAGTGATTCCCTGAAGTTAATTCTCCCTTCTCTTTGAATCCTTTCCCCCGGTAGGGGAGCTCGGACCGTTCCCCGCCTTCCTGGTGCCTTTCAGCCTTTCTTTCTTTTTTTACCCATAAAGGTTCCCTTTTCTTTCTTTCCGTGAAGGTTTTCTCTCTCTCCCTGAATGGGAAAGCGTTTCTTCTCTTCCTCCTAAGAGATGGTTTCGTTTTTGTCCCCCTCCCTACAGAACTCTTTTATCTTTTCTTAAATGAAGATTTCTTTCTTGTCACGTCCCCTAGGATCAACAGGCTCCTTCTTCAGTTCTGCTCTATTTTCTTTTTGCATGCCCCCCTTCCTTGGCGGTAAATCCTTTCCCCTTCATATTTCTTTTTCTTTCTTCTGCGGAATATTTTCTTTTTCTCATAGACACCCGATTGTTTCAGTGTCTTTTGTCCCGAGAGCTCGCTCCCTTCGCCTTACTTCCATGACCTATTTTTCCTGTTTTTCTCCCCCCCCCACGAGGAAGGTTCTTTGCCTTGTTCTCGTTCCTCTAGTTCTTAGTAATCCTCGGCCTTTTTTTCCTTCTTGATACGCTTTTTCTTTTTGAAACCAGGATGCCTCCGCACTCCTTCTTCGTTTTGCAGCTCTTGCGAGTATTCTTTTTTTTTTTCCGGTAGGTACAGGGTTTTTTGCTTTCTTTCGGCTGGGAGTGTTTTCCCCTACAGCGTCCCTTTTTTCGGGCTTTTCAGTGATGCCTTCCCTCTTAGTATTTCTTTCCCCCGATAGATTTTTCTTTCTCTGCGTAGAGGATCAGTTTTCCCCCTTGATCACCTCTCTTTGAGGGGACCCCCCTTAGAGTAATTCGCTTTTTCTTGCGCGTCCATTATTCGCTCTTCCCATAGTCATCAGTTTCTGTTCAACGAAAAATATTTTTGATCTCCTTGATTCCCGAAAGGGCTTTTTTACTCCTCCCGGCTTTCCCTTTGGGCATCTTCCGTGACTTCACTTTTCCGCCGATTCTCCCTAGAATTCTTGGTCTCTTTCGATGCTTAAGTCCTCTTTATGTATGTAACTTTTCCTCCTAGTCCGCAGTCCTCCAGTGCCCTTCCCCTTTGCTGCGCTCGACGCCGTTTCCTTTACTTCGAGGATTTTTTCCTTGAGTAGAAGAAAACCTTTTTTCTAATTAATTTGGGAGTAATGTTCAGGGCAGCTTTTTCCCCCGAAATTGTCTTGCCCCCCTTTTTCTCTTCTTCGCTTTTCCACAGAAGACCTCTTTGAGGACCCGGCTTTCAAGGTAACTCCCCTCGCGCGATGCCGGTCCTTCCCTTCTAGAAGTAGATCACTTTCAGACAGCCCTTTTTTCCTCCCAGGGCTACCCCTGGGCAGCGCTTCCTCCATCTTGATGCCCCCCTTTCCGAGTTAGGATCTTCATTTCATCAAGGTTTATCGCGCTCCTCCCTCCTTTCAATAATCGTCCCCTTTCCTCGTGGATAGGATAGGTATTTCGTAATCTAAATCGACAATCCTTCCTGTGGCTTCTTTTTGCGAGGTCGTCCTCTCGCAATCCCTGAAAAGGGAGGGCCTCTCTCCGTACGAAAATGTCCCCTCTGATCGAGCACGACAGACCATTTCTTTAGAATTCTTCCCTTTCCTTTTAGAGAGGATAGGTGAGGATAATGATGTTCTGGCTAGCGTAGTATATTGAGCTCCTAAAGAGCGTTCCCTTCTTTTCCTCTGCAGAAGTCCCTCCCAATAGAAGTAACTCCATTGGATTTTACTTCTTTTGCACCGACAATTCCTTTAGCTAGTGAAAAAATTCCCACACAGATCTCTCCCCTCTTTCTTAATATGAGGGTAGTAGTTTCCTTGATGAGAGAACACCCTTCTTTTTCTTAATATGGAGAGACCTTCTCCCTTTCCTCTATATTTTTCCTTTCCCCCCCTTGTGGGGTGGAGAGATCTTTCTCTTCGAGACCATATTTAAAGGTTGATTTCTCTCTTTCCCTCCCTGCATTCCCGGATTTGAAGAAAAAGAAGCTTCCTCAGAACCTAGTCTTTTGGAGACCCTTTTTCCGCACGGGATGGTTCTTTATTCTTCTTCTCTGTAGTTTTCAACCCCTCTCATGGAGAGTAATCGGGTTTCCCACTTTTGCTGCTCTCTCCTGGAATTTTTGGCAACCCCCCTCCTTAGCTCGAGACCAGAAGCTTCCATTAATTTCCCTTTTCTAGACGAGGCAGCTTCTCTCCCCTACCTCCTATTGTCCTTCTCTCAGACAGCCCTTTGCAAGCCGGTTCCCCCCTGCGTTCTTTTCTTCTTCACAGCAAGGATAAGCGGCACATGGAGCTCTTCCTTTAAATGATCCCGTCAATTCCCGAGCCTCTCCTTCCTGAGAGCAGGACCCCCCTGGATATTCAAAATGGTCCCCTAGACCGTCCCCCCCTAAAGCATTCTCGAAAATTGGAAGAACCCTTTCCCCCTATGTCCCTTTCTTTTTTAGCCCCTGTGTTCCCTTCTGCGGCCGTCCCGCTGGTCTCCCCTTCCCCCAAGACATGAATACGGGCTGCATGATGCGCGCCCCGTGAACTTTTTTCTTTTTCCCCCCGCGCGTTTTCCGCCCCTTTTTTTCTTTTCCCATCGTCTTTTTTTCTAAGCGTGAAGGTACGAGTTCTTTAATTTTTGACCTTCCCTGTCTGCTCTCCGACGAGGTTCCTTCCCTTCAAGTAGTCCTTCCCCTTTCTGAAGCGTTCTACGCAGGAACAATCCCCCCTTTCGAGCGCCTCCTTTCTTCTTCTGCTTTCCTTTTCGCAGGTGAAAGTAAACGGTTCGAGGCATAGGACTTCTTGGCCAAGACAGATCACTGTTCTCAGTTCCTCCTTTTCCGAAAGTTCTCCATAGGAGGATCCCCCCGAGACCTTCAACTCCATTTTCCCGTGACTTTCCTTTCGTTCGTGTCCCTAACCTTCTCTTTTTCAAGATTTTGTCGATTATTCTCGGGTTTTCTTTCTTTCACTCTCACTTGCCGATTTCCCCCCTTACCTCCTTTCCCTTAAAGAAAGGACTTCCCTTCCTCGCACCTTTATTCCAGGTTCTTTTCCCGAAGACCTTCTTTCCTCCTTCCCCGAGGAACACCCCTCGAGATGATCCATGCCAAGCCCTTGACCCCTTCCTGCCTAAAAGGCCCTCAAAGCGTTTTCTCTTGGAGAGCCTACACTCCTGCCACCCCTTACCTGAGAAGAAACTCGCTTCTTGCGGATCGGTTTCCCCCTCCTTGCGGGATCAATTTCCCCTTGTAAATCCTCGCTACAGCGTCTTTACGGAAGTATCTTCTACCTCTTCCATGGACAGCTTGGCCCTTTTTTTTCTTCCCCCCCACCCAGCAAGTACCTTCTTCTTGGTAATGGACTTCCTTACTCACTTTCTGACTTTCGTTCCCCTCCAGCACTCTTCCCAATAAGGGTGTTCTATTGACCCCTCAGGCATCTCTTCCCCCGCAAAATATAAGGAACCTTCCCCCACTACGATTCTGATGGCTCCCTTGCTCGTAACCTTCATACGGCAGCATAGCGTAGTTCTTCCGATACCTTCTTCTTTTTGGAGAGATAGATTCTTTCTGGGAACTGATTTTTTTTCCTCGCCTTCTACGATTCTTCCCCTCCCTCAAACCTGGAGACCCCCCCTCCGTCGACCCTTCCGAGTGACCATTCTTCCCCATCGGCTTCCTCTAATTACGTTTTCTACCCTGAGGCCCCTGGATGTTTTTTTATGGACAACTCTTTTTGCCCGGCAGCCTTCCGTCCCCCGTAAATGGTTCTCCTTTGCGCACCCTCACTTTCCCTTTTGAACTTTTCCCTTACTTTTCAATCGTTCACCTTTTTTCCAGAATCTCCCCCCCCCCCCCCTCAGATGAAAGGCTTCCTCCGGGAACGTGCCCTTTGCTTTCGGCAATTATTTTTACAAGCCCTATCTCCCCCCTGAACCTTTTTCTCAAACGGTTGGATGTTCGGTAACATCCCTTTTTTTTTTCTGAGCGGTTTTCTTTTTTCCTTCGCGGCCCTCCCTCTTCCTTCCCCTCTATTTACTAGAATAAGTCCCTTACATGATGTCTTGCGTGTAGCCTTTTTTTTTCCGCTCGCCCTCCCTCCCGGAGTTGCAGCCGCCTTCACAGCCATAATTTCCTTGTCATTTCAGTGAGATCTGGGGCCCTGAGCGATATTTCTGGAATGTTTTCCCTTCTGTCCGGGCCAGGCTTTTTTTTTCTCTTTCATATGATTTTTTTTTTCTTCTTCCTCCTCTGCCGAAAAGATTGAGAAATTCCTTTAAGGGAACTTCTGACCGTTTAGACCCCATTCTGTCGAGTGCCCCTTTTCCCCCCTCTTGATGATTTCCTTGTTGTAAATGAGATCCCCTTGATCCATTTTTTTTCTATTACCCAGTCCTCATTCTTTCCCTCCGATGTACTATCCCCTTTCCTATCCTTGATTGATTCGACTCCTTCGCTTTTTTTTGCATCCAATCCCTCCCTCCCCTTGAGAAGCGTATTGCCAGCCCCCCGGATTTCCGTTTCTTACTCTTTTCCTTCCCCCTTTAGCGGAAGTTCTGCTTTTGCGTGACTTTTTTCTTCCCTTATGACGCTCATGGCCTTTGTTTAGCTCGATTGCAGTTTTTTTTTTCTTTGCGTCTTTCGATGCCTTAGGGAGTTTTCCCCTCCCACCTTCTTTTTTTTTTTTGGAAGGCGGGTCTCCTGTAGAAAGTTTCTCGCCTTCCCCTTTACCTCATGTCCTTTTTTTTTAAAGTCCACGGGAATTTTTCCTGCAGCTTCTCTTCTTGTAATATAGAGTTTTGTACGCCCTACTCGGAACACCGCTCATCGGCATTGTCTTCTTTGATGTCTTGGGACCCTTTTTTTCCCTTTGGAATCTCTCATCTTTTTTCGTTTGAAGAGAGAGTGCTTTTTCCCTACGTTGTCTTCTGTTTTAAGGTATCTTCCAAGATCTCTTTTTCTTTTTTTTTAGTCGATTTGAGCTTAGTTCCAAAAATGTTTTCCGGGTTTTCTTTCATCTTGAAGGAGTATAAGCTTTTAATCCCCCCCTTGTTTTTTCTTTTTTTTTCTAATGTCGGAGAGGCCTTTCACCCTTCCTAGGGGAGAGACGCTTTCCTTGTGCGCTCCTCTCGTCCCTACAACCTTCCCAAGTTTTTCCCTTCCAAACCCCCCTCCCATCCTCTTTTGGATCGTCGCATCCTATTTTTCGTGCCACTCCCCTGGCGTCTTTCCCATTTCTTTCTGTAGAGTGCCCCCTAAGATGTAGTACTTTTCCTTCGCTTCTGGATCTTTTTCTCTTTACTTAAAGTACTTCGTGGAAGGGTACTCCCTTTCTGAGCCGCAGACCTTCGCCATCCCCCCTAAATTCTGCCGCTCGACGCCGACCTTTCCTGCAGTAGAGACTTCTTTTTTCCAAGACCTTCCTATTGTCTGAGAGTAAGGGGAAGGGCAAGCTTCTTTTTTGCGACTTCCCGCTTAGTAACCACCCTCCTTCTTCACCCCCTTCCTTTTCGGAACGCGCTGTAACTTCCCTTCCCTTTTTTTCCGCGTGCAGGCCTTCTTTTCTGGTAGAAGTAGATCACCTCCTTCCCTTTTGACGACCAGGTTCCCACTTCGTGTCTCCTCGAGAAACCTTTTTTCCAATTTTCTTTTTTTTTTTTTTTCTCGTAGGATTGAACGGTTAGAGTTATTTTGACGAGTCGAACACTCACTTCTAAGTGTTCTACTTTCTCTCTCGTACGTTGATCTCGCCACTTGAGAGAAGTGTGATCTTTCTTCGTGGTCGAGACCGAATTTCTCTCTTCTTGAAAACTTTCCCGAAAACCCTTCGAGAATTACCCCCCGAGTAAGGAGAATTTCTCGGCTCGGCCGATCCTTTCATGCTGGTTTTGGTATAAGAGAGTCTTTTTTTCTCCCCAAGATTTTCCATCTCTTTCTGAATGATATATCCTATTGCCTTCAATCCCTTTCTCTACTCGCATGGAGGCTTTTTCCCTATTCCTCACTCGATGATTAACTCTTTTTAACCCCCTTTTCCGGTCGCCACCGATAGCAGAACCTTTTTGTCGTTCCCCCCCCTCCAGTTTGGCCCATTTTCGCTTCCAATAGAGCCCCCTTTCCATCTTTTTCCCCGGCCCCCCCCCCCCCCCCCTTTCCTTTTCCTAATCCTCCTTTTTTTCTTTTCCTTTGAGATGCGAGTCCCTCATTAAATGTCTGCGCCTTTTGGTTCTAATCATCTCCCTTCTTGAAAGACAAAGCAGATTACTTCGCCCCTAGAACGTTCTTCTCCGGTGGGATCAGAAAATTTACATGGTCACGTCCCGAGAGTTTCCCCCTCCGTCTTTTGTTGGTTCACCCCTCCTCAGGCTCTCCCCGATCCTTTGCTCGATCATTCCCTGCGCTGGCACGTTTCGCAAGTCTATCGTTGAGACCAGCACTCCTCAGCATTCACTTTCGAAAAGAGCCTTTCGCGAACGTTTTCACTCTCCCCCCCCCCCCCCCCTCTCGATTTCCGATCAGAACGGAATCGTTCGGGCCTTTTCGTCAGTTTCCATTGAGAGGTTTTTTATACCGCCGCGTCTTTTCCTCCGATGTCTTTCTAATCCCTTCCCCTATATCCACTCCTCCCCCGCGAGGAGTTCATTTTCTTCTAACCTGTATTTGAACTTTTTCCCCCCAACGAATGGAATAAACCCCCCCCCCCCCCCCCCACCGTCTCCGAAAGATAAATTCCGATGCCCGTTGGTAGAACTTTTTCTCCCTCTGAGGAAGAAAGCTGAGTGAATTTCTTCCATGACCGTCCCTGCCCTCGCGAGTTCTCTTCCCTTTACAGCGCGTTCCGCCCCCCCCCCCTCGGGTCTGGTGGGTCGCGCCCTTCTCCGACAAGTTCCGTTTCCCCACTTATCGAAGCTTCCCTCCCCGGAGGATGAGAAACTCTTGCCCTCGCAGAGTCTTCTCCCCTTCGTCAAACTAGGTTAGTAGATCTCCCCTCACGTTCTTGTTGGATGTCCCCCCGTCTTGAGTGGTCTCCAGGTGAATGTGATAACTCTGGGAAGTTTTCTTAATCAGCTCCTTAAGAGACTATCTGATTTTCGAACTTCTCTACGAACATCTGGTGCCGGCGAGCCCCTGACAATAAATCCTTTCCCAATTTCCTTTCTCTTTGCTCGACACTTTTGATGCACGCTTCGATATTAGGTTTTTTTTTCGCCTACTTCCCGTCTGAAGTCCTCTGCGCCAAATCGGACTCTCCGAATCTTTTCTTTAACGTGAGGTAACCCCTTTAATGCCACCATTATCCTCGACGATTACCCCCCCTAAAAATAGATCGTGTTTGCCCTCACTAACTTTCACTACGGAACCGAATCTTCATTGTGACTTATGTTTTCTTCCCCCCAGAAAGATCTCTTTCGTGTGAAGGACCCCCCAGGCCCATCTCCCGACCAAGTAATAATCAGCTATCCCCCAAAGAGATGAAGACTGTTTGTCATATTTTTTCCCTCCTTCAACCTGCGGCTCCCCTTCCTCGGCGTTAAATGAAGAGCTCCTCACAACCCCCACGTATTCCCCCTCTCTTACAGCGTCTCCCATTCATGCCTTTTCCTTTTAACAAAAAAGCTCCCGGTCATGTTGGAAGGTCCCTCCTGCACTTTTCTCCGATCTCTTTTTCCTGTCCAGCAAGTGGAAGCCCCGGCCGTGTGTATAGGAATATTCATATAAGTCTTAATACTCAACCTTCTCAGGCACTCCCAAGAGATGATAAGGGTTTTGTAGCTCAATTTGTCTTCCCTGCACTCCCCCTTTTCCTTCTCCTTTTCGCGATCAATATCCTGATGGCTTTCCCTTGACTCTCCCTTTTCCCTTTGGTAAGGGCAAGAAATGTCTTTCTGGCTTGCAAACAATGATACCCCCTTTTTTTCCCGAAATATTTCTCTTCTCGATGGATTTCTCCTTCTTATGCCTTCCCCTAATGGAGCCCGGATGGGATGGACAAGGACGTTACCGGGGCCCCCTTCACCTGGGCCGGGCCTTCCCTTTTTTGCTTCCCCCTTCTTTCCGTGAAAATGAAAGGCATGCCCTTTTTTTCTCATCCTTTCCCATGGCTCTTTTTTTCTCTCAACCCACTCTTCCAATCAAAAGCGAACTTTACGATGTGGCCTTCCTGAAATCTTCCTCTCCCCTGACCCTGACTACGTCACTGACTTTCTTTCCTCCCTCGCTTTGCTTCCGGTAACATCATTTTTGCGAGCCCGTTACTTTTTCCTCGCTTTCCGACCCTTCCCTCTCTCTTTTCCTACTCCTCCGTTTTTTTTTTCTTTCTATTACTCCATTTCTTTTTGAAAGTACCGCAAGACTGGACTTCCCTGTGACCGGGATTTCAGCCAGCCGCTTCCCTTTTTTTCCCAGGCATAAGTTCTTTTCATTTAGGTGAATTTTCCCTTTTTTCTCTGAGCGCTATTTCCTCGCAGGCCCCTTAGTTTTTTTTGTGATGAGCTTTCTTCTTGTGTGAAGATTCTCTCTCTTTTCCAGGATGATGAAACTCTTCCCGTAAGAGCCGTTTGAAGTTAAGGGAGCTCTTTTGGATCCCTTTTTTTAGCCCACTTCGTTTTTCTCTTTCCCCAGTTACCGTTTACCCGGTCATCCGTTCCAATGAGAGACCTCCCCCCCCCTTTTATTGCTGCCTCTTTCCCTATTTTCCTCCTGAATGTCACGCGAGTCATTGTTCTCCTTTTTTTCCTCCCTCTTATAACTTTTGGTCATTCCCCCCGAAGATTTTGAGCTTTTCCCCGTACTGCATTTCCCCTTATCGTCCCTCCCTTTTCTCCGGAGAAATCAGGCTCCCTTTTTGGCTCTCTCTTTTCTTTCCTGACAAAAAGTTTTGGAGGTAATTAGCTGAGCCTCTTTCTCTTGGAAGTCTTTCCTTCGTTTAATATTACTTAGATTGCCTCTAGCCCCCGGCTGCCACTGAGGGAAGGCTTCTCCCTTCGTGAAACGATGCCCTTCCCGCATTTTCTTTTTTTTCCAAAAAGTCCAGGTTCTTTCCTCTATTCCTGAAGAGGAGCGCCCTTTTTTTGTCTCCTTCTTACTCTCTTCTTACGATTCTTCCTTATCCGCAGGTGAGTCTTTGGAATTCTTCGCGATCCTAGTTTTGAAGAGCTCCTTTTATGCGTTCCCTTTTTTGTATGTTTCTCCTTTTCGCGATCGTCTCTGGTTTTCCTTTAGGGCCTTGGAGTTTTTGTTCTCCGGATCTCTCGTTGCAATCTATTTGTTATTTTTTTCTCTTTATTAAGGTAGTGAGGGCACGTTTCCCCCTCCTAACAGGAAGCTTCGCCTTCCCTTTTTTCGCGTTCCACTTTGAGAAAGACCCCTAGGCCTTCGTTTTTTTCCCCCTCCCATCGACGTGGGCTCGTGCCCGCACGTAGTGTTCTACTCCCATCCTTTTCAAGGGACTTACTCGTCTGGCTCCTCTGTATTCCCTTTATTAGCAGGACCTAAGTGAGAATCGCTTAAAGTAATTAATACCGTTTCCTTCATTGACTTCTCCTCTAACGCCAGTTCCCCCCCCTCAAGTGATGAGCTCTTTTATTCTGCCTTCTATCCTTTCTTCTTCGAATAACTTGAAGAGTTTTTATCTTTTCCTGGGAGGGCCTTTATACTCTACCTTCTCTTCCTCTCCGCTGTCTTCCTCCCCCCTATGTCAAACTAAAGATTTGCGTTCTCTGAAGTCCTGGCTCTCTCGCTTCTAAGGTAATGTAATTAGCTTTTCTTCTCCAAAAGACTTGCCCGCCTCAGCTCTCTTTTCCCCTGGGCTACCCTGTTCCTCGAAATCATTTATCTTTTACCTTCTTTTAAGTCTGTTTGGATTCCCGTTCGAGGAGTGCATTTTCCGTTCCGCAGCACTCCAACTAAGAGAGAAAGTGTGCCTTCGCGGTACTTTTGAACTTCTCTCAAAAATAGTCCTCTCTCTCTTGGGATAGCTCTTTCCCATACTCCATGCCCCGGCTGGAACTCTCTCGTACCTGTTGAACCTGCCTTTCTTATCTCTAAAGGACCACCCTCTCCCTTTCTCGAGCATGTCCGTTCCTTTCCTCTCCCGTGAGATTCAGGTTCTTTTTCTAAGCTCGTTCTTGATCCCCTCCTTTCCAGCTTCCCTTCCTACGAGAAGCATTTTTTCCCTTCTCGATCCTCGCCCTCACTTATGTTGACAAGCACTCGATGCTTCATCTCCTTTCCCCATTTTCCTCCCACCGTCCCGCCGAAAAGGTTTCTCATATGAATTTTCGTTTCCGTATTCTGCAAATGATGTTTCCCTCGACCTTTATCGCCGTTTCTC
>Ga0179593_1551333_pt1 | contig 13426 bp, 11 predicted proteins | sample CZODoug2_1_08_16_FD_185931 | JGI IMG/M metagenome (GOLD analysis project Ga0179593, IMG submission 185931) | Vadose zone soil fungal communities from Angelo Coast Range Reserve, California, USA - CZODoug2_1_08_16fungal (PacBio error correction) | ecosystem: Environmental > Terrestrial > Soil >... | reverse complement strand
GATCGTGGTAACTTTACCCAATGTTTATTTTCTTCTGTTCCTCATAACATTATTTTGCACCCAGACTTTGTGATAATTTCAGTTTTTTTTTTGCCACTTTGTCAAGTGAATAGCCAATTCCAGTATCCCTGTTTTTTAAAGGTAAAGTCTACTTTTTTTTTTACTTCCCTCCTGATAGGCCCAGACTCTGTGATACTATTTTCTTCCTTTGATGGCTTATGCCGTTTTCTTTGGTTTTTTTTTCTCATCTAGAGATGAACCCCCCCCTAGTCTCCACTCTTTCAATGCTCTCCCCCACACGCCCCCGGGATTCGTCCATACTCTGTGAGTGGTAGTCCCTCTCACACGCCCCCCTTTTTGATTGCCTGTCATTTCTTCTGAATTTTTAGATCAGTAACCCCAACGGATTGGTGCCTCACCGAATTGTTGGGACCCTTCCCCCCCCCCCCCCCCCCCCCCCCCCCCTCCAGAGCAAAAAAACTTTCCCGGTGGCGGGGGTTGCACTTCTTTGCCCCCGGACATCGCCCCATCCGACTGACTTCCACGCTCTGTTCTCCTCCCCCCCCCCCTTGACCTAAGCATTGTACATTTTTTTTTCCTTTTTCCTTCTTGATTAAAAGGTATGAGAAGTTTTCAAAAAATATCCCCGCTATACTTCCTTCACAGTTGAGGTTTTCTTTTTGTTTGGACATCGGTCCTGAGTACTAATAGTACCCCCCACCCCCCCCCCCCCCAGCTTTTTTACGGTAGTATCCCCCCTTAAGGGCCCCCTTTGTTTCTGCACCCACTACCCTTTCACCCCCTCGGGAAGTTTCCCCCCCCCCATTTTGGATGGTCTTTGCCGAAAGGATTAATCGTTTTAGGTGGGTGTTTTCTTTAGCCCCCCCCCCCCCCCCCCCCCCCCCCCCCCCCCCGTCAACTTTTCGGATCATTCAAGTGGAGCTATGTCCAGAGAATTTTGAGGGTCAAAATCGGTGTCCCCATTTAGTGGTGGTGTTTTGCTCCATTTTTTGTTCAGTTTCCACCATGATGGGCTCCCCCCCCCCCCCCCCTAGTTTTAAAGGATTTGCCCCCCCCCCCCTGACCTCCTATTTCATTTCGCCCCGAATGTCCCAATTTGAATCCACATTAAAGTTGCCCCCCCCCTTCTCCTCCTAGCCCCTACGTCTCTCCCCCACCATGTGAACCCATTATATGCCACAGCAGTATAGATCCACAACTTCTATACACCCCCGGCCTAGGAATGTACTGTTTTGATGGTTACTTTTTTTCTCTCCGGTGGTCCCCCCCGTTTATATACACTTCCGTACCACAAGGATGGAGTTTACTCCCCCAAGATTTTTGTTAGACTGGAAAACCTTGGTCCTAATCTCCCCAGTTTTTCTTATTCCATTTTTTTTTTTTTTAATATTATTGTAATTATGATTTACTGTTTTTTAATTAAGCCCACCTTTTACGTAAAAGTCTTGACCCCCAGGTTGCCCCACCTGCAGATGCGAATAACTCATTCCCCCCCAACCGATTTAATTACTTTTTTCCCTATGGTCGTTCTCCGTAGCAGGGGAGCGAACCCCCCCGCAGTGTTAAGGAAGAGGGGCCTGCCTTGCACTAAAAACTCTACGGACTCATTGCCCAACCCGTTTTCGCAAACCCCCGCACACCCCCCTGCGCAGCTCTCCACGCACCCGATTTCAAATGACCGACCCCGTGCTTTGCTGAGTCTGAGTTATGTCCTAGAAGACAAACTTTTTCGTGGTGATTCATAACTCTGCTGTCAAAAACATCTATCTTTTCCGACCCCCACCCTTTTTTGACTCTCTCGCACGTGACTTTGTCATTTTCAGAATGCAAGAACCCCCGTTTCACCCAACCTTCCCACGGCGGTCGCTCCCCTGTGGGTGGGGGTTCGGCCCCTGGCCTCTTGCTTTTAACCCCCCCCTCCCGTTTGGTGTTCTGTTTTTCACCCAGCGATGTTTTGTTTAGGGCATCGGGGGTTTGGGGGCCCCCCCAAGGGGGACTCCACCCCCCCCCCGACAGGACCCTTTTTGAGAGAGGACATCTTGGGACCCGCACTATTGGGAGATGGTTTTGCCAAGGGGGGGAGAGAGGGGCGGGTGGGGGAGAAATGGGGGCACAGAGAAGGTACATCGGGCTAGGGCCAGCAAGTTCGGAGTGGATTAGTGTTGGCAGGTGGAGTCCGGAGCATGACTTGGTACTCCCGTTCTTCCTTAACCTTATATTTTTTCACAGCCTTTTTTGTGCCACTGTGCCCCCCAGCCCCAACGAGCGTGGGTCAGGAGACATAGGACCTACCTTGAGACCGTCCAATACACAGGAACTCTTCCAGTTTTTTTTAGCTCCCTTTCACAATGGATATATTGCCCCCCGGGCTTTTTAACTCGCCACCCGACGGCTTCAGAAGGCGTGGCTTTGGCTTCCCGGCTGATTTTAGTGATTCGGAGGACCGCCCCATTTCATATCTAATGATCAAGTTTCCTTCTTTTCCCTGAAGATTCAATCCCCCCCCCCCCACGCTCAAAAACCCCCCAGTGCACAAAAACTGCTTCTTTTGATGTCAACCCCACGACTGACGGGTTTTTTGACCCCCTGCAATCCGCCATCGACACAAACGCACACGCAGTATGTTTTTGTAGACGACATAACCGTGGAAGGCGAGAGACGGGGAAGCAGACCTAAAATACTGCTCCCCCCAACACTTAAACCCTACTACCTGAACCCAGAGAACTAGTCCAAGCCCCTAGCTCATTCCACATACTTGTTTTTTTTTACACCAAACCCATTTGCCTTCAAATGTACGCCCAAGGTTCAACCAGGGTTTCACCGCGTCATGGGAGACACCCCCCCGAAGAAGTTTTGATCCCAAATTCAACCTCCGGTAGCAGTGGAGAGTGCAACATGTGATGGATGGGCTGATAGCCACTTTCAGCACCGCCGTTTTCTTAGAATGCAGGGGTGGTTGATAGCTTGACATCCCCCTCAGACCCAAGGACAGAGCCCACTCATGCCTTTTTACACAACATTTTCCAATTAAGGAAACACCCCACCCCCCCCCCCCCCCCCCCCTTTAGGTACCCCCACACCTCCTCCACCCCAACGCTGAATAATTCCCCCGCTGTTAGACTTTCGGTGACGACCATTGTCTGTCGGTTTGTCCCAAGTTCGCTATTGCCCGGGTTCTTTTTTTTCTGAAAAAGGCTTCTGCTAATGAAGTGTCCAAAGGCTCCCTCTATAGTTCTGCCCTCATTTACACAAGGTCCCAATAAGTTCAGTATAATTTCCCCCCCTTCCCGTAATTTCCTTCGACCCAGATATTGTAAAGTACGCTCTACTCGCGGCCAGATTGTAATGGATGAAAAATCTTGGCTTTTTTGACCCCCCCCTACCTGAACCCCCTTTGATCTTTCTGACATTAAATGACCCTTTGCTAAATTATGACGTATTTTACCGTCCGTGTCATACATTTTCTATCTTGTTTCCCCCCCCCGCTGCCCCCCCCCCCCTTCCTACGTTTCGATGTAGGCGTCTGAATGGGAACTCCCTATTCCCAAGATACCCCCTATTTTTCCATCGGATTAGCTCCCCCTGAATTTTTGCGCAAGAATTAAATGCCGGTTCGAGACCGATGTCACCATCTGCCTCGGGAGGAGCTGATATGGAGGAACTATATTATCGAACGTTCAGGGCATACAGTTTGATCCGTAAGTAGCTCGGACCGGCAACTAGCAACCCCTCCAAGCCCACTTGGTTAAAACCCCCCCACCCGGGGGTACCCACTTTTCCCGAGAATGAGAGATACCCTCAAACGCGCAGTGCAGCGGCTTTAGTCCTGGACTTTTGATGGTCAGTGGGCGTCTTGTGCCTTAGTCAACTTGTTGTTTTTTTGCCGAAAAGACCCACCGAGATTCCCCCACTATCTTTTGGGAGGTAAGTCGAGGAACCCCCCCGAATTACAGAAGCCACATGGCCCCTTTTTGAAGATCCTGGCCCTCCATGTTCTTTTTTGACCACTGTAAGTCTATCTCGTTTGCGTCGTTTCCGCTCTCGAAACAATGGCATGCCGCCCCCTCGACTCTTGCCCCTTTCCAGGACTATTACACTTTTTGTTGACGGAAAAAGGCCACTTCCTTCCCTAGGCCTTGCCTGCTTGGTTTTAGCGTGTTTTATTGAATCCCTCGATTTTGTTACGCCGCTCCGTAAACGATAGTAAAGATGCAAGTAACCCCCCCTAAGGTACGTGGACCATCACGCTTTTTTCTTTGACCCCCCCACAGTTTTACCCACACCAATACCCCACCCCAATCCCCCAACGCTAGTGTCTTTTTTCTGTTCTCTCCGATCGTTGCTTAAACGTTTTTCCATACGCCCTTTTGTTATAGTTTCCTTTGTCTTGTTTTGTTTTTTTTGGTTTTTTTTGCCCCATGTGGTTTTCAAGAGTTTTGGAACTTCTTCCCCTTTGTAGTGCCTTTGCAATCAACTGTTTTTTTTTTCACTATTCTACCCTGAGTTTTTTCCCTTTCCCTTATAAGAGGTCCCCCCCCCCCCTTGTCCCCAGATTGAACCACTTTCTGTGAAAGTCTCGTTCTGTTTTTGTTCGAGTGGTTATCTCTCTAAAGTACCATCGGGATTTTCTCTATTTTCTTTTTTTTTGTAATCCCCCCCACTTTATTGCACCCCCATAACCATGAAAGACAGATAATTCATTCATGCACGATGGCCGAGCGAATTAACGCAGAAAACCTGAACCTACAAGCTTCTTTCAGAAGTTAGGAGTGTGAAGGTCACAGCACTACCGGTCCCGCATCGAACGAACCTTTTTCTCTTTCTCCCACGATCCTTTAACCGACATGTTCGCACAACAGTGCCCAGGACGAAGCTTATTCAGGTCGGATGTGTGCGGATATATTACGAGAGAAGTCGCAGTCGTGAGACTTTGTGAGAGAATCTGTTTCAGCCTCTTTTTCCCCCCCAACTTTCTTTATACGGATCGATCTATGTTCCCCTGAAGCCAGCAAACCACACCTCCGAAAGACAGGGAAGGTCTGAGGGTTCACCTTTTTGGAGTTTGTTTTTTTTTCCTGGAGTGTTTGTTCGCCCCGTACAGCCCTCTATTGGACGCTGTCTACCTGACCAGCCAACGCGCGGCTCCTCTTCCAGTGGCTTGTAAGATTTTGCAAGTGGGGTGAACAGACCGCGTAGTTAGAGGTTACAAGTGTTCCAAACCTTTCATTCTTCGTCCTTTTTTCCACACACTTTATGGTTAAAAGTTTGAGGCCCCCCCCGACTTCCTGAGACTGTGGAAGCCACACAGAACCCCATTAATTAGTCGGAGTTTTACATGCCCGTTTTTGGGTTTGTGATAGCTAACATGTTTTTTTGGCTTTTTTTTTGGTTACCCCCAGCCTGCTTGCCTTCGACTATTTTATCAAAGGTTTTGCTCAAGTTGGTGGCACCTTTCAATAGGCGTGTTTATTAGCCCCGATGCCACCTGTGACCCAACCCAAAACACGTCCCCCAGCACACTCAGGAATCATAAGTCTAGGTGATCCGCCACCCCTCCACTGGTTCGCCCCCAATAGAACTGTTTTCAAGTGCGGCTTTGCCCACCCTATGAGTAGTCAGCGTTTTTATAACCCCGACTACAACGTCACTTACGAGCCCCAGGTGTTAGTTCAATCATCTCTGGTTTTTCCTAGACTACCGAAACGAACGAGGTTTGAGTGCCGTCGCTTGTTCCCCACCTTGAGAATCTTTCTTTCCCTGATCGAGAAGTTCATTTGATATTCCTTTCCTGATGATGTTTTTTTCCTGTTTTTTTGTTTGACGTGTTGTACCCCCACTCTTTGGATTATTTCCCCTTCTCAGACAGTTCTCTTGATGCATTTTTCTTCAGGGATTCCTTATTGTCATTAGTTTATGGCTCCAGACGTACTTATCTTGCCGTGAGGGTCCCCTACCTTCACGTTACCGACCCCCTTGGGTTTTGGTTTTTACCCCTCTTACTTTAGTTTTTTTTTTGTTTTTTTTTTTTTTCTGTTTTTTGGGTTCACTATCGACTTTTCTGGGCTTTCCCTATTTTGTTTCCCCCAAGAACCTTGTCGTGACTTTTGGTGATATGCTGCAGTCTACCCTTAGACCTAGTATTGTATGTCTTTCACGACTGTTCGCGTCTCTTGCTTCCCCTAGGTGGCTCGGTAAGTATGAAGATCCGATGCATATGACGGGCTCTAGTTCCGTTGTTTTGCTGACCTTTTTTGACATTCGTTTTTGGCCTTCTCCCCCCAATCCCTTCATCACACTACGAGGGGGCTGAACCTAATCCCCCCTTTCTGGAGTGTGATTTAGACCCCGGAGTGACTGATTTAATGAAATTTTTCTCTCACCCGACCCTCGCCCGGAGCCCCCGTGCTCTTTCCACGCGAGTGCACCGTACTTGGCCGATGTTCCAAGTTCAGTCGTTGGCTTTGGGACTCAGTTCCCGACTTCAAAACTGATTCTCTACAGCTTCTACATCCCCCAGAATGTTTGCTCTTACATCTCCTTAAAGTGTCTTCTCTAACATCCCCAAGGCCCTGGTTCCCCAGGGTTACTATAGCTTGGTGCTGACCCCCCCTTTGCCCGATTCGTTTGTTTGCCCTGCTTCCTCACAAGTTCCTTCCCCTGAAGGTAACCTTCACACCCAGGGGATTTAGTGCAGTCCCTACTTTCCGTTCTTCCGCGTCCGACCCTGGTTTTGAGACAGCAGCCGCCGGTGTGTTTTTCACCTGTTGTTGTCATGGGACTTGAGTACTAATTCCTGGCCACTTCTTCCCCAAGTTTTACAAGTCACGGAGTCGGTTTTCTTTGATAGCTATCACCTCAGTTTTTGTGCCCATAGTGTCCCTCTTGCCTCTTATACTGACTGATCTAACTTCCACCCCCCCCCCAACGGCTTCTTTCACCCCCCGGAGCGTTCGCTCCCCGTCGTGCAACAATTAAGTGCAGGCCGGTTTTATCCCAATAGTCCCCGCCCATACTGAGTATCCTTGTCTCCCACCTATAGACTTTTTTAAGATGACCTGTAGTTTAGTTGTATTCGTGCATACCACCGCCCCCCGGTCCGTGTTCCCCCGGTTTTCTGTCGGAAGCCCCCACAGGATAGCTTATAGGGCTTCCCCAGAGCCCCTTGGCCTTTTTTTTACATGGCTTCCCCTACCCCCTTATGACAAGACAGGTTGTTCCCCCCTCCCACGTTACCGTCCTTGATTGTTACTTTTTGCCCGTTTCCTTCTAATCTTTTGTTCATCCCTCCCCTCCAGATGTTGTTCTGCATTTAAGTCTTTCTTCTCGTTCACCCCCTTCTGTTTTTGCACTCCCCTAGGTTGATTCGATGACCCCCACCCCCCCCCCACCCCCCCCCGGAAATCCTACCTTCGACCCCCCGCTTCGCCGTTGGTATTTTGACCGTTTAGGTCGTGTTGTTTGGACATGCGCCAGCTTCTTACTTTGAACCCCTTGTCCTTTAGCCCCATTCCTTCTGTTTCAGATGCCCTACCCCATCCCTTTTTTTTTCCCCCCGACACTCGCTACGTGTTCCCTCTTTTTAGCCACGACCTTGTCCCCGGTGTCTTTGCTTCGTTTTTTCTTGGCCGGTCGTATTTTCGGGCACGCCGGTGCCCCCCAGATGCCTCGATCTTTTGGCCCACAAGTGTTTAGCTTGTTTTAGGTTTTTTTGTGACTCAGTCCGTAACCTCGACGCCACTTTGTTCCCTGTGTAATTTCCCACGTTTTTGTTAGGGCTCTTGTCAGTGTGTGTTGTTAATCTACGTCTCCCTTTCCCTCCTTGCCTCCGCCAATTGTGCCCCCCCAACTTTCTCCCCTTCCCCCCCCACCGTAAGAGTTCCCGTCCCCAGCCAGAGAACTCGAATACCCCCAGTTTTTGTGCGTTTGACCCGAACTGGATAGCTGTTTCCTAACACGTGGTGACCATCTTGCCTCCCCTTTTTTTCTTGATTTACTGACCATCTGAACTCCCTCATGCATGTTCCTTACCCCCCCTTATTTTTGCATCATTTCGTGTGGAGTTTGTTTTTGAGAAACGGACGGTGCAAGTCCGGCACCAGAGATAGCTTTTAGGAGTATCCTTCTTTGATGCCCCCACACAGTGTCTGACCGAACCTTTTGTGTCTGGGTTGTTGCGATCTCCCCCGTTCGTCTGAGAGAGACTGTTTAAGTCACGCCTTTTCTTCCCCACAACCCTTTTTTTCGGTTCCCCCCTTAAATCTCATAAACGTTTTCGACCCTTACTTAGGCTGTTATCCCCCCCCAAGGCTGGTGATGTTTCGTTTCTTTCAAAGCAACCTCCCATCGTGATAGCGACCAGGCGTAGCCACAGTGTGGTGTCATAATCACATTCTCCTCATTACCCAGATAATAAGAGTTTTTGTGACCGGGCTTCCCCCCCCAGAGTCGGGCTCTTCTTTGTGGTGACTGGCAACCTTCCCTCTGAACCAGCGACCCCACACTCAGGCCTTTTATTCATGCTCGGAAGTTTCCGATCTTCCCAATTTTTAGATACTTAGTTAGGTTTCTTATAGTAAGAACTTTTTTTGATTCCTGTACCGACCATTTTCATTTCGAAACCCGTCGTCTCCCTTTTGGATTGATGCAAAGCGCATTCCCTCCCCTCCGAATGAGCCAGCCCTTTCTATCCCAGGCTATTACCTTGGCTTTTTGAAAGATCAGACTGAACGACCCACCGAATTTCTCTTTTTTTCCAATTCACTCTCCCCTTTTTACACCACCACTTCCACAAGACCGTTTGAAGCCCTCAGGATCTGCCTCCCTCTTTCCTTTTTCCTACACCTTTCTGTTTCAGAAGTTTTTTTATTTATTCTCCGTGGCCCCAGACTCCCCATTTCTAGTTGACCACGCACGGTCTTTGAACGCCCGGTCCCTTTTAGATGGAATGCTCGTAGAATCCATAAGACCCTTTTTCGGAATTCCAGTTTGCACCTTACGTGAGTGCGAGCATCTAGTTAAGGTCTTACGTCGGCGGGACAGGATTGTTGACCCCCTGCACTGCCCCCCCCATGGCGAGTCCCTGCCCTACCTTAATGACCACACTAGGACAGTTTGACTGTGTTTTTAGTTACTATTTCTTAGCGGCGGTCAAGCGCCTCAGTATCCTTCATTTCCGACTTCCCCCTCCACCGTTGTCAACCACGATTTTTGGCGCTGAGCTTACCCGAAGGGATTGTTGACCCCGTAGCCCTTCTGGAGAGGTTGTCTGCAGATAAGTCGGGTTCTTCAAGTGTAACCTCTTTTTTGTTTTGGCTCCCACAGATATTTGCTTTCCTGATGAACAGTGAAATCATTGACGTAGGTTTTTCCACCCCCGCCTGTTGGCAACATTCGTTTTAAGATTTCCTCGCAGGAAGTTTCGCTTTTGTACTCCGATAAACCTGCACTCGTTTACTTTTTTTTTTTCATCACTTTGTTTTGTTTTCCCTTTTTGTTTCCAAGTCTATTCGTTGATTTTTTTTTTTAGACTTTTTTGAAACCAGATGTCCACGGTATTTGGCATTCGCGCGTATCAATTTTGGCCTTGTTTGGCCAGTGTTCCGTTTCCCCCCCTGTTGCGTGCGTCGTTTTTGTAACGATGACTTTTATTCGTGGAGTCATTCTCTCCCCACACTCCCCCCCGTCCGTTTACCAGCGATCATTTTTCATTCTTGGTCGCCCCTACCTCTCCATCCCCTTTTCAAGATTTCAAAATCAAGCCAAGTAGGTTTACTTTCTCGGCTTCCGTCCTGCTGGGGCCAGATCTCTCCTTCAAACACCAGTTATTGCTAGCAGACCCCCTCCTCCATGGTTTTCACCTGTCCAATAGTTCCCTCCCACTACTTGTTCCGCCTGTCTTGACTAATTTGCCCCCGAACCTGCACCAGTGTATCTATTGATCTTTTTTCCCCTGACCAAGTTGCCTCCCTAAGGCTCTTTTCACTTTTTTCGTCTTCTGCCACACTCTGAGAGTTTGCCTCATCACCTGATCGTCCAGCCCTTTGGGGGTTCGGTCTTTCCAGTCCGGCAGTAGTTGGCGACTTTCCCCGTTTGTATTTTTGACTTTGCTCGCCCCCATCCTGGGGCGTAAAGGGTGTCCGTCGCGTCCCCTGCCGCTGTTCCCAACTTCCAGGTGTAATTCCCGTTTTGTGTTGCACGTATTCTAATGCCCTTGTGCGATTCATTGCCTCCCACCTCACTGGTCTCGTTTAGCGCTTCCGAGGCGTCGGACTTCTTGTCGTTGCGGTTCGAGCCGACCTTGGACTGTTTTTCTGGGGTCGCCATTTCGCCATCGTGTCCCACGTCCCAACAATCAGTTATACCCTTGCTGCCTCGGTGTTTTTTTTTTTCGTCCATTGACAACACACTGGGTCACACAAACCACCTTTTTAGCGCGTTCCCGCTTTGATACCCCTGCCTGATGTGTCACCCCTCGTGCATCCTGCCTGTCCCTCGACGCTTTTTGTATCATCCTTCCCCCTATTCCGTAACCCTTTGACTGATAACCCGAGCCCGTGTGCTCCCCCCCACAAGTCGTCAGCATAATGTAGTTTGCTCCCTCGGGTTTTGACCCTGGACGTTGACCGAATCGTTTTTCTACAGCCGCCCATGATTCAGAACCCCGTCGACCGGTCTGCTCTTTCTTCCTCTATCATCTTTTTTTGAGATTTAAGTATCATTGACCAAATTTGGAGGTTTCTTTCCCCCTGCGGCCTTCCGTTAACCTTTTTCTGTTCACACTCCACCTATTGTTGCACCCCCCTTCCGAAGTCGACCACTGGGGCTGTCTCTCGTGCAGGGGTGGTACTGTGTATTTGGAGAGCACCTTTCCCCCACCATGGTCACTTTGTTGTTTTTCCCTGTCTAAGTGTCCAAACCCCTTTTCACCCAGAAGTGGGATAAGTGCCGTACTCCCGTTACTTGCTCAACGTGCTCCCCCCCCATAATGTTGCCCTATTTTCCGAATGCGTTTTTTCCCCCCCCCCCCCTGTACCCCCGTCGCGTCATGAGGTAATGGGACGTCGTTTTTTTCTCTCGTACCATCCCGCTCCCCCTAGGGTGGTATAGTTCCCCCCCAGTTTCCAGCTGCAGTATGGTTTTTCTCGTGCTCCTCCCAGAGGAGAGGCTTGTTATTGGGTTATTTCGCCCCCTCACCCAAAGGATCGAGCCCCGGCGTCCAGACAGTAGGTACTGTCCCACACTTCCCGTCCCCATCTGTATCTATGTAAGAGCAACACCGCTTTCACCCGTTACTGACGCCTTCATGGTAGAGCTTTCGCCTTGAGGATACCTTATCTCTTGTCGGGTGTTTTTTCTGTCTCTCCGATTCGACATCACCGATAATCAAGGCTGATTCGTGCAGAATCAATAGTACCCCCTGGAAGCCTAGGACCACCACCCCCAATGTGACGTAGTGTCTACATTTACTATTCCTAACAAAATTTACGGGGTCCTCAGACCTTACATTATCAGGTTGACCTTGGCGATTTTTTTCGGTGTGAACAGAATTTTTCGGCCTGGAAACTTTTTGCTTGCGCGCCGTGTCCCTTTCTCCGCCCTAGATTTTCTACATTGTCACGAGACAGTTTCCCCTTCTCGGTTTGCTCGGCTAGCCCAGCCACCGAGCGACAAGTCCACTTTCCTGCGTTGGACAGACAAGATACCGACAACTTACCAATTTAGAAGTCCCCTCGAGTGTACGACCCATGGCAGGGCGGTAGCAATTTTTTGGAAGGATTTGCAACTCGATCTCCCCGAAATGTGCAACCCCCCCTGTGTATGTCCTCTGTGTTGTTTTTTTTTTATTCTTTTTGTAGCCCCCCCCTTGTTCGATCAAGTGCCCTAACGGCCCCGTCCTGGCCAAGTACCTCCCACGCCCTTTGTTTTGACAGGTCTTCTTTTTGGTTGACAGACCTCTCTCCAAAACCTCTGACCGTCGGCCTCGTTTGGCAAAATGTTCCGCACACGCCCACCACTGAATTCCCACAAAAGAAGAGAGACAAGTCAACCCTCCTCCCCGCCTCACCCCTTGCCTGCCCGCACCCAAGGTTGGTCTGCGGTTTTTGCACCCCCGATTTTAGGTTCTCCACAGCGTACCTATGGCCCCCGTTCCACCCCCCGGGCCCCACCTTTTTTTTTCAAGGCATTCGGACTACGCCCGGTCTTTCATACGTTCCCCCCCCATAAAGTCCTATCGCTCATGCGCATGTCTGGACCCGTTACGTCCCACTGCGCCATATGCATCCCTTTTCCCGTACAGTACACCTCTAAGAGTCTTCTTTCGCTTTTTACTTTATAGGAGGACACTATTCTTGAAATTTTGTAGACCGCCAAATGGATGGCGGTTTTTTTCCCTTCTTCGTGTTTTTTTACGAAAGTTGTATCGGGTAGCCCATGATTCAGCCCCCCCCCCCCAGTGGCAGACCCCCCTTGATTTTTTCCTGTTCCCCTTCCTTTTTTTGTCGATCTTGTAACAGTCCCGTAGATATCCTCGCAGTGTTACGTTGCCCTTTTTTTCCCTCCAAATACAAACGTGGTTGTGGATTACCCGTTGGGTGGTCTTATCAGGTACTCCCTTCCCCCGCTGCTCGGTGCTCACGCTTTTTCCCTTCCTGTGTTTTTTCTCTGTTTTATTTCCGGGGAACCAGTTCGATGTATTTTTTGAGTCCTCACCTCCGCAGCCAAAGTACTGAAACCAGACGTGTCCTCCTCCTCCTCAGCGACTTTTCCCCCAATTGTCCGATACCTGTGACGGAGAGTCCGCCCGCGAGCCTCGTTGTCTCGTGAGTACGTTTTTTCCCCTGTCTCACAATTTTTTCTGTTTGAGGCATTGCCATTTCCCATTTTGGATGATCCTACCCACTGGGTTTACTACTTCCTGACGGGCATTACCACTCCCTCTTCAGTTACTCACACAACTGTGAGTCTTTTGGAGCCTTTCCAGAGAATAGTTCCCTAGCTGATATTTGCGTTAGCTTACTCTGTTTTCTCTCTTACTCTAGAAGGACATCAGCGACACCAGTTCTCCCTCATTAGAAAACTCCGCTTTTTTTTTCCCAACGTTTTTCGTTTTGGTGGAACCAGAGGTACACGTCCCACGTCGAAATCACATTTTGTCCATGAGCCTAATGACGCCTTCAGCCCTGCGACCCGAACGAGTGCCCCTCCCGCTCCTCCCGCGCCTAATTTCTTCCTGGTCCGAGTGCCACCTAGACTGCTAGAGTGGCTAACCCGAGCTTTCGTTGCCCCTCCGGAAACCCTGCTTCAGTAGAAGTTCGCGATCTCCTTTCCTGACCCGTCGCCTACTTATCCCCCTCCAGGTGTAGACTGCATTTGTTATTATGTGCGACCCGCCAGGCGATGTTGC
>Ga0179593_1428956_pt1 | contig 13426 bp, 22 predicted proteins | sample CZODoug2_1_08_16_FD_185931 | JGI IMG/M metagenome (GOLD analysis project Ga0179593, IMG submission 185931) | Vadose zone soil fungal communities from Angelo Coast Range Reserve, California, USA - CZODoug2_1_08_16fungal (PacBio error correction) | ecosystem: Environmental > Terrestrial > Soil >... | reverse complement strand
ACCAGTTGCCATTTTTTTGCTTAGCGTTCACACAGCAACCCACCTTCCCCCAGTCTTTTTCCCGCCCGCCCATTTTTTTTTGGTCGTACAAATCTTTTTTATTCTTTCTTTTTGACAGCCAGTGTTTGGTCCGAATCATACCTTCTCCCATTCTTTTTTTTCTTGCCCAGACGGGTCCATCACTTTCCTGCTCGACCTGCAGCCCCTTTGGTTTTGACACCCATCCACGTCTTCCTTTCTCCCTGAACTTTCTGCAATAGTTGTTCCGTCACTTTTTTTTTGTCCTTTGTGGTGCCAAAACGGTTTTCGTCGTACCTTTCGATTTCCTTATTCCCTCATTTTGTGCCGGACCGTGCGTCCGCCCCAACTGGAGATTGTCAGTTTTGAAAACGACTTTCTTGTGGCTCACAACCTTTTTTCCTTTTCCCCTTTTCCGGCCTCAAGTTTTTTCCAGTCCTCTTCAGTTAACGCCTTTATGTTTTTCCCCCTTTTTTTTCCCCCTTTTTGTTGTGAGCGCCTGTCTTTTTTTCTTTGCTCAGTTTTTTTTCACCTGGACTTGGACTCCCTTGACCTCAAAAAATTACATATTTCCTGTCCACGTTCTTTCTTTTTCAAATTTTTTGTATTGTCCCATTCCCCGTTTCCCCTATTAAAACCCTCTGGTTGTTCCTTTCTTTTTTTTTAATGGGTAATGCGCTAGTTTCGCCAGAGCGCCTTGAGTCCCCCGTGAATGCTCTCACTGTGGAGATGTCCTTTCCACCTTCTCTGCCCGGTAGCTTCTTTGATGCTTTTTTCTTTTTCTCCCGGGACTCACGTTGGGGTTTTCAAGGTCCCTTGTAAATGTGACCGGTGTGATTTTTTTTTGTTTTCTCAACCCCTTTGAGAGCGAGAAGTTTCCCTGATACCTACCTGTTACAAAAAACACCACCCCCTTCTTTCGATTACTCATCGTCTTTGTCTTCCCCCTTTGTTGCCCCGTTCGAGCACCCAGTTGCCTGTGGTCTATCAATTTTGAAGGTTCTTTTTTTTTTTCCAAAAGCCCCTTGCCTTGCTGAGGTACCCTCTCTCCACCACCCTCCAATCAGTCTTTTTTTTTCCCCTCCCTCATGTCTGCCCATTTTTTGCTGCTTTTCCTTTCTAAAACAACAAGGCCAATCCTATGGTTCACGTTCAAAACTTATGTTTTTTTTGACTCATGATTTATTTTTTCCCGATCTCCTCTTTGGTTTCTACTGACTTTTCCTTTCAGAATATGAAGGGCGCTCCCTCTGTGCTTCCCCCCCACTTTTTTGTTCTTGCGATTTCCGGTTATATTCCGATCCCCCCCCCCATTTTGCCCATTTGTTTGCGTCTTTACTCTTTCTTGTTCTGTTTTTTTTGTCCAGTATTCGTCCTCAATCCTTGCTGTTGACCCCCCCTTCCATTTATTCTTTTCTTCCCATGGAATTCATTCCCGTTTTTTTCTCTTTTTTTCGCTTGTTTATTTTTTTTTTGTCCTTGCCTCCAGCCCCACATTTTTGAACAAATTTTTCATTCCTACGCTATGACCTGGGGTTGTCTTTTTTTCATAGCTTTTCTCCGGCTTTTGACGCATTTTTGTCCTCCTTCTTGTATCAGTTCTTTGTGACGTTGTCAAACACCACCGTCGCATTTTTTTTTCTTTTGACGGAACCTGTATACGGCGGCGCCCCTTCCCCCTTTGACCCTTTTTCGGCCCCTGTCTGCCAGCTCCCTTGCGTCCTCAGGTTTTATTTGGCTGCGGGTTTGCGTGTTCTGAGTTTCTCCTTTTTCCCTGGTGTACTCCTTCTATTCCAAAAACACAACAGCTTCAGTATTTCCTTTCTGTCCCCCCCCAGGGTTGCCAATTTTTTCACCTTAACAAGTCCTGTTAATTCGTTTTTCCCTTACCGACGAGATTTGGAAAGCACAGAGCTGCTCTTTGTGATTTCTCCTTTTTCATTGCTTTTTGCTTAAAACCCGGTGACCGTGATTTTTCCCCCCCAGTACCTCACTTCCCTACCCTTGAATTCGACCCTGTACTTGCCTGGCGTTCCCACAAATTGAAATATTCTAATGAGGAGCAGTTATTAGACTGGCCTTTCTGCTTACTCCTTCCTCCTCAGGCCACTTTTTTTTTCCCCAACTCCCCCTGATGCCTGATGGACGTCCTGGCCCTTTTGGTGCATTCACAAACGTGGATTGACGTCTTCCCGCGTCTTATTTCATAAACACCCCCAAATTTTTTCTCCCACCCCACATAACAAAAGTGCTTGAATTTGGTATTGGTCCGCTCCCTACCTGTCTCCCAGTGTTGGATTCTCAATTGGGAACTTTCAACCTTTAGCCCGCCTCTCACCAACCCCCCCCCCCCCAGGTCCCTTTGCTTTAGGGAAGGCTTTCCCCCCTTTTTTTTTTTTTTTTTTTTTGCAGCCCCCGATTTCATGCGTTTTTCCCAATCCCCCCATTTTTAATGATTTTCCTGGTACCCCCATCATCTGTTACCCCTTTTTTGTTCCTTGAGCGCTTTCCGTTTTTTGTCCCCCCGTAAGGCTTTTGCCCCCCTTTCCCCACTTTATAGAATGACCCCATTCTTTCACTGGCCGCACAATGATGTGGCCCAAATTTTTGGTCTCTGTGCGGTTCCTTCCCAACCTGGACTCCCGTGGGTGTCAAGCGCAAATTGCGCCCTCTCTTTCCTCACCCTTTCCTATCGCCCAAACAACACAAAACCAAACCCCAAACGTTTTTTTTTAAGTTTTTTCATGACCTTGTAATACCCCCTTTTTATGTTATACTCTATTGGCCTCTTGTCCTTTCCAACCCCCCGGTCCTTACTTTTTTTCCATAATGCCTTTTTACTTTTTTTTTTTACAACTTTCGCAAACCTTGTGTGGCCTCGCTCTCTTGTTTGATTGATAACCCCCCAGCTCCATGCATTTTTTTTTTTTTTTTAACTCGTTTCTTTTGGTTAACTTTCCCTCTTTCCCCCGTTTTCTGTTGCACCGCTTTTGCCCCCCCACCCTTCCCTGCCCTACACCAGGGCCCGTGCTCTACGGTTTCCCAAAGTTTTCCTTGTACAAGACTTCCCTTGAATGAGCAATCTTTTTTTTGTTCGCCTTTTTTTTTTTCCCTTTTATTATCTTGCCCTTTTTTATCTATGCTGTCCCAGAGGTTTGGTTTACCTGACCGTTGCCAAAAGTTTGGTCTCCCATTTTTCAGGTACAGTCACCTTCTTCAAAGCCGCTGTAGTCCCTTAATTTCCCTCCCCCACCTATCCCCCCAATCCAAGGGTCCCCCAGGGAGCAAGTAATTGCTTCTTACAGTTGAGTGGCACGTTGCTTCAGTTGAGCTCTTTGACTTTCCCCCTGGGCCTACTTACCCCCAGTTCCGCCTTTGAAGCCCCACTTTCCACCATTTTTTTTTTCATACTTTTTCCTGTTTGGCAATTCCGCTCTCTTGTCAACTTCACTGGACCGTTTGGACTTTCTAGTTGAAGTGGTTTTTGGTCGTTCCACCATCCGCCTTTTTCTCCCTTACTGAGTTTGCACTTGCACTTGCAGTTCCTGTTTCTCCCTGAACCCTTTTTTTGTCCCAACTTGTTTCAGAAATGTTTTGCCCCAGTACGTTACTCCTTTTTATTTGCCATGCTTTGGGGCTTCTCTTTCCCCCCCCCCCCCCCCCCCCCCCCCCCCCCCCCCCCCCCCCCCCCCCCCCCCCCCCCCCCCCCCCCCCCCCCCCCCCCCCCCCCCCCCCCCCCCCCCCCCCCCCCCCCCCCCCCCCCCCCCCCCCCCCCCCCCCCCCCCCCCCCCCCCCCCCACCCCCCCCCCCACCAACCTTCCGGAAGGCCCATTTTTTGTTTTGATCCCCCCCGGTTTTCTCCATCCGGCTTTTTCAACCTCTTTTCTGCTTCCCCCCCGTTCTCTTGGATGTGGACGGTTTTCCCTTCCATTTCTCCGGCGGAGGTTTTTTTTTGCACCCCCCCCCACTCCCAACCCTTCCTGTTGCCTTTTGTTTGAGTGTTTTTCCTTCGGTTTGAGCCTTTTTCACACTTGCTTCTTTTCACCGGAACTGTTTGTGAGTTTCAGTTCCCCAACGTGCTTGCCCCTGTCTGGGTTAAAAGTTTTTTTCCCCCTTTCGAGCCTTGGTTTGCATTCGGTTGTCCCAACTAGCTGCAACTTCCTCCATACCCCATATTTTTTCCTTCCAAGCCCAAAAAACTGTGTGTGGCAGGTCCCCTTTGTGCGGCCCCAATCGTTAAAGACCCCCCCTTTGTTTTTTTTTCATTTTTTTCTCTGCGGACCTTCCATTATTCGACAAGACAAGCCCCTCGTGCCACTGTATCTCTCGCTTTTCTCCCCCCTAAGTTTGGTTTTTTTTTTTTTTTTTTTCTCTCCCCCTTTTTCACTCCGCGCTTGCTAGGCTTGTTCCGGCTCTAAAACAGAAACCACACCTTGTCTAAAGAGGGCAGCCCCCGTTGCCTGCCCCACGTTGTTTTTTTTGGTGACCTGGCCCACTCTGTCTTGTCCTCTGCTTTTTGTGTCCGTGTGGTCACGATTTTTCTCCCCCCCTTGCCTCGCATGTTTTCGCCCTGTCCCTTTTTTTATAAAGTTACCTGTCTACGGACCTGAGTCCCACTTGTGGAAAGATCTTTTTCTCTTTATAAACTTCACTGCTCGCGCTGGCATCTTGTTTTGCGTGGTTTTTTTCCAACGGTCTCTTTCCCTTCCATGTCTGGATTGGCCTATTCCCCTCCCCAAATGCTGGCGTGTTTGCGGCTTTCGTCAGACACCGGAGATGTCTGAAGACCTTGTATTGTTTGGCACCCAAAAATTGCCGTCTCCCTTGTCTTTTTTCACGTCCCCTTCTCAGTCTTTTTCCCCCCTCTTCAGGAAGTTACGTTGATTGTCAATTTCCCCTTTTTTTTTGTAGAACGCCATGCACGTGTTCCGTATTCCTTATTTTTACAGTCCAGTTCTATTTTTCCCTAAACACTTTCCCTTTTTGATTTTCCCCCCTTTTTTTCCAGAGGTTGCGTTTTTGCTGGCACGGGATATTCCCCCACCCCTTTTTTTTTCCAAAGACTTTTTCTGCTTCTTGCTTACTTAGTTATTTGTTCCCAGATCCCCCCCGAGCGCCGGATTCATACTGCCTTTATCCTCCCTTTGCTGTGGTCTCCTCTTTTTTTCCTTTCTCTGCCCGGTAGCTTGTGATATGGTGATGGTCGCCATTATTGAACCTTTTTTGACTTTTTGGCTTCGGTGCCTGTACCTTTTCCTTGTTCCCCCCCCTTTTGGCTCCCGTCTCTTTTCTGCCCCCCCGCGGGGTTGTTCCTCCGAGATGTCCGTTGGCAATTACCCATAGGTCTTTAACCAACAACCCACAATTATCAGATTACCCAATATTTTTTTTTCCTCTTCCTCCACTTTTTTTCTGGGCACCTAGAGACAACGTTCTTTGTGTTTCTAGTCAATTTTGATTTGCCCGGAGTGTGCCCCCAGAACCTTGACATTTTTCCCCCAACATGCTGTTTATTCCCCACAACCGCCCCTCCTCCCGTGTGTTTCATCAAGTAATTGAGTGCTCTCCCCCCCTTTTTGCTGTCCTCCTTATTCAAAACAAAAGGTAAACTTACCTTAATGAGTCAACCCTTTTTTCCTGTTGTTTGATCCGATATTTAGTCTCCAATCTTTTTTGTCTTTACGATTTTCACTCTGCGAAATCCAGGGTCTTCCTTGGTCTGCCCACCATTTGCGATTGCGATCTTTTTCTTTCCAACTCCCGATCACACCTAAATTATTTGTGCGGTTTCTTTCCCCCTTTTTGCGATTGGCCTGGCTGGCCCGCAGAAAGTTCCGCTAGTTTTCCAAGGGTACCGAGTTTTTTGCTATTCATTTTTTGAAACCTTGGGGAGTTTTAACTCTTTTTTTACCGCGCATGCCTCCATCCCCCTTTTTGAAAAGTTCTTCTTACGCTCTTCCCCCCCCTTGTTTTTCCGCATCCGCTGGTTTTCTTTGGCTTTTTTTGATAGGCCGTTGGTAATCCCCCATTGGTTCCCCTGTATGACGGACACACTAATCTTTTTGATTTGAATTCCCTTGGTTATACGAGTGCAGCTTGACCCCCCCCTTTACGTTTTTTGCGCGCCCCCCTCTTTGCCCTCTCCAAGCGGCTCAGGTGCTTTGCGACTCTTGGAGGTCCCTCTTAGACGGCCGGAAGTTATTCTCCTTCCCTGATCTTCATTAGGTAATAGTGGCCCTGTGTTGGGAACTCAGTCCCAGTGCCCTGTTGAATTTGGGTCTTTTTCACTTTCCAAGCCCCAGATGGTTTTCCCATTCCCCCTAGTTTGCTCCTTGGTCTGGTCCTTATCATTTTTTGACTTTTTTTCCACCCCCTTAGGTGTTTTTTAATATCCCCCTATTTCAGTATAGGACTGCCTTTTAGTTTTCCCACCAACCCCCTTTTGAACTATTACCAATTAGTGTTTCGTTATTAGGCAATGCCAATGAATTCGACCCCCTGCCTCACCCTAACCTTTTCCCCACTTCCCAACTTGAGACTCTTGTTTCTTGGGCGTTTGTCCCTGCAGTTGGTTCCCCCCCAAGGGCCCTGGCCTTCGGCGCGTATTAACCCCTTTTTTTACACCCCATACCCCCTTCTTTTTCTGTAAGGTGTTTTTCCTCTGTTTGGACTGATACCGTGGTACTTTCACCAATATTCCCCTGGTCCACCCAACTTTACTTAGCACCACAGCTTTTTTTTGCTTCCCCCCCCCCCCCCCAGGAGCAATAGCTTCTTTGCAGTTTTTTCCCTTTTTTTACCCCCCCTGGTTTTTTTCTGTATTAGGCATTGCTTTCATGACGGTGGTCCCCCCCACCCCACCTTCTTCTTCTGGACCATCCCCCCCCCCCCCCCCCGCACCTCTTTCCCCCCCGTGTCGGCCCCGCCTTTAGGGCTTTGTGTCCCGTACCAGTCTTTCCCTTTTTGCAAAGTTTGTAAGTCTTTGATTTAGTTTGAAGTCCCCCCCCCATTGACCTTTGGGATTCGGACTGCCTTCACACCGACTTCCTGCACATTTTTTGCGCAAACCTTTCGCTGTAGAAAGAGTAAACCCCCCACCTTTACTTTTCAGCCCATTTCTTCCACTTTCGTACCCTGCATGATTTTATCTTTCTATCCTCCCCACCGGGCATACTTTTTTCTTCCATCTTAAGGATTTTCCCCCTTTTTGTTTTCATACTAACCTTGTGCATCCCAACCCTTTTTTGTGCTTAATTCGTGTCATGTCCCCCGGCAACTGATTTTCTTTTTTAAAAACAGTCCCTTTTTTGTTACTCAGCTTCCCTTTTTTGTTGCACTCTTCCCCCATTCTTTTCTTCTCCCCCGGCTCCGTTTTTGTTCTTTGGCTCCACACAGTTGTCGTCAACTTGCTGGAAAGTTAGACCGACTTCTGTCTTTTCATCTTCTAATTTGTGGTTTTTTTTTTTCTCCTTATGTCTTGCCCCTTTGGAACCTTTCCCTCCTTCTGGGGGCCGCGCTTTTTTTTTTTTTGGTTGGCGGTTGCACCCCTGGACCTTCTGCCTTTGGAAGCCTTACCCCAGGTTAACAGTCCAAAAAACGAAACAAAACGTTAGGATTTCAAGTTCCCTTAATGGGGCGCCCCTCACCCCCACTCATCAACAACCAGTTTAAACCTTTTCGTTTCACTTTTTTGTATTTTTCGACGCCAAGTCCATCCCATGCTTTTTATGGGATTTTTTCAGTGCACTTCTTCCCCCTCCCCCCCCTTTTCTCTTTGTTTCCTGGGGCCTGTTTTTTAAACAAAGGTACTCCATTTTTGCACTCAAAAACCGTTCCCACCCCCCGGGTTCTTTGCCTCTTTCCCCCCCCCCCTTTTTTTGTCCCGCATTTTGGTTTCCCAAATACCCCCCGCCTCTTTCCTTTTTTCTCCCCAACCAATTTTACCTTGTTCCAGTCTAGAAGTGTGGTCGGTTACAAATGTTGGCACCCTTCCCTGCCGTTTGTTTGCCTTTCCCTGCCACTTTGTGGAAGGGGGCCCGTTTGGTAAAAAAAAAACGTTGGGGCCTTTGCTCACAAAAACCCGAAACCAAAATGGAACAAAAAACTGTTGTTGTCCCCTATTGGGGTCTTTTTTCGTTAAAAAATTTCCCACTGATTTTCCCCCCGGGGGGGGACTTGATTGAAGGGTGAGGATTTTTTCAGATTCCAGGGGGACGGGCTTCCCCTTTGTTTTTAAATGTTTTTTTCCACACCCCCCACCTGAACTTTTTTTCTTTCCTTTTTCCTTTTATTTTTCCTGTGGGGGGACGCGGTGGGTCCACGTGCAAATCCCAGACCCTTTGAGGTTTGTTGCATCAGAAAATTTTCCCTTACGAGGGGGGGGGGGACCACCCGTGGACCCACCCCTCAAAACCCTTGCCCCTGCTTTTTTGCTCCTTCAATGGGCGTCAGTTTCACCCTTTTCTCTTTCCTGAATTGATTGTCTTTTGCTCCTCTTCAACGTTTGATTACCGCGTTCTTTTTTGACCAAGTGCCTTTCGAGTCCTTTGTGGTTTGAGACTTTGCGTTTCCCCTTGCTTGCCCAAAAACCTCTTCCTACAAGATTGTCCAACCCCGCTTAACAACTTTGTTGCTTTTAAACCCTTTTTTTTTTCCCCCCTTTCATCGTTAACCCCTTTTTTTTTCTTTTAGATGGCTAACGTCTAGCAGACGCGATTGTATCTTCTCTTTCAATCCTTTTTTTGTTTTGTTTTCTCGTTTGAGATACAGAGTGTTTTTCCCCCTTTCTCGTCTTTAGCGTCCCAGGGTTCCGTTCTTTCCCCAAGACACCCCCCCCTGTCTAACGACCTTTTTTGGCCGCACAAAAGTTGTTCGTCCAACTTTTTGGTGGTGAAGGCAAATGGCTCGCTTTTGGCAGCACGTTTTGGTCTCCTTTTTTTACTCCCCAAACGGCCTTCCGCCCTTCCCCCTTTTCGACCCAGAACTGTTTACTCCTTTCTATCCCTTCCCGACTTCATTGGAGATTCAGTTCTTGACACGGTTGCTCACCTGGCCTATTTGCCCTTAGCGTTGGTCCGTTCAGGTTTTGCGGTTTTCAAAACGGTTTCCCGGCGGAAAAATTGTCGATTCCTTTCCACCTTACCCCCTTGCGGGTTTGTTTCTTGCCCCTCCTTTTGGTCCGCCCCCTAGATGGAATACCCTTTTGATTCTTTTTGTTTTTCCAATTTTGGTCCTCTCCTTGATCTGCACGTTTTCCCCCCCTGCTTTTCCTCTTTCATATCCCCTTCAGTTTTTCCCCTCCTTGTGTAGTTTCCAATTTTCTGTTTGTTAGCTACAATGTGCTTTTTTTCTTTTTTCATAACCCCTCCGTGCTACTGGTGACTCACCACTTCGTCTGAGGTCCCCCTTCTTTTGTCCAAATATTTTACTCTTGCGTTCTTTGCCAACTTTTTTTTTACGCGGGGAATATCCACAAACCCTGGTTTGTCTCTTTTGATTTTTTCCTGCGCTTTCTTCTGCCCCGTTGACCTCTCAGCCCTCTTGCATACGTGTCCTGTCTCCTTTTTGTTGGAGGGGAGTTTTTCCTTTTTACTGTTCTTTGGCCCCTTTTCTTGTTTTCGGTGATGGTCGTTGGTTTGGAACTACCGCGGCCGTGGCTCGTTCTTGTCTTGTTGTTGGTGTTCGTTTCTCTTTTCCCCCCGCGTTGTTTTTTTGCACTTCTCTCTGGGTCCAAGCTAATACATAGGATTCCCCAACCAACCAAACCTTTCTTTTTTTCCGAATTACTCATTCTTTTCGTTTCACTTTTCCGTTTGGCTTTGCCCGAGGCAGCCCCCTGGTTTGGGCCTTGGGTTTTATGGGTTAAAATTGTTTTCCCGTAGTGCACAGACCCCCTTAATTCGGTCTTTCCCAACAAACCTTGGCTTTTCGACGTAACCCAACCCCCCAGGTGAAAAAAACCTTTTTCTTCGCGTTTTTTTTGTTTGAGCCCGGGGTTTCCACCTTTTGTCTTTTTCCCCTTTTCAAACAAAACCACCTTCTTCCCCCTTATGCCCTTCCACAACTTATGCCTTTGTGATAAAAATGGATTCTCTCTTTTATCCCATTCTTTTTTTATTCTTTCATCCCCCCTTTTTTCCCTCTAACTTACTTTTTTTAACTGTGCTGGCCAATTTGCCCGGTTCGTGCTTTGTTTGGATACCTTTACTCTCCCCCCCCATTTTGGTCACCCCCCCCCCCACTGTGGTCCCCTTCTACATCAATCTTCTTGCTTTTGTTTGCCCCAAAGGATTACGGGCCAGACCCTTCTGGTTTAAAAAAAGGGGGTTTTTTCCCCTTCCTGGCGGGCCCACACTTGTTCCAGATTTTGTTTCAAGGGTTTTCCTGCAAAACCCTGGTTTTGTTTCACCCCCTCCTGTTTCCCCTTTGATTTGGCCCCCAATGCCCTCCTGACACTTCAACCCGTTTTCCCTACGTATTTCGGGTTTTTAATGCCTTGATGTGCTAAGTTTTTGCCCATAGTGAGAATCCCCCTTGGTTATAGTTAGGTTGTATTTCCCCCACCTTCCTCCTTTTTTTTTTTTGACCCAGTTTTTTCTTTTTACGGCGGCAGCCGTTTCCATTTTCCACGTTTGTTGCATTCCGGGCTTTTTTCCCTTTCCCTCTTTCAGTGTTGCGTTCTTGTTTGGGGACCAGTGGCGGGAGGTCTGGAGGGAGAAGGTGCGAATTTTTAATCCCCCTCTTTCATTAGGTTGTCCCTTTTTTTTTGTACTTCGGTTTGCAAGGGTTCCTGTTTTCTTCACCTTCGGTCCTTTTTTCCCCTCCCGGCTTTTCCATCCGTTTCCTGCTTTGTTTATTTTGGGCTGGGAACTTACTTAATGTCCTTTGTAAAACCCCCTGAGTAACGTTTCAGGTCGTTCCTTAAGCTTCTTTGTAATAACTATAGTTCAACTACGGAACTTTTCCCCCGAACAGGGAATTGCTGTCAGTTTTTCAAACCAATTTGCCACTATTAACCTCGAGTTGTTTTGAACGATTGGCTTTTTATCTTACTTTGGGAAATGCCCCTCCCCCGTTCGGTTTTGCCGCCCAGCCAATGGGAACAACTCCAACCCCCTGAATAGGGGCCCTTTTTGTTCAGGGTGGGCAACCGTGGCCCGTGTCCCCACCCGCCCCCCTTGGAAAAAACTTTCCACGCTTGCGGTTTTGTTGGCCCTTTCCCCCCCCCGTCACCCCCAAATAAAAAGTGCTGTTTTGGTCCTTTCTTTTTTTCATTATACCCCCAGTTTTTCAACCCCTATGCCTTACAAACTTGGATTAGCCGCTTTTGTTCCACCCCCCAGTTTTGGCATTTTCACTCGTCTGTGGGGAACTCACTTTTCCAAGGGTTGTCTCCTGCGCTTTGAAGCTTGGCTTCCCCACCATCACCACGGTCATGTCATTTCCTGGGAAGCCCCCCCTGAATCTGTCCCGTTTTCCTCGCGCTTTCAGGGTTGTTGGCACGGAAAGCTTCCTGGGCCCAATGTCTTCTTTCTTACCTCCCCCCCCCTCATTTTATGTTTTTCTTTCACCCCATGTATGTCACCTAATTCGTGCACCGCCTTTTGTGCCCCAAAAAATTTGCATGCCCTCTTTCATCCCCCCTTTTTCATTTTTTTGTTTCCTGGAAGGTCCCCTTTCCTTATAACAAAGCGTTTTTGCTCTTTTCCCTAGCAACAGTACCAGCCTGACTTTTTTCTCCCCTTTCCCTTTCAACCACTTTTTTTTTTTTTCCTTTTCACCTTCCGCACTGCCAGGTGTTGGGCCTCGTTTCCTTTGCTGTGATGACCCCCCCCCAGCGTCAATCTTTCTTTTTTTTTTGGTGTAAAAACTCCATGTTGAAGGTTAACTCGCATGCTGGTGTCCTTTTTTTTGTTTTTTTCCCCCAATCCGGCCCCCATTTTGCCCTGGACCCCAGGGTGGTTTGTTGCTCTACTTGTTTTTTGCTCCACCCCTTTTGTCGGGAAACGACTTCCCCCTTTTACGAATGAGTTTTTCTTGATCCTTTTTTTGTTTTTATATATGTATTAGCTTTTTTTCTTTCTATTGCTTTTTTTCTGGGGGGCGCCCCCTCGTCCCCGTTAAACACTGCAGCATTCAAGTACAGTTTCCTCCTCCCCACATTTTTTTTGTTCTTTTGTCCCTAATTGAGACCCCCCATCACCCCCCCCCCAACTGATACTTGCTCTCCATTACGCTTTCCCATTCTTTTTGATACCTGCCCCTGTCTTTGCTCCCCAGGCTGCTCAGCCTGTTTCTCGGAATTTTTCTGGGGTCGGGACTACCTTCACGTTTTTTAACCAATTTTTATGTCCACCCCCCCCCCCCTTGGTTTTGCTCACGGTTTTGCAAAAAGGTGGCATTTACCGCTTTCTTGTCAAACCATATCACAAAATTCACCCTTTTTTTCCCCCCCCCTGTATTGACTTCCCAGTGTGTTGAGGTCCATTTCATCCCCGGCGTTTGAAAATTCCCTGGAGGAAACTCCATGCCCCGTTTTGGCAGGTTTGTGCTCAAAACAGAAAAACCAAAACATGGAAATCACCAAAAAACAACTTTGTCCCAGCAATGGGCCCTCCAACCTTTTTCCCTTGTACTTTTTCTTTCCCCCGATTTGAAGGCCTTTTGGGCGTTAGCATCCCCCCCGGCGAGGTCATTTCAAATTTTTTTTGATCCACAAGGAACCCTTCTTTATGAAAATCCTTTCATTTTTTTTCGGACCCGGCGTTCCGTCTGCATTTCCGGTTCATTTGAGGGTGGGGAGTTTTAATATATCCGGAAAATCTTTCACCTCATGGGTTTGACCCGTTTGGACCCCCCAACAACCCCACTCAAACCCAAAACCTTTTTCAATTGGCCAGGGGTCCTCCTCTTTTGGTTTGAATAGTTTTACACGTTGAAAGCAGGTTCCATCCCCCCGGATCTTCCCCGGGGCATTTCCCGTCGGTTTTTAGTTTTGTAGCAAGTAAAACCCGTGATTTACCGTTTGTTTTCTGGGTCGTTTGAACCCCCACCAAAGTTTGCAGCATGGGCGGTGAGGTTTCTTTTTGGGGGATTTGATTTCGTGTCCCCCCCACACTTTTTTCTTGCCACCCCCAGTTTTCTTGCTCCTAACCAGGATTTTTTTTACTTCCCACCAACATTGCAGGGGCACATTTTTTTCTGGTCCCCCCCCTCTTTTTTTCAACATTCACCCTTCTTGTTTTTTTTTCTTTTTTTTAAGTTCTTCGTTTTTTTTTCGGGAACCCCAGCCTTAGTTGCAAGAAACGGCCGTCCAACCCCTCGACCCATCCCCTAACTCCGAGACCCCCCCCACCAGTTCCCACACCCCCTCTCCCTCCCCCCCATATCCATCGCGTTTGGAACATGT
>Ga0179593_1345180_pt1 | contig 13426 bp, 17 predicted proteins | sample CZODoug2_1_08_16_FD_185931 | JGI IMG/M metagenome (GOLD analysis project Ga0179593, IMG submission 185931) | Vadose zone soil fungal communities from Angelo Coast Range Reserve, California, USA - CZODoug2_1_08_16fungal (PacBio error correction) | ecosystem: Environmental > Terrestrial > Soil >... | reverse complement strand
GGGTTTGTGAACTTCCGCGTTTTTTTTGCCCCCTTCTTCCCCCTAACTCATTCTTTCTTCGGTGGGTGTGGGCCATGCCCCCCATTTGCTTCTCCTATGCGGCGTACACTCCTTTAGACGGGCTTTTTTGCTGGTTAGCGACACGAGCGCTAGATTCCCTGGAAATTCCTCTCCTTCCGATCTTGCCAATTTTCAAATTCATAAGGTCTCTCCTCACAAATTTGGCGAATTTTGAACCTTCCTTTCTCATCCGGGCCGCCCTTCCTTGACCAAATGTCATTCTCTCAGTTTCAGAATGAACCTCATGTGTTTTGTTTTTGCCTACTCCTTTTTCCCAGATACGAGCAGAAGTCCTTTTTCGTCCGATTCCGTTTATTTCTCAAGTGGATTTCTAAGCTTTCTACGTTATTCGTTGCGCCATCTACTCATCTTTCCGTTGGTTGTGTGCTCTCTACTTGGCGGAACTCAATCTCCCGGCCGCTCCGTATCAAGTTACCTTCGGTTGCATAAGCTAGCAGCCCCCTGAGGACCCTCTTTTGCCACCCATATTCCCCTCTGCAATGAGCGCCATTTCATTTTGCTGCGCTTCCCTTTTCTCCCTTCGCGGGCGGCCTTTTTTTCTTTTGTAGCGCGACCACCCCTGTTTTACACCCCACACCCAAAACCCCCCACCCCCCAAAATAACCCAAAAAAAACCCCACCCAAAAAACACACAAAACACAAAACAAACGCCCGCTAAGAAAGCAGATCTTTCTTTTTATCGCCCCCCTCTAGGGAAATACGCCCTCCCTATCGAGCTCCCCACTCCTTTCTGGCTGAACGCGCGCTCGCCCCCGGCAAGAAGCAGCTCCTAGCCCTTTTTTTTGCCTTTCCCAATTTCACCCGGCCTTCTGTCCCAGCATGCTGCTACCCCTCGTAGAAGGAGATACAGTCATAGGACTGCAAGACATCTGCCCTGACGCAGCTACCTCTTGAGAAATAAAGGATCTCTACCAGTAGCCGTCTTGCTTCCTAGAGGAAGAGTCCCTTCCGGCTCCGCTCGCATTAGCGAGTCCCCCCGCTGCCCGCGTTACGTGAAATACCCACCACCCGCATTCCCAAGCGAAAGCAACCTCCCTTAGAGCCCATTACGCCCTTCAAGATTCGGTTTGGAGAGATCCCCCCCCTCTCTCTCCATAAGTCCTCCGCATCCTTACGATCAGGGAATGTGCCCCGGTTTTCCCGATTAGCGCTTGACTGCTTATGCCCTCTTTTGTAGTCCCCGTAGACGCGCACTGACTCCCTCCTGCGGGGCCCGAAGGTTAAACTGGTCGCTCGTACCCTCCTAAACTCCCCCCGATGCAGGAGAAGCCCAAATGGTCGCCCCCAATAGAAAATCGCCCTTTCATCCCTTCCCTTTTCCCACGCCCACCGATCAATCTTTCGCACCCCACTAAATACGCGACGTAAGAGACATCCCGAACACCCTGCTGAACCGCCATCTCCCCAGTTTGACCCCTACGCCCTCCCGATCCCTCCCAGCGAACTCTCCAAAGTACCAAGCTTTCTTCTTTTCAAGCCATGCGAGCCCGCATCACCCCTAGTCCCCCCCCAAAAGAAGCGAGCAATCAACTTTTCCCCCCGTGGTCTAGCTTTTTGCAGGCCGTGGATTCTTCCACTGAAGACTGAAACCCTATGCTATCCTCGACAGATGGGGAATTGGTTTAGCTTAAGTTCAGTTGTCTCTCACATGAGCCACTGCCCAGATCATGCCTTTCCCTTTTTGTCGATAGCCTGAAAGGGACCCGTGTGCCACCCCACCCCCCCCCCCCCCCCCATTGAATCCCAATTCGAGTACTAATCACAGTATGCCAGCTGCCCAAAAGTACTGACTCCTTCCGTTTGCTCGTCAGATACTTGGCTGTTTTTCGTTCGTTCGGCTCCAAGATAAGACGAAGCACAGAGTCGCCCCGATACAATCGACCTACCGACCTTCTTCATGAAATTTCTTCTCTTTTACTACATCTCATCTTGTGTCCCCCGCGTATACCTTCTTTCTTTTTATATTTATGGGTTCTCTTGACAGCTACGAAAGACCTGAAGGGACCAGTTTCCCCCCGTTCCGATCTTCGTGAAGACCCTAGGTACCCTCACCCCGAGTGTGAAAACTCCTGGCATGAGCAGATCGTGATGATCCTTACCTTGTCACTCTATCCCTCGACGTGGACTTGAAGACGGTCCTTTCTTGCACCAAAGGATGAGATTTCCCCTATTAAAAGACTCCCCATAACCCCCCCAAAACTACCCGAATCATCGCATTAATAATTCGTTTCGTAAACTCCCAAGCTTGACTGCTCTCAGCAGGTGAGAATGGACTTTTTTCTCTTGGAAATTTGATGTCCCGCTCGTGGCAGTCCCCTTAGCCTGAAGCATGAGCTTGTTGCCGCTACTTCTAATCGTGCTGTCCAGTTGAGATAAATGCTTTGTTCTCCCCTCCTCGATGGCTTTGCCGTTTTTCTTCGATGGAGATCGCGTTCAGTTCCTTTCGTCGCCTTTTCCGATTCTCTTTCGCTGAGAATAGAATGTTAGCCTTGAATGTCCTTTAAATTGACGGACCTTTTTTTTTTTTATCTTCGATGTGGGACTCATCTTTGGCGAATTCCCTCCTACCAAGTGCCGCAGCTGGTTGTTTTTTGGTGAACTGTGGCTGTGTTCTTCCTTTCCCCTTTTTTCAGTCGATTTGTCTCTTCTCCTGTCCTGAGGACGGATGGACTCTCTCCACGCATCCACGAGAGAACACATTAAGAGCCCCCGCCCCTCTAATCCCTGATCGCGTCATAGTAGTCATCCTATCTCCCTCGGTTGTTTTTTTTTTCGCACCAGATTCAAGATGTCCTTTCTTGGAGTGCGTGTTCCTCTGCCGGCTGGCCCGTTTTCGGCAGCCTTTATCGGAAATGTCGCCTCCCCGCTACACGATGAAGCCGGCTTTGACTTCGCTTGGTACAGTCGCCCTAAGAGTGAAGGAAATGCATGTTCTTCGCTGCCGCTTGGATCTTTTAACCTGAGGATAAGGCGAGGGCATCCCGCTTTATTCCCCTTTTGCCTCTTTCCTCCTCCCTACTGGCTAAGGTGTTTTTTCTTTTCATTGCACCCCATTCCTTGCGCTTTCTGAGCGTTACCCTCTCCTTTGTTTCAACTCTGCTGGTTAACTGAGTTTGCCAATTGCGTCGTTTTCTGTTCCTCGCTCAGCTCGCTCCCCCTTTCTCCCCTTTCCGAATAAAGCGGGATGGGGCTCCCCTTCCTTGATAACTGCATAACCCAGGCATGACGTTCTTTTTTCTTTCAAAATTGCGTCTTCGCACGATCGACCACTTCAATTTTTTCAGTAGAGTGAATTCAATTATCGCTTGTTCTCGCTTTCGCCTCGATTTTTTCCTCTAGATGTTATTTCTGCTCATTAGCTTGACTTCAGGGTTAGCTCGCACTTTTTTTTCTCTCTCTTAAGAGATTTCAATTGTGTTTGCAGACGCAGATAGCCGTGATAATATTTGCCGCGTCCCTGAGATTATGATTAGTGAGAATATTTCTCCTTTTTCCCTCTTGGCTTTCTGGCGAAGAAGATAACACCTTTTTGTACTTCCTGTATTCCCTTTTTAAGATGACCCCCCCAAACCCCCCCAACCCCAACCCCCCCCCCATCCCCCCCAACCCCCCCCCCCCCCCCCACCCCCCCCCCCCCCCACACAACACCCACCCCCCCCCCCCCCACCCCCCCCCCCCCCCCCCCCCCCCCCACCCCCCCCCCACACCCCCCCCCCCCCCCACCCCCACCCCCAACCAACTCGTAATATCGCATGTCTTTAGTTTATTTGAGCGAGCGTCTTTGAAACGACCCCTGTTTCTGCCGTTGTCATTAGCGCTAAAAGACCCCCTTTTTATTCCAGTGAAGTAGACAGATGACGTTTTTCCCCTAATCGCTAGTGTCGTACCGAGCGCGGGCTTTGAACAGCGCCGTTCCGGATCCCCCCGAGCCGCGCCATCCCCTGCCTCCCAATGAAGAGCACTTCTCTCAGGACTTTTTTTTCTTCCCCCCACCCCCTTGGGGTGAGGTCCCCCGAGTTAGAGCTTCTCTGAGTCCTTACGATGGCTCGAGCATTAGACTGTCTCCAGGCAGCGCATAGCACACAGACTGCAGAGCATAAGTCAACCCTTTTCCCCTCCGCTCCTCTACTGGCACCGCGATTTCGCCTCCCGACTCCTCTGATGGTCGTGCTTCGCCGAGTGCGTTCCCCAGGTCACAAAGCCAAGATAGACTCCCCCCTGCTGACATGACGCGAGCATCGTTGCTTTAGCTGTTGTGTACAATCTCCCCCCCTTTCTCTTACACCCGATCCCTCCCCCGTCGCGACCTTGGTTTCTCCCACTCCGTAGGCGCTTCTCAATCTCCCCCCTTTTTTTAGCCCTTTTGAAGAAGCAGGACATTCTCAAGGACCCGCCCCGCCCCCCTCCTCTGAGCCGCGAGGAAAAGCAACCCACCCATCGTCGCCTCTCGGGCCCTTCGGTGTGGTTCCTGTCTCGCCCCGATCTAAGAATTCTGCCACCCTTTTCCCCCCATCAAAATGGCCGCCCTTTCCCTCACGAAACAGAGAAGATTGCGACCTTCCAGACAGTCCCTGCCCGCCTTTTCCCTGACGCCCCTCTAAAAATCCCTGAATCGCCATCCATCACCCCCCCCCCCCCCCCCACTCCATTCGCCCCTTGATAGCACCCTTGCGTTTTCACGTCCACCTGTTTTCCGCCAGGCGTAGCCACAGATGGCGTTCCCCCGCCCCATCCTGCCAGAAATATCCTTCAGCCCGTGAGTCTTTCTACCACCCGTGTTTGGGCCGATCCCTCCCCCGAAAACCCCCCGAGAGCCGCTACTAGGCAGACAGTGGTTTCCTTTCCCTTCTCGAGGCTTCTCCTCAGTGTAGATGCCTGCGCATCGGTGGCTTGAGACTTCCTGCTCCCCTTTCCCCCAACATGCGAACCTTCCCTTCTTACTTTTCTATAGAGCATCTCTTCTCCCTATACGTGCCCCCCAGCCAGCAATAACACCCTATGATTAATCCGATCATGCCTCTTTTCATTGAGCAATTCCCCAGAACATGAAAGGGGATGTGTTTCTTTCTCCCCTTTCCCCCCTTTCTTCTCCAACAAGAGTCGGGTCTCGTAAGCCTTTGTCTAGCGCCCCCCGCTTAAACTTTACGAGAGCACGAATGTCCCTCGTGGGTAATATCTCCTCTCTCCACCCCCATCTCCGTTAAGTTGTTGTTGAATTTATGTCTACCACCGTCTTCTCATACAACTTAGTCTCACGCCCGACAAGACAAGTTGCCCTACTCCCCTTCGGCCCAGTATTCTTGGAGCTTCTCCCTTTTTGCAGTTGAGCCTCCCCACTGATTCTCACCGCTCAATTTTTTCCCTTACTGGCGTATGAAATCAAGATGTTGTCTGTTCACCCTTTGCCCTTACACTTGTTCCAATTTCTGATGTGGAGACGCTCGAGAGATTTGTTTTCCTGTCCTGTCACCGCCCCCTCCGTTCGTTCTTGCTTCTTGCCCTAGATTATTTTAATCCCCCCTCTGCAGAAAAAAAGCACTTACTCATCCCCCTTTTTAGATTAGTTTTTCTGTCTTTTTCGAGCCTCCCAACCTCCCCCGTCTGCGTTCGTAGAGTCCCCCCACGGTTGCTATGGAAATTTTTTCATAGCGCGTTGCTTTTTCCCCAATTCATTACGGCGTTCCCCAGACCTCTTCTACTAAACCAAGTGTCATTGCGCCTCTGCCTTCCGCAGATTTAGCTTGGTAATTATTCTGTTCATTTGAGGGGGTGTAGGAGAAGGTGGTTTGTGTCCAGTACGGGATTCGATACTTTTCTATGTTTTTCTTCCCATCTCAGTCTGACAGGACGATTCGCCTGTCGCGTCTTCCGGTTTTTTCTTTGTGGCTCCTTTAATTTGCTTCGATAATTGAATTGATATTCGATTTTTTTTTTTTCGTTTTGCATAGCATCGAGAATTCGGTTTTCGCTACTTGTCAAGTTGCCCCCTTCCATTGAGCGCGCCTTTTTGACTTTCCGCCACTTTCTCGCCCTCTCCGGACCCGGAGTCTCATCCTAGGTTGCGTTTGCCCGGTTTGCCAGTCCGTGCTCCGCCATAGTCTTTTTCTCTCCTCTTCCCAACGGATCGAATTTTACTCGACGGCTGTGGTTGTGTTTGTCCTCTTTGATATCGTTCACGTAGTTAGGTGCCCGACATTACTTTCCCAAAGTCCTTTTTTCTTTTTCTCGTCCCTGCAGCTATTATCTTTCCATCATCCTTCTAATCTTTTCCAGCTGAAAATTCGTGTACTCGGACTTTTCTTCCCTTTTTGCACATTTGACCTTTTTTTTTATCTCGGGACTCCCTCTTCTTTTGCTGCGCTTTCCCCCCTTATGCTCGTTTTTGTCCGTTATTTCATTTCCACCCCATCTCAGTGCGCATTAGGCGTTATGGCCCCTTTTCGCGCGTTTGCGAGTTCGAGAGAGCCTCGTTTCGCCATTTCGATAGAATCCCCCTCTCTCCTCCTTCTACGACGACAACCTTTCGCTCACTTCTATCCCATTCTCAGTCCTATTAAAATGATACCACCTGCGCCTGATTCTCCCCCCTGCCGCATTTTTTACACCATATCCGAACATTCCCTGCCCTGCTCATCCATCCTCTTTCCTCTTATCCCTATTGTTTAAGCTCTTACCTCCCTCTGCCCGGGTGGCCACGATTTCCGATCCTTTTGACGGACCTCCCCTCCTGGCGGTTTGGAGATAAGATTTCTCACTCCTCCGTGTTTGTTTTGAGTTACACCCCATTTAGCCCCTTCTCTCAGTGCCCTCTCTTCCCTTCCCCCCTTCTCCCCTCCTTTTCGCCTCCCTTTGCGCGACCGAGGTTCGGTTTCAATAGCGCGCTTCGGATCATCCTCTGAACCTGAATCTCTTCCCTCTGGTCATTCGACTGATTCTTCCGAAGAGCTTTACTTGCCGCGTCCCTGTCGCTGTTTTATCTTTTTCTTTGCGTCCCCAAGCCTTTCCAGCTTTTCCCTCCTCGCTCTGACTTCTTCGAGTTCGTCGGCGAACCAGTCTAGGCTATGCTTCACACTGCGCGTTCCCCTACAAACCGTCTGCTACGGCATCCCTTTTGGATCAGGCAGTCCCTCGCCCGTGAGTTTGTGCCTGCCACTTTAAGCAGAAGTCGAGCCATGTTCTAGTGGCCTTTTTCCTGCGTTGGTTCCCCCCTGCGCCGGTTTTCCTTTTAGAATATCTGGTTCTCTTGCCTCCTCTTCCCCCGACATCTCCCCGTCGTAGTTGTTGTTCCCAGTTACGAGGATTCCCATGTCTCTCTCTCTCCTCCCCCGAGCAAGAGAGCATCTTTTGTCGGCGTTCTTGCCGGCCCGTTCCTCCATAGGCCCCCAAAACACTCGCGCTTTTGACAGCACAGCTCGACCTCGTTTTCCTTTCCCTCCTTAGCTCTTTGGTTTCCCCCCCTCATACCCATTGCACTCTATCAAGTTGCACAAACGCCTTCGAGCAGTGATGTAGACATCCGTATTTCAGGTAATGTTCTCCCCCCTTCTTTTGAGAAAGACGCGTTCGCGCTGACGTCGACGAAGTAAACTCTCCGTCTTCCGAGAAAATGCGAACATCACCCCACACCCAGGCTGTCGACGAACTCGGCCGAATAGAGCTTTTGAGGGCTTCAGCCCCAGATTTCCCTGCGCCCACCCGTCCCCCGACCCTCCCCCCTTTCCTAACCCCTTCTCCAATTAAAAGAAGAGACTTTCTCTCAGACCACCACTTTTTACACCAGTCATCACGTTCCTCTCCCCAAAGGGAGCTTACAACCTACCATGAATCCTCCTCACTTTCCCCCCAACACAGCACCCCCCCCACAGCCCTTTTCTCTTCTCTTCCCCTCAGAGAATGAACACCACACGCCATTTAGTCACTCGTCCCTTCCCCCAACTCTTTATAAAAACCTCACCGAAGCGCCCTTTGTTTCCCGGAAACAGCCTCGCCCCCTTTTTTTTGCACTCCACACTTGTTTTTGAAAGTCTTGATCAAGAACCCCTCCCCCGAGATCGAGAGAGTCGATCAGTCCCCTTGGACAGTCGCCCTCTCTGGAGATTCTGTGGCTATCCTTGACCGCTACGGTGCGGTCGATTCCGTTTCACAGGCCACATGGCACAACTATATTCTTCTCTATGGACAATCTATACGTGTTTCTGCACCACCCTCTAATCCGCTCCCTGTTTTTTTTTGCATCGGTTTATACAACTACAATGAGTTTTTGAGTTAGCCTTTCCACTTCCCTTGAAAACAAATTGGGCGGATAATACTGAAGACGTATTGGCTTTACACTCTATAACTACTCTTTCCACAGTACTTTTTTACCTCATCTCTTTCCCTCCCCCTCCCCCCTTTATTTTAGATATTTCCCCCGCGCGAGACATTTTTTCTCTCGTGAACATCGAAGAATGCGTCCTACTACTTCTTTTTCTTGCTGATCCGTGACCTTTACCCTTCACCGCATTGCCGTCCCCTCTTCCTTTTTATTAAATAATAGAGGTTTTTTCGCTTTTTTTTTCTCCCTCCCTATGCTTCGTATCTGTTTCCCCCAGCACATTACCCGTCAATTACCTCGCAGCGCCTACGCATTTTTGTCCAACTAGTCATCTGCAACCCTCCTCCCCGAACCACCCTCCAAATGCTAACCTAGATCATTTTTGCCCCCCTTGTGTATAATTCACCCCCGCCCCCAAAAGTATGGGAGTACGCCACGGTCATATTTGTATTCTTTTTTTTGTTCTATGCCGGAATGACTTGTATTTTTGGGATGTCCTCCTCTTGATACTCCTTCTTCCTAAGCACGTGCTCTGGACGTGGCAGACTTGTGGGTTTGAAGACCCCCACCCCCCTTGTTTTGATGACATGAATTGATGAGAGGTTTCTTGATTCCTCTTTCTCTTTTCGGTCTTGGGCGACTGACGTCTTTTTTTTCAGTTTCTTTTTCTTTTTTTTGATCGTCCTATTCCTCTCTGCGCCTTTCTTCTTGAGCGACTTTTCCCATGCCTTTTTTGTTCCGGGAATTTAATCGGTCGCCACCCCCTCATCCAGCAAGGAGCCCGTTGTCACTCGCGAAGCTGGTTGGCGTTTCCTTTTTTTTTTTTTTTCCCTCTCTGACTAGTAGGTTTCCCTCCCCGGCGACGGTTCGAGGTCGTCATCGGAAGATACTAATCCACTTTGATCCCCTTTCGTGGATCTTCTTTTCCCTTCCTTTATCTCGATGTTGATCGCGATCGCTTATTTGGGCACTCTTTCCCCCCCCCCCTGAGCACTAAAGGTCCGCCAATAGGCACGCCCCCTTTTTCGAGTGGTTGCTTACAGATGTAATTACTTTGTCAATTACTCTTTTTTTATCTCTTTTTTTTTCGACCCAGTTTAGAGACTCCACTTTTTCCCCTTTGCCTTCCTTAATGGCATCGGAGTCCTCTCCTTAATGCGTTTTGCCCCTCTTTCTTTTCTTCCGCTCAACGCGCGACGGTTTTTCTTCTGCTTCCGTAATAATGTCAGACATTTTAGCTTTTCCGACCCTCGTTATTCCTCTTTCCAAGAAATGCACTATTCAATGATAGGGGACTCTCCTTTTTAGGTGGTTCCTTAACACATCGTTCGTTTTTGATGATGGACCCCTTCGTCCCGTTCTTTCAGTTGTCCGGTCTCGGTTTCTGTAACTCGTTTTGGCGAAACTCGCATTTTTACCCGCTTGACGATGTTCGACCATCACGATTTAGTACATCACCGAAGGTACCCCTTTCACTCCGGCTATGGTGACGTCCCAAGAATACAAACGGCGCCCCACTTTTTGACCTTGCTTCTTAAAATAGAAAGAGTGCAGCGCCCCCCCCCCCCCCCCCCCCCCTTTCCCCCCCATGCACCCTTTTGAATCGATCAGTTCATTTTGAACAGGTTTTTTCCCTCTCCCTGAGACAAGATGGGATGGCTCATTTTTGCGTTTATCTCTTTTGTCTCCCCGACTGACACTATATTTACCACTCCGCATTACCTTTCCCCCCCCTTTTTTTTTTTTTAGAGCCAGGACACTTCTTCCCTGCTCTCCCCCCCCCCTTTTTTTTTCCGAGATCCAATCCCGAGCATCTGTCCGCGAAGGGAGACTTGTAGGTTTCATTTTTAACCCCAGTCTTTCCTTATCAAATTCTTTGAATTCATTCCATTTGTATCCTCTTCTCTCCTTCCCTTTTTCTGCGCGGAAAAATGGGAATTCCCCCATTGCTCGCTACCCACAGAAAATGTGGATTTTACCCTTATAGATGATGAGTTGCCTCTTCTCGATTCGTCCCGACCTAACCCCCCTCTCCTCGTCTTTTTGAGGCACAGCGCGTTCACGTCGACGTAATCTCTAAAGACGAACATCCTTTGTTCCAACCCCCCCTAGCACAACGGAGTTTTTTGGTTTTTTGTTTTTTTTCACCAATACCCCCATTTGAATACCACGGTAACCCAGAAATGAAGGCCATTCCTCGCGTTTTGGCCGCGTGCAATTGCGCCTACCTTTCTCCCTTTCTCGCAATAAAGTAAAGAACATCAGCCCGATAGCACACCCGCGCCTTTTGATTCTTTGAGGGGCCATGGCAGAGCGCTCTTTTCTCAACCAGAGAACCTCGCTTTCTGCTAGAGGAGAAAGGCATCCCTGTAGAACCATAGCTCCCACAGCTTTCCAGCGAAAACACTACCCTCCAAGCCCTTCTTGAGCCATGGAAATTGAGTTGGCCAAAGATAAGACCCACGTCTTTCTTTGATCCCACCTCAGCTTTCTTCCTCTTTTCTCTTAGGACATTTCTCTTGCTTTCTATCTTTTTCTCTCTGACAGTGACCCGCGACAACTTCTTGACGACCTCTCTTCCCACCTCCCCACCCCAAGTCCAAGCTATTAGAGCCGAGTTGCAAACTGATATGGGCGGAAGCTCCCTTGAACTTGAACTCCCCCCGCCACTGCAAGACACCTTCCCCTTTACCCCCCTCCCGTGCCGATTTTGACCCCCCACCGTTGAAAAGATTTTCCCAGCATCCCCTTCTCGCCCTCCGGCTTGACATCGCCATCCCTTAACCCCTCTCGCGTTTCGCTATTGCACTTTTTTTTGCCGTTTTTCCGACACCTTCTCCCCCTTCCTTCTCTGTTCCACTGGGGCCAGCCTTGCAGGTTTTAAACATCGCCCCCCCCCCCCCCCCCCCCCTTCCCCTCTGTCGTGATTTGGTGCTCGGGGACCCTCCCAGTTTTTTCCCAAAAACCCCCCCCAAAGGAACCAACACCCCCCACCACAACCAACACCCAGAACCAGTATCGAGAAGAGCTCCTTAGTGCATTCCCGTGTTTTTTTTTTTATTTAGCTCCTTCCTTCTTTTTGGATCCTCCTAGTCCTCTTCCTTAAGATAAGGGAGAGGCGACGACAGGCTCCCGGGCACTGGCGCCCCCTTCATCTACATTAGCCTATCCTAGAAGATAGTTACCTCTGTACATGCCTGCTCTTTCCGTCCCTTCCTTCCCTGCTACTCCTTGGCCCGGGTCTGCATTCTCCAGGCCCAAGTTGAGACCGTCCTCCTATGCATAGTATTTTTTTTTTTCTTTTTCCACCCCCGCAGATTTTTTCTTTTGCTCAATGAATGCTCCTCTCTGTCCAGTCTCTCCTCTCCTCATTGTTTTTAGCTTCCCCTCTTCTCAACCTTCGTCCCTTCTATAGTTTATATGAGAAGCACCTGAAGCTTTTTGCCAGTCCCTTCCCCCTATTTCGTTCTTCTCTCTCCAATGAAGCTGTAAGATACACCACTTCCTTCTCCCCCTCTTTTGATTCCCATTTTGCTCTTATAACTCACTGAGTGAGAAGCTTTTTTATAATTGACACTAGTTTTTTTACCTTTATTGGCCCCAGGTTTACTCCTTTTTGCCCCTGACTTTTTCCCCTGTCAATGAATTTTTTGAACCAATCGCACCGGTAACCATTTGCATGATCTATTCTATGACTTGCCTCATTTCGTAGACCCCCCCCCCAAACCCCCCCCTCCCCGTGCTCTACTCTCGCCTTTCGCTTTGTTCGTAAAGTGATTCACCCCCCCCACTAACCCCTTTTGAGGTTTTTTCCGCCCTGGGCGAAAATTCTTTCTGCTCTTTTTCGAGTATAATGTGGAGGCTTTTCTTTTTTACGGGATTTTTTTTTCCTCGAAACGTTGTGTTTAAATTGAGATTCCCTGATGAGGATCTCCCCTCCTATTCTGTGATTATTCGGAATGGGCGATGGTCCTCTCCGGAGGTGTTTACTGAAGGGTGCTCTGGAAGTTAAGGAGATTGCCCCCCCATATTTATTCGCTGGTTCTTGTTTCATTCTGCCTTCTTCTCTTTGACGTAGGGTCGCTAAAACTGAGACGTAAGCTGATCTGTTATGAGAGCATATAGACTATTTTTTTTCTACTCATGCGTTGTCTTTCGGCTTCGAAGCCTCGTTTTTGGGTATGTTATTCTCTCTCCTTTTTCTCTTCATTGTAAAGAGCGACGGATCTGTTTGCTTATTCCTTTCTTCTTTTGTTTCAAGAAGAACTCACTTTCCTTCCTCCCCATTCCCCTAGAGAATATCTGATCTTAGACGTGTTTACGACGCTTTTTTCCTCGATCTAGGACAGCGTTCCCACGAGACCATTTTCTCCTTCGCTTATGGTGCTGTCACGCATGTTTGATGAAGTCTGCGTCTGCTATTCTTAGCTAACCTGTCCCTCGATGAGCCGGTCGACGACATTTACTTTTTCGGGATCTGGCTTTCTTTGTTCGCGTATGGTTTCCTTAGGTGCTAATTTTTTCCTTCTACCTTTCTCCTTATATAAGTTGACCTGTCCCCCTTGCTGGGGAGCTTTCTTAATGCAATTTCCATTGATGAATCGATCGTGGCCGGTTCTTTTCATGAGTTACGGTTGAAGTAGGGGGTTCTGTTCCTCCAAAAATCTCTTCTCCTTTTCTCCTTCTGAGAGGCTTTGCTTTCGCTGACCTGGGACCTGTATCCCCCTCGCGATAAGCATTCCCCCGTTAAGTGAGATAGCTCGGTGATCTTGGAAACTTGGAATCAAAATCTGTTTGTTTTTTTCGCTCCCATGATCCCCCCCCCCCGGTTCTCCCACTTTTCTCCGATACCAACTGCCTTCACCAAGCGACATCGACCATTCCCTGAATTTTTCTTCCGCAAGAAGAGCCGGTAATAGATCTGATTGTTTTTTCTTACTCGCTACCCCCTCGTGCACAGCTTGACGCGGACGCTGATGCACTCGACTCTGCCTGAGTCTAGATTCCTTCTCTTCCTTTTCCCTGATAGCC
>Ga0179593_1694942_pt1 | contig 13427 bp, 24 predicted proteins | sample CZODoug2_1_08_16_FD_185931 | JGI IMG/M metagenome (GOLD analysis project Ga0179593, IMG submission 185931) | Vadose zone soil fungal communities from Angelo Coast Range Reserve, California, USA - CZODoug2_1_08_16fungal (PacBio error correction) | ecosystem: Environmental > Terrestrial > Soil >... | reverse complement strand
TCAAAAGGGAACCCAGCAGTCCCTCTCCTTTTCCTCCCTCGCTTTATACGGGACTAGACACCTTATTCTTCCCTTTTTCGAGAAGTTTTTTTGGTTTGCTTCGGCCCTGGTATGAGCGTGTCTAGTTTCGCTTTTTGTCTTTGTCATTTAAGCATAACCTCCAATATCGTTACAGAAATCATCCACCCCTGCATTCAAGATCTCCTCCCTTACTTTGGCCCCCAATGGAAACCTGCATTCGTGCGAGGTGTTTTTTTGCCTTCCACATTCTCTTCCATCTTCCACCCCGGTAAAGTAGCTCCCCTCCCCCCGGATTAGCCCTCATTTTCTCGAGGTGGCCCGCGGTCGAGGGTTAAACTTTCTCTACACGATTTTTTTTGGTATTTTTCGTTCCCCTTTGAGACCCTTTTCAAAGTCTGCCTCTACCGATTTTTCGCAGTCTTTTTCCTGTTTGCATTCCCTCTCCCTCTTCGGTCTCCCTCTTTTTTTTCTGCGGAACGAAAATTGAAATGACCGCTCTTCTGTTCGGCCCCAGATGCGCCCCCCCCCCTCCCGTCGGTTAAGGTTTCTCTCCCCCCTTTTGTCGGTTTTCAGATTGCCCCCCCTAAACCACCCGCTATGCGCCCACGAGGGGCATAGTTTTTTTAAATTCCCTTCCCCATGCACCCTCCTGTAGCGCATCTCTCCCTTCATCCTTAGGCTTCCCCACCTCCACCCTCCTGATGCCCCCCCCTCCCTGTCCCTCCGATCACGCCGCGGTTACTTTCCTCCATCCACCCTTAAAGTCAAGCACCTTGGCCAAATTCTTACATTCCCTTTTCCCAAGCCCCCCCCCCTCCCCCTCGTCCCCTTCTTGAACCAATCTTTCTTGCCTACTATACTTCCCAGCGACCGGCCCCGCAGTCCCCTCGATCCTTCCTCGCCGGATATAGGTTGGTTTTTTCTTTCAGTCATAACCGACTTCTTTCCCCCCCCCCTGAAATTCCTCTGACCCCGAGACCACTGTCTTTATCACCTCACCAGCATCGGCGCACCAATCCGGCAGGCCTTTCCGTCGGATCTTTCGGCAGACTCCCCACACCCTTTTTCCTAGTGCCTGGCCAATGTCCCGCAAGTCTTTGACGCGGACCTGCCCCCCCTCCCGCACCCCAAGACGCACAGTGAACTTTGTACTCTCTTCCTCTGCGTTCCTAGAATCTTATCCTCCCTTGGCCTGTCCAAGTCTCCTCCGTTGGCCCACCCCTATTCCTTCTCTGGGCCTCATCCGGTTCGCCTCCTTCTATGGTGCACTATGACCGTTGAACCACCGTCGTGTCCCTCACCTCCTATTTTAGAATCTTTTGATTGATTCCATGGTCTCTGCCTGTTCGGGCTTTGATGAGATCCCTTCGGCCCAATATTTGGCCTCTCTTCTATATTACTTCGAGCGTCTATTCCACAATTCTTCTTTGTCGCCCAAAAACCCCCCTTTCCCTTACGTGCTTAGTGTTAGTCGAAGTCAGTTTTCAAGCAATTCCCAGTCCCCGCGCATCTTCAGAAAACAATGGTCAGGTTTTCTTTCCTACCTGCAACGCGGACTTGGGTTTTTTCCCACTGGGACTCTGGCAACACTGACGTCCCCACCCTAGAATTGAAGCAACGAGGTCCGATACCCTCTACCGGCCCTCCAATCACTTCATATAATCTTCGCATTTGAGTTGATCGGTGATGCGGGTCTGGCTTTTTTTTTCCTCGGCAGCAGTAATGACCCACCCCCTTGCTTTGATTCGCTTTCCCCTCTTCTCGGTCAATGTCCTTACCTATTATTCTCTTCTCCGTGTTGAGAGAGATCCAGGGATCGCCTCTATCCCCTCGCATCGTCCTCCCTGACGAAAAAATCCTTTTGGGTCCTTTTTCCCTTCTCCTCCCCTCACCTCCCCTGCCGTCAAGATGTTCCCTGTTCCTGACCCCCTACAATCGAGAAATGAGGATGCTTTTGTTTTTTTTTCGGTCTGACTGGACGAGTTTAGGTTTTCCTTCTTTTTCTTTTCAGTTTGCCTCTAGGTTTTTCCATCTACTGTCGCGTGACGGACGGGTCCAAGAGTGTTTCTTTCCTCACACACTGCCCCCTACCCCATTGTTTTTCTTCTGTCCTTCCTATTTGCCTGAATTGATTTCACTCTTCCTTTTTGACTCCCCCTACGCTACACTTTTTTCCTTTGCCCTTAGTTGTCATTCGAAAAGTGTCCTCCGCCTTTTCCAATTTGTCCTCACACGATGTGAAAGCATCCTCCCGCCGTGAACCAATCCCATTTCCCCTCCCCTTTTTCAGGTTCTTGTCCCGTACTGAGGTGCTTTTTCACCTTCACTTGCACACTATAGTCAGCTTCCGCGTTATGCCCACCTGGGCGCTGACGTATGGTCGTTATCCCTCTCCCTTGTGGCTGGTCGCCTATCGGACTCTTAATTTGGCTTCCCCCCCGTTAAAGGATTTTCCCTTTTTGAAGTAGTTTTTGACGACTTTTTTTGTATTCTTTTTTTTTCTTTCACGTTCTTTCTGGTTTAGAAGTGACCCTTTCCATTGGGTATTTTCCGCGCCCGCGGCCCATTCCATTTCCCCCCTTTGGAATGGGTTTGTGGTTCGTTTGTGTTTTTTGTTTTTGTTGGCGCCGATGATGGGCCCTCTTCTCCACCGGACCTCTTTTGGTTCTTCCCCTTCAATGTGCAGGGGTGAGGGTCTGCCTTCATCTTTGGACTCCTAGATACGTAGAGAGGATAGAGTCTCTCTGCATGCTTTTGCGTCGGGCGTGGCATCTATCTATCACTCGACGTTTCTCTTTTCGGCTTCCTTGTCTCGTGCCTCTGGCGGTAGTTTCACTTCGCGCGACCCTTTGGTATTCCTGTGAGTAGGACCCCTCTGGAATTGCGGGTGTTGACTCTCGGACTTTCCAGAGTTGCGTGGATTTTGGGTTTTCACTTCTGCCTGGTGATTGCTTTTCCTGACGATTCTCGGATAACTTTCTTGTTCTTTCTTCCGGGGCCTCTCTTCTCCTATGCCATCGTGTCTACGCGGTTTTTCAAGCGTTAGGGGGGGGCATTAGCCTGGCGGTTCTTTTTCTAATTTCGCCTGACCTGAGGATTTTCTTCCTTTCTGCCTTTTCATAGATTTGGTCCTTTTTTTTAGTTAAGCACTCCCTTGATCCCATCATAGGGCCTCTTGGCTCCTTCTTCAACATGATGATGCAACCTCTTTTAGCAATCCTTTAGACCTTGGTGACATTGTCTGCATAAAGCAAAACCCTCTGTTTTGGATCTTAATTTCACGCCTTTGAACTTCCTTCAACCTTACTTCTTCTCTATCGCTGTCGCTAGGATACCCTGACCTCCGATCTCGCCCCCCTCCCAGCTTGCCTTTTCGCAGGGTTCAACTTCGTAACCCCAACATTCTTGCTGTTTTGCTCTTATGTTCTTTGTTTTGCCTTAGTTTTTGCTTTTGATCCCTGGTGCCCTGCCTTTCTTTTCCCCAAAAAGTTATTTTTCCCCCCCAACGGTCTACTTGCTTACGTCCCCCTCCCCCCCCCCCCACATACTGCTATTTTTTTCTAATGTTTACGAATCAAGACCTAGTCCCCCTCTTTCCGTCAAAGCGCAGGTTGAGAGGGATTATAACCTGCCTTGTACTGTTGGAGATCTCCCATTTTTCTCATTTTGTTGTGGAGATTTTTTTCCCCCCCGTGAAAGAGGCCCCCGCTCTTTTTTCCCTGCCCTGTTTTCACATCTGGACCCCCCATCCGTCAAACTTTAGAGATTTTAGTGGTGCGATTGCAGTCACTTTTCTTCAGAGTTGTGCTTTCCGTGCTTACATGAGCGGTCTTTTTTCTCTCACCTCCCCATCGCGTCTGGAACCGAGCGGCCCCTCCCTGTGATTTTGAACGATCTATCCATGCCTTTTGTCCATGGCGAAAATGCACGCTCCTATCCCCTTCGTCTTTTCCCGCTACAGAAACAGGTTCGTTCTCTCCTGGGTTTGGCTTTTCAAGGCGTTCCTTCCCCGCTCCACCCTGTTGTTTTGCTCTCGCCCAGAGGTCCTTCTAGATCTTCCTTGCGCCGCGGGTGGTCCCAGGTTGTTGCGTCCCATTTCCCTCTGGATTTGATTTTTTATTTTTTCAAAAGACCTTGGCGCCTGCTTGCTGCCAGCTTCCAAAGCCCCGAGGTTCCCTTCATTTACCCAAAATTGAGCTCTTAACAGATTCTCTATGCAACCCCCCCCCCCGTTGCTTTCCCCAAACAGCTGTCATGATGCCCCGCCGTGATGAACGCCCACCACCTGGGTTAACCCACCTTCCTCTTCTAGCCGGAGCCGCGTCCTTGCATATCGACTTAAACAGAGTCAGTTTGACACTGAGGACCTCCATCACGCGTAGTCGTCCGCAATCGCCAACCCTTAAGTCCGCACCCCTTTGACCCACAATTCGTAAACCCCAGGTTTCCCTCATCCCCAATGCACGTAGCCCGCCCCCTTTCCCCCCCTCCAATGCGAGCCCCCCGCCACAATCTGATCTTCCTTTTTTCCTACGATCTGTCGAGACTCCCCCAGGCCGATGTCCAAGTAATTTTCCTGCGATTCGGTGACGTTTTCCCAGTCTTGGAAGAGTTCAGTCCCCACCCTCGACCCCACCTTCAAATCCGTAGGAAAACCCCGCCACCGCTTTTTGCGCCATCTTCGCCCCCTGGTGCCAAGCCCCTTTAAACCCCAATCCCCAGTCCCCCTTGTCGCGCTATCGTTCAAAGACTCCCGGGTTCCGGACTGCAATTGCTTCAAGCCTCTTCAACCCGATGAGCAAACACCGTTTGCAACGTCCCCTAAGGACCCCCCTCACATTCTTTACGGCCCATAATTCCCGCTGCGTCCGAGAAATTTCCCAACCTTTTTGAATGATAACGCGTTGGCCCCAACTCTGTCCCAGGTTTCCTTCCCTCCGGACAGGTTACGGCTCCTTGTTCCCCTTTGACCCACGTCTGTCCCTGCCCCCCCCCTTCCGCCGGATGGCGTTCTTGATAAATGTCTGCTGTGTAGGCCATCGTTTTCCCCATCTTTTGTTTTTTTCGTCCGATACCTGAGCGGTATATCCCCCCCCTCGCTCCCCCGGTTTCCAAACATGTCCCCTCTCCCCCCCCTATGTCTCGTAGGGAGTTTCTTTCCCCATTCAATAGTTCTCACGTAACCTTTCACCCTCTAATGAGGAAGCAGAAACACTGTTTTTCTTTTCTTGGTTTGACAGTTACACTTTTCCTCCTCCTTTGCCTGTCCTACTACAACCTGGCCTCTTTAATTTTCCTACAAAGATTCCCTTTCGAAACCTCACGAGCCCTTCAACTCCTCATGCGACCTTTTTCCTTTCTCTGCGTTCCCCCTTTTCCCGCTTTTCGTTTCTCTCCCCCCCGTAATTCAACCCCAGGCGTTTTTTTTGTCGCTTTCTACTCATCCCCTCTTCAGTACAGTCTGGAACGATATCCTCTCCTTTTTGGTTGTGATTCAGCGTGCTTCCCTTTTTGACTGCTCGAATCAGGCGCCATCCTTTTTTAACTCCTCCCCCAGGTGGTGCATTCCTGCTGTCGTCCTCCCCCTCGGTCCGCCCGACAGCATCACAGACTCCCTTCCTCCAATTTTCTAGCTTTGAGTCTCAGTTGGAGTTTTGCCGTTCTCCGCCACTCCTGGCTCTCAAATGATATCTTGTTGATAGTTTTCCTTTGTAGGACCTGAACTACCTGCTGTTCGATTGGCTAGACTTCGTCTACCCCCCACAAACCGACCCATCCCCTTGTGTTCTTTCTCCGATCCCCCCTGATGCATTGTCTGCGCCACTCTGACTTCTTTTGACCTATCTTGTAGCGTACTTTTTTTTTTTGCGACACACCTTCTTTCCCCCTTGTGAATACGCTTCGACAAGCTCAGTATGACCTCTAGCCAAATATGGCTCCCGAGGTTCAGCCCGATATTTCCGGCTTGGTCTCCGCCATCGCGGTGATTATGTCTCCGTTCCTGGATTTTTTCCCCAGAAGTTCACCTTTCCCCCCCCCTCCCCCTGCAATGCATTCCTTTTACGTGGATGAGCCCACTGGGCGCTGACGTTCCTGGTGTCTGCAGTTATATGACTTTCCCTTCCCTTACGCCCCAAGTCCAATGCTGATTCCCCTCCGTTGATTTCCTTTTCCTTCGTTTCTGTTTGCGGCGAATCCTTGTTTGAAAACTCTCCTCCTTACTTCAGGAGCTGGCGCATCCTTCCAATTTTGCTCTGGCTTTCAGTCGCGAGAGCATCCCTCTCCTTTTTTGTCACCTTTTGATTGTGGTGTTGACTCCGTTCAGGATAGGATGGTTCAAAATCCCTCCAGTTGGCGCTTTTATAATATGGGGGTGGGTTCTTCCGTCGAGGGTTATTTCATATCATCTTACCCGCTCTTAGGATCGTATCGGATGATTAATGTTTCGTGCGGTCGGCTGTTTCTTTTCCCCTCTCTGAAGCGTCAACCCCCCGGTCAAAGCTTGGTTAGGCTCCTGGACGTCCTTATTTCAATTGTGAATTGAAATTTTGCTTTACGACCTTTTTTTTTTTTTTTTAGGCACTCACGTTTTGCGTGTGTGTTTTTTTTTATCATTGTCCTCGTTTAAACATTCCTTGGTTCCGGTGTTGATGCCCCCCCTCCCTGCAGACGTGCTTGCTCTTTTTTTCCTGTTTTCCAAGGGTGATTTTCGCCCTCTCCCCCATTGTTGCTAATCCTGAGCCTTCCGCGCGCTGTTATGTTGGTCCCATGCGTTACAGCTCATTTTTCCTCCGCACCTCTCTTTTGGAACCATCTTATGGCCGTAAGTTTTCTTCATTTCATAGCTGGCATTTCTTTTTCGTTCCGGCGCTACCCTAGGATCAACCTCCGAGCCCGTCCCCTACCGCCCTTTTCCCTGGCAACTCTTCGCCTTCTTTTATCGCTCCTTTCCCACTTCTGGTCGTCGTACCTTCCACCAACACCACAGTTGGCGGCTCCCCCCGGCCTGACTCGGGCAATTCATTTTCCCGCCTGTTTCTGTCTCTGTACCGACGCCATCAACCACCTAGCGAGGCCCTTTTCGCCTGCACAGGCGGCTTTCCCCCTCCCCTTTCCCACACCTTTTGTGGCAGAGCCTTTTTTTTCCCGTTTTGCACCGTTGCGTTTTTGATGCTAAGGCATTTTTAACAAGCAGTGCGGCCCCCACTACGAGTCCCATAAACTGCCTCCTGATTACATCGCACGACCACTAATCATCTCCCCCGAACATTTTCTATAGTTCCCTGATTTCCCCCCCAGCTCAGGTTGGTGTTTTTGAGCCCTGCTTTGACTCTTTCCTATTTCCGTTTTTTTGGAGAGAGAGCTAAAACCCTTACCTTTCTGTTTTTTCCGCGTTCCTCACTCTCCTGCGGCTTTTCGTCAAGCGGTGGACTCCTTCCCCCTCTTGATTCGTTTCCCTGAAGAGGACGTTGGTTGATTTCACTGCTCTTGGTATGCGCGTAAGGAGGTGTCGCTCTTTTTTTCCATGCGGCGGGATTTCGCCACAGCGGACCAATCAGCAGGAAACACAGCAGCCCTGAACGCGCGCCATGCCTGCCTTGCACCTGGCGTCAAAGGCACTTTGGGTTGGCCGTCATTTCTCGCCCCCGCGCCTTTCCAAAAGGCTGCCAGGGCATCTCGAGGGACAGCTGGGGCCTCTTTTCGCCTTGCTTTAACCTATCCAAACCCTCTTGTTTTTTTCTGTGCCGCACAGAGTTTTTTAACCGTCCTGCCCCGATACAGTGGCCTGCTGAGGTTTCAGGTTGGTGATTCTTTCGTCCCCATCGTCTCCAGAGGGCTGTTCATCGGTTTTCTCTCCCCCGGCAACGTACCAACTGTTCCAGTGAGCGTTCAGAAACTTTTCCCTCAGATGTTTTTTGTTCCCAAAAGCCGAGTTCAGGTTCTTTTTCCCCAGGTTTCACGAGGCTAAGATTTACACCTACGCTCACCCCTTCATGATTTGAGAACCCGGGGGCAGTTAGGAAGTTCCCTTTTTGAAACATGGCCATGCCCTGTATCTCCGCTTTCGAGTTTGCGCCCTGAGCTGTCAGCCCCGCTGGCCCTAGAACCGACCATCTTCAGCATCACGCCCCGGATCCTTCTCCCCATCCCTCAATCCCGCACAGTTGGCCGTACCCCCCTTGCAACTTCCCCCTTTGTCTCACCACCGACCCCCGGGGTTCCCCCATCCAGCGTCGATCAATGCGATCCAGAAAACCTGTCTATTCGAGAGATAGTTAGCCTAGGTCCCCCCACTCTCATCTAGTGCCCAGTTACCGATCGAAATATTTATATAGGCTGGTTCACCCTTTCGTTTCCCCCAAGCGGATCATAATTTGAAAACCCAGAGCCCACTTTTTCCTCCGATATCCCAGTGGCCCCCCTGCAAACCCCCTACCAAAGGCCTTTCCTTTTTTCTCCGTTAGTCCCCCCTCCATACCGCTTGTTGTCTCCCTGCTGCACTGTTCCCAGACTTCTTGCCAGGGTCTCCACTCCCAAAACCGTTCGGTGCAAATGAAGCACCCCCCTGCAAAGACGTTCCGGTACTGACTCTTTTCGTTCGAGACTCCTTTTGCCCCCACCGGTGATAGTCCCGATGGCCACCATCCGTAGAGACATTTTGCGCCTCACCACAGTTATGCTTCAGTGAAATTTTTGCCCCCCCCTTTTTCCTCCCATTCCCGTGCTTAGTCCCATTATGTTTCTCAAATGGACTTTTCCTGTTTATCTGGCTTTTTGGAGTTCTTTTCCCGGCCATAGTTTTTTCTTTTATAAGCTTGCGAGACGTTTTCCATTTCGTATGTTTCCCCCAACAAAACCGTTCCGAGACCCCCTCTCGCGTATGTGATTTCGAGCCGAGTGGGCGACGTCAAATTCCTGACTGAGGACAGCATTTTTCCCCCCCCCCCTGGTTCCTTTTGGTTAGACAGACTTGTCTTCGGAGGCAGCCCCCTTCCTCCTAACCCCCTTTGAAGTTCCACTAGAACTATCAACAAAATGAGATCATTTGACCGCCCCGAAACCTCGGGATCGTCTCCCGGCCCCACTCCCCTTCTTCAGATGCTGAGACGTGCTTTTTTTTTTTCTGCGGGGTCCTCTTCTCGTTGTTTTTTTTTTGAAGAAAGGTTAAGTGCCCCCCACCATGAGTTCGGATTCTGGCGCCCTTATTACCTGGTCCTTTCCCTTCTTCCTCTACTCTCTTTCCTCCTCCCCTCGTTGTTGTTCTTTTCCTTTTCATTAGCCCTCCATGGACGCGCTCGTATCATTCCATCGGGACGTTTTTCCCCCCACGCATGTTTTTCTGAATGGCTGAGATGCACCAAAAACTGATGTCTTCATCACCCCTCCCATGTTCTCGCGCATATGTCTTACCTTTGTTTTTTTTTCTACTATAACGCCGTCTTTCTGTGACTGTGCTATTGGTGATATTTGGTTTGAACCCAGGTTCCACCTCTGCCTTCGTGAGACGGACATCGTGTTCTTGTCCCAACCCCACCGACCATACAGGTTTTTTTTGTCCTCCTGTTTTCCCGTTTTTCCTTCCTTTCGTGCTGCCCTCTGTCCTACCAGCAGTACGTGTTTTTGATTTTTTGGTTTCCACCCGAGTTCCCCCGAATAGAACGATCGTTTTTCCCAGTCATCGTATAAAAGATCCTCTAGACCCACCCTCGGTTTTCCACTTTTCATATCCTCTAAGCCGGACACATCATAATTTCATCCCTCAGTTTTAGATGACCGTTCTTTCTTTCTGGAAAGACTGGTGGTCAACCCTTTTAACTTCAGCCAGAATCTTTGGTCTGATTACACCTGGTTCCTAATCTTTGTTTTTTGGCCCTCTCTTTCCTGTGGATGTTCTCATTTTTTTTTCTTCAATTATACTTGATGTGCCGTGCGTCCCGGACGAGTTGCTTCTTGGCCACACTGTTTTGCTTCCTCCCTGGCTTGGGCGCATTTCTTTTTAACAAGCGGTATGCTGGCGTCCCGCGCGATTTTTTTCACTGCAATGCCTTTTTGGCTGTGGTACGATGGGGACCTGTGTCTAGTGATGGACCAGATCCCAGGGTTATACTTTCCCCAAGGTGCCTCCTCGTCTGTTTCTTTTTCCTTCCCCCTTTTGACCCTCTTTTTCCTCCGCGGGATTTCGCCGCTTCCCTTGGGCTTCCTTTCTGGAGTAGGTTTGCTTCCAAGAGTCTTAAAACACGAGGCATCTGTTGGCTCTCTTGATGCTTGATCTGGTGCCCTTGCCTGTTCGACCATTGATTCCTCCTGTGTGGCCATGGTTTCTTGGGTTTTGACTTACCCTTTTTGTGATCCTTTTTGCTGCCGCATTTTTGATGCTTTCATCTTCAGCCTCCTTCTTTCCCCGGCGCTCTTCTTTCCTGGCCATGTTTAGGGTACAGTTACTTCCTAGTGGAGTACATAACTCCTTTGGATCCGCGCAAGCTGTAGTTTGGGGATCTTCCCTGCGTTACCTGCCTTCTCCTTTTGTTTTAACTGAACCTCGGCTTGTACATTCTGGTTCTTGCAGTCGCCTCGCTGGTCTTCTTTTCGTACCACGACGATGGATACCATTTCCCTCGTTTTCTGGGCAACGCCCCCCTTCTTCCTGATGCGCAACCTCTGCGTCATTTCGCTTTACGGTGCCCATTTTTCCCCGACGACAACAATGCGTAGACTTCCATGGAGCTCAATAAATTACTGCTTCGCCGTTTTCATGTCGCGCCAGTTTTTCCCAGGACGACGGACCCCAACCCCCGCTGGCTTTCGCCTTCAAAGGCAGGCTGAGCGTTCAATTTTTGTTGGCTTCTTCCCTGTTGCGCTTTCCTGCCAAGACCCATGGAAACTCACGGCCAATTCGCTCCATTGATCCCCATCTCTTCCTACTCCTTAGTAGTTCCTTTTTCTCCCCTTTGTTTTTTCCCCCCCCTTCTGTTTAGACTCAAACCTTTCTGGCGCCCGATTGCCTTTGAGATCTCTCTTTTTTTCCGTGTGTTTTGTCGAGTCTCTTCTCCCACGTCAGTTGTCATGGTTCCTCATGCGCTTTTCTTCATCGGGAATAGACCCCCACTGCGAGAGGCAGGTCTTAGTGGCGTGCGATTTCACTTTCCTTGAGCGCCACCTAATTAGTTCTCTTCCCTCTGATTTTGCCCGTCTTTTCTTACTCTCCCTTAACCCGGAACCCTCAAGTACAAGCTGCCTTTTTTAGCACTTTATTGAACCGAGCATCCCCCCTTCTCTTGACCCATGGCGACCCTCCCCCCGTGGTTTTGCTCTAGTATTTTCCACGCGCAACAGGCTTACTTCTCCGATTCATCTGCGCCCTCTTAGACCCTTTACATCGCACCCGATGGGCGTTTTTACGAGTGGTCAAAGTTTCTGATACCTTTTGATTTTGGAGCCCTTTCCTTTTTCGATGGGTGGCCCTTTGCCCATCGTATCCCGTTGTCATACCCCCATCGTTGTTTTTCTGCTTGGAAACTCTTGGAATGAGGATTAGCCCTGCCCATCCCTCCCCTCCTTGTGACAAACCCTTTGCTTCTTTTGGTAACAAAAACGTCTTCGGGCGAAGGATAAGTTTCCCCCCCACTACAGATTGGGATCCAACATTCTGATGCTCCCCCCGAGGTTCATAGTTTTAGGAACTCGACCAGCCTGGGGACCCAAAGTGCCCGCTGTTCGCTATAGCCGCCTCAGTTCTACAATCCTGCCGGACTACTCCCTGAATTATAGAACACCCCCTGCCATGTGTTTTTTCACATTCAGAATCAAGACTCGGTCCTCAAAGAACCACACCCGCCTCCAGCCTTCTTTCCGCCACCACAATTTGTTTTTTTTTTCCCAACCCTTGGTCCCCTCCCAAGGCGACAATGGACCAGCGTACTCGACCATGCGACCTAACAGGGAATTTCTCCACTTCTGTAGGGTCCCAGTCGACGCCAGCATTTCCTCCCAGTATCGCCCTTCCCCCCTTCAGGATCGTACACCCCTTGAGGAGTGTCATCCTCGACTATCCCAGGCTTTACGTAGTTGAAACCTTCCCCAATCTCTGTTCTTGCGACATAAGCGCACAGGGCCCCCCTCTCGCCAAACACAAGCCCCCACCGGCATGGCCTTTAGAGGCTACTTTTGCTCCAGCTCGCATACCGTTGTGAAATCGGCCCAAGTCCCCCTCCCTAGCGACTTTTCTCCTCTTCCCCATTCGCAAACCAAAGGCTGCCACCCTAACCCCCAGGACGTTTTTTTGCCATCCTTAGTACGCTTGGTCCTTCCCCTCGCCCTCGTGAAAGACAGCTTCCACCCATAGGAAGAGGTGACTCATCCCCCCAGTACTTTTGCTTCCGGTCTTGGGGCCAGTCAACGCACAACGTGTCTCCCTCCTCCGTGTCTCACCGCAGATCGATCCCCGTCTTCCGCCCCTTTTGGTAGTTCTTTTTCCCGCCCTTTGGCTAGAGTATCGGTTATACTATTGGAGGCGTCTCCACTCCGCATGTGTTCTCCCCCCCCCACCTCCTCCTTAAAATTCCTTTCTTTAGTCGAAGCTGTCATCTTTCTTTCCATCCGTCAAATCGCGAATGCCCGTTGTTCATGTTGATGGTTAGGGACACTTATTGTATGGAAGCATCGGTTCCTTTTGAGTTGTCATACTAAACACCCTGTTCTCCGGGTCAAACTGATCCTCCCCCAAGCTCCCTTTTTCCTAAAACGCCGCGTTATCGGAGGGACGGGACTCATTTCGAGCTCTCAGAAACATGTGAGTGATGGCTTTGGGTTGGGTCCTCTTGGCGGTCAGTTTTTTTTTTTTTCATTCCCCCCTTTTCCTACCCCCCCCCCCCCCTCTTTTTTCGGTCCGTTTTCTTTGCTGGCCGCCTCGACACACGGCGAGCTCCCCTTTTGAGAGAGATAGTTCATTTCCCCTCAATCCCAGGGCCACTGAGCCTCCCCCTCCCCACCGCCTTTTTTGGGCTTTTTCCTTTCTTCGCGCAAACACCCTCCCTCGACCCAGGCCAGCAACCGATACAGCGCTCTCGCATCGATTGACATTAGTCATTTTTTCCCCACGCCGCTTCGGGAGGTCTGTTCCCTAGTCTCCTTCTTCTTTTCCCTTTTCCGCTTCCCTGTTTTCTTCTCCTTCCCCCCTGTTCTTTTTAGCCTCGAGTGTCCTACCCCACCCCAACGACCCATTGTTGCTGCTTCCTCCTTCCCGATTTGAAGTTTCGCCATGATTCCGACTCCCCTACGCGGACAATTCTTTTTTTTCTTTCTTTTTCGACACCTTTTTTTCCATTCTCCGAACCGTCCCAGTAGCTGTATACTTTTTTCCTAGCCCAAATATTTCGATGTTAGACTCCCTCTCCCCAGATTCCCCA
>Ga0179593_1495673_pt1 | contig 13427 bp, 22 predicted proteins | sample CZODoug2_1_08_16_FD_185931 | JGI IMG/M metagenome (GOLD analysis project Ga0179593, IMG submission 185931) | Vadose zone soil fungal communities from Angelo Coast Range Reserve, California, USA - CZODoug2_1_08_16fungal (PacBio error correction) | ecosystem: Environmental > Terrestrial > Soil >... | reverse complement strand
ACACCCTCGAAACACATTCTCAAAGGCTCCCCGCTAGGGGAAAGTCCACCCCCCTTTTACAGCATCCTTCGGTCCCACTCAAGCCCCTTGTTTTTTTTGAGTGTGGTTTATCGGGGTTTCCTCCCCCGGTGGCTCTTCAAGGCACCTTCCGGGGGTGTCAGCAGGCAAATCGTACGGCGTCTCAGCTCTTTCGACTCGAATACCCACCCCAAGCACTTTATTAGCACAGCACGATTTGACAAAGTCCGTCGGCCCCCTTCCCAATTCAGCTCCCCCACACTCAACGTATTTTCCTTTTTCCTCAAGCCCCTTGCTGGTCCCGCTCTTGGGAACGGCCATCATAAAGTTTTCCATATTGGTCGGCCCATTTTTGACGCCTTTAGTTTTTTCCTTGGCCGGCCGTTGAAACCGGCGCACTCTCTCTGTCGCTTTGTATAATCCAGAAGCGGACTTCCTCGCCCCTCTTTTTTTCGCTCCGCGCGGTTTTTCCATGTTTTATCAGTTGATTTTCAACGGCATTTTTTCCCCACGGCTCGAGCATGACCACCTCAACTCCACCCCCATTTAACTGCCGTTTTTGGTCCCCGTTTTTGGGTTTTTTGAGTCCCTCCCCCCTTCCAAAACCGCCCCTTGGCTTGGTAGTCAAACACTTGTATCCCCTTACTGCCAATCGATACCTTCCGCCTCCCGTTTACATCCCCCCCCTCGCCCCCAACCCCACCCTCTTCTAGCAGACTCTTCGAAGCCCCTTGGTCCCGCCAGAGTTTTTGTTCCAGAACAAGGAAGTAAGTTGGGATTTGTGCCCCAGGGGGGTCGTACTTTCGCTTTAAACCAATGCCCCCAACACACCACCGGAGGGACATTGCATTTGTTTCCCACCCGATTCCCCAGCATCGCGCAGCTGCTTACACATGCCCAAACTCCTCCTCTTTCCTACAATTACCGGAACTCCTCCAGTATTTATTTCCCTGGAATTCAATCCCCCGTTCTCGGCAAAGCCTGCCCATAGGGCTTCAGATTCGCTTGGAAACACGCCACACTTGCCCTCATCCAACGTCCAGAAAAGAAGAAACCACCCTTGAGTTCTGAAGACCTCAGGACCCCCTTCTTTCACACTTTTTTTAGAAGCTTTTTTCCTGCCTTTTTGCGTTCCCTCCCCCAACTCCACCGTCCAGACCCGCTTCAGCCTTTCTGGCAAATCCGATGTGCCTCCGGTTGTTTTGTGTTTTGTTTGCGGCGCTATTCTTTCCCTCCACCTGCCCACATGCTGCACCCTTCCCCCCCTCCCAGGTCGCCTTTCCTCCGGGGCTCCTGGCCCCATCCCCCCCTTTTCCGTAGTACTCGTACTCTTTTGCCCTATTGGGGCCCCCCAACCCCCGTGAACCCCACCATTCCTTGGGCCTCCCTTATTCCATTTCTCGGGCTTCACTCCCACCGATTCTTATGAAACCCCCCAGGTGAACAGTTTTCTTCCGCAAGAGTCCCAGGCCCTCGACTTTTTTCGAGCCGTTCCCCTCCCTGCCTCCACATAAGGTTTTTCCTCTGGATTTTCTTGTGACCCCACCCTTTATACACCCATTTTTTTTTGATTCGAACCATCAAACTCTCACTTTTCCATCGTGTGGTCGCCCAGGTGTGTTTCTAGAAAACAAAAGCCCGTGTAGTTTGCACGGGCTCCAAGGGAGACCCGCGGAGCAAAAAACCCCCGCGCCGTTTCCGGCCACACACGTTGATAACAAAGCCCTTTGCTTCTGTCCCCAATACACATGACACCAGAGGCCCCCCCCCCCCCTCTCTCCTCTCCCCCCAACACCTCTGCCTCCCCCCCCCCCCTCCCCGTCAGTATCCCCCCACTTTTTTCCCTCCTCCGTTTCAAACCCCCGATCCCGCCCCCCACCATCTCCTCGCCCCCCTGACCCCACAACCTCCCTCCCACACTCGACGGACCCATTGCCCGGGTTCATCCCCCCAACCCTCAGTCGCCCCGGTTTCCGCACCCCTCCTTTCGCATGGGGGTTTTTCCCCCCCCAAACTGGAAGCGTTCGTCCCCTCCCACCACCCACCGGTTTTCTCTTTTTTTTCCCCAATCATGAAGAATCAAACCCTCGTCTTGAAACGCCCTCGCTTGAGATTCCTCAACGCCTACCCTTTTCTTCGCGAAACCAAAACGCCCAATGCCCCCGCTACATTCCATAACCCACACCCACCCACATTCACCAACCTGCGCTTCGGCCCCCCAGTTTTCATTCCCTTTCCCTACCCTTCGAGAATACCCGGGATCGCCGGCCCATTATACTACCCTTCTCGCTTCCCGGGCCGCCCGACCGCCTTAATCCCGCTTCTCACCTTCTTGCCCCTTCCCGCCGTCCCGGCACCCCCCCATTCACTTTTTTTCCACGATCCCCTCCGCCTCGGCGAGCAATATCTCTACCACCCCCCGCATCGACCCTCCTTCGTAAGCCCCAGAGCTTCCGCCGCCCCCCACTGTGTGCGTGCCCCCCCCCCCCCCCCCCCCCGCACACTCAACAGACACGTTTCTTTGCACTCCGGCTTGTCTGCGGTCACCGGACACGGCATGCCATAAGCAGAACGTAACAAGTTAAGAACCCAAACTCAAGAGAGCATCCCAATACATGCCCCCCATATCACGCACCACCCCTCCCCAGACACACTACGAAGGACCTACTGGGTTTTGGACTGCCCCATCCCTAGAGCTGAGCAGGAGGATGCGAATGGAAGTAGAAAAGCCGCCCGACAAAAAAGGGAAAGGCGCCCGAAGAAGCCCAACAGGCCCACGATAGGAAAGTTCCGCATAAGACGGGTTTCTTTTTACACCAGATAGCCTTACGGGGGGGTGTGAGTTCCTTGAAGTCTGAGTGCCCTTGCCGCCCCCCCGTCGCTCCCCATCGTCTTTCCGCCAGGTGAAGGCCACTGGCCCACCCCTCCTCCTTGTTCACCTCCCCTTTCCCTTTTTTTATGTTAATATCGGACTTCTACCGTGAACCCTTATTGCCGGATTCCGTAACCCGCCGGTCCTTTCCAACCATAAGTCTCTAAAAACTTCCCTTCCCTGTCTCAGTGCGTGGGTTTCTCCACAGACTTCGGGTGACCCGCACCTTAGAGACCTCAACCCAGGGGCTCCTGATTCGTAAGGCCCCCCGGCCAATTGTTCTTTGTGTGCTGGCCGTCGGAGTGCCCGTTTTGCCCCCCGTTTTCGTGCTTACCTGCGAGTTTTTTTTTGTTCCCCGGCGTTCCGACCCCCCGGCCCCCCCGACCCATACCCGCCTTCGGACATCTCTTTCAAGAACTTTTTCAAACTCGGCTGCTCACCCCCACGTGAATAGTCGGCCCTAACTCTCGCCCCCCCGCCACTTTTTGCAGAAGCCCAATCGTCCTCTACTTTTCATGCCATAGCAGCCCCGGCGGTTTCGTTTGACCTACTTTTTCCACGGAAAAGCAAAACACCTCGAGTGGTCTTATAAAAATGTGACGGCTTTCCCCCCCCCATCCCCGAGCGTGTTCGACTTCCCCATGGCCATTCCCCGTTTTTTTAGGGTGGATCCGCTTCGTCCTGGGCACTGCCACGTGGCGCCCGAAGACCCACACAGAATCTCTCCTCCGACCTATCTAGTCCAGTCCCTGCATCGATTGGCATTGCAGACGGCCTGGTGTTACTTGCCAGTATAATGGCACACATTCCCTAAGATCTCCTTCGGTCTCCCGGTGATACAGGCACCTCCTGAGATTCAGCGATTATCCCCGAAGGTTTTTGAAGGGAATGAGCCGTCCCCTTGTTCGTGTTCACCCCGATAGATTTCCCCCGCTCCTTCGGCTTCCACCCCTTTTCTTCTTTTTCTTTTCTCTCCTTGTTTTGTCGACATCTTTTTCGCTTGGAAGTTCCCGTTTGTGACCTGAATGTTTTTTTTTACATCTTGGGTTCCCCCCCTCACCATCGCTCATTGCTTTCGGGACCTTTCGTGAACCACCCATAATGATGTACCCTCTTCAGGGCATCGCCCTCGTTAGACGAAGTTAAACGTTCGATCGGTTTTCGCTCGGATTCCCCCAAGGTGATTTTTTCCCCCCTTGTCAGTTACTTAAGCGGAATTTTCCCGGACGGTGAGGCCCATGCTGGTTGTCGTTTGGTCCTCCTTTGTACAGGGTCGACCTCATGCCCGTGTGGCCTCCGGTGGCTCATCCTGCACGCTTTCAGATTCTTGAGATGGACCGTAGCGTTCCTCCTCCTTCTGCCCGGCCTTCCTTACCGTTTGTTTTCCATTCTCACCTCTTTTTCCTTCACAGCTACTTTTAGGGCCGGTTTTGTGTCCTTCCCCCCCCTCTTTGTTTCTTCCGGTTGCCTTTGATGTCTAACCTTGTTTTGACACTTTTTTTTTCCACAATACTTATTTCAGTGCGACGTACTCTTTTAACTTTCTGAGGACTTTCCCGAAGACGGACCGGACCCCTCCAAACTCTCTAACTGGGACGTTTTTTTTCACGTCGAGGCTCAATGGAGTAATTCGCTCTGGAGGGATAGAAGACTTACATCAAAAACATCCTCCTTTTCCGTAAGCTCTTGGTCGTCCCCCCCAGCAATGATCAAGACCACCTAAGTTTGCCATTCTAACCGGTGAGGGTCCAGAGGTCCTTTGGATACTGTTTTTTTTGTTCCCCTAAAGGAGGTTCTGGGGGAACCAACCCCCCTTTTTTCACGATGACCCGTTCTTCTAGCTTCTCTTTTTTCTTTTGGCCTTCATTACTAATAGTGGGGTTTAGAATGTATACCCCCTTTTCCCCCACAATAAAAGGGTTCCTTCCTCATTCTTTTTTCTTAATCTTTCATGCTACCCTCACGGGACTTTTTGGTCTCAACTTGGAGGTGCTCGACATCACTTCGCTCACAGAGGCTTTTTTTTATTCTGCTTTGTACTGACCTCCCCCACGAGACTCCCTTCGCAGCTCAACATGGCCGCATTTCGGCTTCTCAGAGAACCTGGCTTGAGGTGTGAATTCCGGTCGTCTCTTTTTCCTCATTTTCCCGCATCGGGTTGCTGGTTCGATCTTGCGGGCTCTACCGCGGCGGCCTTTTGATTGTCTTTTTTTGGTTTGTCCGGTATTGGACGGCGGCTTTTCAGTGCGTTTTCAGGCACAAAGTTTTTTCTTGTTTTATCCGCGGTTTCTTTTGGCTTTTTGGCCGAGATGTTGTATTGCTTGCGGGCTCCTACCGCGGTTTTTATTTGAACTGTTGGTCCCGGGTGTCAAAGCTGCCTATTCTGTTCGGTTGACACTTTTGTTTTTTTTTTTTATTTGGGTTTTTTTGTTTGGTCAATGTGTCCGGGGGGCATTTGCGAGTTTCACTCCGAGTTCGGGTAGTCCTTTTTTGCTGAACCTCTCACGCATGGTCTTCCGCTTTTTTTTTTGCCCTGTTTGACCCTTTTACGATGTGTTACATCCTTTCTACCCACCAAAAAAACGGGGGGTGCCCGGATCCCAACCCCCTCCCCTAATTAAGTGTTTTGTTGGGTGTCTTTATAACGGCTTTCTTTTTTTCTCGAAGATGGTCGGGTTGGGTCCCTTTTTCCTTACACGTCTCGCCCGTTCTTTACTGGTAAAACACGGGCAACAGGTGTTCCATCCGGAGGACTGAGGGAGAGGAGGATTTTTTCCCTTCTGGCGTTTCGGTTGCAAGCGGCTTTAGCGATGTTTGTCTGCGTTATCTTTGAATTTTACGAAAATGTTGTACCGCGGTCCAGTTCCTTTTCGGCAGGGGGCATTTCCGTGTTCTACCTTTTCCCACACTGCAGTTTTTTTTTGCGTCGCACGTTGCCCCCTTTGTGTCCCCTCCACGGCCCATCTTCCCCTTTGTTCTAGCGAGTGCGGCTGGTTCCTTTCACCCCCACCCTTTCCAGTATGCCACCTTTGGCCCTTTCGACTTACTTGAGTGCGGTGACCACCCCTGGGTTTGGCCCCGGCCCGATCCGAGAACTGTGTGATCCGCAATGTATTGAGTTTTGGCTGGATTGATCTCGGCCTCGATTTTTTACCGTCCCCAGACCCCCACACACCTTAGTTCCAGTCGCTCCCCCTTCCGGTAGCTGGCTTTTTTTCGTCACTTGTCTTCCAGGAGTGGCCTCTTTGAGGGAACCTGCTTATCTCTTTTAGTTTGGTCCCTTTTTTAATGTCTCCGTCGGCCGAAAACAAACCCTGAACCCCAACACCAGGGCAGTTCCTGAGTTTGACTCGAGCGTACGGTATTCGGTGTTCAGTCAGCTCTGCCGCTCCCGATTTTTTGCCTGTTAGGTAATTTGTGGGTTTTTCTTGTGGCCGACCCTTAAGGTTTTCCGGCCCCGTTGCGCGGTCGAGACCGGTATGTTCCAGCGGTCCCTTTTTTCTTTGTAGGGAATGGTCCGTTGGCGGACGGTGGGGCCCCGCAGTAGATCTCCCCCCAAGTTAGTTCTTCGGTGACCCGGCCAGTCGGTCATGCAGTGCCTTAGGGGGCGGAGGATTTACAGGTTGTTTTTTTGGTGTGACTGTTGCAGTTTGTTAGGGCGGGACCCTGAGGGGTCTTCGCACGGTTTGGTTTTCCCCTGTTTTTTTTTTTAGCTTCAATTTCCTTCTGCCGCTCCGTCATTGTGGCACTGTTGTTAAGCGCTGGTGTGTCGGGCGGTTTTTGATACGTGTAATGGCTTTTAGTCTTTTCTTCCTTTTTTTTGAGCTTTGGATTCTAGTTCTTTGGCCTTGTCTGCGTTTTCAGTTGTTTTTTTAGCTAACCCGGGCTGATGGGGGTGGTTCCCGGACGCCTCGTTTTCCGGTTTTCGGGGTTTCTGTTTGATACTTTTTTTTTTTTTGCGAACCGGGGCTAACGTCCCCACATTTTCCGGTAGCATTTCGCCACCCAATGGTCTCAACGAGGGCCCTTCAGCTGAATCGTTTCGAAGCTGCTCTTTTTGTTGGCGATAAGCTTTTTGGCGGCCGTCTTTTTTCGGGATAGCCCTCCCCCACGGTTTTTGTGGTTTTTCTACCATGGGGCCGGCCAAAGGGGTGCCGCGCCGGGTGCGGGGCCTCGGACTTTTTGTTTGAGTTTCGTGTGCAATGTACGCAGCTAATCTCCCGTCTTGCTAAAAACCTTTGGACCGGCTTTTTCCCGGGCGGTGTTTTGGGTGTTCCCCCGAGACCGTGTCTGCAAGGCTGCTCCACAGGCGGACCGAGTGTTGAAAGCTTTTTTAAGTTCCGTCTTTTTTCACCCCAGGGCACCAGGACCCCAAAGCGACTGGTGGTTTTCTTTATTTTTTATTCCCCGGACCAGACAAGAAAACCGACGATTTTGGGACCCCCCTCAGTGTGAAAATCACATGGTTGAGTGATTTGACTCGGGTCCTTCCTTCTTCGGGAGTGCGAGTATTTTCGTCTTTGATCTTTTTTTTTTGGTGCATGTTTGGTCTTAGATGGCTTTTACGAGTGGACCCATTGAACATCAAGCCTTCTGTCCCTAGGAAAGATTGGAGGTCGTTTCTTCCCAAGATCCGTCCCCTCTTGCCCAAAACGGGGATTTCACCCACCCCCCCCCCCAAGCCACCAAAAGAGGGGGGATTGGGGGGGAGGGTGGCATGGACCCCCCCTTTTTTTTCCCCCCCTATTCTGGATTCGTTGTGAGTTTATTTTATCATTCTATTTTCTTACGCACCCCCTCCAGTTTCTTGTGAGGCCCCCACTCGTCTTTCCCCTGCCCCCCTTTTTTTCACCCCAACTTCCTTTCGAGAGCAAAAAATCTCAAATGCAAATCTCGTGTGCCCCCCCCCCCCCACTATCAATCCCCTTTGGCTTTTCTGTGGTGGTGGGTTTAGAAGGCCATTCCCCTTTTTGTCTAAGTGGGCACGATTTACCGGCTTGTGGCCCGATTCACGGTCTGTTTATGTTGCAAGGCCCGCCCCCCCTCAGATATTGGTCCCCAACATCTGTTCGAGGACAAATCTCCCCCCACCCAATCCTCGAAGCCCCCCCTCCCTTCCATGGATTCCTTTTTCCCCTCCCCCCCCCACTCCTAATTGTGGACGGGGAATCGACACCATCGGCCGCGTAATCGGCACTCCTTTTTTAGTTAAGTTGCCCTTAGCCCCCCCAACCCTCTGTGAACTTCCAGTGGCTCCCCAACACCCCCCCTTCATTTCTCTGTGTCCTATGTTCCGACAAAGGAAGTCAACCTCCAGTTAATCGTTGTGCTTTTCTTTTTTCGGCCCGCCCAACCAAAAATTTTTTTTCCGGTAAATCTCACTGTGGATAGTGTCAATACGCCTCTATTTGGCAAAGTACCTCCTAGTTATGTTTCCTTAAATCATCCACACGACAGGTGAGAGTGTCCCCCCAATGCACTCTATACCTTCTTCATTCTCACCGTCATTTGTCTCAAGAAAACATACAACCAAAAAGATTACTCCATTGGTACCGCCGCCCGTTCTTCCCCACTTGTCTTTCCCTGCCCTCTTGGTGGGGGCGCGACTGTTTGATATCATTGTTTCCCCGCCCGACTACCCTCCCCCGATTCACCCTAAAGGCCATTCTTTTTTCCCGCGCTTTTGCCCCCCCCTCGCCACACATCCATACTGCATCCGTTGAGGCGCCCTCCCACATGAACCTTGTCCCGTAGGCGACCCGCAGCCCTTCCCATACCTCCTCCATCATCCCCCTCATCCAGTTCCTGCGGTGATACCTTACCTTCGCCCCCTCCCCTCCTTCACAAATTTTACGGAGCCTCCATAATTCTCTTCCCCTGCTTACTATCACCCGACCCGCACCTAACAGAGTCGATCAAAGATGCTCACGACTCTATCTGATCCAGCGCGCGGTTCTTCCCACTCTCCGCCCTGACGTAAACGGTCACTCCCCCCCGCTCAGCCTTCTCGCCGACCTACTGCCACGCTATTTTCCCTCCCCGGGCCTACCCTGACTCCCTGCGTTAATTAAAATTGACTACGAAGCCCCGGCCAACCCTACTCGCGCTTGCCAACTCCTATCGGTCCTTATACCCGCACCTGCTGCCTTCCACTAAGGAATTTTTCCCTTTCATAGGTATAACGATCTTCTTTCAGAACTACCCCCCCTCGCTCCCCTCACCCCCTCGCTCCCCCAAACGTCCCTACTGACCCCTATACCCTTCTCACATCTCTCACCGCTCCTCTCTTTGCACAGCCACTTCCCTCCCTTCCATGCTAGGAGTTTGCCACTGTTTACGCCCCCTTTTCTTCTCTTTTCCACTGTCCCCGGACACTTTCTCACACTCTCTTTCGGACATTTAAGGTTACCTCCTTTGCCACGCATCTCACTCCCCCTCCAGATTCATATGCAAATCCCCACGTCGGTGCCCTTCGTCTCGCCTGCAAGGCCCTTGCACATCCCGTGTCGCCACCGCGTTTCCCTACCCCCCCCTACTTACAATGATGCTTCTTTATCATTTCTGCTTACCCTCAGTCCCCCCCCCTCCCCCCCCCCCACCCCTCGCCCTCCCCCCCCCCCACCCCCCACCCCCCCCCCCCTACAAAACTAGTCCTGTATCTTTTTCTCCCCCCAGCCTCCTCCTGCGAGCCACCTCTTGTCTATTGCCTGCCCCCCCACATATTCTGCCCAAGGCTGCCTCTTTTTCTTAAGCAACCCTCTCCCGTCTTGGGGTATACAGTTCTTCTTTCGAAAACAACGTGTGTTTTTACAAGTTCTGACCAACAGCTATTGACCTGCATCTTTTGATCACCGCCTTCTTCTCTACCCGTTCTTTCCATCCCCCGCTCTACGGCCCCCCCCCTGCCCGCCTCCCCCCGCATCCCGCCATGCCCCCAGATGCCCCCCCCCCACCCCCCCCCCCACACAGGATAGGTCCGCCCCCATCCGGTTGCGCCGAACCGTCCAGGTCCGCTACCGCCTCGTATGGGTAACCCCCCCCCACCCCCCCCCCCCCCCCCCCCCCCCCCCCCGTCCCCCCACCCCCCCCCCCCCCCCCCCACCCACCCCCCCCCCCCCCCCCCCCCCCCCACACCCCCCACCCCCCCCCCCCCCCCCCCCCCCCATTTTTCCCCCTTCCCACCCCCCCCCTCCCCCGCCCCCCCACCCCCCCCCACCCCCCCCCCCCCCCCCCCCCCCCCCCTCCCCCGCCCCCCCCCAAGAAGTCATCATCTACCGTCCGCCGAAATTACCCGCCTCCCAAAACCTCGCCCTCTATCTCTCTTTGCGGTCCTGAACCTTGCGAAGACTTGCCCTTGTAATACAACGTAGAGATCACCCCCCACCCGCAGGGTTGGGAAATTTTTCACTCACTCCTGACCGTATTCTTCCTTCTCTCCCAACAGCAAATCCCCCCAGTCCCCGGTTGACAGGGATAATGTCCCCCCTTCTTTTCCCCCCGTCCTTTCCGCCCGTCGGTAGCTAAACTTTTCTTTTGCTGCAGCACAGTGCCAACTACCTCCTCCACGACTGCAGGCCAACATAACCGACCTTCCACCAGCTCCCCGTATCGCCTCCCTCAACTGTCTGGCCGGTCCTTCTTGCCACCGCACCTCTTTTTCCCCTGGCGGAGTCTCTTGTGTAATGAGCCACCAACGGCCTGAACAACACTTTCCCCACCGGTCCTTTTCCTCCAAAGGCCCTTTCCCCCTCCTCACCCCCAAAACCAGGCGGATCTTCTTTGTCCAGCCACTTCCCCTTCAACGGATGCCCGATGGTTCGCCCCCTACTTTCAGTCCCCCCACTCCCCCAAAAACCCCTCGTGAACCCCCCTGCCCTCCGACCGCATGTGGCCCTCCTTAACTGAATAGTGCCCTCTTGTTTGGTCCCCGGACTCTTTTACTTTCGGCGAACCACTCACCCCCCCCCCCCTTTCCCACACACAGGGACCCCCCTCTATCCCCCCAAGCGGCTTCGCCCTTTCGTCTACTCACCGCCTCCGTTTCTTTTCCTCCCCTGGGCGTTTTCCCTCGTCCCCTCCCCCTTTTTTTTTTCGTCGAACCGTAAAACCGGGAAATCTTACCCCAGTTGCTAAACCTCCCCTGTCCTCCTAGCAGCCGCCCCCCCTCCCTCTTTTTCTTCCCCCCAAAGTCACGTTGTTGTTTTCCCTCTCCTTTCTTGACTACTTTTCCAAGCATCCCGTGTTTCAAGATTTCCTTTTTTTTCTTGTGATCCCCTTTCCCGTTCTCTTTGATCTGGAGCACAGACTTCCATGGCCCCCTCTCTGGGGGCCCTTTCTTCGACCATCCACTTTTAGGATTTCTAGTCTGGTGTCTCCGGCCCGTGTACCGACCCTCTTTTTTTTTTTCAGAACCCCCCCCTCCCCCCCTATTTCTGGAAACTCGTTTGCGTCCTCTCCCTTTGTTTTTTTTGTGTTTGGGCCGTCCGGTTGCTCTCCTTAACAACAAACTTACGTTGTTTTTCCTGGACCTTCCACACTATACCACCACAAAAATTCCCATTTCCGCAGGCCACGAACGGGTGTTTCCCCGTTCGGCTTTTTCCCCCCACGATCCGCTTCCCCCACCATTCTCACTTCCTATCCCCGCCCCCCCCCAAAGACCTCCCCATTATCCTCGCATGCTTTCCCACCCCGTGTCCCCCTGCGTCACCGACATGACTTCCGCCCCACCTTTCCCGTCACACTCTCCATTCTGCTCCATTTCCCCACCCCTCAAAGGCCGGAGCCCCACTTTAATCACAAACAAACTCGTCCCACGTTACCGTCTGCATCCCTTCCCCCCTCCCCCAGAGACCCCCACAACCGCACGGGTCCAACGCCCCCCTTTCTCTTTTTTAGATTCCCTAAAACCTGCCCTCCACCCTCAACCCCCTGCTACTCGTCCACCTGCCCAGTAAACCATGATCAACACCACCCCCCAAACCCACCCTTTTTTTTCCCCACTTTCCCCGTGCGCGTCCACCTTCTCGTTTTTTTCCCTCGTTCCCTCTTTCCCCACTTAGATCAAACCCTGCGTGCATGGACTTTAGCTGACGCCTTAAACTTTCCTGAGAGGATACCGCCCGCACGGTCACCCTTGCTGAATCCCCGCGCTGGCTTTTCCGCCTATGCCCCTTCTTTTCGTCCATCCCCAGGCAAAAACCCCAGGTGTAATTCCCCCAAGCTCCGCGGCCTTTAGTGCACCGCAGTGCCCCATTTTTTTACTACCGCACTCCACGACAGAGCGGATTTGGATAACACCTGCCCCAACCCTGCGCCTTTGTAGCCCCCACTTAGAGATTTTCCCCGGTGCTCCCACCCCGGGGTTTCTTTTACCTCAAGAACACGGTTGGTTGGGCACAGGTTTTGCTGGCCCCGTTCGAGTCAGTTTCTTTCTCCCCCCCCCGGCACCCCGAAATTGCTTTCGCACCAGTAAGTTGTGTGTTTAGCATTCCAGGCTTCCGACTGAATTCTCCTTAGAACCCAACAAACTTTATTTGGGCGTACCCGTTACCACGCCCCTGCGATCATGTTTCCTTCGTCAGTGCCAGACAAATACAAGAACTTTAATCGACGGCGAAGGTTTTGTTGCCTGACGCTCTGTTTCCGAACCACCCCCTTTTCCAGATTGGACAACCACTCGATGAACCGGCACACCCCGTGTCTGTTCCCTTTTTTACCCCCCACAGCTATAAGGCAACAGATGAGTTTGGAACTTGAAGTCGCCCTACCTTACCAACTGGGAGCTTCCTCCAACTTGTCTCTTCACAGTCTGCCCTCCCGCCCCCCCCCCCCCCCCCCCCCCCCCCCCCCTCCCCCCGCCATTCCCCTTTTCCCTCTCTTCGTTACATTCTCCTCGTCCCCCCTAACCTACCTTTCCCCCCTTTTTTTGCTTGTCGTACGACATGACTCTTTGTCGACTTCTTTGGTGTCCCCCGGGTTTCTTTTCACGTGGATTAAGCGTCCCCCCTTGAGGAAAACTGTTTTGTCAGCCCCCTTCTCTTCGGTCCCCCCCCCCCCCAAACGGTGACTTCATTTTTTTTCCCCCCTGTAGTCCTTCCCCCGTGCGGGCTCTTTCGGACTACCCTTTCCCATGTACCTCAGAACCCAACATTGTCCCATTTGGCGCTTTCGGGGCCCACCCGTTCCGGCGTTTGCGGCATGAAATGATCGCTCCGGAACCCATTGCCTTTCCCCTTCCGTTTTTGTCCATATTTCATGCTTCTGATTTCTTGCGGTCCAACACACCAATGGTGATCCCAATCAGCCGCATGACCTCTCACGACGGCTATCAAAACGCTTACAACTTCTTTCTTTGCCACCCAGCTTTTTTGTTTGTTATGCCCCCGTGCTTTTTTCCTCATTGGATTTTTTGTTTTTCCAATTTTTGTTCCCGTGCCCCGGCCCCCTCCTGCAAGGTCATGCGTATTTTTTTTCCAACCCCCCCCTCTTTTTTACCGTTTTCCACCACTCATGTTTAAAAGTCACTCCCTCCCTG
>Ga0179593_1483842_pt1 | contig 13427 bp, 18 predicted proteins | sample CZODoug2_1_08_16_FD_185931 | JGI IMG/M metagenome (GOLD analysis project Ga0179593, IMG submission 185931) | Vadose zone soil fungal communities from Angelo Coast Range Reserve, California, USA - CZODoug2_1_08_16fungal (PacBio error correction) | ecosystem: Environmental > Terrestrial > Soil >... | reverse complement strand
CTCTCCTTTTTTCCTCTTGAGATTAGTGTCTTTTTTGACCAAAATTTCCGTTTTTTTTTTCTTTCCCTCCTTTCTGCCTGCCGGCTTTCCTTGGGCTTTTGGCCGTTTTTTTTTTCCCGGACACTGGTTTTTTGGCCTCACGGTCCTTCCCCCCCTGTGGGCTGGTCAAAGGTCTGTACCAATTTAGGTGTTTGATTTTTTCCCTTCCCTCAGGACCTCGTCCTTTTTTTCTCCCGGCCCTGGTACCCAGCCGCGAAGTATGGGCCCCCTTCTTTAGGGAGTTTAGGTTACCCTTGATTGACCAGTTTTTCCTTCTATTTCATGAAATGGGAAAACACTCCCATGGGAAGTTCCTCCCCGGTGATTTTCTTTGAGCCCTTTTTTGTTTGTTTTTTTTTTTTTGGAGTTTGTCCAACCTCCCTTTGTTTTGCGTGCGGTTCTTTCTTTTTTACGAGGTTTCCCCCCCCCTGAATACAAGTCTCTTTTTCTTGTTCATTATTTTTCCGTGCAGTTTCCTTGCCACCACACCCACACCAATAGTAGACTTCCGCCGTTGAGCAACCCAAAATTTTTTCCAGTCAGTTTCCGTGCATGTTGCAACCCTTCTGTCCCTAGTCCTCTTTCCCCCAAATTCCCTTATTTCTCTCTTCTCTCCTTTCCTGTCCGACCCAGCAACACCTTTTTCCCTTTGACTTTTAGCCTGCGTCTTTTTTCTTTCCAGTTCTTTTGGTTCGGTTGATATTTTCCCTTTTGGTCTTCGGGTTTTTTTTTTTTTGTCCCTCAATTCGGTTCCTTCCTTTCCTTCGGTGCGTTTTACGACAAGTCTTCCCCGTTCCATATCCTTTTTCGTCCCCCTGCTTTCCCAGGTTTTGTGACCAGTCCGGAGTTGGGGCCCTTTCTTCAAATGTCCAGACCGTTTGTTCCTTCTATTTTGACTTTGGATGGTGTTTCATTGTAGTTCCCCCCCCTTCGGTGTTGAAACAGTTTTTGTGTTCCTCTTTCCTTCACTCCCGACTGTTTCCCAATTTTTTTTCCTTCTGCTTATTTCTTGTACGACCCCTCTCCGCTGAAGAACATTTCAACCGCCCCCCTGACTTTTCTTCCCCTTTTGAGGTCAAGACCTTTCCATGCAAAACCCCACTGTCTTATTTCTTTGGTGGAGCCAGAAGCCGGGGTCCTCTCTTTACATTGTCCATTGCCCCTCCCTTTTCTTCCGAGTTTCTTTCTCCCTTGTGTGATGGATTTTCCCCCCCCACACCCCTTTGGCCCAACTGTCTTTTTCCTTTTCAGAGGTGTCCCCCCCCTTTAGCTATTGCCGTTTCTACTTCCTACTTTGTCCCTTCGACTCCCCGCTCCCCCCTTTTTCGGCTGGTAGAGCGGTCACATCCGTGTCACTACCCCCTACTTACCCATGTTCTTCTACCCCCCAACTTCCTTTATTTCCACAAGGCTACCGGATCCCCACTGCTTTTCTTTGTTTTTTGAGGAATTTCCTTTCCCTCTGTCGTGTCTGCTGGTTATGCTTCAAGTTTTTTTTCCCTTGCATTTTGTTAAGTCCCTTTTTCCCTTTTTTTCCCCTGGCGGTGACCGCAAGTTTTTTTGCGGGGCCCCCCCCACCCTGTTTTGGTTTTCGTTCCCAAGTGCTGTGCCTTCCTTTTCCCTTGCTCAGTTGGTTTTCCAATTTCCCCCAACCTCTTTTTTGCTTGGATTTAGTTGTTCAATTGCCCACACTTTGCCCAGTTTTTCCCTTTGTCCAATCCTGTACTTGGACCAACCCACCCTTTCCCTTTTTGGACCCCTCCAGTCCCCCTTATTGCTTCTCAACCGATCCCTTCCTTTCTAAAAGTGAATTGACCTTTTTTTTTTTTCCTCCCCGATTGAAGAGCTCAGTTTTGCCCTCCGGCCCCCTGGGATTTTTTTGCCTTGAGGGAGGTTTGGGACCGCTGGTCATGTTTTCTTGGCCGGTAGCTCCAAATACTTTTTTTTGGTTGGGTGGCCAACTGGGGTTCCTTTTTATGTCATCCTTTCCCTTTCCAGGGTGGGCTTTCAAACGCGTGCCCCCCATTTCCCTTTTCCTTGTAAGTTTCTTGGTGTGTTCTTTTTCTGTTCGGCAGTTTTTTCCTGACTTTTTGGGTTGGTAACATGTTTGCGTTTCAGACTCCCCTCTCCTTGTCGTATCACCTCCCGCAATCCGTTTGAGCATCCCTCCCCCTTGTGGCCCCGCCACCCCCCCTCCCAACCTTGACACCCCCAACACTGTCGGTATTTCTGTTCCTTCCTTTGTCTTCCGGGGACTCGGTTGTACCCCCTTTTGACGATCACCCAATTTGGGCTTTTTTTTTTTTTACCCCTGCTTTAGTGGAGTTGTCCCTTTCTTTTTCACAACAAGCTTTAGCGTCAAATGTTCCTTAACTTCACCCCACTCCCCCCTTTCCTCTTTTTCCCAGAAAGTGGAAAGTTTTATTCTCCCCACGTGGCATTGGCGGTGTCTTTTCCCCCCGCCCTTCCACGGCGGAACCTTGTTTTCCCTTTTGAGAAGTCCACTACCCTCCCCCGTGACATCTTTCGTCCTTCTTGCCCTTTTCCCCTTTTTTTTTCCCCCTTTTCTTTGATGAAAAATGCCCCCCCCGCGCCGCCACGGTCGCTTGCCCGGACCAGTTCCTTGGGTTCTTTTTAGATCAAAACCCTCTAATCCCTTTCTCTCTCGCTGCTTCCCTCCGTGTTCCCACCAGCGCCGACACCATCCAACGATCTCCCCTTTAACCCTGTTTTTCGTCGGTTCAACTCGACCCGTTCCCCCCCCCGCGTTTTCCCTCCAGAAACGAGGTCTGTTCTTTTTCTCCCTTGACTTCCCCGTTTTTAATCCCGAAACCTTTTCGCTCCCGGAAACTGTTCCCCGAACGTCTTTTCTCCCCCCCAAACGAGTCCGCGAACCTCCCCTTCCTGGTCCTCCTCGTCCCTGCACCCTTCCCCTCTCCTGAAGGTTGTATGGTCCTTCCCCAGCTTTAACCGATGTCCCCCCTCCCCCCAGCAGCTTGCATTCTCCTTCTTTTCCCCTCAATACCCAAGCCCCCCCTTCTACTTCTCTCCCCCTCTCCTGATGGAATTTTCTTCTTTCTCTTTTCCCTTTCCCCCTCCTCCGTGTGTTGTTGATTATTTCTCCATAGTTGTTGGTTGTTTTTTTAGAATGTCTCCCCTTTGGGCTTTGTGGGGTGATTTTTTCTTTTTCTAACCCTTTTTATTTTATGATGCATTTCGTTTGTTTCCTTTTGTATCTCTTCCTTTTTTTTTCACAACGTTGTGGGTTGAAAACTGGAACTCCCCTACTGTTTAGTAGACGGGGTTTCCTTCTCTGAGGTAACTTTGAAGCCCCCGCGGGTTGCCTTCGTTTGTGTTTTTACCCTCCCTCTATTTGACCACTGTTCCTGAGTGTTTTGGCACTGGGTCCTTTTTGTATGTGTCCCCCAAACGTTTAAGCCTGATACTGGCATTGGCCCTTCCCCCTCGCTTCCCTGATGGAGGTTTTGTGCGGTTTTTGACTCGTCTTCCCCTTCAGAAACATGGAAAAGTTTAGATCTCGCCAGATCTTTTGTCGGGTTGTTTTTTTATTTTGTTTTTTTTTTTGAGAAACCGGCCTGTGCCTGGTTTTTCCCCCTTCTCCAGTCTTTTTCGGTCTTTATGCAACCCATCCCCCCCCGTGCCCACCCAACATTTTTTGAAATCCTTCTTATTCGTGTTCTTTTTTTTTCTTGGAAGGTTGGACTTTTTTTTTCCCGTTTTCAGACACTTTATTTACCCCCCTTTACACCATCTTTTCCCTTCACCAGCTGGTGAGGTTTTGGAACTTCGTCCGTCAGCAGGTTTTTTTTTTCTTAAGTCCTTTAACTTTTCATTTTTGACTTTCCAATCTTTCCGGCTTGGAGCATGCTTTTTTTCCCCCTGGCTGACCCCCCACGTATTTCCTTTCGATGCCCCCCAAATTTTTGGTGTGCCAGTTCCTTCTTGGTGCCCCCCCTTTTTCTCTTGGTGGTTTCAATTTCTTTGTGTTATCCGGATTTTGTCCCCCCCCCCCCCACGGCCCTTTTTTTTAGGTTTTTTTACTTTCCTTGATACCCAACGCCCTTTTATCTATTCCCCTTGGCTACCATTTCCCTGCCAAAAGGATTTTCCGCTTTTTTTGGTTGGCCAAGGTTTGTTTTTTATTTTCTTTTGCCACCAGTGTTGTCGCTTGCTCGACCGTTTTTTTGCCAACCTGTCTCTTGTGATTTTTTGCTTTGCGTCGGCTGCTTTGCTTTCCACCCCTGTTTTCTTCCCCCCCTCTTCGCCACCTTTCCCTTGCCGAACCGCAACCCGCCCCTTGCTTTTTTGGCGGTTTAGGTTTGGTTTTTTGTCTCGCGTCCCGCCGTTTGGCACTTCCTTTCCCGAACCCACCTGTCCCACCAGTTTTTTTGAGCCACCCCCGGACATTGTTGTTTTTGATAATCCATTCATCTCAGGAAGACCAATACCTTCCAAGGACGACACAGGTCTTTTTTTTTCCCTCTTTTGTATTTACACGTTCCCCGGGGATGCCGAACTCTTGCTTTGCCCCCCTTTTTCATGTCCCCCAGCATTCTTTTTTTTCCTTCCCAAAAGTTGGTACTCCCCGTTTTCGCACCCTTTTTGCGTTAACCGTTTGTTTCCCCCTTTCCCCCGTGTTTAACTTTTTGTGCCTTTTTCCGGCTCTTCCTTCCCCAGATGCTCTGGCGTTTTTTTGCATTGGGTGCTTCAACATACCTTTTGAGAAGCCCCAGCGTTTTTTCACCCCACACTGCTACACGCCCTTCCCGTCATCATTGTGAAACGTGCTTCGTCCACCCCCCCCCCCCCTTTCCGCCTTTATTGCTTTCCCCCCTGATGATGCCCCCTGCCCCTTTGCTGGTAGTTTTTCCCCCCCCCCCTTGACCCCACTTCCTCCCCTTTTCACCCCGGTTTCCTGACACCCCCGGCGGCTTACCTCCTTCCCCTCCCCACCTAAAGGCCAGTTTTGAATCACCGGCTTGTCCGGTGGGGTAGGTCCTTTTTTTTTTCACTTTTTTAAGACGTAGACGAACCCCCTTAGGACTTTTTTCTTTATGGGTGCCCGTTTTTGCTTCCCCCCTCGGGCGTACGGCTAACCTTGTTCCTTCCGTTTACGCGAGTCACCCCCCACTTGCATACTGACCAGCGTGCATTGGCTTTTCTCCCGTTTGTTAATAACCTGCCTCTACTTCCTTCACGGGTCTTGGAAATTGGATTTGTCCCCTGACCGTTGTTTCCGACAACTTCAGCGACGCCCACCTGTCCCTGGGTAGTTGGTCTCCCTAACGTTTTGGTTTTTTAGTTACTCCCTCCCCGGTAAATGTCCCCCAACCTGTTCACTTTGATTTTGCTTTTTTTTTTTTTTCCTGTTTATTTATTTGTCCCTCCTCCCCAAACTAACTCACACTTTGTCCCTCCCAGTTGTTTCCAATGGCGCTTTTCTTTTTTTCCCCCCCCTTCCATGTTTCCTTTTTTTCATTTGTTTCGTTCTTCTTTCTTCGGCTCGTGAGCCAGACTTCAAGCCCTATTCCCTTCCCCCCCATTGTGACCTTGAACCACCTTATTTTCCTCTTTTCTTTCCCTTCGTGCAAAACCTTCTTGTGCCTAAATGGCAACCCTTCCCGGCACTCAACCTAGTCAACTCCGTTACTGTTTTTTTTTGACTTCTTTGTGGTTCAACGGAGTCGTCCCCCCCCTTTCTTTACATGGGTCTTCTCTCCTCCCGTCGCGTTCGTCTTTCCTCCTCGCTGATGGCGGTCCCCGCCGTTGCAGAGGGCCGTTTTTCTTCCCTCCTAAACACACCCCGATTGGCGTTCCCCCCTCTCTTTCCTCCCCCCCCATCCCTTTCCGGCTAGACTTCCAGGGAGGTCCAAGCAACGTAACCCTGCTTTGCAACCCGACCCACCACTTGATTAGAACCTCCTGAACCACGTGGCACCCCCCTGGCCGGCAGGTTCACACTCAACGTTTCCCCGATATGGTTTGCTCCTTAGTTGCTATAAAATTTTTTTTCCCCCCTACCAAAAGGGAAAGGCCCGTTCCACCCCCTTTTTCTTTTTTTTCCTAAATTTTCTGTTTTTTTTTACTTTCCCTTAGTTACCACTTGTTTTGACAGCACACACCCCCACCCGGATTTATTTCCTCTCACCAAACACACCCTGTCCTGATTGTAAACCAAGTTGATTTCCCCTTTTATACCATTCCCCGATTGAGATGTTCTTCTGGTTACAGGCTCTTTTCTTGTCCTTGTCTAGTCAATTTTTTCCCCCCCATCCCTTTTTTGCCCCTTTATTTTACCCCCTTTGAAGTTTGGCCAAAGAAATAAAGCGCGACTGCCTTTCCAACAGTTTTCTTCTTATGCCTTGGTCGTTTCCATCCAACTCGGATTTTCCTTCTCCCTTCCCCCCATTTGGGCACCAGAGAAAATGAACTCCGGTTGGCGCTGGCTTTGGAAGGGTTGTTTCTCCGGGGAATAAGATGGGATGTTTTTTTTGATTTCCCCCCCCCCCCCCTCATGGCAACTCTCCCAGATCGTTTCCCTTCTCTCCTCTTTTTCTTCCTTTCCCCCCTTGGTCCCTTTGCCGCCAGCGTTCCCCAAGCTATCTCCACTTTGTTTTTTTTGAGCCCGCTCTCCTCTCTCCTTCCTTGGTACCTTGCCGAGTTCACCTCTTTCTCTGGGCTCTCCCCTTTTATTCCTGCAATAGGGGGGGTTCCCCCGTTTTCTCATGGTTTGGCATTTTTCTTTGTTTTGCGACCCCCACCCTTTCTCAAAAGTTCGCCCCCCCCGTTTTTTTATGTGTCGGAGTCCCCCTAGCGGTCCCTTTTTTCTCTTGTTCCTTCCTTCTTAAAGAGAGAAAGTGTTTCTGGCCTTTTTGCTTCCTCTTTTGTTTTTTTTTTGCCTTTCCTTGGTTGATGTACCCGATTTTCTCCCTTTTTTTTATGATGTGGATGAAATTTTGCCCCCCCAACTCCCCTTTTTTGACTTGTTCACTATTCTTCGGTCTTTGCTCTGGCTTTCGTTCCTGGTTGAGTTCGTTTACGTTGCTTTTTTTGTGACTCGTACCCCCCAAAGGTGTTTGGCCCCTTTCCATTTTTACCTGGTTCCAACCCCCCCTTCACAGTCAATAAAGAGAGTGTCCCTTTGTTTCCTGCTTGATTCTTCCAAGTTCCACATCGGTAGAACGCCGTCTTAGTCCCCCCCCCCCCCACCCCAACCCCACCCCCCCCTATCCCATGTCTGCTTTTCCATGTTTTCACCTTTTTTAGTACCTCTTTTTCCCAAGTGTCCCTTTTTTGAGATTCCCAGTTCTTCTTCAGAAACTGAACCCCCCGGTGGGCTGGCGTTTTTTCTCCTTCATTCTTTGTTCTGGTGCTTTTTTCTGGTTGCGCTGTAGGTAGGTAGTTTGGTTTTTTTGTTTTGCCCTTCCGACCGTGTCCCCTCGTATTGACTTTCGTCTTCGTCGTTAGACAGTCCTCTCTCTTATCCCTCCAAGGCCGGTGTTGTACTGGATTCCCGGATTTTAGCTCCTCACGGGGTAGATTGGTTTGATGCCGGTGTGACTTTTTCCCTGGTTCTGTACGTTTTTGGTCTCAAGTGGTCCCCCCCTAATTCAGCGTTACTGCACTTTCCCCTTGGTTTTGCATTTCTTCATTTCGCTTTCTGTCGTCTTTCATATCCTAAAATGCAACCCTCTTCCCGATTCTTGAGTCCTTTTCAGGACCGAGACCATCATTTGCAACCACCTGTATTCTTGTCCTTTTTTTTTTTTTTGTGTTTTTTTCCTGATCACCAGGAATTGGAGGTCCTGGGCCTCCCATTTTTGGAATTTTTTTTTACCTTCTTTTAGGGAAGAAGACCCCCGGTTTCGTTGAGAATTGCTTGTAAAGGTCGTCGCTGTCCTGTAGGACACACTTTTTTCATCCCCCCGTTTAACCTTTTCTGAAAGAGTTTACCCAGCTGCCTCATTCCTCTTTCTATTTTCAACTCTTTGAAGGTTTCCACCAAGTTTAGCGTTTAACCGCACTTTCTGGCCGTCCTGCCTTTTTCCCCACCCTACTACCCTCCCCTCTGTTTTCGGTCGACAATTTTTCCTTCCCAAAAGTTTACCCCCGTCCTTTTCATTCCCCCCCTTGTTAGGTTTGTTGGTCTCCCCCCGTTGTTTTCTTGTTTTTTGCTTCTTCCAATTTGAATCCTTTTTTTTGGTGCTGAGCTCTTCAGGGCATTTTGGTTCCCTCCCCCCCCTTTCCCCGGCCAGTTTCCCCCCCCCTTTTTTCCCGTGCTCCCCCCCCCCCACGTGCAGCCCTCGGGCTTATCTTTGAGTTTTTTTTTTCCATGCCTTTTTTGTACCTGAAAAACCCGCTTTTTGTTCTTTTCCCCCTTCGGGAACAATTTCGTCCCTTTTTTTTGCTGAACCGTTGTTTCCTTTACAATTCCCTGACAATTTAACAAATTTGGGCTTTTTTCTTTTTTTCACACAAACTTTTCCCCCCACGCTGTTTTACGAAACCGATCCAGCCTTCTTGTTTTCCTCTTGGCATTGTTCAGACAACCCGATGTTAACCCCCTCTTCCGTTCGGTCCCTCACCTTGTCCCTGGTTTTATTGTTCCGGGTCCGTCTTCGGTTTGGATTTTTTCACATTTTTTCCCTCTTTTGGAACCGGTAGTTTCTCCAGAAGCCGGCTTTTTTTTTTTTAGACACGGTTCCAGGTTCTTGTCATCCCTCCTTATTTCGTCTTTTGCTCTTCCGAGAACATGCACCCTTTCGCCATGTTGTTCCGTAAGTTTTTCTTTTTTCCTTTTTTGTTGTTCCTGTTTTGAGAAGTCCTCTGGTAAGAGGTCAAGTTTGATTTTTCGTCAGTTTCATCCTCTCTCTTCGATTACACCCCTTTGTCGCCCGAAGGTACCCTGAGCCCAGCTTCATTACCCCCCCCCATGTTGTTTTTTTTTTTTTTTCCCCAGCCCCCCCACCTACAAACCGTTTTCCCACCCAACCCCTAGGTTACCTGAATGTTCATCCTTGGTCTTGATACAGTAGTTGACCCTTGCAGCGACCCCAACGATACCCATGTTTTTCCCCCCCCCTGCCCTTTCCTGGGTTCCGCTTTCGGATACACAACCTTAATGTCCCATCCCACGTGTCCTCCTTAACTTTAAAACCCCATCCCAACTTTGTGGAAATTCACCCTGTTCCCCCCGTGGCCAAGGTTGAGCTGTCCTCCCAGGGACCATCCTTTGGGCGCATAGGGGACCTTCCCTGACGGTTTCTTCCCAAAATGTTGCCCCTGTTTTTCCGGACCATGCAACCCTCCCCAAAGTTCCATGCGTTCCCCCCCCCCCCTTCACGCTTGACCTTCCCCAGTCTGTCTGACCCCCCCCCCCCTGCCCAGTTTCACCTGATAACTACCCACGTTCATCAATTTGGCAGTTCCTGGCTTTTTTGCTTGGTTAGTTCCTACAGTTGCCCCATTGCGACGCCGATCTCTTCTCGATCAGTCGGGTTCCAAACGAGTGGTTGACCCCCCCCCTCACGATTCTAAGAGAACGTTGTCATGTTTTCTCTTTTAACCTTCTACCCCGAAAACTTTGACCCGCTCTTAACCCGCCCAAGCCCTGGACCTATCTTTTCCCTGCTGGAGCTCTTGACGTAAAAGTTTAACCCCGTCCACTCTTCCTCTCCCACTAACAAAAACACCCACGTGTTCACCAAGATTTTGTCCCCCCCCCCCCGTTTGCCTCTTTCCCCCAGAGACTTAATCCAGGGTGAACCGAGCCCACCCGTCTTTACGACCGCTTTGACTTTGGCACAGTGTTCCCCCCATGGACTCTTTCTCCCCAACCCATCCTTACGATTCCCTTCCAAGGAATGGCTCCCCCAATCCCCCCCCCTTCAACATTATCTTCCCTATTCAACCTTTTGTGGCTTTTCCCTATTAATCATATTCTCTTTCCCTTCCTTTTACCCCTCCCTGTTTTTTTCCCGCGAGACTACTCGCCGTGTTCGCCTCGCAAGGGGTGCGCTTTCTTTGTTTGGGTGAGACCCCTTTTTTCCTCTGATTCCGTTTTCATTCTTCTTTTTGTGATGGTGGATCGTTTCCCCCCCCCCATTTGTCACAACTGTGTTTTTTCTTCCCTCCAAAGCCAAGGTAGTCTCCGTGTTTGGTTCTCGTGCTTTCCAAATGACCCGTCGCCGGTTTTCCTTTTTTTTTTTTTCCTTCCCCTCGTATTGTGTTTTCCACTGTATTTTCCGCGACGTCATTTTTAACCTTTTCGTTTTGACTCCCCCTGCATTGATGAGTCATTGCTGGGCGCTTTTGTCTGCCCCGGTTTTTTTTTTAGTTTTCCTTTACCGGAACCCTTTCCCACGTTCTGCTGGTATCCTCTCTTTTTGTTTTTTCGCCCGCCCTTGTTGGTAAAACCCTTTTTTTTTCGAAGGACCTCGTTTACTTCCTGGTTTTCTTTTGGTTATTTTTGGATCATCCCCCATCCCCCATTGGGCCCCAATTTCCCTGACGCGGAAGAGTACCCCTTGTCTTTGTCGCAGGTTCCGTTTTTTGACACCCAGACATTTATTCCCCCTCCCCCCGCGTTGGACGACACCGCATGTGACTTCGGGTGTGACATTTTCCTTTTGCTATTTTGGGAGAAGGTGTCCTCCTCCCGTTTAATGGTTTTCCGGAGGGGACACCACATTCCTGGCCGTGAGACTTTTCTTTTTTTTTCACTTCGGCCCAAGGCCAGGTGAAAGCTTGGCCCCCCTAGGGTGAAGGGATTCACCCCCCCCCTTTTCTGCATTTACTTTGTGATCCAGTATTTTTCCCTTCCCCCCCTCCCCAGTTTTCAATTTGTTTTTTTCTTTTTTATCTTTAACATCTTGAGTCCCCCGGGTTTCCCCCCTTCCAGACCCCTTTCCCCTGCCAAAGCTACTTGACCGCCTGTTGTTTCTCCCCGGGGGTGTTGTTTTTTTTCGGTGGGCTTTTTTTTGAACCTTTTTTGGTTCCGAGAGCTGTTTTTGACAGGGTCCCTTTAAGGATTGTCTCTGTCGACCGCCGCGAGTGTCCGGTGCTTTGTTTTTGGCACCCCAACCAATTTCACCTCTTTGGACCCAAAGGTAGTACCGTTTTACCCCAAAGGCCGTCTTGCCCCCTTTTGATTTCGCGTTTCGGAGAGGAACTGCACCGGCCCTGGACTTTCCTTCCTGAAAACGAAAAACACCGGTTTTTTGTGCACACCAACTGACCGTTTGTGACAGAAAACCCCCCCCTTTCCCGTCCCCATCCCCAGTTTTTTGTCTTTTTTTTTGCATATTTTTACCATTACAAAAGGCCGGGTCTTCTTCGGTCAGGCGACCAGTCTTGTTTTTTTTTTTTCCTTGAACCACGGCCCTGTCGACCACTGGCTTTTATCGTTTGTTTTTTGGCAAACTTTTTATGTCTGTGGTCACGCTACACCGTGGCCACCGTTTTTTCCCCTTGACAAGTCACAAAAGTTCCCCTTCTTTGTTGGGCATGTGGACCAACCCTACACTTTCCCCCCCCGTTCGCCTCAATCCGTTTTTTTCCGGTGCAACCCCCCCCCCTTCTCCCGAATGGCCCCCTCGAATGTTTCACCGCCCTCCAACCCAACATACTGGTGCCTCCCAGGGTTTTTTTATTCCTTTTTTTGCGGCATTTCCCTGCCAATCTTTTTGCGGTACGGAAGTGAAACTTGTCAATCCTTCAACAGAGAAATTGAACCTTTTTCTTCCCCACCCTCCACATACGCAGGTTTTGCCCCCCCCTTTGCTTTGGGAAATTTTGGGTTTTTTTTTCCCGTTCACCGTTCCTAAGTCACCCAGTTAGGTATTTTTTTATTTTTCCCTCTTGGCTTGGTGTAAGTCAACTGGGGTCGTCGGCTTATCTGCCCCCCAGACCTTAATGCCCAAGCTTTCCCGTGATGTTTTATGTCCCCCAGCCATTGCCTTCCATTAAAAACCGCCCCTGTCCTACTCCCACACCTTTTTCTGAGTTTTCTTGTTTGGCAGGGTTTTTTTTTCCCCCAGTACTCCTTTGGGGGGGCTCTTCCTCCCTCTTCCCGTATTGCCACACTTTTCAACTCCGTTCAGCCCCCCTTTTTGCACTTGCCTGGCTCCCCGTGACCCCCCCCACCCCCACACTTTCTTGACCGAACAAGAAAGTTGTGCACTGCTCTTTTGTTCTCCCTGTCCCCCCTTTCTCTTCATTCGGGCGCTTTCATGTTTATCTTCTTTTTTTTTTTTGCCCCATTTGGTTAGAACCCGTCCTGCCTTCCCCCCCCCCCCCTGGATTAAAAATTAGCTTTTAAGTTGATTTTTTACTAGTGCAACACCCCGTCGTTTGGAATTTACAGTTGAACCCAATAATTTTCCATTCCCCCCACCTCGACAAACGTCCGTATATGATGCCCCGGCGTCGTCACCAATGGATTGAAATGCTTTATATCCCCGTCAAGAGTTTTTAAGTTTCTACCTTCGTTGATTTTCCCTCCACCGAATTTTGGCCCTGACCTTGGACCCCCTCTTTTTTCCGCCCGAAAAATGATGACTGTTTCTACTGATCTCCCCGAGTGCTCAACACACCCCCCCTTTTTAATGTTTCCCCCCCGTGGCTAAACCCCGTTCTGCTTTTTTTTTTCCCCCTTCACCGTTTTTAACCTTTTCGGTTTTTGGGCTGACTTCGACCCCCTATATCGATTGCGTTGACCTCCCCTTTTTCACCCCGTTTGACCCTAGTATCCGGTCCCGTCGTCTAAACAAACAATTTACCTATTTTTGTTTGTCCGGTCGGCGTCTAACCTTGGTTTTCCTTCACAGGGCTTCCCAACTTTTGCATTTCAGGTCCCCCAAGATATTTATCTCCTTTTCCTGTTTGCCCCCCCCGAGACTTTTTTTACCCCTACCCCTTCCAACAGGATGCCTCCCGCTCCCCCCCAAGTCCGACCCAGGCGTTACCATGTAAGATTAATTCCTAGACCTTTGAAAAGGTAATCTCCTTGTACAGTTTGTCTGATTGGTTCCTACCCTTGGCTCCCCATTATTTTTTCAACCTTTTTTCTGGGGCACCCCCCCCCCCGTTGCCCAGCTCTTTAAGAACAATATTTGCCTACTTTGTGATGCTCATATTCCTTAAACCACCTCTATTATGGTAGCATTTCCAATTTCACCCCAACTGTTCGATTTTTCTCTTGGGTTTTCTTTCGACTTTGAGATTGTCGTTTTCTCCAGAATTTCCTACGCAATGCGTCTCCTTAGGAAACCACTTCCCTTCCCCCCCCGCGGTCCCAAAGGCTCGCCCTGTTTTTTCGCGTTTCAGAGTTACCGACCCCCCCAGTTAGGTTACCCCCCCTTCAGACG
>Ga0179593_1426578_pt1 | contig 13427 bp, 17 predicted proteins | sample CZODoug2_1_08_16_FD_185931 | JGI IMG/M metagenome (GOLD analysis project Ga0179593, IMG submission 185931) | Vadose zone soil fungal communities from Angelo Coast Range Reserve, California, USA - CZODoug2_1_08_16fungal (PacBio error correction) | ecosystem: Environmental > Terrestrial > Soil >... | reverse complement strand
ACCTTGCTCCAGTTGTTTTTTCCATAAGAGACAAGTTCATTGCCTTTCTCCCCTCCAGCTCACTGCTTCTAGCATGCCGCTGGCGGCTTCTTTGCAAGTGTTTGGGTTGAAAGCTGGCTTCCTCACGAACGGCCCCGGGTTCCTTTGCTTTCCCTACTGCACGCAGCCTCCCGCTGGGATTTAACAATTCTGCCTCCAAAGTCACCTCCACGGTCATACCCAATCGTGACGTGATACACTGCCAAGCCTACCGCAAGGGGGGATTACCGCATAGCACCCCTCTTAAGAAATTTCCAGACCCTTCTTCGCGTTTTTTTTTAGGCCTCCCTCCCCCCTTTCTCCCCGCGAAACCGGTTTCGCAGCCAGACTCCCTTTCTTATTCTCCTGACCAAGTTCAATCACTAGCGGCTTTGTAGGAGTAGCTTTACCGTTCACGCGTTCATCACCCCTGTTAGGTTTTTTTGTAAAAGTCACGTCCGCGATGATCCGTCCATCCAGTCCTTTTTGTTGGTGCAAACACAGGACAAGTGCGCGCGATTTCCCGCTTGTTTGCCTTGATGGAGGATATTTCCATTTTTCATCCTCTTTTTTTTACATGGGTGGAGGTAATTCTTTGTTTTTTCGACTTCTTTCCTCCTTCATTAGTGGCCACTTGAGAGTTGTTTTGGTGGTTCATTTTTTTCCGCCCGTTGTACATAACCCTTCTCGAGGAGAATCCTTCTCAGCTTTTCACATGGACGCTCATCCTCTGTACTCTCCCCACCCCCTCCGTGAGAAGAAAAAGAATCACTGTCTTTACTCCTTTATCTCTTTCCCTCTCCGCCTTCGGACCCCCCCTCTAAAACAATCGGTCCCTACTATTGTCAACGGTGAGAGGTCTTTTCTTTGCACGTTTGGCCCCGCGAGAGCCACAAGTTTCTCAGCGTTCCACGGTACCTTCGTCTCCTCTTCGGAGTTAGCCAGTTCGTAATTCGTTTTGCTCACGCCGCCCCCCCCCCAGTCCCTTTTCTGGCCCTGATGTGGCATCGGCTTTTCGGAAAAACCTTTTCTTCCTCAGGTTTTGGGGCCTTGAACAAGGTAATTTCCCGCTGTATGGTCTTTCGGACATCTGTAAGTGGCAATAAGCTCCTCCGTCCGCCGGTTCCCCTCCCCCTCTTTAGCCGGATGTTTGAGTATTCCCACTCCTTTTTTTCCAGAGACTTTCCCCCTTCCCAGTTTCTCAATGCATATCTCCTTGGCGGGAAATCCAGTGGTCTCCGTCTTAATCAGTGGAGAATTCATTGTACGTGCTTGAGTTTTCAGAAGTGTCCTGTTCAAACTTATCCCGTGGGAGAATCAGGATGTTGACCCTGACCTCTTTTTCCGCCCCTTGAAGGTCCGTTGGCAAGCAGTCCCTGTTTGGCTTGGTTTTTGTTGGAGATACGGGATTTTTCCTTTTCGATGGCCCCTTCCTCTTTTTTTCCGGCATTGAAGGCGACTAGCCGAGGCCAATACCCTGGTTTTCGGCGTTCCTATAACCTTACCCTTTGCAAGTCTCCTGTCCAACGATTTCCGAATCATTCATGTCTTCCCCCCCCGACGGCCGGAACACTCCTCCCCCGGAGAGGATGGCCTAGTTCTTTCCAATATCAATACCTTAGTTTTTCACTCCGCATGTTTAAGGAAAGCCAGAAAACGCACCGAGGTGCCACACCAGTCCTTCCATTATTCCGCGCACAGGGGTGCACCCCTGGTGATTCTTTGCCCCTCCAACTTCCTTACGAACGTTGTTTCCCCTGCTTAGTGACTTTTCTTTTCTTGCCGGGGAGGCCTCATTTTGCCACCCCAACAAGACTGAAAACAGTTGTTGTTTTTTCGCCCCCTCTATTTTTCAGTGGCCGGTCCAACGCACACGGCCAGAACTTCGAAGAGAAAGCAGGCCCCACACGACTTTTTTTTCCCCCCGTCTTTGGGTAGAAGATGTATACTCCCTTGCGGCAAAGATTCCTTTAGATTCACTTTCGTGTACAAGGACTTGCTTCGTATTTCTTGAGCTAACGGGGTCTTTTTTTTTTTTCATCGGACTGCAGGAGAATTTCCCCTCTGGCCGCATCAAACAACCCAAAATTGCACCCCGACCGCCACACCGCTTCCTCACCCAGCCCTGGTTTTTCTCTTTTTCTTGACACCGCAAGAATTATTGATACTTCCCCTTTTCTCGCACGCGGGAATCCAGCCTTTTTCTGACGGCTCGTCGTGCCCGTTATCCCCAATCTTGTATGGATGGGATTGACGCGATATTTCTTTCTTCTAGCCGTCTTCTTCACCTTTCCCTCCCTTCTACACCTTTCCCAGGTGAGTCCGCCATACATACATCATTGACATCCATGGACCCCCTCTCCTCCTTTCTCCCGGATCAGTTTTTAGCGACCCCACTGGTCTCTCAGGATTTTTTCCCTTTTATGTTCCTTTTGAAACTAAACCTTGCGCCCTTTTTCCACGGAAACCCTGACGTACTCCTGACCACCACATGGCGCCATTCTCAGCCCCTTCCTTCCCCATTCACTCCACCGATGCGTCTCCCTCCTCTCCCTCCCTGCGTGCATGTCCTGACCCACACTCACCCCTCGCCCCTCTCTTCCTCCTCCTTTTTTTTAGTTTGTTGTTGTGACTCGAGCTTTTGCGGAACGTCGCGGGTTCGGTTAGGTCCTGAAGAGCACTGGAGAATACGGAAGACTAATTTTTTTTTCTGGTACTTATTCCTCTTTGCTTTCCGAACCATGTTGGACAGCGCGTACTTCAGTTCCCGTTTCAGGTGGACATTTTGAGTTTCGGACTCAGAAAACCACAACCTCCCAATGTAGCTTCTACGGCGTTCATTGAAAATTCCCCAATGAGGCTTTTCCCTGGAATGCAGCAATGGTCGTTCCCCTTCCGTTGGCCCCGTTGATGGGTAAGCTTTTTGCTTTCCTTTTACCCTTTGCTCTTAAGAGCAGGCTAAATATCTCTTCCCCCCAATAAGTTTTTCATTCTTTCCCCACGGCTTGACGAAGAGCAGGCCATCGGCTATTCCTCTCGTGCATGTTCTCTCCCACGTCCTTCCTTGAAAAGTTCCGCGTGGGAAAAGTCTCATTTTCCTACGTTTTGCGTCTTGCAATTTTTTTAGTTAGTCTGAACTTCTCACCATTTTACTTCTCGGTATGTAAGAGGGACAACAACGCATCGGTCGTTATGATTTTCCCCTCCTCTGGCAGGTCCTTGTCCAACTCTCCCTTGAAGCTCTTTGCGTTAGTAGAAGATGAGCCTCCCCAACAGTCATTTTGTTCACCCGATAGCGCACGTTGTTTGTCCGTGCTTTTTGGCCTCCGCCAGTTTTTAAGAGAATTCTTCCGTTGCCCGGGGCCACTACAGCGATTTTCCTTATCCACCTCCCCAGAATTTTTATTCTTGTTGGTTTGCATGATTTTTTTCTTTTTGGGTTTTTGGGGGTTGGGTGTGGTGTTTCATCACCTCCTTGAAGCAGCTCCTTTCCGGCTTTTCTCTCTCACCCCAAACGTTTCGTAAGGACTTTGGTAATCAAAAGGTTTTTTTGCACCTTCTTGCGCGGCCTATGCGTGTTCCTTCCAGGTTATTTCTCTGTGTTTTTTTTTTGCGTTTCGTCACCTCGCGACTTTCCTCCCGACTGGTTCTTAAGAAAAATTGCGCGGCGTGAGTCGTTTTTTTTAGCACCCACCCATTTTGTCTTGGCATTCATATGGCTCTGGTGACCCCTTTAGTGATTTTTTTTAATTGTGCAATACAGGGCAAAAAGACATCTTTCTCCTTTTCCCAGCTCCCCGCCCGTATTTTTTCGCGGCATCGTCGCTTCTTCCGCCACTATCAGTCCTTATCCCCCGTGCTCTCCCCAGGCTCCAATCGTATCTCCCAAAAAAACCCCGTGGCGGCCAACTTGGGTAACCTTCATGTTATCGGCGAGGTGAAAACGAGTCTTTTTTACTCAATGGACCTGTCCTTTTTTTCCATTCGCGTTGCCTTGCAATTTATCCCAGAACTCGTACTATCTGCCTCACCCACCACGGAAGGAGACACTGAGTTCCTCTTTGACCTTCCTTCGGACGCTGTTTTTTTCCCTTTTTCTCAATTGCCGCCAGCCTTTTCCTTCTCCCTTCTAAGGCTTTTCCAGTGCAACCCGTATGACCCGTAGGAGTTTCCCCTTCAAGGGATGGTCCGGACTCCATTTGTCCGTCGCGCGAACGCTGCAAGGCCAACTTCTTCTTTCCTTTTTTTCCTTTGTCTCGATGCAAATCAATTTTTCCGTCATTGGCCGATTACCCCCTTCCCCGAATTAACCTTCCTAGTCTTTTCCCCTTGCAGCGGAGAACCTGGGATTCTCGGTCACCTTGGCGTACCGCTGCAGTTGCCTTTCTTGTTGCTTTGCTGGTTTTTCTGTTTCGCATTGGCGGGATATCACCCGGGACCACGTTCTTTCCCTCAGCACCGTGTTCTCTTTCTTTTTTTTCGTGCAATATCGTGTCGCGGGCATGCCTGGGCGTCCTTTGCTAACGTTCCTTCTCTTCTGACCGTAGAAATTATGTAACCGCGTTCGCACCCTAACAACCCCCCTTTTCCCTCATGGCCGACTCATTACTCTGAGTATTTATTATCCCCGTTAGCCGCTTTTGACTCTCCGATGTTTCTCCGATTTAGAGAAAAAGAAATCTCCGGTCCATGTACCCCATAGCGGGGCCCTCTCCCTCTTCCTTGGACTGTTTTGGCCACCAACCTTTCCCGTGCTGGGCTTTTTCTACCATCGTGCTCGGGATTTTCTACCCTCCTCAAATTGTGCTGATCACCCCCTCCAAGTTCTCCTTTTCACCTGGTCGTTAGTGATTTGCCTCTCTTGGCTTTACATCTAATTTTGTTCTTTTTTTTCTTTTCCGTTTTGCGCGGGCAAACGCTCCTTCGGATGAGTCTCCAGTGGTTTTGGTTTTTTTCTTTGATGGTTGTCCGCTTTCCAAAAAAAACTTTAGGTTTTTTTTTTTTTCAGGCGTGGAGTCACGTTTGCATGTAAATTTTCACCCTATTTCCTCTGTCCGAGTCCAACTTCCCCTTTAATAGCGAATCCCTCGTGCTTAGGAAATCCCTGTCTCTTTTTTAGGAAGACGCGTTGCCACTTCGTACCCTGACGTCCATAGCCGCTCCGGTATCATAGAAGAGTGCTTTTATGAGAGTCTGGCTATTCCCTCTTCCTGGTAGAAAGCTTTGGTTCCATTTCCATTCCCCCGCAATCGCCTTCGGTTGATGACGCGGTGATATTCGCTATGGCGTCATACGTGATTTTTTTCTTTCATTTTCGTTGATCCTCATCTTTACCCTCTTGTTTTTTCTCGCTTCCTTCCCCGTCCCCAACTCCTTTATGCCCCCCCCACTTCGTTTGCCCTGTCCCCATCGCGTCATGAGGTAGCGACTTGATGTTATATGACGGAGGGAATTCCTTTGTATACCCAATCGTTGGGAAACATAATTCCTTTCCAGCCCCATCTGCAGAAATAACTTTCTCTATTAACTCTTTACGGCGATGCGTCCTTTTCCTGACTTATTGCTGGCTCTTCCTACCCAAATGCATTCTTTCGTACTTTACAAAAGACAGCCTCGTCGCTTCCCGCATAGTGAGAAAGAAATTCTCAGTTCTCCATAGTGAAACTGTCGCCCCCCCTTTTAAGCCAAATGACGGACATCGGATTACCTGAGAAGGCCCCCCATCCTTACGTACTCCTCAAGGATTTATTCTTTTTTGCGCCAAAGTTCTTTTTCTCTTTCCCCCCCGGCAAGCAGCGAAGCCAGCTTAGTATTTTCCTCTCAAAGAATATCAATCAATTTTAAGGAGACTTTTGTATCGGGTAAGTGTGTTTCTTTTTCTGTCCCCGTTGGTATTGATGAAAAATTTTCGATCCGATCTCCCTCCCCTCGGCACACAAAAGGTGGGTGACAACCAAAACCAAACCACCCCACAACCCCCCCCCCCCCCCCCCTGCCAACGTTCCGCTCTTATTCCCCAAACGGCCTCATGGTCTTTCTTTGAGATTTGGTTTTATTCCCTCGACTTCCCCGATGGGTTCGGTAAGCTCAGCTCTCCCCTTTGCTGAATTCTTTTCTTTCGGCACTGTCAGTGGCGCGGGTTGGTTTTGTTTTCTCTCTTCATTGCTCGGGTCGTACTTCTTTTTCTAGATTTTTCTTCCATTTGCCAGCCCGGCTCTGCGTCAGAACTTTGTTAGGTCCCTTTCAAAGCATCCTTTTTTTGCTTCAATGGGACTCCGTTATCTGAGTTGATTCTCGCCCGTCGACAACAGCTACCTTTCCATAAAATATTGAGACCCAAGTGAGCGCTCCCTGGTTGCCGTTCGTAGCTCCCCAGTTCTCCCGCACCTTTCCCTCCAGGCCTCGAAGCCTTCGGTTGCTGTCTGTCATTCGGTTTAATGATCCAGTCTTCAGCACTTTGCATCTTGTGACGCACGGAAACACACCCCCAGGACCGCTTTCTTGCCTTACCCAAGGGCCGTTCGCGCTGGACTGAGCCCTTGGAGTTGACCCCCCTTTCTGATCCGCCCCGGGTTCCGGCCTTCTCCCCAAAATTATTTTCCCTTTTTTTCTTTTTTCCATATGGCGATGTGCAGAATTGCTGGTTCCCTCTTCTTTTTCCCCCCCGCCGAAGGCATATTCTCCGTGGCAGCTTCCTTCCGTTTTTTCCGCTTTGCCGCCATAGGTTCGATGGATCGCCTGGCAATGCAGTCGGTTGGTCGGCAGTTTTTTTTTAGGAACGACCTTTTTCTTTAGACGCTACATTGTAAGGTTCAAAGTTTGGCCGTCAGAGTTTTGTATCTTTGTTTTTTGTCGCCGTGCCCGTGCAACTTCAGTCGTGTTTCCGCCCGTCCGATTGCCGCAAACTCCAGTTTTTTCAGCTAGTCCAGCGGTGGCCCGTATTGCCTTAGTTTTTCCGTTTACCAATCCCTGATCTCCTCTCCTTATCGGGCCGGGAATCTTTCTAACCCGTGATTTCGTTCCCCGCTTTTTTATTGAGGCATCCCCCTTTCCGGCTCTTGTTTCCTTCCCACGCCAACAAACAGAGCAAGTAGTGTCGCGACCCTTGAGGACCCCATTCTTTTACCAGGCCCAGTTGGGTGAACTCCCTTGTTGTTGACGTTGCCCTAATTCCTTACGTCCAACTTGTGTTTCGGTCTCTCCGACATTGCTTCTACTCCGTTTCCCTCTTAGGACTATTTTTCAAAAACCCCCTCCCCTGCCCCCTTTTTCGGTGTTTTCTTCTCACTTCTCCCCTTTGTTAGTGTCCGGCACCTCGTGCCTCGGCCTGAGCCACTTTTTTCCCCAAGTTCTTTTTTGTGACAAATTTTCTTGTTCTGGGGCCGCTTTCCGCCCGATCTGTCCAGTCCTACTTCCCTGTTCCAGGACCTGCTCGCGTATGATATAAAGGCGACTCTGGGTGTTGTCGAACGCTTTTTTCAGCGTTTTTCCCCTAAAGCCCACAAAATTGCCGACACACGCCTTCTCAACTGGCTTTTGATTCTTTTCCCGGGAACATTCCTCTTCGGTTTCTTTTTTTCCCCCTCCCATCCCCCCTGCCCCGTGTCGAAAATGGCGCCGGGCTGTTTGTTTTAGTTTTTTTCTCCAATTGCGTCCGCGGCTGGATTTTTCTTTGCCTCGAGTATTTATACTTGTTCCATTTTTTTGGCCCTTTCCCCCCCTACCATCCACTCGACACATCAAATTTGCCACTTGAATCCGACCGCCTTCATATGGACCGTATTCTCCCCTTGTTCCAGTTCCTCTTTTTAGGTCACCCTTTGTCCGCGTTCCCGAACTCCCTTGAGTTTTCCACTTACCCAACTGAAGTACGGCTGGGACCCCCTGGGACGCCCCCCTTTTTCTCCGTTCAAACTTCCCGGCAACAGATTCCAGCTGCCGTATTTTACTCTTAATCATGACCTACACCGACCATTATCCTTTCTTCTTCTCTTTCCCCCTTGTGGGGTGGAGAGAGATCTTTTGGTTCGGTTTGTCCTTGGCCTGACCTCCTTTCTCTTTCTCCGCAGCGATCCTTTTTAGCCTGTACCCGTCTCATCTCTTGGAGCTGTTGTGCAATGCATCCTTTGGAAGGTTAGTTGTTCCCCCCCTTTCTTGCATTTTTCTTTTCGGAAACTCGGCAAATTTTATTTTCGCTAATGGTTCTTTTTTCTTCCTCATGAGGATCCTTTTCAATTGCAGAATCAATTCTGGCTATGTGCACTCCGGTGGCAGGTTTTTATTTTCCCTTTGATGGTCCTTCCCACTTGATCGACTATATGGAGAAATATCGCTGTCAATTCCATCTTCCCCCTTTTTCCTCCCCCCTGGATCACTCCGCGTCCTTCCATCGGTGCAGTGGATTAGATTAGGGTGAGAGTTCCAATGTATCCTTTTCCATATCCCTTTTTTTTGTGAACTATACTGTCAAGCCGTTGCGGTGCTGAATGCGGTTTCTTTTTTTTTTGGTGATTCGTCCCTTCGTATTGATGGGCATTCTGCTCTCTTCCCACCCCTCCATCGTTTTCTCGTTTCCTTTTTATAAACTCCCCTCCTCTCCCTTCCTTAAAACTCTTCATAGAAAGTCCCGATCTTTTCCTGAATTTTTTCTACCCATGTTCTGACCCCGAACCAATCATCATCTTCTTCTTCCAGTTGGTCCTGTCGTGGCTTTGTGCTCCGGCTTTTGGGCGTTCCCCCTCCTTTCTTTCGTACAACAGCCACCCAGAAATCTTCTTGTTTTTTTCCTTCTTTCTCCTGCAGGAAGCCCTCGGAATTTAGCCAGTGTCTGCTCCAGACCCGTAAAGGCTTTCCGTGCGCACTCCCCCCAAAATTCTTTAAACACTGGCCTGTAGAATGCCGGCATTTCGTTTGTTTCTTGCCTTTCTTTCCTTTTTTTTTTGCGTTTCCTGTTCATCTCAATGGCGTGAGTTTCCTCCGAAGTTTCTTTTTACTCCCAATTGCGTGTTAGTCGTTTAGGTGAGTCCCCCCAATTTTTCAGATATGTTGCCTTCTGGAATCCAATTTGCTTTCGTCATTGCAATACTTTTTCTTCCCCCTTTCTCTCTTTTGAAAGCTGCCACAGGATTTTCGCCTTCTCCTGAATATTTTCCCTTTTCCTTCACTGAGACGGCCTCCAACCCTCCTACCCACACAAAAGACGGCGGCACACTTGGGACCTTCCCAATTTCTTTCCTTCTTCCCCTTTAGGTCTTTCTCTAATCCCTTGCTCTCAAGCGAGTTTCTTGCCCCCCGGAGAATCACAATTTATACTTTTTTTCCCCCCCCTTTCTTTGAGCCCGGTCGTCCCTCCAACGGAGATATGCTATTCCTGTTGGCTGCGTCCCCTCTCATTTTCCACGCCCGCAATTTCGCTCCTCCTAAGGAGCAAATGAAATTCTTTTTTTCCTTGTTTCCTTTTTTGATGCCTTCCCACCTGCTGCGGTCCTAAGTGGACAGTTTCTTACGCATCAATTTTTCCCCGTTTCAACAATTAGTCATTATTTTCTTTTACGTGATCCCGATTCTACGTGCTCGGGTTACTTTTTCTTTGCGTCTTTCCCCCCTAAACCCGCCAGTAATCTAAGGCGTCCGCTGTCACGCGGGGCTCCCCTTTTTTGTCCTCTAGCGTTTTAAACAGTCTGCTACCCAGTCCGTTTTCATCCATGATCTTTTCCCGGGGGAGCTGTTGGTCCGACGTTGCGAGCTGTCTTAACTCCTTCCCCTTCTTCCCCCCATTTGTCTAAACAGTGGTATTTTTTCGCTCACCCAGCGTTGGTTTGAAGCCTCCTTGGGAATGCCCGTGGCTGTTCGTGAGGAACATGGACACCATCGCGCGTTTCTTGACAGTATCCCCCACTTCTGTACCGGATATAGAAAGGCCCCCCCATTCCCAACTCTATTTTCCCGAATTCAAGTTGAGAGGATCCTCGCCGTTGTTTGTCAAGAGATCCCTTCCTCTTCCCGATTTTTTTGCCCCCCCGTCCTTACGCTTAAAGAAATTGCCCCAGATTTTTCCTCCCGCCTCCCTTTTTCCCCTTGTTGAAGTTGGCACAATGCATTATGGTCTTATTCACTGTTGGGGGCCCCCTGGGGGGTGATTATAAATCCTTTTCCCTAGTGCACACTTCCCGCTGATCCTGACTCACCCCTGGATCTCCTGCTTCTGTTATTGCGCCGGCCACTGCTTTGTCTTGCGACTTGCCCTTTTTTTTGCGTAAGACTCCATCTTTTGCACGTATCGGCTCATTTCGTAGTCTTCCTTCTGGTCTTGTGATTGGTAATACAAACGTTGCTTCCGTCGGCAGTGGAGGTTTTTCAATTTTCCCTCTTTTCTAGAGATTAGGGCTGGTCTCCCCCTCTCCCTTATCGAGGTAGGCGGCGCTAGCGTTTCTCCACTGCATTTGAGTTCTCTTTCTTTCCAAGGCTGAGTGACTTACTGTACCCCACCACCACACCCAAACACCATGTCCTTCATCTCCTCCAAACAATGATAGAAGAATTCTCTTTCTGCGCACGGGAACTTTGTTTTTGATTTTTCAACTCCTCTGTGTGCAAAAGAAGAACTCCGTCCCGCCCTCGCCTTAAGTTCCTCCCCCTTTACGCCGGTGCTTTCCCTTATGAGGTTTGCCTTTTTTTTGTAAGGGGTCCTTTGCTATCCTATATTTCTCCCTCCGTTCCGATACGTCCCCCCCTACAAACAAACCCACTCGATTCTGCCCGACTCCCCTTCTTTCGAGCACCGGAGTTCCTTTTTTTCCCTAAGCGGATGGCTCTCTTTTCTTCTTTTCTGATGGTAAACCATCTTGTGTACAGGAAGTCCCAGTTCCGGTAAGCAGCATTACCGCTCTTCTCCTACCTCCCCTTTTTCGTATGGCCGTCAGTGGTCTTTAAGGAATTGACCCTCTGCCTCCCCAACCCAATTTTCCTTACTCCTCACGCGTTTTTTTTTTTTTTGTTTGGGGGTGATATTACCCCGATGACCGAACTACGTTGCTCAGTTTCCCCCCTTCCCTTTTTCGTTAAGAAAATCTAGGTGCCAAACTTGACCGACGGCGCACCATCTTTGGGATTACCATCGCAGAACCCCTCCCTTTTTTTTTCACGTAAACTTTCACCCCGGATGGAGAGATTCCCCTTTTTCATTGCCCTCCGAAAACCGGCAGCGCCGCTCCCCCGTAGTTCCTCTTCAAGCCTCTCAATCACTGCCGGCGATCCCTGCCCCGTTTTAAGATTTCCTGTTTTCAAGAGTTCCGACAGGTCGGTGAGTTTTTTGCTTTCCCTTCCGCCGATGAGCATAATTAAATTCGGTGCCCCCCACAGGACCCGTTTCCGCGCGAGGTCCCCACCTCTTTTTTATTCTGGCCGGATAGACTTTTTTATTTTTTCCTCCGGATCACACCATTTTCTTGACACGGTCATCTCTTCTTCCAACGCTTGCAGTCCTCCTCTCCTCTCTTCCTTGCGGGATGCCGGGCTGGTTGTGGTTTCATGTTTCCTATTCCCCCAGCTTTCGTTTCTCGCTCTTCGCGATGGTGCCATTCTTCCGACGCCCCCATGCTCTTCGTCCAGATGTCAACTTTTTGAGATCCAAATAAGCAAGTGCTTTCCAATGATCTGAGTTTTCTCTTTTCCTCTGTCGGACCCAACAGTCCGCGTAAATAATTTTAACCTTTTCACGGATTGTGTAGGTCCTTCACTCCTTGTTGTAGCATTCGAGTGCCATCTCCGTCCCTTCATAGGCGGCGACTCCTTGGCCGTAATTCTTGGTTGCTTTCCGAGCCCTTACGATCCCTTTATTGTTTTGGCATCGGACTCCGCCCCTACATTTGACGAAGGGTTGCCTTTGCCAGACTGCGTTTTGCGACTTCAAGTGCTGTTGACGCCCTCGTCTTGGAGCCCACCGCTTCCGGTCCTCCCCCTTTCCCCTCAAAAAGATTTCCTTTTTCCGCAGTATGAGCGGCGATGCTTCTTTTATGGGGCAATGCGCCTCCCCAGTCCCCCCAAGCTCATGGCCTCTTTCTCCTTGGGCCGTGGCCTCCAGTGTCCTTCCCGTTTTTAAGCTTCTCCCTTTTTCGCTTTTTGATCGCCCGGCAAGGCCACCTTATTCCTGCGGTTTCCAGAGTCGTCGAAGGACCTCCCCCTTTTTTCCCGTCTCCCTCTACCTGGAAGTGTTCCAGTTTGGCGCTTCCCTTTGTTCTTGGTCGCTCCGGGATTTCGCCGCGCCGCTTCTGGTTATCTTTATCGTGAAGGAATTTTTTTCCTTTTTACTTGAAGCGTTAAAATCTCCTGGCGTTCCCCTTCCTTCTTTATCATAGTTGCCACGTATTGTCGGACACCGATTTCGTACTCACTTCCCCCTGGATCCTTTGCCATATTTTTTTTACATTCTAAAAGGGCGTTAGACGTCTCAAAGCACGCGCAATTTGGGTCATACCTTCTCTGCCCTTTTTTCTCCCTCCCCTTTCGCTTTTTTAACTGTAACACCAAACCCCAGCATCTCTTTACATTACCTGGATCCACGCATGCGCGAATTATCAAATTTATTTTTTCCCCCCCACCCCACACATTGTTGACTCGTTGTCGGCAAAATTAATCCTCCCCCCCCTCCCCTGTTATTGCGTCCACTTGTTTAGAACGTTTTCTCCGGTGGATTCCAACATTGTCCCCCTCAGACATTCTGGGTGCTGGGTATTGATTCCGCAATCTTTTATGTTGGACGTCCCTCCGTTACTCCCTTCCTCCTGACCACTGCAGGACCCACTTGCCATCCTTTGAAATTTTTGGTTCCCTTTCTCCCTGTAAGTATGAGTTTCGATGCCGATGTTGCAGCCCTTCGCGTATTGCCACTCCCCTTCCTTCTTATTTGTTTTGTATAGGCTTCCGCGAACCATCTTTTTCCGTGGACCTGAACCTAACACACCCGAAACCGTTCCTCCTCACACGGCTCATAGAGTTCCCATTCCCCACCTCGTCTTCGCTTTGGACGTTTTCCTCTCCCGACTTCTTTTTCCCCCTTTCGGGATTTTCCTTCTCGTTTCGTGCTTATTGTCCCCTTTTTTCTTCTTCGCGCTAGTTTTCAATGCTTCGAGCCATTTAAATTTTTTTTTTCCCCCTCCCATTTACCATTCAACGGTTTTAATTTCCAACTCCCCGCTCATTGCCTGCATGCCATGTTCTTTACGGCCCCTCCCTTCGCACTCGTTATCGACCCAGGTTCTATTACGTCTTGTTTCTGCTTCCCGTCCACTTATCATGAGCACTGGTTCCCCTTCCAATGAAGCCAGAGGCTTTCCCCAAAGGTGTGAGGGCCCCCTCCCGAAACCGATCTTTTTTGCCATCCCTCAGCGTTCATGGACTACAACCGGCCG
>Ga0179593_1232453_pt1 | contig 13427 bp, 16 predicted proteins | sample CZODoug2_1_08_16_FD_185931 | JGI IMG/M metagenome (GOLD analysis project Ga0179593, IMG submission 185931) | Vadose zone soil fungal communities from Angelo Coast Range Reserve, California, USA - CZODoug2_1_08_16fungal (PacBio error correction) | ecosystem: Environmental > Terrestrial > Soil >... | reverse complement strand
TACTTCAGAAACGCAACCGAAGACTCGCTTTCTAGGTTGGATGCATCATCTTGTTGCTGGCCCGGACCTTTTTTTTTTCAGTCCCAGTTTCTTCTTATCGACATGGCGCGCGTTTTACCGATCACCCCCGAGTAGCATGTTGCTCAGCATAAACTTTCCTTCCTGGCAGAAGACTCCGTCGACCCCCTTCTCGTCCGTTTTCAGGGTCGTCTAGACTGAGTTGCCTAGCGGTTTTCCAGTCCTCGTCCGACTTCGGTTGCCTTTCACAGTCCCTCCCGACCACCCTACTCTTGCAACACGGATTTTGTAACGTTCTGGTTTTTTTTTTGTCTTTCCCGTCCCTTTTTCTCCTAGTTCTGGCCCCAAGGAGTGAGATTTTTGCCGCGAAAATTAATCTTGCCCATTCGCGCATGGCCCCGCCGTACTGCACAAACCACCCTATTCATTATAAGATCCACTTTTCCCAAGAGGGGCTTAGCGTTTCTCCCATCCTCCCGCGTTGGCGCTCTACCAGCTACCGCCAAGTCTTCCACAATAACTGTCTAATATCCCTTTCGCCTCGAGCAAAATACTAATTGATCCTGCACTCTTGCTCAAGACGATCTCAGTCCTTTCCGTTTGATTGGCAGGTGGGTGCGATGTTCCCTTTGCTTCCTTTCTCCTTCTGACTGCGCCTCCTATTTTCTTCCTGCCCAGGACCCGTCTTCGGAGTAGTACAATTCCTCCATCCCCGCCGAACTTTCATATGCCGTTACTTTAATTCCCTACCCGAGGTAAGACTCTCAACCCCTAAACCTTGCGGTTGCAATCCATATTCTTTGAATTCTGGCTTGGCGAGACTTTCCGGACGAATTGAGCGGTTGCAAGGCCAAGATTACGGTGTCCCATTGGAGGGCGAATCGGGTTTGCCACCCCCTTGAGAGCGCCATTGTTTTAGGAATGAGCCGAACTTGTCACGACACGGTCAGACTTGGCGCTTTGGTCGTTACAAGATGTTACTTTGCGCCCCGTCAACCCCCTCGCGTGATGTTTACCCGGCTCTTTTTAATTATGATCCGATTCATTCGACCACCAGAACACGCCTGATTCTTCGAGGAGATCGACTCTTCTAGTCTTCCCGTCGGCTCCCTATTCCCGACAGCCCGTATCTTCATGCAAATTAGCCGGCCCCTTCCCCCATTTTTCGGAGAGACAGCTGCTGTGCTTTTTGTCCGCCCGCTACCTCGGGATCGCCTGCCTCCCAGTCCTCCAGCCCTTCCCTGAGTTTAATGGATGTTCTCTCGGTTGTTTTCACCGTGGTTCTCCTTTCACATCGTCCCTCCTGTTGAACGCGCCAGTCCCTCTGGTCCCTCGGCGACAACCGGATTCCGGTCGGTATTCGCGAAGCCAGACCCGTTTTGAACCATCGATTTCCTTTTTTTCTTTTATTGCCAGATCGCTTGGCCCCGCAAGTTAGGCCGTTCGGTTAGTTTCGCCCCCGATTCGAGAGCGCGTTCAACGGAAACCCCCCCCTTATCAATTAAAAAGTCTCTCCACATTTTTTGTTTCCGTCCGTGAGTTTTTTCTTTGGGAATGTAATGTGAATTTTGCCTGGCCTGTGCCCTGGGAATGCTTACTTGCCCGTCCCGTCACTTCGGTACGGACTCAATGACGTGGTTCTTCCCGGTTTCAGTTTAAGTTGTTTTAGTTTCATCTGTTGTGCCGTCCGGAAGTAGGTAGTTGTTGATGTAGATTACTATTACGCAGCCTACGCCTCTTGTCTTTGCCTTGCGATCGTTCCTAGATCTTAGGTTAAACAACAACCCCTATCGTCGCTTATTCCGAGGATTTATTTCCCTCCCCTTCAACGGCGGTAAAACTCATAAGGAGTACCCATCGTGAATTGGCTGCCAAATAGCCTAGTCGTATCTTGTCAAGGCGATTTCCACATTGTTGATAGCGGAGAAGCGTCCACCTCGACAGATTCATTACGGGTCAAGCCATTTTTTTTTTTTTTTTTAAGATCGGCGGATGGGGTGATGTGTCTCCATTCGTTCTGAACACACCTGGCAATCCTCGGTCGCCAGGCACACAGTTATCTCCCTTTTCTTTTCTGATTCCCCTTAGCGGTCCCTTTTTATGCTGGTTCGCTATCATGCGAGTCCATCTATGGAGAGAGACACTGTAAGACGTCTTTTGTCTTTGGAGATTTCCCTGGCGCGCGCTTCGACAGTCTTTCCGTTTTCGGTTTCAAGAAATAATCTATGTGTTCCCGTCCACCCTGCTCACTGTCAGAGCTTCCTCACATAGAGGAGGACCAGGTCACTCCGCGAGTTCTGCTGGCCACGACGCGCTTATCCTCTCGGACCTTTTGGTAATTGCCTTCTCGGGAATCTTGTCATGCATTGCCCTTATGATTCTTTCTCAATGCAGCCTAGTCCCCTGGACAAGATTTCGACGTGCTTTTCCCCGGTGACATCCCAGGAACCCGCTCCTCTGGGTTTCACAGTGCCGCTCCCCCCCTCCGGCTCCTCTGAAGATTCCAGTAGTCTCTTTTTTCCCCCCCTCCACGTCAGCCTTTAAGGCGCCCGTTCTTGCGGCCGGGACGATGGATCGGTTTCTGTTGACGATCCAAGCATCGCGTGCCAGCTCAGGCAAAGGTTCTCGCACGAGGACTCCCCGTCTCCGGAAAATTGCCGTTCTTTACCATAGCATCGTTCTTTTAAAGCGTCAGGCAGGTTCCTTTTCTGCGTGCAGTTCAGCCGTACAGAGTGAGAGCTTTGCGGCTTGCGCTTTGGGTCGTCATGGCTGTTCCCCTTTTCCTCAGTGCGACTCCATAGAACGTAGGTAGGACGATCGGCCTTTTGGATTTTAAGGGTCTTACCGAAGGTTGAGATGAAAAAGCCCACCGACCTTTTTCTTATGGCTTTCACTCTCTTAGCTCCTTTCTCTCTCTCTTTTCATCATACCCCTCTTTTTTTCTCTTAGTATTCGTATCCCTGGATGCCTGTCTCTGGTTCCATACGGCCCGCTTCCGGTGCTTTTCATCAACCGGTTCGTAGCCCCAACGGTTTCAAGCCGTCCCTATTCGCGGCCTCCCCCTTCGCTTTCGTTAGAACTTCTCTTTTTCAAGTAGACGACAAGCAGTCACATGCCCAACTTCACTTGTCGTTCTTCCGTCCAGCCCTACGCCCGGCCTGACTCGGTCCTTTCTTCCCCCCTCTGGTTTTTTCCCGCAGTCCCATTTTTTCCCTTTTTCCGGTTCGGCTCGTTTCGGAGAACGTTGACTGGCGTCGTCCGACATCGATTTCCTTTTCTTCCCCCCCCCCAACGAATCCCGATCGTCAATTCCCTCCCCTGTCTCCTATGCAAAGGTTAGTTCGTGCCACGCATATGACGACTTCTCTCGTACAGAGGGCGTGCCGGGCAAGGGCGCGTGCCTTCCCCGCGGCATTCCCGAGGTTTCCCTTCTTTTCTCGTATTTCGCGCAGCTATCCCTAGTTATTTTGCGCTTCGGCGGCTTCCATCAACATTCGCATTCTGACCCCCCTCTTCTGCAATTCCCGCCAGCCAGATGCTTCCTTCTTTCGTTTGCACAGCTCTTGTATTTTTACGCCCAATCCGCTTCGTGTGCGACAACGCGCTGAACAGGTTCTCGGCTCCGCCCTGAGTTCTTCGTTTTGTCCCCTCCTTGGCGACGCAGCCGGTGATATCTCCGTCTGCCAGTTCCCCTCGCAACCTCGCCAAAGTTGCTGAGTTTTTTCTCCCGTCGGGACTCTCCCTTCGGCGCCCCGGTAAAATAAAAAAAGGTCCCCCCCTTCCTGGCGCCCCGCAAGCAAAACCGTCTTTTCTTATTTACCGATTATTTGCCTTTTTTTTGGCAGCACTAACGCGCGACAGCATCGTTCCAAGTCTGAGGCGGTGCCCCACCGAAGGGACACCTCTTCGGTTTGCGCTTTCGCGATCATCCTTTGCCTCAATTCTCCACTCGGGAACGACTCGTCTATCTCCAATGGAAGGCTGACGCCTGATGTGTTCTCCTTGCATGAATTCCTCATCCGAGTCCCACAACGCCCCCCTCATGTGGTTGGTTTGGAACCTCCCTCTCCCGGGACGACGCAAGGACGTGTCCCAATGCTTAAGACTCGAGCGCGAGCCCAAACCCTTGTGCAGCACGGCCGTCGGCAAAACCTTCCTCCCCCGAACAAAGTCACCTTCACCACGAACGACACAGTCCTGCGTCCGTAACGGAATTACTGGGCCAACCGTCCCTTCCCGCCTTTTCTTCTTTTCAAGTCCACCTTAAAATTCAAACTTCCCCCCTTCCCCCTTACCCACTAAGGACGGACTCCAGGTTTTTCCTGACTCCCCTAGTGGGGTGGCCGGTTGGAACGCGATTGAATCGCCGATATTCTTTCTTTTTTTTTTTCCCCCTTTTCCCATCCAGATGCTGGCGAATCATGAAAAATCTTCCGAGCTGGTTTTACCCTGGATGGCGTGCGCTCCGCCCGGTTCTTGGTTCGCCGATGCCCTCGAGTTTCCGGAGCGGCAACAAGGCGTGCCTATCTTTCTGATCAAAGAGTTTACCTCCCTGCCTCGCCCCACCCATAGCGGGCACTCTTTGCAGGCGATTGAAGGCAGGCTCTCGGTAAGCTTTTTTGCCGACCTCTCCTCAGAAGACAGGTCTCCTTCCCTTCCTTTCTCTCTTCCGACGAAGTTGCGGAATGCTTTGTCTGTCATGGATTCCGGTCATTGTTTAGCTGGGCTAAACCCCCGCCTCTACTCACCTTTAGTTTCTCGAGGCCTTCCCTTGTCCTCCTTCTTTCCTGGTGGGCACAGTCAGCGTCAAGGCGGCCCCGAGACTAATCCTGTACCTAGCGTCCTGGGTTGGGACGGGGGATAACCCCTTCCATCTTTCCTGCCCGGTCAAGTCTGAAAGTTGAGTTGCCCCCACCTTTGAATCATGCTTCGTAAATGGCACTTTTCCCCCCCACCTGTTTGACACGCGCATTTGTGACACATGATTTTTTGCCCTTTCCACCTTTATTTTGAACCGTACCATGCGAGCACGCCCCTGTCAAATCGCAGAGATGGCACTGAATTTCTTTTCGTCTGGAGGCGTCTTCCCCTATTCGATGAAAAGGCAGGCATCCTTTTCCTTCTCCTGGTCTCTTACTCCCCCTTGACGCCCCGAAGCCGACTTGTTCTCCTAAGAGTTGCCAGCGTGCAGAATGGCAGGGACGCAACTTCTCTTCCCCCCCTGAACAGAACCCCTTTCTACGATTTCTTCTTCTCGCGAGGACCCGATCAATGATTTTTTGATCTTAGGTCTCTTTTCCAGTGATTGTCCTTTTTCTCGGGTAGCGAAGCGGCGCCAACGCTTCCTCTTCTCTGCTCCACCTCCCCCCTCCTTTGGGATTATATTCTGGGATAGTATAGAATCGTGGTTTTTTTTTCCTTTTCTTTTCTGCGCGAGGTTAACTTTACCCCTTTTATTGAATCAATATAAACTCTTGGGCACTAGTTGGCCGCCGACTTTCCTACCTCCCCCCGCTCCAGCCGCGGTCCCTCTTCTTTTCCAGAGAGGCTTTTTCCCCGGTCAGCAGCAGTCGGGCTACTTACTTGAGCCCCTTCCCTCCAATAGGCGCGCCCCTGCGCCCGGTTTAATGTCGGGTTTTCTCCCCTCCCTTCCTGCTGCAAATAGATGGTTCTTTCTCCCCCCCCCTTGCTCGAGGCGGGTGAGCGGGGAACTGTCTGTTTCCAGTTTGAGGACACAGGAAACTTGGAACTGAAGCTTCCCAATTATCCCCGTGTTCCGCGCACCAGGGATGGGTTCTCCCTCCTCTCCCTTGTGTCGGTTCGTTCTGCCGAAGATATTTTCATCCCCCCCTCAGTTGTTGTTGGTTGATTTTATAGCTCTTCAGCCCGAACGAAGTCCCGCGCTTCTCCCCGTTTTTTATTTTTCTCTCTTTTTGAGAGGTTTTGATCATTTCGGCTTTTCCTTGTCCCCAAGTTCTGTTGCCTCAGCCTGTGACCGCGCGGATTCCCCTTTTTCCTCGAGCGCATTTTTTTTTGCAGCACTCGCTTGCAGCATCCGAAGTGGGCGCCGTGTTTCCTGCTTCATTTTCCTTTGCTCATGAGTGGCAGGGTTTTCCCGTCTTCCATGTCCCGGCCAGTCACCCGTCTACCGCCCGCCACTGTTTGAAAACGGCTGTAACTCTTTTCTTGGATTCGGGCACGTCGGTTTCTTTCGCAAAAGGCTTGTTATTTCGTTCCCGGTACTCGGGTCCAGTCTCTATAACAGACCAGATGAGCCCCCCGACCCCGATCGCGTCCATATGTCACACTGATTTTGCCTTCGTCGTGATACCGCGCCGCGTTGTTAGAGCGCTTGATCCGCTAAGTCCGTCCCATCCACTTGTTCCACGGCCTCGGAGTTCCCACTCGAATGATAATTTTCAGTTGCTAAGACTCCTGAGCCGTTGAGTTTTGGGGACCTGTGGGTGGCGCTGGGCTACGTTTGAGTTTTTTCCCTTCCCTTCCCCGTTTTGAATCGATTAGGCGCCCCTTAGGATTAGGAGTCGTCCTCTTCTACCCTCTTATAAAATGCATGATTCTTTTTTTCCCCGAAGATTTCTCGCGTCCTCCCATCCGACCGCCCCTACAAGAGGTTGCAATTTGCCCGAATTTGCGAGGCTGGCGCGCTGGTTCCTTTTCCTCCTTTCTCGGCTGGCAACTCTTGTTTTACACCTTTTCTGTGAGAATCGGGGTGGGCACAAATTCTCATTTGTGAGCCGAAGGCACTTGTCACCTTCGGGTCAATTTCCTCTTGTGTTTAAAGATGACTGTTTCGCCATTCCCCAAACCCCTCCGCGTGCTACCCCCTCTCTGTTTTTCCCTTGGGCGCTGACTGTGGCGCCCCCCGACCCCCTGAAGGAGCTGCGATTGCTGCTGACACCTTTGACTGAGCGGCCCGCGCCTCCTCAGGTTCCAGAAGACAGTCAACGCATTCCCTCAAACTCGCGGCAAATTTTGCCCTGCGCGTCAGTTCTCGCCCTGATGCTGCGATTTTTGGCCTTGCCGTAAATAGGGAGATCATGCAACTGCAACGTATTCACAGCTTTCCGAGTATGGGCATGGGGCGTTTGGTTTCTTTTTCCCCCTCCTTTGTTTTCAATGCTAGTTTTGCCGAGCAGTAACGTGTTGTCATCGGCGACCACTTGGCGGTCGTGCTGCTCAGCCCCTCCCAGTCTTAGAAACGCGTTTGATCCGATTTTTCGGATGTTCCCTCATTTTTTACGGTACTCTCTACCTCCCTTTCTCGACAGATTCTTCGAGTCGCTTTTCCAGGCACCCCCATTCTCCCGTCATACCCCTTCTCCAATGGCTGACGTCATTCGGGGGTGAAGGTGAAGGTGAGTTCAGGTGAAGGTGCAGTTAATGGTGAAGGCGTTAAGTTTACCGTCACTGACTTTTACGGAATATTGGTTTCCTGTGTTTCTTTACGTTCCGTACGTTGTTTGACTCTTTTTGTGCCTTTGTTAGCTTCCCTTTTGATACGCGCTTATCTTCCGGCAGTTGAACCGCGTCTTTTGACGGCTCTTCCTCTATCTTTCTTTTTCCACCCTCCCTTCGCTTTTTCCTAAGAGTCTTTTTTTTCCTCCTTCACTCTTGAAACTCCAAGGAGTAATCGTGCCATGGTTCCCCTTGATTTCTCATGATGCCCCTTTTTGCCCCACCTTTTTTTCGTATAGAGGAGTGAAGAGACCTCGAACCGATTTCATTCTTGTTCCGCGCGCTCTGGCCCGCTTTTTCGATCTTTAGTTATGCCACCCTGGCCACTACTCTTTCCGAATCAGCACTAGTTTTTTTTTTCTGGAGATTTTTCCCTCTTATTTTCCGTCTCAGTCTAATGCGCGTCCCTCGCTGGCTTGATCACACTTAGCAGTTTCTTTTCTTGATGCTTGTCCGCTTGACTGGGCGCGTGTCGCTCGAAGCTCGACAGTAGGTGGTACCATCATCGTCCCTCCTTTGAGTATTCCTCTCAATCCCCCTCATTTTCCGCAGCCACTTTTGGCCGTTCAAGCAACAGGCGTGTTGTCACAACGAGAGCCCTTACGATCGTCTGCCTTGGTGTCCCCCTTCCTTATCTATGGTACTCCATTTCCGCGTCCTGTTTCATACTCCGCAGCGCTTTCTCCAGTCCTTCGACTTTCGGAAATAGGCCGTAGTCCCTCCGTAACCCCTCTGCCTTCCGGCGTGTCTTTCCGCTCTTTCCGTCAGACTATTGCACGAGACCGTCGTCTTCGTTCTCCTCAAGCCTCCTTAAAGCAGTCCTGCCCCTTTTTTTGCCTTTTTCCTGGAAGCGCGGATTCGTCTTTTCTCCACTCTCGACCTTTGACTACTCCAAGGCACCGGTTCTCGCCTCTCCTGAAAACGGGCAGTTCCCACCTTTGTTCTGACATCGCATAGGCTTTCGCGTCAGGCCTTTCGTTATTTTTTGTCCCGGAAGCCCCCCGCTCCCCGATTTAGCGTTGCCCTTGTTGATTTTTCTTTCAGTCTGGACTTCCTCTCCCCTTTCTCGACAATCGAAGCAGCCGGCGACGTCCCTTTTCCCCCGTTCGGGTTTCCTACGCCGTTGAGAGGAAACGCCCCCACGAAGCGTTTCTGGAACTTTCCCTGCCGTCCTCTTCATTATATCTCTCTTTTTAATCCTTTCCCATTCTTTTTTTTTGAAGACTCGACTCCCGGAGTACGCCTGTCGCTTTTCCGCGTTCCATAAGCCCGCCTTGGGGCTTTTAATCCCCGTAGTAATCCAATGGTCAAGGTGACAACGCCTTCCCGCTCGAAGGCACGTCGTTCGTTTCTTTTTCCTGTTCGGAGGTCTCCAGCATTGACGACCAAGCAATAACGACAACTCTCCCCCCCTCTGTCGGCTTTTCCGGCCACCTCCCGCCCAGCCCGGCCTGACTTTTCCGGTCCCGCGCTCTCTGCTAGGGTCACTCCCTTCACTTTTTCCTGGCCTTTTTCGGCTTGCGGTGCGGTTGAGAAAAGGGGACTGGGGCGTGTCCGACTCGATGCTTTTCCCCCAAAAGAATCGCCGTTCCCCCCGGCCGCCAATCCCCAAGGTTTTCGTTTAATGTTCTGCCCGGAGCTTGTTCGAGCCCGCACTGTCCTATACTTTTTCCTCCAGTCTCGGCCGGCACTGCGCGGCTCTGGTCCTTGCTCGGTGTCCCTGATGTTTCGCGATTGTCGCAGCAGGCCGACGCCTCGTTGACTGCCGCTTGGCCTTCTTTATCAGCATTCCTTTTTCTCACCTGTGGAGATGCCCAATCGTTACAGAGACGGACCTTCCGCCCAGATGCCTCCTTGCGCGCCCGTTGCCCTCTGTCTTCTGTCCGAATTCTGTGTTTCTGCGTGCCCCTCCTCTTAACAGGTCCGGCAGCGCACTCTTTCTTCTTTTCCCTTGTTTCCCGCCTTTGCGTAATTTCCTCTGACGCTTTGCAAACGGCCCCCTTGCCCCCGCGCATTCCTGAGATTTCTGATCACAGCTCGTGACTCGAATTTCTTCGTCGCGCCGGTCCCCATTCCCCAAACCGTGCGCCGCGACGGGTGGCCCCTCCACTCCCCACGGTTTCTTTTCTTCTAACGAGTTTTGCCCTGGTGGAAGCCCACTCATGTCGACAGCCTCTCTACGTGTCGGGCTGACCCTCACTGGCTTTCCTTTTCTCTTCGATCCTCTGGCTAAAGAGTTTCCCCTTCTTGCCATAGGACAAGTCGCTTCTCCTTGGCGCCAAGGGCACTTATTCTTTGTCTGAGTTTGCCGCCGTGAAGGCTGCAAGCCTCCTTTCTACCACAACCTCCCCGATGCTTTTGTGGTGGGCCCCCTTCCCCTTCCTCATAAGGCCTATGTTAACCCTGCGGACTGACCGAAGCTCTGCTGGCCCACCGGGCAAGACTTGTCCTCTCCTTCCACACGGCTTCACCGAACCCCCCCTTCTTACACAGTCCCGTCCCGAAACCTTCACGGATTCCTTCCCCTGGCCTCCTTGGGCACCGTAACGCATCCCCCCCTTTTCCACCCCCACTTCACCCTTCACTTACCCCTCCCCTTTTCCCACCTTCACACCCTCAGGCGTTTCAGTGTTAGGATGATTTATCTTGATAAGGGTTGCTGCTTTTCCTCGATTCTGAGAACTCTTCCTGTTCTCTTTCTTGCGGTTAACTCCCCCCTCTGCTGGTTCATCGAAAAATCGCTACCTTGTTTTTTCTAAGGTTGGGCGCGCTCCGCGGCTTTTTTTTCTCGCTCCCGAGAGCGTGACTTTGGCACCACTGAGGGACTGATGATGCCCCCCCTCGTTCCACCCGCGACGCTCCCCAGACATATTCTTGGACGATGGGTCATTCCCTGCAGGTCAGGCCCCCCTGGCTCCCAGATTTTCTCCGTTTAGTTCCAAGAAAATATAAGCAGCTTTCTGACTTAATTCTAGAGTTTGCCGCAGACTTGTTTTCCATGTGTGTGACTGGCTTCTTTCTTCTTTCGAGTTTACGATAGACCCCCCCTTCTGTCTAGCGCCCGCACTCATTGGTTTTTAGGGTTGTCCTCCGTTTTTTCAGTCGCGCCAAGGAACTGATCCGGTTTCTCCTGTTCTCACGAGTCGGGTTTTTCCTGGGCGAACTTAATCTGCTCCTTTCCCCCTTTTCTTCAAAGTGCGTTCCCCTTCTTCATGCGAGTTGCACAATTGCCGCGTTTTCCAAGAGGTCACGTCCTATGTGTTTCCTTAATCTGTCCAGCCCGCGCCCTGTTCCTTCCCAATGTCGCGCCACTCCCTCCCCCCCTTTCCCAGAGATTTACCTTTGCCTTTTCGAGTTCTGCGGATGCGGTGACTCGTGAAATCTGCTATGCGGGCCGTTCTCGTAGCCTTCGTGTCTGCTCTAGTTTTCCTTCTTCAGAAGAGTCGCTGGCGCCATCGAGTCCTCTTCCCATGGAAGGCGCAGGATCCCAGTGATCCAGATCCCCACTTGCCCTCCAAACTCACGTGCTACTTGTCTTTTAGAACTCCCCGTCTTTCAAGTCGAGTTGGTGTTTGTTCTCTTCGACAGTATGACGGACCGTTTTCTCGAAGCCCTGCCTAGAGCCCCGTTGCTTGGCTTGGCTAGTCCCCGTCAAGCTTTTTTTCCTCCTGTCTCCGGCTAGATTTAATCGTGGTTTCCTCCCTTATGGGGGTCATGTCGCGAGACACCCGCAGTACTTTTCTGCCCTCTCAATCATTTTGGCACCCATGAGTCTTTCTAGCAGTACGTGTTTCGCCTCCCGAAGTCGTACAGCCGTTTCGCTTTCTTTCGTTCGGAATGTTGACGCCGCCTTTCGTTTATTCTGTCAACTCCAGCTTTCCACTCATTCCTTTTCGCCCCTGACGACGCCTGAGGGCTTCCGGTTATGCAATCAGCGGTGTTTTTTCCCCCCGACTTCTTTTTTTGAGAGGTTTCCCCCTTCGGGTCCCCTGCTGAGGCAAAGGAAACTTGGACTGCCAGCGAAGATCCTTTCCTCTCTCGGATGGGAGAACCTCCCGATTTCTCGAGTTAGGTTAGTTTTTTCCCCCTACTCTCTCCTCTCCTTTTTTGTTGAGCGATATATTCGGCAGAACTTTTTTCAACTAGCTGATTCTTCTTTTTCTTTTCTTGAAAATAGTCTGGTGCTTTTTGACCTTTTCCATGAGGATTTCAGTCCACAGTTCTGTGCTCATCTACTCTTCTTTTTAACCTCTACCTCGTTTTTTTTTCATCACTCCTTTTCAGCCTCCTTCTTGGGAGACACAGATTTGTTCTTGTGAGCTGATTAAGTGGCCTTATCTGATTTTCCATATTCCGAGCGTGAGTCCCCCTTTCCTACCTCCTTAGCTGAAACCTTATTATGTTCGAGTTTTGGTCGTGGAAGTCGTAGAAGTACCGTTTTTGTCGATGGTTCCGCTCACAGCCCCCTTTTTTCCCTTCGCGTGAATTCCCCTCTTTCTCCAAAACCCCGATTCGATTCCTTTCTTTGTCATTATATGCCCACTTAGGGGTTTCTAGCGACCTCTTTGGTTCGTCTCCTCTTATTCCGCGAAGTTTAAACCCTTTCTCCTCTTCCTAAGAATAAGATCACACCTCTTTCATACGTTTCCTCGCGATCCCCCCCTCCTCCTCCATCCCTGTTCGTTTGCTGGGGCAGTTTTTTCTCTGTATAAATGCGTCCTTGAGAGATATGCTTGCCTCTCTTCCATTCGCCCGCCTCGGCTTCTTCGTTCCTTTCCTTTCCTGTGAACTTGCATGATGACCCCTTTTTCTTTTATGTTCAGTTCATCCGCCTCCCTCCCCCCGGACCTGGTTGCAAATTTCCTTTTCCCTGCTCGGCTTGGAGATATTTTTTGGCACCTGTTTTTTAACGCGCGTCCACCTTTCTTGGGCGACTCGGTGTTGGAAAAACAATTGGCATTGGCGCGCATTCCTCCTTGTTCACGCACGTTTCCTATTTTCTGGCTCTATGTAATGTTTGCGCCCTTCCCCCCCCCCCTGAGTGCCCCTCCCCATTTCCTCTTTTCTTTCTCCCTGGCGCGCTGAAACTTTTTCCTGACACCCAGACACCCTCTTTTTTCTTGCGAGTCGCTCTCCAATTTGATTTCTCTGAGCTCTCCCTCTTTACACGTCCTACAATTCCCCTCCCGAAACTTAGCTTCCAATATAAGTCCGTTCAGATAGTTTTCCCGTCTTTTTTTTTTTCCACCGCTATTTCCAGGGACTCCTCCTTCAATTCTGCTTCCAGACGGTCCCCTAGTATGTTTGGTTCTCCATTCTTTTTCTTTCTCTCGTATTGTAGATCAAAATCGTCCCTCCTGGTTGACTTCCCTCTTTTTTTTCATCTTCTACCCCACTGTATTCCTTTTCTTGATCGAGCATCACTGACCCGTCTACACGCTGATCAGATTTTTCTCTTCTCTCCTCTCGGGAAAACCTCCCTAGCGCCGAACGGTAGCGCTTTTCTAGCTAGTACTCTTTCCCCGTCAACCCTTATCAATTAAGACTCCTCTTGGCGTAGTTTGGTTGAAGTTTTTTACGGTTCAGTTCAGGTTGACGGGGAAGGTGAAGGAATGCTTTTACGTTTAAAGTCCCCGCGAATCTTTCTTACTAGTGTCCGTGTTCCGTTAATTTTCGTCCAGTTTTTTCGTTTAAGCCTTTGTTGGTGCCTCGCGGCCGCGGCATGTTTGTCTTCAGCTAGTCTTCTTCTTTTGATTTCCTTGTTTTTTTTTTCGATCCTTCTTTCCACCACCAAGTAATCTTTCCTAGTTCGCGGAGGCTTCATCCTTTCGGCCCCCCCTCATCAGGGCGTCAGCAGTGCCATGTCTCAATCTTCCCGAGTAGTCAGTATGGGCCCAAGTCGCTCCCACAATGCCTTGATTTTTCTAATCCTC
>Ga0179593_1755023_pt1 | contig 13428 bp, 19 predicted proteins | sample CZODoug2_1_08_16_FD_185931 | JGI IMG/M metagenome (GOLD analysis project Ga0179593, IMG submission 185931) | Vadose zone soil fungal communities from Angelo Coast Range Reserve, California, USA - CZODoug2_1_08_16fungal (PacBio error correction) | ecosystem: Environmental > Terrestrial > Soil >... | reverse complement strand
TCCTTCGACCACCCGCGGCGTTGATCTCTTCACACTTCTTATTGACTCATCGAATGAGAAAGACAGCGGTTCAGATTTTCCGTTTTTGGGTTTCGCTTATTCCTTTCCGCGGTTTGATGTGGGGCCGTGTGCTCTGGCTGGTATGTTCTTGTGAGAGTCTGATGGTCGGCTTTTATGATCTCCCTTCCGGAATTGTTCGAGACCTTCCTTGCTCTTCCATCTTTTCTTCGTTTTTCGGAAAAAAACGAGCAGGTCGCTTCGCTAGAAACCGGGATTATCGAGGATGAATCGGCTTTTAACGCGATTTCGGCCTTCGTTTTAGCGTGCCAGGAACCCGGTCTGCCTTGCCCGCGCTACTTGGTCTTCCACTTCCTTCCCTCAGTCCTTCCAGGTTTGCCTGGCCGCCGAGTTCATTCTCCGCGTCCTCCTGGCGGCACTCCAGCACGCCTTTGCAGCGCCCTCTCCCCCTCATTTTATATGCCTGCTCTTTAACGTAAACGGTATCAGTCTTCTTTTTTCTTCCGCTCGCAGTTATGGTCAGCTCCGCGTCCTCTTCCCCCCCGTTCGGAAGACGTTTCTCTTTCTAGCTCGTTTCGCGGACATCGACGCGTAAGGTTTTGAAGTACCTTTCCCCTTCTGCTGATTTTGTCCTTGTTTTTTTGAAGTGCTTGTGATTCTATTTCCTCTTAGTTCTTTTGCTGGATGATGGTCGGCGCCCGGTTTTTTGCGTCTCCCAGCGTGCAGGATTGCCCCCAACTGGGTGCGCTCTCTTGGGACGTTAAGAGGGATGTGTGGCTGCAACTTTCCACCAATGCCTTTGCAAAAATACTGCGTTTTCTTTTAGTTCCCCCTTCTCTACCAGCGGTCATGTTGCTGATCTCTGGAATCTCGTCTCGACCGAGTGACAAGTTCCTTTATAGGGGTTTAGTAGATGGTTCTCCTTGTTTTTTATTGCCCCCTGCTGTAGGATTTTTTTTCGTTATCGCACTCCGTCGGGGACTTTCGATTTCGCAACCTCAACGTTACGGTCCGGTTTTTTGTCCTTTTCCTACCTCGCCACAATGCACCAATGCCCCTCCAAGAACAAGTTGGTTTTCTTTTTTTGCTGTGAGTTATTTGCGGACGTCGGAGGAAGCCACCGGCCGGTCACAAAGTAAAGACCCTGTTTCCTGCTGAAGAGTCCTTTTTGCAACGCGCATTCTGCTCTAGTCCCAGGCAGGGATAGTTGGAGTTCGGTGCTTGGATTCTTTCCCGCTGGTGCTCTCAAGCAGCACTTCTCGATCATGCGCGTTTTGTTTCGTCAAAGAGACCCAACACACTACCGTCGTCTGCTCGTCGCCTTGGAAGTCCTCCCCCTACGTGTGTTTCATAGCCTTTTACGGTTTCTTGGGGCGCACCACCAACCACACTCTGTTCGAGTACGGGGCAATAAGAAACCCGCGGACTTCCCTTCAACCCCGCGGCACGCCCAATCTTCAGGTACTACCCTTCCTTTTCTGCTTTTCCCTCCGTGATTTTTTCCTTCCCCACGTGGTGATATTGTGCTTTTTCTCATTATTACCCGCTTTCAGCATACTTGGCCGATGGGCTTGGGGGATTTGTGTTTTATTTGGATCCCCGGAATCCACCATCGCCCATTCCCCCCCACCTTTCCGAATTTTCCTTTCTCATAATTCGTGGATTACATATTCATATTAATTTCTAGGTTTCCCGCAGGCGTCGTTAGCCGGGCAACCCTGTAAGGGGTCACCTTGCCGAGAGGCCCCCAGGCCCGATCTTTTTTCCCTGTCCTCCCCCCCTAGATTCCCCCCCACACCATGCCCCCCACCTCCACCTTTGCACACGGCAAGCTTCAGGCGCCCGGGCAGTGTAAAAGGGCCGCCCCACCCCCCCGGACACAGTTCCAGCAAGGCCATCGACGCTCTCAAACTCCATTTCCCCACTACCTATTCATATCTATTTTCCGCTCTCCTTTAGGTCGTTGAAAAACGCGAAATCCGGACGTTCCAGAATCGTTTAGGCCCTCAATACCAGTCCGAGGCCCACTAGATTTTTGGGTTCTCGCCAGTCCTTTCTTTCCTCCCGACCGTCTTCCCCGTCTACTTTCGGTTGCTTCACCTAGATCCTCCTTTCCTCCTCGTTGTTGGATCTCTTCCTTGTTTTGTCAGCCCTTTGGCGTGACGTTAAGTGTAACAGTGAACGCTGGTCGGTCCCCTTCCCAATTTTTTTTGTGCCCTCAAGTGCTGCCCTGACTCTATTTTTGCCGCTTCCCCCTCTTTGGTACGCCAATGCTTCGGGCCGAAAACCCGGAGAAATCGTTTGCTTTCTACGATTCCCTTCAATAGGCATGAAAAGATATTTTCTCGGATCCTGATGTTTTCTTTATTACCGCCTTTGTCCACCCACGTTCTCCCTCGTTGCACTTGTTTGCGGCCCACTTGTTTGTGATTGGCCGGCCCGTCGGGGAGGTGGTGTTTCCGTTTTTGGAGCGGATTGACGGTTGGGGGGTGGGCGGACAGGTACGGATTGCTTTGATACGTTGTTTTCTTCTGGATGACAATGTTTTTAGGCTCACTTCAAGCCGCCGTGGTTACTCCCTGAGCCAAAAGTAAGCGCTTTGAATTCCCACGGATTTTTAGGAGGGTCCTCGTGGTCCTCGTCGATTTTAGGAGGATTGATGTGTTGTTCGTCCCTTCTCTCATTTAACCAGGTCCCCCCCCATCTGCAATTAAATGATAAAGCGGTTCATCTGCAGTTTTTTTTCCGTCAGCAGCGGTCACAGATCCCTTTTGCCTTTCCCCTCCTGGTGTACTGCCTTTCAGACCGCTGACATTATGGGGAGGCTCCTTTGGCTTTTTTTGTGTTAGGTCCGGGACGGAGATTTTTGTTTTCCACCGGGTAAATCCCACGTTTGCAGTTGTTCGTACAATAAGGCGTTCCCTGGGGTGCCTCACCCACGTCCTGTGTCCTTTTGTCAGACGTCCACGGTTCTCTCTTCTAGTTCGTTTAGTTGTGGGTCCAGGTCTTACCGGACCTACATTGAGAACCCTCCTGAGGGCCTCTCTAGCTCTGGCGACGCCCAGGTGTTCTTGGTGAAAAGCCTTTTTTCCCGGCGCCGACACTACCGGCCTTTTGGAAGCTCTTCTGCCTCCCCTTTTAATGCCCGCCTGGTGTTCGGCATCGTCAGTTTCCTGGTTTGTGCCTCCGTTACCCGTTTTCGCCACGTGCAATTCCACCCCCCCCTTCCCACCCTTTTTTGTCATGGGCTTTCACAGGGTCATTTTCTGTTGCTTCGATCCCCATGGTGTACCAGCTCATTGCTTTTTTTTTTTTTTCCCTTTCTTTTTTGTCGCACCGATATGAACTGAAGGCCGACCCCCTTTGATCAATCCAAACCGGGTTCCTCTTGCACGTCGGTTCAAGAACCACCACAACTGTCCTCCTTTGGCTATCCCGACTCCCTACGCCGGTCCTAAGGGACCCACGCAACGAGGCGGGTCTTGGCCGCTCCTCTATAGTAACACATGCAGCTGGCGGCGATCCCCGACGTGAGTGCTGCGCTTGTTTTGTATGGCTGGTGCAACTTTTTTCGTAGTAGCGTGGTGGCAAGGTCCTTTGACACCGTTTGTCCAAGAGTCCTTTAAAGTTTTTGCAAAGTCTCAGCTGGGACCCCCGATTTCCCCCAACCCCTTTTCCGCCCTCAATCTTACTGGGGCCATCTTTTCCAGACCCCGGCACTCCCCCCAGACTCCGCTCGTAATCCCGTACTTGGAAAAACGGCCTCCCAAGTTCCGGAAGATGGTTCCTCGTCGATGTCCGCAAAGCCTAATGCGTTCTTTGACGTCTTCCCTAATTCCGGATTACGACGATTCCCATCATGCTCTATGATGTGTCAATTTTAGTGGCCAGAGGTGTTTTGGTGTTATTTGTGAAGCCCTTTTCTCTCTCGTCTTCCTTTCTGTCTTCGGCTGTTGGCTCTTCGCGGGGCAATCACATTTTCAACTCTTCCCCCTCCTTACGAGCCGTAAACGCGTCCCCCCCCAGTTATTGACCCTGTCGTCCCTTCAACAGTAACGGGCCTACGTTTCGGCCTTCCGGACTCACCTTCTGTCTTTGGAACGACGAGTTCTACACATCGTCTGGTCGTTCTTCTAACATCTTCCCCGGGTCCACAAACGAGCCCTCTGTCCTCTTCTTCCAGAAAACCTCGAGAACAGACCGCATTGAATCGATACGGACGAAAGCCCTCCTCTGCTCCCTCTTCCAATTTCCTTCATACCTAGCCTGGCCCGCCCCCGTCTTTTGCAGTCTCCACAGGCAGTATATAGGTGGAGGTTTTCTGTCCAGGCGCTGTTCCCCTGGCTCCCCCCAAGGTCCGAGGGGTTTTCAGAAGTCAATGGGCGCGGAGACATCTTTCCTAGTCCGTTTGGGGTGGCGCTCTTGGTCTATCCCACCGAAGTAGTCTCTTCTTTCCATTTAAACTCCCTTTCGTCTTTTTTAAGGCGCTTCCGGAGAGTTGACGAATCCCTTGGCCAGCTCCTTCTCGATTCTCACTAGAGGGGGCCTGATTGTCTGGTCTTTTTGGGCCTCTGGCCAAGGCTTCTTTTTTTTGGAATAGCGAACTGATCGGTCCCTTAGGGCCCTTTTTCTGTGCAGCTGCGGAGGTAGCGTTTTCTGGGCGGATAAGAGGAACAGAGTTTTTTTTTTTTCTTTTCCTGGTCCGTCTCCCGGTCGTTTTTTCAGACCTTGCAGGATTGTCGTAGACCGGATCCGGCCGACCAGCCAACTGTCTGATTTTGTATCGACTCCCTCATTGCACGTTGCGTACGAGATCGGCATAGCGAAATTTTTGTTGAAAAGTTTCTTAATAAAGCTCGCCCCCGTTTAGTTTTAATGTGCTGAACGATCAGCCCGGTCCGCGAAGTCCCCCCCATGCAGCGCCATTTCGCCTCTTTTTCAGTTATCTCGAACAGTCCCCCAGGTATCATCAACCCCCCCAGGTTTTTTTACTTTGCACTTTCCAGCCTATCGGCTTGTCCTGCATTTCGACGACTCTGTACCCTGCCGGTTTTTTTTTTTCGACGTCCTCGACTCTTTTTGTTTTTCGACATCTTTGCCCATTTCGTCCGCCATTCTCCTTTGGGGAACCCTACCCCTTTCTGCTTATCTTTTCATTGGTGAAGGGGAATGGCATCCAGGTATCTGATGAGTTCGGAAGGTGCTTATCGCTTTTTCTTTGTTGACCCTTTTCCTCCTCTCACGGTGTGCGGTCTTTTTTTTGATTTCCCTTTTTTGACGTTTTTTTAGTTTTTTTTTTGTCCACCTTCTCCGCCGTGACATATGTTTATGAAAGTGCACTCTTTTCGCTTAATTCGGTTCTGTTTCCCTCCTTTTTTTTCTGTCCTTTTTAAACTCGGCCTTCAGCCTCGACCGCCCGTTTTGTTGTTTTTTTTTTTTTGGGAGTTTGTAGAGTTTTTTTTTTGCGGCTTTGTTTTTCTTGCACCACGACTTGTTGAGTTCCCCCTTTGTCGTTTGCTACGCAGTCGCCTTCCATATTTTCCGATCAGCGACGGTGCAGGGCGTTCTTGGTGTGGTCACTTAAGCCCCTTTTTTATTTCCCCCACTGTGTACCACATTCCCATGTACCCCCAAGTGTCTTCCATTGGGCTTTTCTTTCTTGAGGAAACAGTCCGGACCCGGACCTTTTCCCTTTGCTCCCCCGCTACGCGTCCGGTCCTTTTACTCAAGTTGCGGCGGTGATTTCTCTTTCCCCCGGAAGTTCTTTTCCCCCCCTTCCCTAAGGTTTCTGTTCCCCTCACACGCGCCTGTGACCTTTCCCCTTATCTCGGCTTTCGATGTTCTCTAGTAGGTGGCGAAAAGAAGTTCCCCCTACTTTTCGACTTTTCCTCGTTTACCCCCCCCATCCTCGCTGTTCAGTGCCGTAGAGCCCCCAAATTTGGCGCCGGCAGCTGATTTCTCTTTTTGCTCGAACAACTGGCTCCTGTTTGCAGAGGGAAGTCGCCTTCCTCTTCCTCCGGCCTTTTTTTCCCACAGGCGGGTTTTTCTCCCAACTCGGCCCCCTCCCATGCCTGTAAGCGTGATCTGGGTCCTCCGGTGTACCTACTCGTGCCCCTGCTTGCTGGTCCTTTTGGGATCAGGTTTTCGCACTGGCTGACCTCAGATTTTTTCTGGGTTATCTACCTAGCTGTCATTGTCGCCCTAATGACACCCATCGACTGTCTAACTCCGCGATGGACCGAGCATGGCTCGGCATCAGTCGTGACTTTCCATCCTTGTGGATCCTTCAAAAGTAAAATGCTTTGACGGCAGGTCTTTCATTGATCCCGAACAGTGTCAAGAAGAAGATTGCCCTCTCCTGCACCTGTTTCCCCATCGACGGCCGCTGGCCTCCACCACCGCACCGTTTTTGGAACACTTGCACTCGCCTGTTTCACCAGCCAGGTTAAGTTGTCCCCCGGTTTCGCTGTGCAAGATTCTCGGTTCCGCACAGTGGCTTTTCTTTCTCAAACTTTTTCGGAGAAAATATTCCCCCTTTCGAGTTGAGCAGTGTTCGTAATAGACATGATATTGGTCGTTTGAAAACCCTATGGGCCCGTGTTTTCCTTTGAATATTTTCCCTTCTCCTTCCTCCCCTGAATCGGCCCACCTAGAGCGCAGGGCAGGCTCGGCCTTTTGCTTTCTTGACATTCCTGGCCTTCGCTTTACTTTAACTCCCAGGCTGTCCTGCGCCCTCTCCCTTCTCTCTTTTTGTTGGATCCTTTGGGGCTCAGCTTTGGTTGAAGTTCCGCTAATGAAAGATTCTTCCTTTCGGTACCCGTTGAAAGCAGGGGGTTTTCTTCCGTCCCCCCCTCCCTTGGTCCTCCTGGCAGTTATTCTTCCGGCGACCGTCTCCCTTGTCCGAAAAGCATCTTTCCATCGTTTTTTCAACCCTCTTTTCTGACCACTGGACTCAAATTCTGACTGAGACTTTTTTCTCTCATTTCTCTCTTCGCCAGCTGGGCTTGTGCTGGTAACCCGTCGCCAGTTTGTTCCCCTTTTTGGGGGTTGGACCTTTTGACAATTCCCTTTTGCCTCTTTGATTGTTCCTGCGGCTTTTTTTTCTTCGGGTGTTGTAGTCATCGGCCGGCGGGAGGGGGGGTTCCTGTACCGGATAGGGCTGAGAAGACTTGATCGTTTTTACATTGTTTCCACCCTGATGCGGGTCCCCTCCCTCCGCGGTGGACGCAGAGAACAAGTGTAAGCCGTATCTTTTTCATGGGCCGATCCAGGGGCTACAGGCCTCGCTTTTTTGGTTTTAGGCGCTTTGGTTTGGTTGTTGGGTGGGGGGGGGGGGTGGTTGGGGATATGTGAGTTCTCCATTCCCTCTATGCACCCAGGCCCTTCCGGAAAGGGCGGGCAAAGGTCCTATAGTCCCCTGGCAGCGAGGGTAAACAGCTCCACGTGGGGCCCCCTTATTACCTGGCCTTCAATTACAGATGGTCTTTTGCCTTTTCGTGCTTTTTGTTTTTAATTTCCGTGACGAGCAGGCTATCCTCTGTCAGGTGGAATACCGTGTGACTTTTTTTCTCCTCCCGGCCGCCTGCCTGCTTCCCTGGGAGACACTGCCCTTCTTTGAAGTCAAGGGCCGTGACGCGTTCCTCCTTTCTGTTTTTGTTCCCTTCTTCCTCCCCTATTTAGAAACCCGGAAGATTTATTTTTTGGCATCGCCATGCGGCCTGCTTTGGTCCTTCCCATTCTTGCCCCCGACCCATATCCCGTGGGAAGAGAGGAACCTTCCTTCCTGCCCCGCCCGCTTTTCTCAAGTCGGTAAATGGGGTGAAGTTTGGGTCCTTCTCCGGACTTTTACCGAATGACCAAATCCACTTGATTCCCCTGCTTTGTTCTGTCCCTTTTTATTTGGTCGTGCTCTTCATTCTCCCCCCCAAGCGCGCCCTGCCGGATTTTTCGCCGATATCCGAAACCGCGGAGTGCTTACACCCATTTTCCTGCATCCTTTCCAGGCGTGGTTTACCCCCATCCCTCTCAACCGCCGACCTAATGCCCGGTTCAACGTTGTATTGGGCTTCCCCCTTTTCATTCCCATTCTCCGTTCTTAGGCAATGACTTTCCTCAATTATGCTGCTCTGTTGCACTGGGTCACTTTTCAGGTGGTCCAGTCAACCACCCTCTGTCCCCCCCCCCCCCCCTTCTCTTCTTCCCCCAGTTTGGCATCACGCTGAGTAAACGTGCCCTCACCCTCTTTGGCGGGCAATCCGCCGTAGTGACATCCCTCCCCAACCCTTCATGCAGAATGAAGATTGCCAGGGCCGTCTCTTTCAGTCAGATTCGAAAACACCTGAGAAGGCGTCGTCAGTCCCTCCTGTTCTTGCCCTTCCGTGGAGATTCTTTACCATCCTTCTGTGCTTTTAGTTTCCAGCGTTTCTCCCCGGGTGTTGATGAGCAGGGTTGACGTCTTCAGCTTCTTTGTGCTTTTTTTTTGGTGTTTGTGCTCCGAGCCTTTTAGGTTCTTTTCTTCTTCTTTCGTCCCGACGAGGCCCCGCCCTGAGCCGGCGGGCCTGACCCTGGCGGCGTTTTTTATTGTTCTGGAGTATGCTATGCGAGGGAAGTAAGTCACGGGGACGACTTTCTTTTTTACCGGTGCCTACCCGTTCCCCCTGCTTTGTCGCTCCGATCTCCCACCGCGACAAATACCGGCCGGGATCTCCCCGACCCATGCAGTCGCGCGGCGATACGGACTCCACTCTTTCCTTTTACTTTACTCTTTCTGGCAGCCATTGCCCTCGTAATCTGGCGCACGGGCCCCAGCTTCCCGCCACAACACGCAGACAGCTTTCGGAAATCCTTTGACAGCGGACGTTTTCCTCGTCCCGCCCCGTCTCGGATGGTTTCTTCTTTCAGTTCGTTCTGGCGATGACTCGCGTCCCCAACGTCTTTTTCGCCGACCCCAACCTCCTGTTTCCTGTATCATCTTCTCTTTTACTCCTGTTGTTGTTTTTTTTTGATGTTATTTCCGCAACAGCGGCGTTCTTTTTAATTCCCCTCTGTCTTTCGACTTCAGGTGCGCAGGACGAAGCAGCCCAGTTTTTTTTTCCCTTCCCAAATCGCCGATATGACGGTGCCTGTGTAGTTTTCTTGTTCCTCGGTTCTTTTTTCTTCCTCTTTAAGTCGCTGCGTATGCGGTTTGGTTTAGCACCAGATGGCGTGTGCTGCCAGATTACCCTCTTGGGTTTTCTTCTTCATTTTCGCTCCTTCGCCTCTTGACCGTGGCGTTGTTCTAGAAGTCCGATGGCGAGACCGACCCTTTCTTGAAGCGTCTTTCTCAGGTTTTCCTCCTGACCTTTTGGCGCTCAGGTCACAAACGTCGGCCCTTTTGTATGCCCGTTCAGTCTCTTTCTCCCCCACGTCACTTTTTTCCCTTTTTCAGTTTCGGCCGTCCGCCGAGCAGTGCCCCTGTCCCATCCGTGACATCAAAAGCGAAAAATTTTAGCTTCCCTCGATTTGTTTCCCAGCGCCTTAAAGTCACAACCCCCTTTCCATTCCCCCCCAGGATTTTCCCCGCTCGTGGCCTCGTTTTTCTTTGCCTTCTCCGTCTTTCCCCCTTGACGCGCCTGAAGACAGTACGACGCCTCTTCCTGAGTTTTTTCTATGACACATGGCCCTTGCGGAAGTGTTAATCCTTCCCCTTTGCTTTCTTGTTTTTTATGCTCTTCCCCTTATTTGCCCGGAGTGCTTCTTCTGTTTTCTCCTCCAGAGTTTCCCTGACACTTCCCCCAAATGGGGCCCGCTTGTGGGTTGATGTTTGAGGTCCAACCCCCGACGGACCAACAATTCTTTGTCCTCCCCGCCGTTTAGTGCCGCCTTTTTTTCCCTTCCCAACAGCGGCCATGTTGGCTTTTAACTCCTCTACCTACGCCTCGGACCGGGACTGTTTTTCTTTTCGTGTTGTAGTTGGGGTTTTTTTCCGAGTGTTTTTTTTTTCTTCCCCACTTCCCAGTTTGCCGGACTTTTTTCCCCTCGTCTATTCAGTTCGATAGCTTTTTCCTCCGCAGTCAGCGGGCCTTTTTTCTTTTTTGACCTGTCAATTCCCCCTTGAACTTCCCCCCCCCTTCCCCCCCCCCCCCAGACCACCCATGACGGACACACCACTCCTTGTCATTGGTCCATTTTTTTTATTTGTTTTCCCCTTTCCCCTTTGCAGTAACCCCCGTCCGGTCTTACTGTACCAAGAATGCTCCCCCCTTCTGGCCATGCCGCATAAGCAGATGCATCCTCCGGTTGATCTCTATTCCAGTCTCTGTTTCGGAGTCTGAAAGGGTTCATTCCCTCTCCTTTTCTTCGCCATGTACTCTAATTCAGATGTTATATCGTTGTGCAAAAGGCAGCCACCCCACCTACTTTTCATCTTCCCTTACCCTTTTCTTCCGTCTCCCAGTGGCCAGTCGTGTCTGTGCCAGGGACCCCTCGTCCCTTCCAGTCTTTTTTCCTAGCTTCTTTTCTACCCCCATTAAACGTGGGCGTTCCTCGGAATTTGTAGCCACCATCTCGATCCCCCTTACTCCCTTCCTCAACCCACCCTTCTCAGCCTACCTCCAACATGGCCATGGGAAGGTGATTGCACCCTTCCCCCGGGTCCTAAGGTTTGTCCTTCCAAAAGTTTGCACATTTTTTTGGAAACTGTGCTTTCAATTCAGAGGCCGCTTTCCCGACCACTCCCCTTCTATTTTAGTGGGAATGGGTGTTGATCGAAGACCGTGAATCACCATCGGAAGCTTGCCCATTGGATCCCCCTCTCCCCCTTCTTCCCCTTTTATATCTCTGCTCAATTGTGGGTCAGGCTCCGGTCCCTTCCTTTGATTTCCGACCTTTTCCCGACTTTCCCTCGACTATTTCCACCCCACCTCAGCCGCTCGCCCATGCCTCCACCCCCCCCCTCAGTCCCCACTCCCGGGGACCCACGGCCTCGCCGGGTTTTCCCGGGCCCCCCCCAGTGTCAAAAGGGCCCCCCTCTTTTGGCCAAACCTCTTTTCTTTCTCCCGCGTGTTTCTCTCAAGTCTCCAATTTATCGCGTGAACCATAATATTTTTCCTTACCCCCGATCTTTCGCCCTTTATTCTTAGCCATCGACTTTCGTTGAAACCTTTTTTTTATTTCTTCCCCCGTGCCACGATGACCTTCGTAGCCTCGAAATACGAACGCGTGACCCCATCTCTCTTCTTCTTCCCATTTCTGGAGAACGAACACAGTTCTTCCCCTCCTTTCCTTGTCTCCCCCCCTTTTCAATTCACAGGCTGATCCCCTGCATCTTATCTTGGTGTGGATAGATCGCCCCAGGGATCGCCTTTTTTTTGAAGTTATCTCCCCCCTCCCCCTCCCCCCTTCTGTCAAGACATTGTTTTATTGCCTCTGCCTCTCCCCCCCTCTATTTTTTGTTGCCGAGACAGTTCTTCGTGCCAAGTTCAAAGTCCCCTTCTTACCCATTTTCCACGACCTACGAGTGATGTTCTTCTGCCCTCCCCTTGATCCCCCAGAGACCGGTTGGTTTACTCGCTCCCTGTACCTCTCCACAAACTATCGGTTGGGTGGCGGCCTGCCATTATGGCGGCCGGACCGTTTACCCCCTTCTGTGGTTGGGGTTGCGGGTTTTTTTTCTTTCCCTTCTTTTGATGGGGTATTCAAGGATCGTGCTAGGTGGAGCCGCTTCCTTAATTTTGGTTTTCTTTACTTTCTTTCCCGTCTCCGTTCCTCCCCTCCGAGCCCCTTTTCCTCTCATTGTATGATCCACTTAGGCCCTTCTCGGACCTCTGCGGTTTTAGTCACTTACGAGGTTGAGTCACTGTCTCTTCTTTCCCCCCCTCTCAAACTGAGAAGTCATGGCCGTCAAATCCTTTCATCCTGGACTCCCCCAAAGCTCCTTTTCCCCCATCTTTTAACGTGGGAAGGACATCCCCCCACCCTTTGGAACCCGCTGAGAAGGAGGGCATGTTCGCTTTTTGCGTGACTTCCTTGTTTTGGTCTTCCTTTCCCTCCCTTTCAGGGTTGCTAATTGCTTTATTCAAGCAGGGTCTCCCTATTTTTTCCCCCCCTATCCTCCTCCCTCCCCTGGCTCTGGGTGGCGACCCTTTGGCCCCTTTTGGGGAAGCGCGAGATGAGCGGTCGGTGGTTCACTTTTTTCCCCTCCTTTTCTTCCTTTGATACCCTTCTCTTCTACTTTCGACGGTAGCGGGGAGGACCATAATCCCCCGGCATCTATCCCGGACTTGGAGTCGTGCCCGGCGTTATCCCTTCCAACCTCTTCTCTCCAGTTTTCCTCTGGGTTTGCCTTCCTTTTTCTTCCCTCCTTTCCTGTTCCCCGAGCCAATTGGTACAAATCCCAATTCAAATGAACCTATTGGTTCTTGGTTTGGGATGTAACCTTTTTCCCCTTTAATTCTTCCCACTCTTTTTTCCCCCCTAACTTCCTTGCACACTCTGCGGCTTTTTCTCCTGAACTGTTTCCCCTCCTTCGTGCGGCTTCCACCCCCGAAAACTTTGGACTGTTCTTCGTGTTCAAGAACCCACCATAGCCTTACCCTACACTCCCTTTTTTTCCCCTAGCCCACCTTTACAAGGACTTAGGCCCCTTCTTCTCTTTCCTTTCTTCTGGCCCCCTTCCTGCTGGTATGGGTTTGTCAAAACGAATTAGAACGTCAAGATTTAGCGGTTCCCCTTTCCCTTTTTCCTGAGTTTGGCACCAGCTCACTTCTTTCAAGGTACCAGAGACTCGTTTTCCACGTGTTTCACGGCGTCCCCCCATTTTCTTTTCAGATTCCCAGGCCCTCTTTCATCCCTACCCTTCCCCCACTCCTTTTCCTCCGGACGTACGCAACGGCCGCAAGGTCGTACCTTCAGGAAAATCCCGAGGCGAGCCTGTCTTCCTTTTTCCCTTCCCCTTCCGGTTTTCCCTTCGTGATGCTGACAACCTAGTCTTTTTTCCCCTCCTCTAACCCCTCCCCCCCTGGTGTTGCTGAGCGGGTGACGTTCGAGCAGCTTCGCTCATGTTCCTCTCTTGCCAAATTTGTGACTGTTCTGCCGTGTTTGTTTGTCGATGACGCGTCACCCCTCCTCCCTTTTTCCTCTCTGAACGCTTCCACCAAGTTCGTGAGTTTAGATGTTATTCCACGTGGGCATACGTTTTCGCTCCCCCAGACTTCCTTTCGTTGAGGACCGACGAATACCCTTCTATTTTCCCCCCCTTCTGACCGGTCTCCACGCGGCGACAACGCCCCTCCACTTCCCCGGACAATGCAGCAGGGACCATCGATCATATGGCCCTCGAAGTCTCTCACTTAGTCATCCCGCCCCTGGCGTCCATTCCTCTTGAAACAGATCAGCGCCCCCCGGAGGAGACAGCGATGTGATCCGGAGATG
>Ga0179593_1689639_pt1 | contig 13428 bp, 21 predicted proteins | sample CZODoug2_1_08_16_FD_185931 | JGI IMG/M metagenome (GOLD analysis project Ga0179593, IMG submission 185931) | Vadose zone soil fungal communities from Angelo Coast Range Reserve, California, USA - CZODoug2_1_08_16fungal (PacBio error correction) | ecosystem: Environmental > Terrestrial > Soil >... | reverse complement strand
GCAAGCGAAACAAATTTTCCCTCTCTCTCTTTCTCTTCCTTTTTTTTTCCTCCGATGGGAATTTCCAACCATTTTTTCCAACTTTCCTCTCCTCTTTACCAATGAGAGATTTCCCCCAAGCAACTCGATTCATCCTTTCTTCTTCTTTTTCTCTGATCCAAGATGCGTCCTTTCTCCGCTTTTTTTCTTCCCTCCCATGCTTGCATGACGTGTGGGCTCCTCTCTAAGCAGTTGGTGGATTTTTGTCACCTTGCCTTTTCAATGAGCCCCTTGCCTTTTCTTTTTCCTTTTTTTCTTTCCCACGTGGTGAGGAATGTGGGACCCCTTTTTTTGTCTGAATAATAGATTTCTTTCTTGCGGAGTGAGAACGGTTTCTACCAATACGGGCTCGGTCCCCTTTCCCCCCCCGGCCTCCCTTTGATAATTAATAAAGAAGCTCCCTTTCTTTCTTGAAGTTATGGAAAAACTTTCCTTCCCAAGGGAGACAGAAGGTGCCCTGTCCCTTTTTCCGGGGTTGGGCCACTCCCTTCTTTTTTGTTGGCGGGTTTAGTCGATTCCCTTTCCGCTTCGTCACTTTAAATTTCTCTTTTTTTTCTCCTTGATCTTGTTTTTTTTTTTTTTTTTTTTTTCGCTGTTTCTCCCCTTTGTTGCACGTGCTATTTATGAAGATTTTTTGGTATTGGAGTGTGTCTCTTCTTTGGTTCTTTATCTTATCAAACGATTTCTCCGCTTTTTTTCTTTTTTTCTTTCTTCCGGAACACGCCGCAGTCCTTCTTTTTTGCCGAGCAGGAGAGATCTTTTTCTTTCGCGGCGTTACTCGATGCTGCCAGAGCTACTTTCTTTTTCTCTCTTTTTTTCCTGAAGACAAAGACACCATCCTTTTTTCCCCTCCTTCCCTCTTCCTAGATACACGGCTGTGGTTCCCCCTCCCCTGATCACATTGGAGACTATTCTTTCTTGAAACAGTTAGTGGATCGAGGTTTTCTTTCTTTCGCCCCATAAGATAAGCCAGACTGTCGGAGGTGGTCGACTTCTCTTAAGGCGAATGTGACGTTTCCCTCCTTTTTCTTCTTAACGAACAAACTCTTTCCCCTCATACATTAGTTTCATGGATGTTCCTACGGATGCCCTCTTTTCTCACAGTAGACTTTGTTTTAACCCGTTGTTCCCCTCTCTTTAGCGCAGGAGTAAACGGGGTCTTCTCCTCTTTGATAAATGAACAAAAACAAGCCCCTCCTCTGCTGGCATTGGACGACCCCCGTCACCGCCGATGCCTCTTGGCCCCTCTCCCCTTCTCTCTTGCCGATAACAGTGTGACGACGCTTCCCCCCCTTTACTAGGTAACGCACCCCCTTCCTGGCTTCCTTGCAGGATGATGCCCGCACTGCCTTTTTTCTTGCGCAGCCATTCTCTCTTCTTCCTTTGAATCAGCATGATGTTAATCAACTTCCCTATGGAGACTGATTACGACACTCCTCCTACCCTTAATTCGGAGACTTTTCCCCGTTAATAGGAATGTTCCCATCTTTTCTTTTGTTTATAGAGCGAAAATACGCGTCAGGTTCTTCTCAAAGCCCATATTTCTCCTTTCCCCGTTTTTCCCTTTCTCCCCGGATCCCCCCTTCTCCGGAAAATCGTGCAGAGTATTTGGGATTTCTTCCCGGGCAAGACCAAAACCTTTTTTTTCTTTCCTCCTCACTGCAATGAAGCTTTTCGAGGGCTCCGACTCTTTAAGCTTTTTTTTTTTCCCGCCTTCGATATTTGCCCAGCCTTCCTTCCCCTTTTTTCCCCAAAAAAAAAAAAACCCCCCTCCCCCCCCAAAAAAAACAGTTCCCCTTTTCTGCCCGACCAACATCCCTTCTGCATTGATTTTTTTGTTCTTTTTTTTTGGGGGGGGGGGGGGGGGGGGGTTTCTTCTTTTTTTTTGTGGGGGGGCTATAAGACTACGGACCTTTTTTTTTTTGTCTCCCCTTCTGGAAGGGTCCAGTACCTTCTTTCCGTCTCCCCTTTTTCGCAGCCTCCCGGTGAAAGGCTGTCCCCCCTTTTCCTAGAAATTTATACCGTCCTTTTCATTCATATTGATAGACACGCCCCTCCCCCGTGAGACGGCTTGCTATCTTCGTTTTTCTTTTTCCATCCTACTTCCCCACAGCGACCCCCCCCCCCCCTGGTGAGTATTGATACGAGAAATCAGCGCTTTCTCCCCCACCATGATGGAGGCAGACGGCCATTCCATTCCCAAGACCAGCACGTCATGCCCCCTCCTTTTTTTTCTCTTGAACGCCTGAGAGTGTTTTACGAGAGTTCCTTCCTTCCTTTCCTCCTCAGTTGTTTGTGTTGATCTCTTTCTTGGAAATCAGCGAAAAAACACGCGCATTGGCTTTTTTTTTCTCCCCGCCAGACGCGGTCGTTGCCCCGGTTTTCTTTTTTTTATCTGGCATTGGGCCGTCTCTTTTTCCCCGCGACATGCGCGGATTTCTCCTTCGTTTGTGTTTTCGCGGGGACTTTCTTCTTTTTTCCGGCTCAAAACGTCCACCGCGATATCCTCTCCTCACGTCGTGGCGATAACGTTCTTCAGATGTGACGGTAGAAAATTTCTCCGTTCCTTCCTTTCACGTGCGGGCCTGCGCGACTCCCTTTTCCCCCCCCCTTTTCCGGACTCCACCTGTGGGTCTTCCGAGGGTCTCCAACGGCCCCCTTTTCTTTTCTTCCGCTCTTACGGAGGCGGAGAGTCTTCTTCCCTTCCTACCTGGGCCGAGGGACTGTGTAACGCCGCCCCCCTCATCGAAGTCGGAGGGGCTTTCTTTTTAGTCGGTCTTTTCCCCTCTCCCTTTTTACAAGGTCAAGTCTTCAAGGACGACCTTCTCCCCCTTTTTTCCTGCGCTATCACAAACACAATCCCAAAAGCTCTTTTCCCGGTATATCGGGGGAATTTCCTTTTTCCGAAATAATTTGCTGTTTTGCTTATCCTTTTTTCTTGGCTCTCGATAAACCACCTTCTTGAGGGCATAGCGTCTCCTCCCAGATAAACGGAGCTCCTTTCTTTAAATCCGATAATATCTTTCTCTTTTTTTTTTTTAACATAATGATGATGTCCTTTTTCCCCTTGAAATTTTTTTTTTCTCGAAATAGGCGCGCTTTTTTCCTAATAGGCCTCCCATCTTCTCCCCCTTTGGTGGGATCATAGGCTTTTTTTTCTCAATAAAGAGTTCCCCTGCTGAAAAGATTGCACTTAGGCGTCCCTTCCTTCAGTACCCCTTCTTTTTCTTTTTCATTTGATCATGACTCCCTCCTTCTTTTCCCCCGTGGAAGAGCTGCGCTACAGCTTTTTTCCCTGACAAGTTACTCGGGTGGTGATCCTTCCTTTCTTTTTTTCCCCCTCATGACACTCCGTGCTTTTTTTTTTTCCCTTTTTTCTTATTTCTTTTTCCCTTGCAGGCGCAACAGCGGAGACTTCCAAGGAGAAGTAAACTAAGGAGCCCTCCCTTTCTTTTTTTTTTGATCTTATGGCTGGGAAAACAAGCTCTTTTTCCCCCCTCTCCTTGACACGCGAAATGGTTTCGCAAGTTTCTTTTCCTTGATCATGCTTTCGTGTTCGAAAGATTCCCTTTCCCCCTTCTCCCCAAAGTAGGGTGATGTCTGTGCGTCCGCACTCTTTTCCCCCCTCCTACTCGGGCAGCATAGAGTACTCCGCCTTCCCCTCATAGTATATGATCCTCCGTGTAGTTCTTTCTTTTCCTCGGCGTGTTCCGGCGACCCTTCTCTTAGCAGCGTGGAAAATCCCTCCCGCCCCTCCCTAAGCAAGGGCTTTATCTGTATGTCCCCCTTAACGTGCACAAGAGAGCCCCCCTCTTTTCATACATTAGAGGACGCACGTGAACTTTCCCTTTTCTTGTCAGAGGGAATTACCAGCTCTCCCTTTCTTTTCCCCCCTAACCTCTCCTAAACCCGCCACCCTCAGCAGACTATTTTCTTTTCCCTTCTTGCGGAGGTGGGGCCCCTGATTCCCTCCTTTCCTCCTTCCTAACGGTGGAAAAGAACGTTCTCCTTTGGGGAAAGGGGCGGCGGTCCCTCTCTTCTTTCCCTGCGAGAAGGGTGAGTGTTTCCATTAGGTTCCCCTCCTGTTTTCCCTTCCTCCACCGATATGAGAGAACTCCTAAGAAGAAAGCGGGAGAGCGGTTTTCAATTTGATTTCGTAGTAAATCCCTTCTTTTTTCCTCCTTCTCATTGAAGGCCTTCTTGTCTCTGTTGGTACTTTTCTTTGCCTCCCAACTGCTTCGCAAGTAGGCTCCTTTTCCGCAGGTAAAGGGCCCCCCCCCGCGGGAGAAGAAGAAGCTTGGAGCATCCTTTCTCGGTCCCATCTGAATTTTTCCTCGCGCAGTGGTATCCTCTTTCACCCGTTGTGGAAAATACATCGGCCCCCCCCCCTTTCTCACTTTGGTGCGCTTGAGTTCCCCTCTCCTCATCCGTTGTTTTGAGAGTCTTGTTCCCGCTCCCCAAAGGGGATCTTTTTTCTACTGCAGATGGGAGTGCCAAAACTGTCCTTTTCCTTTTTATAATGATACAATGAGTTCTTTTTTTCCGATGTCAACACTTCCTCTCTTCCTTCTTTCCCCTCAGCGGATTCTTCTTCCTGAGGATCCCTCTTTCCCCCGTGAAATGTGGCATTTTTTTTTTCTTTCAAGGCAGAAGCCCCGGTGGTTTTTTTTCCTTTTCCGGTAAGCATACGCAGCTGCACCCTTTCTTTTTGTTTACGGAAGAAATCAAACGTTTTTTCTTTGGGTACCGGGATCCCGCTTTTTTTTTTCTCTTGATTTGCGCTCCTCCCTGTTTTTGGCCTTTTCTTCCCCCGCTCAATTCCCACTATACACGTTTCCCCTTCTAATAAACGACGCCTCGCGGCTTTTTTTTCCCCGGGCGATCAAGACAAGGTCCTTTTTTTCTTTCCATCCATACGCAAAGTCCTTGTTTTTTCCCCCCTTCCCCCCCCCCCCTGGCTGCTGGTTGGCTGTTTTTTAGTAGAAGGACTTAGCTCTTTTTTTTTTTTTCGATCATTTCAATTTCCCTCCCTTTCTTCCGGGAGTTCCTCATTCTCCCCTCTTAGCACATCTTTTGGCAGCTATGTGCCTTTTTCCGAAGCAAGAAGATTTCTTCCTTTTTTTTCGGTATTGGCTTGTGCGACCTCTTTTTTCTGTTCTCCCTTATCCACGATGGTCAGTTTTCTTTTTCATCCTTTTTCCTCGCAGTAACTTTCCTTCCTCATGGGGAAGAGCAAGACGCTCTTTTTCATGTTGGTCTACGGCCGTCTATGTTGCCCCCCTTTTCCCTTCCGGCGTGTTACTGCGGTTCTTCTTCCTAATTTGTCGAAGTTCTTTCTCACGCGGTTCGAACCCCTTTTTTTATGATCACATTGGGGTGCTGCCCTTTAAGTTTGCCCCTCCCAGTTCGTGGCTGCGAGGCTCCCTCCTTTGCAAGCATAAGATCAAGAAAGACGACTTCGGGCGCATGAGTTGACGGCTCCTTTTTCTTTTTTGCTCAATGCGGAAACTCCACCAACTTTTTTCCCTCCCTCCCGCAGAATCGTTTCATGGATGTTAATCCTGTCTTCCGGTTATAACAGGAGCCCTTCCCTTTTGAAAGATTACTGTAGCGCATCTTTTTTCTCTTATGCTTTATGGCATTCAATGCCCCCCCCTTCTTTTTCCTTTTACGGGAGGCGGATGACCTCCCCCCTCCCCCCCCCCCCTTCAGGAAAGCTTGGAAGCAGTTTTATTCCTCCCTCCTCCCATTGTGAAGAGATGATCTTCCTAGTCAACGCATTCTTCCCTTTGAGGAATGGAATTTCCCCGAAGAGAGCCGCTTTCCTCATTTAGAGTGTGCGTTCCTTTCTCCTCATGATGTTATCACACCGACCGGCCCCATCTCCCCTTTTTCTTTCCCACGCGATGGCAATCGATCCGTTTTTCTCTTTTTCTGCGCGATGAATCGGAACTTTTCTTTTCTCGGCGCGCCACCCGCGCCGGTTTTCTCCCCTCTTTCCTTTCTTCTCAGCATGAGACTTTCCCCTTTCTTGGCACGCAACGAAATTTCCCTTTTTTTTTTTTGTGAGAAAGAGCCGTAGGGCCCTTCTGTCCTCCGAGATTCGTTTTGTTCCTCCCCTGCACTCCCTTTCCTTTTTTTTTTTCTACGACCTGATAGAAAGTCCCCTCCTCTTCCTCAAAGAGATATCGGAGTGACCCCCTTTCTTTTTTTTTCGTGGGATGACGAACCCTTTTTCCCTCTTCAGAATAAGTAAAGAAGCCGTCCTCTCTTTTTCTTTTTTCCCTCTTAGGATGGAATGTACCGTACCCTTTTTTCCCCCTTCCTTTGTAGAGAGAAGGAGAAAGGTGACCTTGGGAGGGGGGGCTGGTTTCTTTCCTTTCCCTCGCGGAGAAATTTATTACAGTCACCCTTTTCTCTCCCTCTGGCGTGCAAGAAGGGAGAGGCTTGCGATTCTCTTTTTCTCCGTCTAGAAATCAGAAGTCCCGTAACCCCCTTGTCGGTGCTCATCCGCGAATGTCGCGTTCGAGTTCCCCTCCTCCAATGGAATGATCCACACCCCCCCCCTCCAGACAGTAAGACCTTCCGCTTTTTTTTTCTTTCGAAAGCCATGCGCGTGTTTTAGATGAGTTCCCCCCTTTTTTCAGGGTTGTTGTTGAGAGAGATCTTTCCTCCCCTTTCATGGCGTTCGACTCTCTGCGCAGATTTCTCCCCCTTTTTGCCTGCCGGTGATGGGAGTTTTTATTTGGTCCTTCTTTTTTTTTCTTCGCCTCCATCATGTGGAATCTTACTCCTCCACTCTTTATCGATCAATACGGCTTTTCGCTGGGAATTCGGATTCCTCTTTCTCAAGCGATCGCAAGCCTCTTTACCCTGCTACCCCTTTTTTTCCTCCCCCCCTCTGAGTGCCCCGACGTTAAAAGAGTGCTTTTTCCCTTGTGGCCTGGCCAGCATTTCACCGTGTTTTTCTCCCTTCAACGAAGTCTACGGACTCCAATCTTTTTCTTTCCCCCTCGAAGGGTATTACAACTCTCGGAATCTTTTTCTTTCTCGTATTCATCACGTGGATGGGAGGTCTTTTTAGGGATGTTTAACGACGAAAGCTTCTTCCCTGATAGAATTTAGGAGGGGCCTTTCCTCACCCTCGTAAGGTCAGTTCTTCCCCTTTTACTTCGGATTTCCCCTTTCTTTTCTTCCCGGCGCTTATACAAACACAATACAAACCTCTCCCTTAGTTGGAGTGCAAAGTATATTTCTCGGTGAAGAAGAAATATTTTCTTTCCTTTCCCTGCGCGGAGTGGAGCCTCTAAACAATCTTTCCCCCCGGTCCGGGGGGCATCGAGACGCCTCCCTTCCCACCCCCCCCCCCCCCTCTTCCCCCTCGAAGTGGTCGTAATAAGCTCCCTCTTTTTCTCTTTCCCCTTATCCGGTGTGATGAACACTTGCTGATTGTCTTCTCACGCACACGAGCCCTTCCTTTCCCTAGGCGCAGAGGCGGAGGGACTCTATTGGCGATTGCGTGAAGAGTACTGTTTTGTCCTTTTTTCCCAATGGTCGGCACTCCTCCTTTCTCCACTCCTCCTCTTACACTGCTGCCAGATTGAATTCCTTCCTTTTATTTTTTATTCAGAAGACCCCTTTTCTCGTAGGCTTGTTTTTTTTCTCTTGCCATGAAAGCTCTGCTCCTCTCCCTTTTTCGCTGCGATAAGATTGCCCCCCTTCCTTGCACGTTCTAAGGGTGATCTCTTTCTTTTTTTCTTGTCCTCCCTGAAAAGAATTGATTTTGGTGCTCTTTTTTTCCTTTTTTTCCTTGCGCAACAGGCGGCGGACGGCACATGAGCCCCTCCCCTTCCTTACTCATCTCTTTTCAAACCGCGATTTATCGCCTGGGTGAACCTTCCCCCCTTCCTTTCCTCTACGCAAAGAAGATGGTGGACGGCTCTCCCCTTCTTTTCTCAGCCGGTCTTCATGAAGTTATTCTTCTCCCCCTCATGTGATGTCTTTGTCGTCAGAAACCGCATCCTACTTTTCTGGGAAGCATAGAGTACTCTCCCCATTCATAGTACTATGTCTCTTCTCTCCATTCCTTTGTTTCCTCCCCTGCGTGTTCCGGAGACCCCCCTCCCTGTTCATAGTGGATAAGACCTTTCGACACAAGCCCCCCCTTTCCCCCGCAAGGGCGACGATTTGGTCTTTACCTTCCTCCTCCAGAGCGACCCCTTCCGATGTGCTGGAAAAAAAAGAGAGATCTCCCCCCTTTCCGGGATCCTTTATCCCCCCCCTGATGATAACGCCCTCCCTTTTCCCTTCTTTCATTAGACTAAAAAAAGCACACCCCTTCCTTGGGAGTGGAAACAACCATTTCTCCTTCCCTGAGCAGAAGCGTTTTTTTCCCCCTTCTTTTTTATCCCGCAAGGTGGTTCCCTAACGTCTTCCCGCTGAAGGCGCTTCTCCATTAGCGACGGTGCGCGCCGACTTTTTTCTCTTTTTTTTAAATGAGCGAGTTCTTTCAGTGGTCTACCTCTTCCCCCCCTATCCTGAGCGCAACTCCCCCCCCCTTCTGCCGCCGAGAAAGCGGTCCTTTTCCAAAAGTCCGACCTTTTTTCCCTTTCCTTCGTAAATCAAATTTTTTTTTCGCCCCTGCATTTTCTCCTTTCTCGGATGAGTGCCAGGTTCCCTTTTTCTTTTTGATCCAAAAAAATGTTTCACGGACTGAAAGAAGGTCCTTTTTTCCCTCTCGTTGAGAAGACGAAGCGCTCTGCCTGCTACTCTCCCCTTTCCTGATAGAGTTACCGTGTTTCCAATCGCGAAGTGGTATAGGGATCCTTTCTTTTTTCCCAGTTGGGCAAGACCATCGCAGTGCTTCACGGTTCCCCCTCCCCTTCTTTTTTGTGCGCTTGAAGTTGTCAGCCCCTCCCCTCTTTCCTACTCATCAGGTGTTGTTGTTGCTTTTCTTTTCTTCTCCCTTCAAGCGCAAACAACAAGGGAGACCCTATCTCTTCTTCCTGTAGCACGGCCGATGGGATGCCCCAAGTTTTTCTTTCCTCACCACTGCGCGATGGGGACTCCTTCCCATTCAGATTGGGACGCGTGCTTCTCTTTTCTCCCGAGTGCGCGCCTTTTCCCTGCTTGAAGGCAGTGTTTTCTACTTTGGAGTTTTTTTCCCCCCTGCAAACAGGTGGCACCGGATCTTCCCCTCTGCCAATTTCTCCCCATTTCTTTCCTTCCTTGACGAAATAAAATTTTGAGCTTCTTGGGAAACGGCGCTAAAGATTTCTTCTCTAATACTTCTTTTTTCCTTCAGGGAAGGTGAGTGAGCCTTAGCCTTTTTTCCCCCCCTTCCCACTCTACCCCGGATCCTTTAATAATACAGCAGACGTCATCTCTTTTTCCTTCTTACCAACGGTTTTTCCCTACCATGGGTAGAAAGCTGAGGTTCCCCTCCCTTTTCTTCCCCGGGGTGGGGCCACTCCCCTTTTCTTCTTTTGCTGGGTTAGTAGAAGTAATTCTTTTTTGGTATTAGCTTCGCTCTCCCCTTTTTTTCCCCTGATTTTAAAGCGTGTGCCTACCTCTTCGCTGTGGAAGAAAATATTTGAGTTTTCTGGAATGCAGATCCCCCCTTCCTTTTTGTAGTTTGGTTTTTCTTCTCGGGATGATTATTATAAAACTTTCATCGGCGGGGCATTTTGTAGCGGACCCTTTTTTCTCGCCGCACTTCGGAATGGCCTTTTCTCCGAGGACTATGACTTGTTACCTTCTCTTTTTCCCTAGCTACGTGATCGCGATGATTCTTTTCAGAAATACAACAGAATGTGGTTTTTCCTTTCTTACCACGGCTGTCGGAACACCTTTTCCCCTCATGGATAAAATTGGACTCTTTGGACCCAGATTTTTTTTTCGTTTTGGATGCGGGTTTCCAGAGATAAATCTCTTTTTTTCTCCCTTCCCCGACTGAGGGACGGCGGGAGGGAGCATGATCCTTCTCTTTTTTTTTTTGAGCCATGCCTTTCCCCTTCACCAACGCAAGAACAAGGCACGTCAAGGCATGTTTTTTCCCCTTCAGACGGGATCACCCTTTCCTCTTTCCCCTTTTTCAAAAAAGATTCCTTTCTTCTCGCGTCAACGGTTTTCTTCTTTCCTCGCGGCTTTCATGGCCAGGCCCCCACCTTTTCCCCCAAAAAACAAAGCGACGCTTCCTTTCTTTTTCTCCCGTACAACAGCGGCCCTTTTCCCCTTTCCTTTTGCAGAGTTTCTCTCAGCAAGTTTTCTCCCCCCCTTCTTCGCGAAGAGGGATCCTCGTCAACGAAATCGCCTCGTTTATTTTTTCTTCTCTTCTTCTGCCCGCCGCCGCGCCGATTCTTTCTTTTTCGTTCCGTGACTGAACTTCTTCTTTTCTCCCCCCCCGACTACGAAAGATCCTCGTCCGCTTCTTCACGTCCGGTGATATGGCGGACCCCTTTTTTTCCGGAACTGGAAATCGCAAACCCACTTCCCACTCAGCGACGGCCTTCCCTCCTCTCCCAATGATTTAGTTTTCATTCTTTCCTCCCTTTTTTCTCTCCCCGAAATGTTCATCCTTCCTCCAGCGACGTAGGGTACCTCCCCCCCCTTTTCCGACGATAGTCTTTGAGAACCGCCCCTCCTTCCCTTCTTCTCCCTGATAAAGACCTTCTTTCACTTTGAACACGATTGAGGCCTTCTCCTTCCAGGTCGTGGACGATTCTCCCCCCTTGATGAAGACTAACGCCTCCGTCTAAGCGGCCTCCTTTTTTTTTCCCCCTTCGTAGATGGAATTTCCCCCTCTAGTACGTAGTCCCCTTCTCTTCTTTTTCTCGCGCAGGCAGAAAAGGTTTTAGGTGCTTTTCTTTTTCTCCCCCTTTTTTCTACAGTAACATCTTTTTCTTAGTAATAGTTCTCCTTTCTCCTCTTTTCTTCTTCCGGTGTGAGCCGTAACTCGAATACCTCCCTCCCCCCTCCTCCCAACCCACAGGTGTCGGATGCCTTGATCTTTTTTTCTCGGGTAGAGTCCCACCATGAGGGATTTTTTCTCCCCCTAGATCCCAATAAACACGCCCTCCCTTTTTCTTGTGCTGGCGCAGAGAGTCTTTCCCCTTCTTTTTTTCGCTGAGTTCCAATCTCTATCTTTTTCCTTTTGGTCGGCTAGATTGGAACTCAGTTCCCCTTCTTTCCGACATTATGCGCAAGAAAAGACGCTTTCTTTCTCTTTGTGGTGATTGGGATCATGCCTTTTTTGCTTCGCCTCAATAATGGTTGTTCGACCCCGGACCTTTTCCCACAGGCACCGACAAGATGTTTTTTTTTTTTTCTTTCGAGGACGGCTCACACGGGATCTTCTTCTCCCTCCGCTCAATTATGACGCCCTTTTTTCCCCACGCTGAGTGCCCGACAAAGTGTTTCCTCTTTCCCCCGCCTCTTCGAGGCCTGGCCGCCTTTTTTTGCGCGATACAAAGCAACTCTTTCCCTGTGACCATTACATCTATCCCCCCCCCCCCGCAAACAGGAACGGCGCCCTTTATTTCCCTTCTTTTTCTCTCCCGTGGATGTGGCGGTCTCGGCCTTTTTTTCTTGAATGTTTAACGCCGAAGATCAGCTTTTTCTTCCCCCCTCCTTTCGGAGGGGCGTTCTATAGTTTTTTTTCTCCCTCTTAAAGGTAAGTTCTCACCTCCCCTTTTTCCCAAAAGTTGTGGTAGTGCCCTTTCCCCCCCACAATCCACAAGACCTCCCTCTTTTTGCGTGCCGTAGTTTTCTTTTTCTCAGCTGAAGACGACTTTTCCGACGGGCGCGGAGTGGCGCTCTCCCCTTTTTTTTCGATTTCCAGTTCCGCGTTTTTTTTCCCCAGTTCCGCCAGATACCGTGATTTCCCCCTTTTTTTTTTCATCGATCCATTTTTTTCCGGAGTCGGTGTGATGAACATCTCTCCTGACGACCACCTCCCCTCTTCAAAGCCATCGGCGCGCGTCTTTTTTCCCTCCTCCGGCAATTTTCCTTTTCGTTGAAGAGAACCCCCCTCCCAAAACCCCCCCCCCCCAAAAACCACTTGTCATCGGCGTCCCCTTTTTTTCATAAGATTCCGGATTAATAACTTTTCTTTCCTTAGAGGTGCCGAGCCCTCTGCTGCCCTCCCCTTTCCATGAGAGTAGGCTTTTTCCTTTTCTCCTGCCATGAAAGCCTAGCGTCTTCCCCTCTCTTCTCTGTCTCAGAGTGAATTTTTCAAAGTGACGTCCCTTTTATAACCTTAGGCATCTTTCCCCCCCCCCCGAATTCTGCGTGAGTATGGACTTGGTCTGGCTTTTCTTTTTCACACAGGCGGCGACGGAACATTCTTCTCCCTCTTTTCTTTCGCGCATAAGTATGGTTTTCTTTATTTCTTCCCTTTTTTTTTTTTTTCCCCTCGAGCCACGAACTGGTTTCGACTACCCTTTTTTTTCTCTTTCCAAGGGATCAGATCGTGTTCCTGTCCTCTTCTTTCTTCTCACGAACAAAGTCCTGGGTGATTCTTTTCCTCCTTTCTTTGACCAACATCGAAGACCCCGTACTTTTTTTCGCCTTCGACCCACATTCTCTTTTTCTTTTTTCAATTCGAAGTGCGGAGCCGTCTCTTCCCCTGACCAGCCTAAATCTGTCTTTTTCCCTTTTCTACGATCAATCAAGGGTCGCCCCCAGCCAAGACCTACCCCTTTTTTTCCCTTCTGCAGTCAAAGAGACTTTTCCCCCCCGATGTGCCTGGCCAACAGCCGATCTTTCCCTCCCCCCTTTCCCTCCCAGGGAAAATTGAACGTGACTGATTTTTTTTTTTCCAAGATAGACCTTCTGAATAAACACGCCAACCAGCCCCTTCTCCCCGTAGTTTTTTATTCCCCCCCCCCTTCCTTTGCGGAGGATTTTTTCCTGTTGTTCCCCCCTTTTTTTTTTTCCCCTTGTTTTGAAGCCCGGTGGACCCCTTTCTTCTCGCTGAAGGCGGCTTTAAATTAGCGAGGTGCGCTTTGGTAGAGTTTAAATTTTTTCCTCTCTGTGGGCGACACCGGTCTCAATAAAAGATCTTCCCCCAATCTGACTTATCTTCTTTTTCCCCCCCTCTGGGGCGCAGGTTCCCAAACAATCGACATGCTTTTTCGTTTTCGTAAAATAAATCTCTTTTTGCGCATTGCAAGGCGGATTCTTCGTGGCATTTTTTATCCAAAAACTGCTTCCGGTCCCCGGTCCCCCTTTTTTTTTTCCAGGTCACGGGAGTTTTTGGAGCAGCCGCAGCTGAGCATTTTCGCGGTCCCAATCTGATCCCTTTTTTCCCGTTCGATCGTCCCATCGAACGCAGTGGTATCTTCAAGATTTTCACGTCCCTTTTCTTTTCCCAGGTCTCAATGCCGCGAA
>Ga0179593_1343712_pt1 | contig 13428 bp, 11 predicted proteins | sample CZODoug2_1_08_16_FD_185931 | JGI IMG/M metagenome (GOLD analysis project Ga0179593, IMG submission 185931) | Vadose zone soil fungal communities from Angelo Coast Range Reserve, California, USA - CZODoug2_1_08_16fungal (PacBio error correction) | ecosystem: Environmental > Terrestrial > Soil >... | reverse complement strand
CTGACTCCTCCTCGTCGAGTTTTGATGCTTCCCGTCACTCTCTCACCAAATCGGTATCTACGTTCTTTCCAGTTCCCGTTCCTTCTAATGGCAGAAACTTTGTAATGCCCTTCTTCTCGCTCGTGGTCTAGTACCTCCACTACATGCATTCTTCCACAGCCCGACGTAGAAGCCGCCCCCTCCGTCCCCCCATAGTGAATCTTTCCCTCGAGCTGCCCTCCTACGTGCACGCCCATCATCTTGCGGGTTGTTTCTCTGAAGATCAAGATTTCGCCTTATTTCACCGCTTATCCTGTTTTTCCCAGTCCTCTACTTGAGATTCCCATCGTATGGACTCCTCTTTCTTTATTGTTTTCCGGTATGGCCCACCGGGATTTCTGGCATGTTTTGTCCATCCCGCAAGAGTTTTTTTTTCAGGCTTTCTCCACCCCCAACATAGACTTTCGGACAACGCGGCCTTGCTCCATTAGGATCTTGCTGGCTTTTTTCACCCTCTCACGTACCTCCGCATATATTTGGCCCCTCCGTAAAGTCCCCACTTTTACCCTGTAGTTCTCGTATGCTAACCCTGAAGCCCTCTTTTGGCCTTTGTCACCTTTTTGTGACCTAACCGCTCTTTTTCCAGAGCTTCACCGTTTGAACATATTGCTCTTTCAACTCGCAAAACCCCCAAATCTAGGTGTTCGATCCACCCAAAAATGCTTTCCCTTTTTCTCCTCTCGGATGACCTAACCACGGACTTCCCTTGGTAGTCTCTTCTTTCACGACTTTGCAGATTAGAATCATCATGGATGGCGATGGTCTCTCCTTAAATCCCGCACCCCAAGGCATGTTCATTTCCCCCTCGATCCCTGCGACACCCTTTTGATTTTTTTTTTCTAAGATCGCTTAGAGTTTTTTGCAGTTACCCACCCTCCCGATGGTCCCCCCCCTTAATCCGTTTGATGTGAGAATTCTTTTTGGTTCCCCCCCCTTCAAATAGACACTATGATTTGATTATGTTTTATATCTCTCACCCCTTGAACTCCAAACCTTTTTTATCCAGAAACAATTGCTTTGTTAGATGCAAACTCGTTCCGCCTTGTTTCCTCGCCCCACCTCTTAGGAATCCCCATTCCTCCAACTGTCTTCTCAATCTTGTTTTCTGAAAAAGTCCACTCCTTGAGACCCCTTGTCCTTCGGGCTTAAGGCACCCCCGCGTGTAGCTTACCGATTTCCTTATTGATGGGGAGTGGGTCTTCCCCTTTCACTCCTGCTTACTGAACGGGTCCGGTAGATCCCTTCAGACACTCTTTGCGAGTTCCCGGTTCGATGGCTGACTTTCGGCCAGCCCAATGGATTAACCCTTCCTTTTCTGTGAAATTTTGCCTTTTTTCGGACCTTCTAACAACTCACGTTCAGCATTGCCTTTTTTCTGGGTCGGTTATGACCCTTTTCCCCTTTTGTAATCCCCAGCTGACACTCTTTAGGATTCCCAATTCTTCTCTCCCTTCCTGAAACTCTTTCTCAAGGTTCCCTTGTATTCCGCCTTCACTTCTCGATGAGGCAGTTCCCTACTTGCCACAGCTCGCCGAACCCCTTAAGCAAGACCAATGCGGTTATCTTTGACCCCAGGTCTCAAAGGCCCGTATAAGCCCCTTTCCCCCGTTAGCCCCTTTCTCAGTGTAATCTTGACGTCACCCTTTTTAGATTCCCACGTATTTACCAACCCAAATGCACTCCCTCCCCCAGGAGAATCCCCAAAATGTTTTTGCCCGCCCCTGAAAGCCTTCCTTCAACTCTCTTCACGAGTGTTGCGCGGGTCGCCTAGTCATGAGACTGGTCTCCCCTGGTATGCCCCTTGCACTAACCCTCCCCCTGCCGGTACACCCGCAAGCTTGAGTCGTTACCAGTAAGTCTTTTTGAGCTCTTTTCCACGAAGACCTGTTCCACAAGGGCTAGTTTCATTTACTTTGGAACCTCGTATTTCCCCTTTTTCTATCCCCTCTGCTTTTCGTCCAACAACGTTTTGTCAGCCCTCCCAATTATGCCCCTGTTATCCTAACGCTTTCTTCGAGTTCTACATTTCTATCGTCCCCGATCCCTTGGAAAACAATTGGGTTTTCGTTAAGAGATCGTTCTCCCCTCTTCTTCTTTGCCATGACTTTTTTTAGGCAGATCTCCTCTGCCAGTATCCAACTTTTGGGTTTCTTCATTCGGCCATGTCGGAGAACCTTAGGTACCCGGCTCTTCTGATACACCCACTCCTTCCCACCACTATGAAGGTCCCACGCGGCTTTGACATTATTACGAGCGAAGTCCCCACCATCAGACTCCCCCAGTAGTATTTGAAGTTTTTTCACTGATTCCCCCGCCGTGGTTATTTTTCACATGGAAGTTGGATGTTTTTTTTAGTAAGCTTCTAGTCCGCCCCTGGAGTTCAGAGTTTAGTCTTTTGAGTAGCATTATCAACGGACAGACAAAAGAGTGATCCGGTCTCGGGGTTCGCCTCAGCCCCTTCCCATCTGCCTTTTACTTCTTCCCCCCTTTTTCTGGGCCTTCTGTTTGCTTTGTATCATTTGATCCATTTTAGTCAGAAACCCCTGAGCTCATTGCACCCCCCCAATGAATGGTCGCCTTATTCCCCCCTCTTGTCAAACAGTTCCTTCTTCTTCTTGCTCGGATTCCCTGGAACTACCATGAAACCCCCCCCCACTGTGACCTTGGGTTCCTTCGTTTTCAATCTTAGCTCACTAGTAAAAAACCCTCCCCGTCCTGTTTTACCCCCACCTGTTGCCGTCTCTGCACGCCCTTAGAGATGCTCTGGGTTTTTTTTTTTTTTTCTTTTTCGACCCGACGATCTCTTGCTTTCCATAGCGACCAGTGAATCTCGAACTTTCCTTCTTAGTTTTTATTGAGAGGATTACTGCGTTCTTTGACTACTCGTTCTAGGAGATTTACCCCTTTCTTTATGAACGTTTGCGCCCCCACGGACCCCTCCTCGTGAAAGACCCCCGCACCCCCACAATGACTAAGCAGCTTTTTTCAACCTTTTGCCCCATCAAGTACGACGTACTTGTTCTCATTTCGCTTTTTTTCCTCCATTTCTTCTCACTTTTTCCCCTCAGTAAGTCCCTAGGAAACTGACACTCCCGATTTTCCCTTCTTCCCCTCCCTTTTCCCTCACAGCCGATGATTTCTGGCACCAGAGTGTACATCCAAACCCCCCCTTTAATGCTCCCTTGTTTTTCATTGAGCGCGGATTACCGCTCTCACACTGGTCTGTTCAATGTGCCTCTATGCTTGCTTCCTCAACCTGGCTAGCAGTTGGAGGTTACTTTTTTTTCTTTTGACCGCCGCAGCTGAGCTCTTCCTCTGTGTGTCCTCTCTTCGTTCTGAGTAACTATCTCTGTCGAGGTTGTCCTTCTCTGAGAGTGCCTCGCGATATTCTTTCTGTCCGGATAAACGTTCTTATGAGAGTTGTACTAGTAACTGTATTTGTTCCATATCTCCTAGTGATTCCAGTATGTATCCCACAATGATGCCATTCCAATATACCGTTAGAATCGATACTCATAGATCCGGACATTTGACCCGTATCCCCCCTATTACTGGATCACGCCCCCCTTGTCAAATAATATCGCTCTCCCATTTCAAACAAGCCCTTTATCATATTCAGGACGCTAGACTCTGGCTGTCAAGGCTCGTTTGTCGAGGTACGGGGAGTCTTTCTCAGTCTTTTTTCTTCCTTTTGCCCCCGTCCTTCTTCTCTAGAGGGTTCGCTCACCTTGTCCCCCTTCCCATCCCTCACTTTTCTTGTTGTTAGCCTTGCGTTTCGTTTCCTTTCCAGGACGGTTTGTCCATTTTTCCCATGCTTTTTATGCGAATGTCCTTCTCCATGGAACTTTCCCCCGGTTGTTTTCCCCACCGCTTGAGCCAAGGCGTTCACTTCATCCTTTCCTGGCTGCACCATGGTCTGCCTCGCCGACCTTCTCGGTCTTTCAGTCTCAACTTGAATCCATTCTATGTTGCTACCCGCGTAATATGGTTAAGAGCAAATGGCTTGCAACCAAACTTCCCTTTGCTGTTGATGACTGTATTTTGACCCTTCCCGTCTTTCCCCTGATAAGTTGGTCTTGTGTTGTTCCGGACAATCCTATTTTTTTCTCCCTACCCTTTTTTTCTTTTTGAGATCTCTTTTAGGACCGACGTACGAGGTCACAGGAGCAGGAATAGAAGGTTCCCCCATACCCTTCATCCTCTTCCCTAGCATGGATCAGTTGTTCTAACATTGAATCTTACTCCGATTCTCTTGTCGCCCATCCTTCTGCGTCTTTTTTCTGCAGGTTTCTTTCCCAATTTTTTTCCCTCCCATCTGTTGAAGAGTCACACTGTCTCCCCGCCCTTTTGGGACCCACACCCCTTTCTGCCCCCGAGCTACATTTTGCCCTTTTCCCCATTCTACAGTTTTGAAACACATTACCCCCACTCTTTCCTGTACTTTTCTTCCCCCCTTCCTCCCCGCAGTACTCCACCTCACAAGACGTGTGGTGATCCCATTTGTGACTGAAGGTTCGATCAATAAGCGGTGAACAACTTAGAATAAGGCTAATACCTTACCCCATTGACTTACCATCATCATCTGAGCTTACCTCCCCCGACGTCGTTCTAAGTCCCGGCCTTCCCTCAATGTTGTTTATCGCATTTCGCTTCGGTGGCCGGGTATGTCAGATATCCCCCGGACATGGTTCTTGTTTTGTACCATTTTTTTGCTTAGAGTTTTTTTACGGCGTCCCTTATATATCTGTTTTTCTTTTCCTCATTTATGATCTTCCTGTGCCTCACCGAGTCCCAAGGACACGACAGGAACCCAGTTAGCCAAATTGACCACTTACTATCGAGGCGGATTTTTCATGAGAGTAGTATAACCGCGACCTCCTTCGCGGATGTTGCCAGACCACGAATGAGGTCGGCCACCCATTTCCCGTTCTTCCGTGCCCCCCCATCCAACGTCCCCTTCGAACAGGCGAGCCCTTTGAAGGAAACACAACCCATTTTTCCTGTATTTGAGCCCTACGCGACCCCCTTTTTTTAGCGTCTTTTGCGCACTTCAGCAACTCCGGCCCCTTTCGGGCAGGAAGGAGTTTGTTCGTCCCTCTTCAGTTCCCTCTTCGTCTGCGTCGCTGGGCGCGTTGGCTGCTCGTCAGGCATTTGATAGTTTTTGTCCGCTTCTAGTACTCTTGAAATTTTAGAAATTGTTGAGAAATCTCTGCTGCCCAATCTTTCCTTGTTTAAACTTGATTGACAACTTTCTAAATGCTGGCATTTTTTGGCTTGTTATTTCCTCGCGTTCCGTGGTGCTTCAAACACGGGCATTTCTTGTTCATCGCCGGCTCCGCGAACGCCTCGTCATTGTCAGCTCCCTAATACTCCGAATCAGAGATGTCATAGCTGCCTCGCCTTCCTGACAAGCACCCTTCTTCTTTTTTTCTCCGAAACCATTACTCAAGCAACGAGCAATTTCGTGATCTCTCCACGAAATGCACTTTTTCACCCCCCCTCCCATTCCGTCCCCTATGTCTTCTTTACATCGGCGTTACTCTTTCAACGTCCCCATTTCCCCCCCCTCTGTGTTAATTTTCAGACCCATGCAGGCACTCCCTGAGTCGGTTATCCCCTCATCTCCCGAATGACACCTATCGACAATTAGTGTTCCCGGGCTCGTGGAGTCGTTCCCCTTGGAATATCACACCCTCTCTCTTCCCCAGACACATCTTCCCGTGCTGACTTGCCATTCCACACGGTCTTATGGGAGGTTGCTGCGGTTCCATTCTACTATAGGTGCCCCGCTGTTGTCTCCTCAGTCTCAGGGATCCTCCCCCCCCCACTCCGAGATGACTCCTTGACCCGTCCCGCTTGTCATATCACCCCCCCTGCATCCCTCAGGTTCAAAAGGCCGGCGTTGTTGCCCTTTACATCCGTAAGTCCCAACTTTTCTTTTTTTTGATTAGCGTTCATCCCGCGGTCATCAGTCCCCCACGTCGTGATGACCTTCATCCTTTTCTTTGAAGGAGTGTCTCATCCAAGTTTCTCTTTAGTTTTGATTTTTCTTTTTCCTTTCTCGGCAAGGTGGCATGCGTCCTCCCCCCCTCTCCAGTTGGTCCCCCAGTGCCTACTGTCTTATTCTCTTCTTCCCTCCCAGAAAGCCAGTGTGCCAATCCATAGCGGTTCAGACGATTACGCCCCATTTTTTTTTTTTGTCATCGCGTATCGCGGTCTCCTTTGACCTCGTGGAATCCAAGCGTTTGATCCCCTAGAACAGGGTGCTCTTTGCGTGAGCCTTCCTGCCTTGTTTTCCGCCCCAGTTTTAAGTTGGATCTACGTTCATAGAAATCTTCCAAATGACCTTCCCTCCTTACCTTATCGTCCTTCGCACAATCAGGCGTCCTCAGTCATTCCTTTTTACCGCTCACGATTTCCAGTGCGCGTTCATTTATGTGTCTTCAGTGTGACACTCCCCCGGTTTGCTCCTCCGTTTCTCAGGATAGTTTCTAACGCCTCTTCTCCTCTTTTTGCCCGATTGCTTGAGTTCCGTCTTTCCCCCTTTTGTTTTGGAGATTCTACCTTGTTTCTTTTTATCTTTGTCTTTGTTAAATAGGTTGAATTCTGATTCCTTCTCCTTCTTCCCTTTATTCTCCCTTTGTTCAATACCTTTGTGGTTGTTCTTCCGTGGGATTGGCTCCTGGGCTTGAAAGTGGCTTTCTCTTGTCGGGTTGTCTCTTAGTTACTTTTCCGTCCGTTTCCCACCATCGCCCTTTGTCGTGACCTTTCCCCATTTCTATCGGTTTACCTAGCGTATACCTTATTCAGGTGATCCTACCCCCTTTATTGTTAGCTATGCTGCGGAACCCACAACGTTTCGTGGACCATAACCTCCCCTAGCCCTGCAATCTCTTGCTTGACCCTCTTTCATCAATTCCCCTTCCTAACTTTCCCTTTTTTTTCATCCCCCTTGTGCCCGGCGGCCCTGAAGGCCGCCATAGTAATTCTTTCCCCCATTAGATCAACCTCGTGTCTCCGTGATCCGAAAGGACTCTAGGACTTCCTTCCGTCTTCTCTTCATACCGACCCCCATTCCTTTTCCTCCCCCGGTGACGTCTGCATTTTTTCAGCTTACCGGCTTGCGTCAGTTTCCCTAAGTTCCATGGGTTACCATTCTGTTCTACGTTTCCATTCCAGTTTCCCCCCCCTGTGTCTGCCATTTTGCGTTCGAGAGCACTAGTTCGAGTCAATTAATCGGAACGTGCGTTGACTTCTTTCGACTCCTTTTTCTTATTCTCACACTTGGTTAGTTTTCCGTTGATGGTAGAGCTCCTCATCTCCCAATATTCCAGTGTTGCCTTTGGCAGCCCGGCCACACAGCCAGATTTCCTTGACAACAATCGCCTGTGTTTGAGACTGCACCTCTCCTCTTAGGTCCTTCCCTTTTCCCTGAAGTAAACTCGTTCGTCGCCTTCGTTTCTTTTTTCGTAATCACATTTCTGCCTTGGGGGCTTATGCACTTTCCCCACCCCGCGGCCCCAGCACTTTGTGTCTTTAGTATCCCTCAATCTTCTCAGAAGCTGCTCTCCCCTACAAATTGGCCACTTGTCACTTTCGCTGTCTCCAAAAACTCTCGTTTGTTTTTGACGCGAAACGACTTTTTTTTTTTTTTAGGCGTCTTTTTCGCTTCCATATTTCCCGTTGACGTTATCTATGCTCATGTTCCAGGACCTTTTTTGTGATCCTCTTTCCCTTCTTTACATCTGCCGGGTAGATTCCGACCGCAGGTGTCCCTTTTGACTGCTTTCTTTCACAACTGACTTTCCCCAAAGTATTTAGGCAGTTGTCGGTGATTCGGATTTTTAAAGAACGTCAGACCCCATTATCAATGCCGCTTGCCCCAGTCTTATTTTTGTCTCCTTCGATCACATGCCCGACCTTTAAGGAAGAGGATACCCTTCCCCTCACTCTCCCCCTTTGTTTTTTTCTTCGTTGAACCACCCCCATCGAGCTTCCATACGAGGTTTGAATCCGCCCTTTTTCCTACCGACCTTCCTGATGCTTCCCCTTTGATGACTACGGTCTGATCCCCAGACGACCCAACGAGCAAGCTTCTTTGTTTCCCCTTCCCTTTAGGGCAGCTTTTGTACGAAATTTTATCCTATTGGCCAGGCGGTGTCTCTTTCCCGGGGCGTGACTTCCTTCCTTCTCTGTTCTTCAATCTCCCACCTATCTTCGAAGTTTACAAGTGTGCTTATCACCGTCCGTTCATAACCCAAATGTGCAACACGCTCGGCATACCTATTCCGATTTTCTAGAGTCATTCCTTCCTCCCCGACTGCTTCTTTCTCTCAGGCAACTCCAAAAACCAGACATCTGACAGAACTTTTACCCCCCATAGCTTTCTTCCCAGCGCCACCTGTTTTTTGTTTTTTTTCCTTCCCCTCGCCATTGTCACAAAATTGTGTACATGAGCGGCTGTGTGTGAGGTTCCACTGGCATAATTGAACGCCGCCTTTCTAATCTCCCCCCTTTTTGTTGTTGTGAGCGAGTAGTTATTAGGTCCCCCTTTTTAAGGACCTTCACCCCCTCTTCTTCCCCCAGTTGTACAAACTTGCTTGTTCAGTTGTAGCTTCGCCTGACTCCATCTGGTTTAGGCGTATTTTTTTTTTTTAAGTTTCTGACCTAAAGAAGCCATGTTTAGACGTTTCTCCCCTTACCATTTCTCTTCAACGTCCCTTCGCCGTTGTGTCAATTTTCTCTTTTTTAAGGCAACTAAGTATGCTTGAGCGTGGGATATTTAGTCCCACCCCTTCAGTTTTCTTCCCCCACTACCCTTCTTTTTAGAAGATTCCGCCCCAATAGTATCCCTCCCCTTCGAGAGCTGGCAATTTTCAATTGCAAGCCCCTTGCATCTTGCGCCTTTTGAGGATCTTAATATCCTCCAGCATCCCTGCTCCCCACCAGAGATCAGCTCTTGGCAATTCCTCTAATTTGCGTTTAGGCCTCTTTGAGTTAGTCTTGGTTGGCCACATGAGATTTTTCGTAGTAAACCCTCCGGAAAAAGAGGTTCGGGCGCCCCCCCTCACCGTTACCAACAATATTTTACTTGCGAGGCAAAGCGGAATTTCTCCATGTTTTTCTTTCTTGGTTTTTTTTCCCCAACTCCTCCATTCCCGGCTCCCCAGTTTTTCCTGGAACTTCTTTTGACAATCCACTCATTCACTTGTACCATGAAGATCTAGCCCTTCCCCCTAGACCCACTTCCCTCTTCTCCATCTTGTACGCGGATACCTTGGCTTTTCCGATCCATACAGAACTATCCAGTTATCCCGTGGACAATATTTCCCTGTTCAACTCCCCCCTCACCAACACCACCTCTCTCCTACCCCCCTCGACAATTTTCTTCTCCTAAGAGGAAAGGCCCCCACCATTTTTCCGGCAAGTGGTCTTCTAGCTTTCCCTGACGATTTGTTTCCTCTACCTTCAATCAAGACTTTTGTTTCTTTTCTAAAGACCTCCCGCCCCCCAAGTATGCATGAGTTTCCCTCGAGGACATAAGACTCTGAGCGCCCCTCTTCTTTTTTAGTTTAGGCACCTCCTACGCTTCTGGTGTACGTATCAACTGCGATTTGTCAAAAGTCCTCTGGGCTGTGAGACTTGTTGTGCCACAGGCAACCGATACCTTTTCTCTGCTTGATTCTCTCTCCCCCCCGTGCCCCCCCACTTTTGAGACTCCATTTTCCCCCAAGTGAGTTCGCCTGATAGATGGCAATCCCCCCTTTCATCTTTACTTGCTTGATCGACTCCTTCCACATCTCTCGCGCGACAATGGACTTCCCCTTTATTCAACATCTTTTTCATCTCACTGTCGCGCATTTCCTTGCCATTGCCGTGCGGGTCCCTTTAGTACAACATCCCGCGTACTTGAAATATGTGCCCCTCCGCACCGTATTTTTTTGTTTTGGTATGCAACTCCCCCCTCCTCGATTAATTACGTCTTTTTTTCTATAAGGGCGGAAAAAGTCTTTCTCAGCATTTGTCCATTCGTCATTGTGTACATTCTGGCCAACCTAGTTTGCGCCACTTCGATTACACCCGGTCCCCCATTGTCTGCCCTTTTTCCCTTTTCTGAATCGTCACAATGACCCAGATCCCAAATTTTCTTTTTCTTTTGCGAGCTTGGACAATCACTTTGTGTTCCTCACCCCTATGAACCCGATTGGGTCTATCCTTTTCCTCTCTCTCAGCTCTTAACGATAGCCCAGTTTGTCCCTTGAGGACAGCCCCTAAGGTCGCTGTCGTTCCCTTAACCCTCTTTCCCCTTCCTCTTCTGACAACCCAGACACATATAAATAAATGATCCCCTTTTTCATGGCAAACCCCATTTTCTCCTTAAACGTTTGAAGAACGCCCTTTCCCCTAGCCACATTAGCATCTTGCCTCTCCTCAGTCCGCAGATACACTTATTGTAAACAACCCCCTTTTTCTAATCCTGCCCAACTGAGATCACCCCTTTTGCACTCCCCTCCTGTAAACGCATCCCGAGGATGGTAGTAACGGTCCACTTATCCTTCTGTTTCCCCCCCGTTGTCTCCCCCTGGTCAACCCCCCACAGCACGCGGCTCACTTCAACGTCCTCTTTTTTACCACTGAGTGTCGCACCCTCCTGACTTCTTCGCCTTTCTAGTTTTCTCCTTAAGACTCCTTCAAATGTTCTTGACTTTGAATTTCATTTGTAACTTAATTTGCTATTGAACCTTGTCCGAGCCCCATGCTTTTGCTCCACTTCTGTCCTCCCTTTCAAAGGTGCAATGTCCATAGAGGTTCCCCAATTGATTCACTAGTTGTCTTTTACAACGGAGTTCCCCGTATTCCCCTATTCCCAGGCAAATAATGGGGTTCGTTACCATTTATTTTACTCTCTCCTCCCCCCACTCGACCTTACCACTACCTATTCCTCCTACCCGCAATCCCCCCGACGATCCCCCGCCACTCACCCCTATTCCTCCTCCTCTCCCCTCTTGCCCCTCCCTGTCAGACTTCTTGAGTTTGCCCTCATTTTCCCCAATCCCCCATTGGGATAGTACCGTTTGGGGACGGCCTACCTAACCTTCCCGCCCCCCGCCCCCCTTGGCGCTTCCTCTTCACTTTAATGCCATCCTTACTTGGATACTCTCCTCCTTTTTAGGTATTGCCAATTTTGAATATTTGTTGTTTGTATTCGTTTTCCCCCTTGTCTGAGCCTGCTTCTACAGCTCTTTTGAACCCACTCTACCACTAAAGAAATTTCCTTTTCCCGCCGATGTTATTAATCGTCTTACCTCGGGTAGGCACAACCTCCTTCCATCCCCGTTTTTCCTTTTCGATTGTAACATATTCACACCCGCCCGTGTCCTTAAAGGCCTTTGTACAGTTGGGATGAGGAGAATGCACTCCTGTTACGGCGTCAGAGCGCCTCTCGTCTTTTTGGCGCTCCTTGAATTATGCAGACCCCCATCTGGATTTTTTTCTTTTTTTGTTAGAACTAGCCCCCTTCACTACAGAAAGTTGTACTGAACCATTGCAGATTTATTTCCTACTCGGTTCTTGCCTATTACAGAGAGTTATTTCTTCGAGACACGAGTCTTTTCCCCCCCACAGTTCGACCCTTTTTTTGGACTCTCCCCCCGACATCTCCTTTCCTGAATTTGTTGTCTAACCCCCCCCCTCCCAAGTCCTAACTTTTTTTTAAGCGGTTTCCCTGATTGGCAACGTCTTCTCTCGATTGTTACCCCCCAAACCCTCGTTCCGTCGCGTTCTTAAACCCAAGTTCCATTTCTCTTGTATCTCTCCCTGTCAATAGTCGATGTTAGTTGGTCTTCTTCGTGTTTCGAACCGCAGAAGATGCCTTTTCCGTTCGTACCTTAGTCCCTTGGCATTTGCTTTTTTTTCGTCGTATTCTGCGCTTTCCCCTTTTCACTCGTAGTTTGTGATCTCTCCTTGATGTCCCTTTTTAAAAGTCTTTTTTTTTTCCCTTTTTTTTCGCCCCCCACCTTGAAATCTTTGGCCTCCCCCCCCCACCCCCCAAAATTTCTACATTCATCCCTTCATTGCCGAGGGTCCAACTCAGTTACTAAGCTCATTTTTTTTTTCTCCGAAGTTCCTCCCCCCCTTGTACCCCCTTCAAATTTCACGAACTTCTATGACATCTTTCCAACCATTCTATACAATGCCTGCCACCCCGCAAAGATCCCCCAATAGCCCTTATCTTCCCATTGCCCACTTCCTCAGTCCTGACTTCCCAAAATCCTAATGACATCCTTTTCGTAGTGTCTGAATGATAGCTTCTTCCATCATCACCACGGTGTTTTCTCAGACTTTTCCTCTACATTTTCTTTGTTGTTCTTTCCCAAGGGCTCGAATTTTTGTTCCTTTTGGTCTTTGAACGCCTCAGCTCGATTGGGAGTTTCCTGATGGTTGGAATATCTCTTTCTTCTTCCGACTCTCCTCCTCCTTTAGAGTTATATCCGCGCGCTTTCTTAATCATCTAGTAGTTGTACGTTTCTAAAACGTGTTCTCAGTTTTTAGTCTTAGTGACTTAGCCCTGTCGTGCGTCAGACCCGAATCGTTCCAAGTGAAGATCCCCAATTTCCCTCCAAAATCCCCCCTATATACTCCCTTTTAGAAGCATCATTCTCAGAGACTCCTTTCCCTCTTTACCAGCCGTCCCATTACCTCTTCCCTTTTCTTAATAACTAGTACCCTAACTTGGGCCCCTCCTCTATTCCCTGATTCCTAACAAGCCTTGGACATATTAGTGAAGAGAGATTCTTTGCGGTCTCCAGGATTCTATGATTCTTGTTTCCCTATTCCAGGTTGACGGGATGGTTTAGGTATTCTCTTACCCCTGTTGACTTTTTTCTTGCGGCGCTTTTTGAATCAATGTACTTAATACATAACAGTTATTTTTAATTTTTTTGTTCTGATCAGCGTTCGCCCGATCTCTCCCCCTCATTCCAGGAAAGGGTCTTTTGTCCCCCCAATGTTGCCGGCCGTATCTCCTGATGGCGGATTTTCAGTCTGTGTCCCAATTGTTGTTCCCCATCTTTAAACCCCAGGAGTGTCCGAAGAGCCTTTTCTTGTATACGCTTTTCTGATACCCATTTATGTATGCGTGGTTGGACGGTCCTCATAACGCGACCCACCCGCTCCCTCTCTCCCGAGACGTTCGTCTCTGACACGCACTGCTGCGTTTTTTTTTTTGCCCCCGGATATGAGCGAACTCCGAATCGGAAGTTACAGCCGGAACTCGGCCCCCTTTCACATGCCCCCCCCACCTCGTTTTCTTTCTAGGGTCTTTTTCTGAACTTGTATGTTGACTGCGCGGCTGTTCTTTTGGTTGCCTTCTTCTTTATCTCCGAACAA
>Ga0179593_1629641_pt1 | contig 13429 bp, 12 predicted proteins | sample CZODoug2_1_08_16_FD_185931 | JGI IMG/M metagenome (GOLD analysis project Ga0179593, IMG submission 185931) | Vadose zone soil fungal communities from Angelo Coast Range Reserve, California, USA - CZODoug2_1_08_16fungal (PacBio error correction) | ecosystem: Environmental > Terrestrial > Soil >... | reverse complement strand
CGCCCTCCTTTCGGAGTGGAGATGTTTTTTTTCCCCTTTTTGCCATTCTTCGAAAGGGTCGAAGTTCGCCCATTTTTTTCCCTTTGCCCCCGACTTTTTTTTTATACGCAACGAGCCGTTTCCCGGTCGCGTAGAAGATGATTGTCTTTGGCGGCCTCCCCTTTTCCCTTTTTTCCGCGAGAGTGTCGTTTTTTTTTTTTTTTTTTCAAGATAGGGCCGGTCCGCCCTCCCCCTTAGGCGAGACAGAGCCTTACTTCTTTTACGCCCTTTCTTCCCCTTTCTCCCGCCCTCTTTCTTTTCTCAACTAGGAAGAGCTGCCTCTTCTTTTCCCCGCCGGAGCGAAAATTCTCCTCCTTCCTCCTCTTTTCCTTCAGACCACTTTTTCGTACGCAAGGCTTAAATAGTCCGTCTTCCTTGCCGAGGCGACTTGAATATAGGGCCCTGGTCCTCTCCCCTCCCATCAAGCTAGGAAGCCCTCCCTTCTTTCCCCTCCGAGAAATAGAGGGAGAGAATTCCCTTTCCCCCTCCGGGAACGCAAAAAGATGATAGATCCCCTCATTTCTCCCCTCCTCCCTATGGACAGATTTCCTTCTTTCTCTCCCCGAGAAGGAAGCTGTCTCCCGCCGGGGAGTACGAGGCAATTCCCCTTCGGGACGACCTTGAACCTCCGTCTTTTCACATAGTAAGAGTCCTCTTCTTCTTCGCTTTTCAGCCCGTCGAGGTAGAAAAAACGTTTCCCCCTCCTCCTCCGACGGGGAATTCGCCGCTTCCTTTTTGGTGAGGCCCCGACCACAGAGCGCCCCCATTTTTCTTCCGTTTTCTCCCCTTTTTTCTTTTTCATGTCCTACGACCTCTTCTGGTTTCTTCCTTTATCCCGCCGATAACCGATTATTGCGCCCTTGATCCCCTTTTTTCCCTTCCCCCTTGATCGAAGCAGAAGAGGTAGCACGTCTCCCAGAAGCTCTCTCTCCTTCCGGCTGCACGGCGAGCCTTTTTTCTAAGAGCCAGCTTCCCCGTCCCCCTTCCCCCCCCTTCGCGTGGAGGCTTTCCCCCCTTCCTCTCTTCCTCTCGTAAGGGGAACGGGCCGTTTCTTTTTTGGGGACACCCGCTTTTCCTCTTTTCCCCCCCTCCCGCACTCGATGATTCCGTAGGCCTTGCCTACCGGCACGAGATAGACCTTTTCGAGGTACATCAGTTTTTTCCACCCTCCCTCTGGTGGAGAGCCCTTCCTTCCCTCATGGAAAAGACTTCTTTCGATGTGCACATGCGCTAGAAGTGGAGGGGAGACCTTGTTCCCCTCCTCCCTCCTTCCTGAGCGTCGCGTCGACCAGCTTTGTTTTTTTTTCTTTCACAGCAGATGTGCGCCGGCGCGACCTCCCTTTTCTCTATGGTAACGCGATTTTAAAAGGCGAGATGCCATCCCCCTCTTTTTCTTCTCTTTAGTCTAGTTGAACGCGAGCCCCCCCCTTTTCCGCGAAGCGAGCTTTCTCTTTGACGAGCACCACGGCACGTTGCTGCCGTTTTTTTGACCTCTTCCTGGGCGTTCAGCCGATAGAACTTCTTTTTTTTTTTTTCTCTCCTATCAAGACGAACATGAACCCCCCATCCTCCGTTGTGTTGTTAGAGAGATGGGTCAGGTTCGGTGGATCCCTGTCTTTTCCCCTTTCTCTCCCCCCCGCGGATTCCTTTTTCTCCTTTCCTTTTCCTACAGATTAAGTAAGGCAAGACGGGCGACTTTTCCCTCTCGCACGAGGACCGGCGAGCGCGTCGCGGCAGAAGACCCTTCTTATTCTCCTTTCCTCTCTTCTTTTTCTGCCTCTAGACTATAACTTCGCCCTTCTTTCTTTCTCCCCCCTTTCGCGAAGGGTAGCAACATTCTGCTGTCTTTCCACGCGAGATGGTCCGACTCGGAAGAATTCTTCTCCCCCTTTTCCCCTTCTCCCCTCCACTTCGAGAGAATGGTTTTTCCGAGCTCTTGAAAGGGATTAGTCTTTGATCTCCCCTCGGCCGATAAAACAAGGCTTTTTCTTTTTTCCCCGCTTAGAATAACGTCCCTTCTTTGTCAGGCATAAGGAATCATCGAGTGAGGGCTTCTCACCGATTCCCCCCCCTCCCCCTCCTTTGTCCCGGACCAACGCGGTGTTTTCCCTCCTTTTTTTTTCCTCGTAATCTAAGAACGAGGAGTAATTTTTCGGATCGGGCGACCCGTGGGAAGGGAGGTTTCTCTTTCTTTCAAGAAGGAATCCTCCACCAGACTCTCTGCGCAGGAATGGCTTTTCCCTGAAGATGGGTATTCCTGAGCTGATAGGGAGGACCTCTTTTCATCTTCCCTCATAAGGAGGTGATTCCTTTCCCGTTCTTAAAAGAAGAGGTCGAGGACTTTTTCCCCCTCTCTCAAGGAGTAGGAGAGTGTCCCGTAGTCCTCACCCCTTTCTTCCCCCTTTTTCAGTCCAAGGAAGAAGAAGTTTCTTTTTTCTTGGTGAGAAATAGAGGGTTTTTTTCCCTGCGCCAGGTACCTGTCTCTACTGTTCTGTTTCCCGGTCGTCGAAGCCGTGCCCGTTTTCCGGGAAAAAATTTCCCTTTTTTTCTTGGAGAAGAAGACGGAGTTGGGCCATTTTTTTATAGGTAGAGCTTCCCTCCTTCGAGAAATGAGGTCGAGATATTCCCCTGATTTTTCCTCTTACTTCTCCCTGTTCTAATGATCGCACGAGATTTTTTCCCCCTCTCTCCTATGGGAGGAGGAAGGAGCCCCCCCCCCCCTTCTCCCGCCGTGATAAAGGATAGTAAAGAGGATCTTATCTCGTACCTTTTTTTGAGACCCTTTAAGCCAGAAGGGGTAGTCCCCTTTTTTCTTTTTTCCAGGAGTAAGAGAGATTACTCCCGTTAGAGAGTCCTATCCTCCTTCGGTGAAAACGTACCCCCATTCCTAGAAGTAAGACATTACCCCTGGCGGGAGGGGCGAGGGTAAGCACTTTGCCCCCGCTCTTTCCGGAGGGAGCGCCCTTTCCCCTTTTTTCCTTCGGAAAGGACCCTCCCTCTCGAGAAGAAACGATCGAGGCCTCCCCCACCTTTCCTTTCTCTAAGGAAATAATCGTGACTCCTTTCAGAGAAGGCTCCCCCCCCTTTTTCTCGCGGTTAAAGCGAGGGTAGGTCCGCCCCTCCTTTTTCGCACTTGACAATTTCGACGCCTTTTTTCTCCTTGCAAGGGCAAGGTGCTTTTTTTTTATGGAGATGGGATATCTCTCTTTTATCCCCCCCCGTTCTTTACTTTTTCCCAAGCCTCCAAGATAAATAACGCATGCCTAGATGAGAACCTTCCTTTTCTTTTTCTTCCCATTTGAAATATTAGAAATGGTTCCCTTTCTCCCCACGTAAGTTGCCCCTCCGACCCGAGAGGGAAGAAGCAAAGAGAATCCTCCCCTTCTTTCTTGGCCGAGTACTTTCTCTCAAGGATTGCGTTTTCTCTCCGGAGAGAAGGAAGTTCATTCTCTTTCCCCCTCTTCCCTTTCGAGAAAGACAGGCACGATTTCTTTTCTTCTTCCCAGAGAGGATCCTTCCCTGAAGGCGGAAAGAGACCCCACTACCCCCTCAACTTTCCCTTCCCTCCTCTCTATTTTGTAGGGCAATTACTTTTTATTCCCTCCCCCTGGGAGACGCCCTGAGAAAGCTCCTGATTTCTTACCCTCCTACCTTACTTCCGGACACCAACGTTTCTTTCGTCCTCCCCTTTCCTCATGAGAAATCGTGTCCCCCCATCGCATTGAAGTAGGGATTCCCCCCTCTAAATAGACAAGAACATAGTACGGTCCCCTCCTCCCCCCTTCTAAGAGGTCCCCCCCCGCGAATAGAGGGAGATCCCTTTCCCCCCGCGAAGACACGAGGGAACAGCCTACTCTTTCCCCCCCTCCTGGAGCTCTAACAATCCTCCTTTCCCCTTTCAGAAGAGTAGTCCCCCGCCGGCCGCCGGGAAATTTACTTTTCGACTCTTCCTTTCTTCCCCGCCGACCTTGAACTTCTTGGCAATGTACGAGGACACTGCCTTTTTCTCGCAGTGCGATTTCAGCCCTTTCGCTTTTTCGAACACAAGAGGTCCACACTTCGGGGACTTCGCAGGATGAGGTTTTGCTTTCCTCTCCCAGAAACGGTCTTCTTTCGGTTGATGAATACCTCGCTTCTCCTTTTTAAGAAATTAGGCCGGAGAAGACTCCACCTCCCTTTTTTCCCTTCTCATGCAGCGCTCCTCTTTTTTTTTGCCGAGGAGAGACCCGTCAGTGCCCCTTTTTCTGCTCAAAATGATCGAGACACTCACGTTTCTTTTCCTCTTCTCCCTGCTTCACCGTACAGCGATATGCCCTTTCTTTTCTTTGCGAGCGGGAAGACATTTTTTTTTCGCTCTCGTAAAGAGGTGAACGCGTCGACCCCCTCCTTTTCTTCCCCCCCTCCTTTTCTGAAGGGCAGCCGCAATCGATTTCTTTTTTTCCACGAAAGGCAGAGATATATTTTTTCCCCATAACCGCCGGCCCTTTCTTGCGCAGATGCGAAGTGAGCGAGCTTTTCCCCTAAGAATGGTATTTCTTCGCTAAGGACAGTACGTCAATTCCCCCCGCTCGAAGTGAGTTTTCCCTTTCTCTTTTTTCCTCCCTCGTAGGTAGAGATTTTTTTCCAGAGCGCGGGGGCAGCGTGTCGGGAAATCATCCTTTCTCCCTTCGCGGCACTAGGAGAAGTGGTCCCTTTCTTCATTTTATGAGGAAGAATAAGAGGATTCGCTTCTCTTTTTAACGCGAGAACGAGGTAGGCGAAGAGGACTCGGCGCGTTTCCTCTTCTTCCTCTCTCCCCTCCCCTCTCTTCGGCCGTCGTGCGGACGTGAATCTGATTTTTTTTTTTTTTTTCCTCCTTGTTAAGCAAGAAGAACTACGGCTCTTTCCGTTGCGATCGATACTATACCCTGAACCACCTCCCTCTCTTTTAATACTCATAAGTTGGTGTACTTTTTTTCTTCTTTCGGTGGATCGATAGCCTTTCCCGAGAAGAAAAGCTTTTTCTTATATTTCTTCCCCTTCCCCCCCATCTCTTCCTTCTTCCGCGTGCGAGAAGAAGGAAGTTTCTTTTTTTCCCTCCTTCCTCTTCCCGAAGAGAGAGTAGAAGGGAAACCTCTTCCCTGCAGGACGTAAGGTCTTCGCATAATGATGGGAGTTGGATGGAGCCCGTCTTTTCCCACACAGGTTGACAATCTTAGCCCCCGTTTTTTTTTTTTTTGGTTAATCTTCCCTACTCTTGCCACAGAGCACGAGTGGATCCGAGAGTAGGTTTTCCTTTTTTTTTTTCCCGAGAGTGATAGACGCTTCGCCCCAGACCCTTCAGCGTTTTCCTTTTCCCTACACGGCGGGAAAGACCTTGCAATCCTCTCCCAAGGAGGATGGGCAGGGAATATCTCGCCCTTTCCTCCCTCTGCAACTCTTCAAGACGGCGAGAAAAGGCGATGAAGCCCTAAGGGCCGGATTCACAAGTCTTCCCCTTTTCCATTTTCCTCCTCCTTTCTATCAGGTAAGTGCATACCTTGGTATGGGTAAGGGAGAGAGCGTCCTTTTCTTTCCAGAATAATCTCGTGATTTTAAGCCCTGCAGTAAATCTACGGCACCTTTCTTTGTCAGGAAGACCGCTGTTAATCTTTTCTTTTCCCTGAGATCGCCGATACTCTCCGAACTGAGGTGTTCCCTCCCTTACTTTCTCTGCGCGATCGCGGTAAGGGAATGCTTGTCTTCTTTCTCCTCCTCCGTGGAAGCTCCTCAGGGTAGAGAGCAGAAGGATGGTTTGCATTTTTTTTCTCCTTCTCGATCCGAGGCGGGTCCCTTGCCGCAACGAAGGGGTGATCTCTCTCTCCTTTTCTTCCCGAAGAGTCGAGGACTCATCCCCCCCCCCTTCCCCCAGGAGTAGCGCTTTTTTTCAGGCAACCATAGGACGAAGTCAAATTATGACTCTTTCCTTTCCCAGGAGGGCGTCGATGCCCCCATCGAAGGGATGCACAATTTCCAAAACTCCGAAGCCCCAGTATCCTTTCTGTTCTCGTACAACGGTGCCGCTTTCGCCCCTTTTTCTTCCTCGTGAAAGACGTAAGCAAAGGAGTTCTCCCCTTCCGGAGCGGGAAGACGAACCGCGAGTCCCCATTTCCTCTTTAGAGCCGCAGAGCGGCACTTTCTCTCCTGAGAGGGGTAATTGCGGGCAAAGGAGGGATCGGAGACGGGGCCCCAACACCGCGAACTGTCTCCTCTCGTCGGTGACGATATTAGACGATGGCGGCTTCCTTCTCTTTCTCGATTCCCGAAGTTGATCCCGCTTTCTTCATCGAGGACACGATGGCGACATGCGAAGATTAATCGACTTTCTTTTCTTCCCTTTCTCCTCTTTAGCTTCAAGTTCGCTTTTTTCTTTCTTCGGTGAAAAAGTAAGAATACCCCTCAGAAGTTAGACGAGGTAGGTGATTTCTCTTTCCTTTTTTTACCCTCTTCCACAAGTGATAGCGGCCCTCTCTCCTCGTGAAGGAGGGAGGATTATGCCGAGCGATGGAGATCGAAGACGACAGATTTCTTCCTCTCCCCCTTTCTTCCGCCAGCGGAAATTCGCTCCTCTTTCTTCCCTTCCGGATAGAAGAAGGTTCCCTTCTGGTCGGGAAGAGAAAATCCGTGGCGCACCTTCCCCCATTTTCCGAAGAGTTCACTTCGTGACAATTTTTGGCATCTCAAGCCTGAAAGCGGTCTGGCTCTCTTCTTCTTCTCTTTTCCTCAGAGCAGGGTGTTTTTCAGCCACTCTGGCTCCTACCTCCTAGGCGTGCGGATTCTTTTCCCTTGCCGTAGTCAAATTTGAAATCCTTTGGCGACTTTTCCCCTTTCTCGGTCCAGAACCGCGCGGGACATAAGAAAAGCTTCTTTCTTTCTCGGAAGAGTAGCTTCTCTTTCCCCCTTTGGCGGAAAGCCCTTTAGGAGAGGAAGAGATTTTTTCTCCCTGCGTAGAGAGAAAGCTTATGCCCCCTTCTTTTTCCTCCGCCGAGGAAGAGTTCAGAGCTCTTCACGTTGCTGGCGAAGGAGGCACGCTGAATCTCCCCTCCTCCTCTTCTCCTGCTTACGCGCGTCTGTTTTCTTTTTTTGCAACGCGGCGCGAACCCTTTAACGTGAAGATGAAGCGCTCGGAATAGACCCCACGAACGAGACGTCCCTCTTCCCCCTTCCGAAGGTTAGAAATAGTTCTTTTCCTTCTTTTTTTTTTCTGAAGATCGGGATAAAGGAGTGATCCCATCTGTCCTCTCTTTTCTTCCTTCCGGACCGAAGAAACATCGTCGAAGAGGCTCCCCCTTTTCTCTTTCTTCCTCTTTAAGATAAAGAAGGTCAAGCCCGTTTTTTCCTCTTTTCCCCTTTTCCTCTCTTCACAATAGACAGACCGGGATCTTTTTTTTTTTCCTTCGGTAGAAAGAGCCGGCCTCCCCCCAGCCGGAGTACTCGCGCACCCGTCTCTCCTCCCCCTCCTCGGCGGAAACGGGTAAGATTCCTTGAGGGAGAAGTGCTCCAGAAAGTTCTTAGCACCCCGCCGGGTCCCCCTCATTAGGCGCTTTTGGGGTGAGGAAGAAGAACTTTTCCTCTTGATGCCCGGCCCCCTTTCCTCTTCCTAGAAATCTTCGGTTCTTTTTCGGTTTTCTTTCTTTTTTTTTGACGAGATCCAACGAATTCTTGCCTTTCCCTAGATCCTCCTCTTTATTCTCTTCCCTAGCCGAAGGTCCCCGCCTCCTTTTCCGCGACGAAAAAATGCTTCACCCTTCCCTGCGCGTAGTATGAGGATAAGTCGTTTCCTCCCCCTATCCACGATCGCGTCGGTGGAGAGCGGGTTAAGAAATAGTCGGAGAGTAAGGCGATCCTCCCCCCCCTTTCCCCTTCCCCCCGCGGTGGAGGGACACCTCCTCGTGCCTTTGATGAAGGGCAGACCGACCCCCTCTTTTCTTAGGCCTTTTTCCCCCCTACAGGCACGCTCCTACGGATTCGAAGCTTCCCTCCCCGGTTTGATCGGCGCCCTTTGGAGAGCACGCGCTCCCTTTTTCTTTCGACCGGCCCGATTTGCCCTTTCTTCTCCCCTGGAGGGAGAAGCGAGAGCACTTTTTTTTTCTCCTCCTCTCGTCGAGTTCGACATTCTCCTTGTGCAAGCGTGTAGGGAAAAAGAAGCCTGGAGCCCCCCCCCCTTCTCTCTTTCTGCTACGAGAGTCACCGTGCGATTTCTCTTTCTCGTGAGAATCAAGAGGATGGCTTTCCCTGGTCGGCGGAAGCGTAAGAGCGCGTTTCATCCTTTCTTTTCCCCATCCCCTTGCTGAGAGAAGTCTGCCGAGACGTTCCCCTTTTTTTCTCCTTTAGACGACGCGGGGGACGGGCCTTTTCTTAACCTGAACACATATCTCTCTTTTTACTCCCCTTCCTCTTTTTTTTTTCTTTCTTCATGTGTTCCTGTTTCGGCGGATAGGATTCTCCTTCTCCCTCTCCCCCCGAGGAGGTCTATAGGATTGAACGCCGACCCCTGGCACGACGGAGCGAACTGAAAGGGAGTGGTTCTTGCTCTCTCCCTCCTTTTTCGCGCGTCGCGGCCGCCGACCTCGTTTCCCTCTTCCTCCTCGGATCGCATCCTATGTCTTTTTCTCCTTCTCGGGAACATAGTACATACTTTCGCGAGGGCCCGCGCCCTTTCTTTTTTTTTTGCACGCGCGCTGGTCGAGGGACGCGACGGGCTCCCTTCTTTTTCTTCCGCTTAGCAAATAAAATTCGCTTCCTTCCTTTCCACCGAGGGAGATCTCTCTTCTCTTGTCTTGTTCGTTGCTCTACACCAGCGCGTCCCCCCCTTCGGTGTCCCCTGGAACGCTTAGAATCGTCTTTTACCCCCGGGCCAATACGGAATCCCCTTTTTCCATGAAATCTTCCAAGAACGGTTTTCCCTTCCCCTTGGGTAGGCCCTTCTTTCCCCGGTAAGAAGGGCGAAAGCTAGAGTTCTCCCTTTCGCAACCGACCCCTCTTTATGATAGCCTTGAAGAGGGCTCTTATCCGCCCCTCAATCCTCTCCCTTTCCTCTTTTGCTCGAGCAGTTTTCGTTTTTCTTCCGTTTCCTGACGTCCCGGCTACGATCCAGGGTCGTCCTCTTGCATTCTAAAGGTGCAGAAGGCGTTTTTCTGCAGAATGACGCCAGTTCTTCCCCGAAGAGGTCGGATGTCCTCCCCCCACCCCCCCCTTTTCGGGAATCAAGTTTTTTCTGTGTTAGGGCGGTGCAGCACCCCTTCCACCCTTTCTTCATTCCCCTGCGCCGAAGTCTTTTTTTTTTTCCTTGGTGCGACGGGCTGAAAGCGCAGGCCCCTCCTGTTTCCTCGTACAAGGTTTTTTCTTTTCCCCGTCGTCGACCAGTTTCCGCGTACGCGGCTTTTTTCACATCCTTTTCCGGCGAGGGACTTCTCCTTGCGGAGGTATAGGTCGAGCGAGTTTCGAGAGCTCCCCCCTTCCCTCATTCTTTCATCGGGGCCTGGGCCGTCGGTCTTTTTTTTTTTTTCCTCTTGTCTCGAAAGAAGAGGGAGTCTCGGGAAGATATTAGAAGATGGAGGATCTGAGTTGCTTTTTTCTCCTTTGATCAACGATCTAAGCGGTCTGGCAGGCTTCTTTTTCTCTTCGTACGATTGAGACGGGAGTATATCGTGTTGTACTTTTTCTCTTCAGTTAAAGTTAGAGAGGTTCGCTAGGCTTCACTCCCCTCTTCCGCGTCGCATTACACGCTCGGTGAGGGAGAGGGCGCGGCTCTTTCTCTCTCTAGAGAGGGAAGTCACTGTGTCTTCTTTTCCTCCGCTGGCGCTCAGACTCCCCCCTTTTTTTCTGTCCGCGCCGAAACTGGGAGGCCGCCCTTCCCTTCGACGCGACAGGAAGCTTCCGGCTCGAAGCTGCCTTCCTTCTCTGGTCGGGCCGGCCAACGTACTTTTCCCTCCCCCTTCGAAGATGTAAAAATGTTTTCCTTGCAGGTGATATTCACCCTCAGAGGGATGTTTCCTCTCCTTCTTTTTCCTAATATAAGTTGTTTTTCCCCCCCTTTTCGAGAGAGAGATAACGAACCCCTCCCTTTAGTGAGTTCCTCCCCCCCTTTCAGGGAAAAGTCCCCCCTTCTCCCTCCCCTTGAGAAGTGCGCCCCCCTCTCCCCGCAGAGGGCATCCGAAAGCTCCCTTTTTTGGAGAGCCGGTCCTAGGTTTCTCCCCTCGAGAACGATTTTCCCTTCTTCCGGCCGAAAAGGGTCGGCTTTTCCGAGAGAGATCCCTTTCGTAGAGAGACCACTCGGACGGTAAGCCGGCCCCCTCCCTAGGAGCTCGCGAGATAAAGTGATTGTTCCCTTTTTGCCCTCGCCCGAGCACTCCTCCTCTTCCCCCTTCGGAAGAGAGACCCCTTCTTGAAGGGGGCCAGCCTTCCGCCCCCTCCGCTCTCCCTGAAGAGAGTAGTTCCCCTCCCCCCACAGAAACGATCTTTCAATAGTAAAGCATTTGCCATTCTTCCTCTCCTCGGCCGCTGAAGATAGGGATCACGGCGGGATTAAGCGGATCTCCCTCTCTCGTCCGGCCTAAAATTCTCCCTTCTTCCCCCTCCCGAGACTCGAGGGCTGTTCCCCCCTTTCCCCCAGATAACGAAGGGACAGACCCGATTCACCTTCCCCCCCCCCCCCTCGCTCCGGACCGAGACCGCCGTCCTTTTCTTCCTCTTTCTTTCCCTTCCCCTTGCCGCCGGAAATTTTCCTCTTTAAGCGGAACGTCGTTAGACTTACTTTACCCCCCCCCCTGTACGAGGACACGGGCGAGGGAGAATTTTTCTTTTGAAGAACTTCCTTCTGGTATCCCCCAGCCCCCCCCCCGAATAGGAGCATTTTCATTCGACGTTTTAGGGTTGTTTTTTTTTTTCACGCGCTAATAATGATGCCCTTTTCCTGTTTTCTTGCAGGAATCGCCCTTTTTAAGAAATTCAATGCACGGTAGGTCATCTTCCTTCTTGCGCCCTTGAGAGGCATCTCTCCGCCCCTTCTTCTTCCCCTTCCGAGGTAGCCGTCAGGCCCCGTAGAGAGCACATGCTAGCGCATCTGCCACGGCGACTCTCTTCCTCCTTCTTTCTCTTTCCCGTAAGAGATCTCTGGCCGCTTCGGTGGAGCAGCGGGGCCTCCCCTGCCGATATAGTAAACTTTAACGGGCCTCCCCACTTCCCCCCCCTTCTTTTTCGTAATGATTGAAGGTCAGCCGCCCTCCTCTCCCCCTTCGGAATGATCTTTCTCTACGGATTAGACGCCGTGTCCCCTGGTGTGACTCGGCGCTTTCTTCTCGAAAGAGACGATAGGGAACAGAGGATAGCTCACTCGGCCCAGAGGTGGACCATGCTCCTTTTTTCCTCTCTTGTCTTTTTTTCCTCTTAGAGAAAGATAGGGCGCCTCAGTTCGAGTCGAGGTCGACCAAGTCTTTATTTTTTTCCTTTTTTGAACAGCAGAATGTGCGGAACCTGGTCGCGCCCCTTCTTTTTTTTCTTTTTCACAGGGTTCCTTTAGAGGAAGAATCCCTGGCTCTCCCTCTCTTACCGCGAGAAGCATTCCCTGCGGCCCCCCTCCTCTCCTTCGTCGCTTCGTGCGAGAGAAACACGTAACTTGATTCGCGCCTAGTGTTTTCCCCCCCTCCTTGTTCAGCGATAGAAATCCGCGGGGCTCGGTCTTCTCCTCTCCAGAAGAAAACTGAATTCTTGTAATACTCCTCAGTGGGTTTTTGAGAGAGATGGGTGCACTCGTGTCCCCCTCTCCCTTCTTAGCCCCCGCGGAGTTTCGATCGGCTGTCCTCCTTTACAGATTACAAGTACGGAAAGAAGGTCAAAGCAAGGCTGTGGTGCGATTCCTTGAATCTTCCCCTTGCGCGAGTCGAGGCCTTTCTTCTCCTCTTTGAATAGAGTTCACTAGAATACTCTGGATGCTGAATCTTCCCCGGTGACCATCGTCGCTACTTTCGCCGCCTCTCCTCCCCCTCTTCTTTTGTCCGCTCCACTTTTTCTGGTAGAAGAGACTACGGCTGCCCTTCTTTTCTTCTACGCTCGCAACTAAACTCCCTTACTGGGAAATCTTGGTTCGAGAAGATGGAACGTTTCGTATAGTATTACCCCCTTCCGCAGATCCCCACCCTACCTTGAGGAAATGGCCCCCTATAGAGTGCCCGGTACGGTCATCAACTTTCTTTCCTCTATCATCGAGTGAGGGTCTCCCTTTGCACCCATCCCTCCCCTTTTTCCCGTCCACAGAGGTGGGTCCCTGGTCCGAGATAGCAGTTAATAGAGAAGATGGGCGCCCGCTCCCAGAGATGAGGCTCGCCTCGAGAGAGGTCCCTTTCATCTTACTTTCTTCTAAGAATACTACCTCCCCCCCAGATGAGCTATATGTGAGCGCGATTTTTCTCTGAACGGTCGACCTTGCGTCTCCGGGGGGAGCTGCATTCTCACTTCCTCCTCTTCGGTGATCTTAGTCGCCGCCTGTACCCCGAAGAGGTCTTCAGGAATGTCTTTCACCCCGGGCATCAATTCTTTCGCTGTTTTCCCCCCTTTTCCCTCCCCCCCCCTCATCGGAGAAGTCCTCCCCTCGTTGGGGAAAACGGCTGGGTTGAACCCCCTGTAAAGAGAACTGCCTCCCAGAGTCTTAGTAAAAGGTTGAAGCATAGAGTCAAGGTCGTCGTACGCATTTGTTCCCCCCTCCCTCTTTTAAAATTTACCGGAGGCCTTCTTCCCTCCTCCCTCCTCTGCGGAGGTCTAGTCTCTGGGGTGAGAGAGAATGAGGTTCGCGATCATTGTTTTTTTTTCCCTTTCTTTTATCGGGCGATGGGAATACTGCCCTCCCCCCCTCATTAGAGGGGAGGTGACTCTTTCTGGGAGGAGTGGTTCTCCCCTTGTCTGAGAGTCGGATGATTCCCGCACTTCTCCCTAGATTTAAATCTCTTTTCGAGGCCAATTTTTTTTTTACAATGCTTACTCTTTTTTCTTCCTTTGTCTAGTTAGTTGTGGTAGGAGTCCGATCTTTTTCGTTAGAGAGGTTAGTCGGCGGTGACCCTTTTTTCTCAACCCTAAGAGAGTAAGCCTTTTTTTTCTGGACCTCGTCTTCTTGGGGCGAGGGACTCCGGCTTCAAGTTTCTCGGGAGCGCATTAGTGCGTCTGCCTTTCCGGCCGAGCTGGCGGCTCTCCTTTCCTCTCGGCCGCGCGACCCTGTTTCAGGACGACAGTCCCGTTTCTGACCGGACGCGGCCGGATAGCCCCCTTCTCCTTTTCTTTTCCCGCGCGGGGTCGAGGCCGCTCCCCTCTTTCGCAATTAGAACATTGCGATCTTAAAATGGAGAAGTGCCCTTTCCACGCATCAAGGCGGGATGTCTTT
>Ga0179593_1583909_pt1 | contig 13429 bp, 13 predicted proteins | sample CZODoug2_1_08_16_FD_185931 | JGI IMG/M metagenome (GOLD analysis project Ga0179593, IMG submission 185931) | Vadose zone soil fungal communities from Angelo Coast Range Reserve, California, USA - CZODoug2_1_08_16fungal (PacBio error correction) | ecosystem: Environmental > Terrestrial > Soil >... | reverse complement strand
ATTAGCTAGTGTGCGCTGGGTTTTACACAGACCTGTTTTTCTGGTTGGGAGTCCCAGACGGTCCCTAGGCACAACTCGTGTTACCCCTGTTAGTTTCTACTTTCCCTCCTTCGACCCTGCTAACTTCCTTTGTCTTACCGGGCCTGGAGGCGTTATTTGTACCACCGTCGTTCCCCGGGGGCGTTCCACCACACTGTTTTTTGCCGCTGCGGTCCGTTTCGAGCTTTTGCTGGGGATCGTTTCCTCCCGGCAGTTCGTGCCCCTTAGCTTTTTTGCCGTGCCTCACCCGCGGCCCCGCTCCCCTCCTGAGCTCCGATCAGCAACCTCGTACTCTGCAGGTCGGAATGTGACACGTTGTTTCGAGTTGAATTTTTTAGGTTCCGACATCACACAGTAGTTAGGTCGTTAACTTACCCTAGTTTTCCACCCCGACCCCAGACGACTCCCGAGATCTTATCCTCTCGCTTCAGTGACTGTGTTTCATTTTGATCTTTGTGTCTAGATGCTGCTCCGACCTGTGCATGTAGGCCATCCCCGCGTGTTTCGTGGACGATTAGGCCTTAAATCTGTTCCTTCCAAGTCACCGCTCCGTGAGTGTTTACTCGTATAGCAATGACTTTTGTCCTATCCTTTCCCCTTTCGAGCTAGTCGCCCCATTTTTACTCGTAGCGCGCCGGACACGGTGACGTGCCTTGGCGTGTATAAACCGCGTGTGTTGTGGGGGGCGCCCGTAGGCGTGTTTGTAGATGTGAGTGTCGGAATTTTCCCGGACTTACGAGGCACGTCATACCGGCAGGCACCGGCCAGGTCGGGCCTTTTGTCCGCCTCCGACCCTCTCGCTACCTGCCTCCGGTCTCTCCCGCTTCGTTATTGTCTCGCCCGTTCATTGTTAACCCCCTGTCCCCGTCGACGGCGTGAGAGCCGGCTTTTCGACCCGTCTCCGCTTCCCTCCATTCCTGCTTTCACCAGACGTTTCGTCGTATGTGTCGAGAGTTACTCCTCCGTTTCACCGTCGTACGGTAAAATTTTCACTTGTTCTTAGGCCGGTCAGTCTGACTATTGCAGTCTTTATGGTGTCATCCTTATAACAAACCCCGTCGCTCTTAGCTCGTTTCTACCAACTCTTGGTGTTTCCCAGTCCGCGTATCTGGTGGTTCAATCGCTTGCGACAGTTTTCAGTTACTACTCATCCCCTTATTCTTCCGTGCCGAATTGAAGCCCTTAGCAAGGGATATTGTAGAAACGCCCCGTACGTTTTACCAGACGGGTTTGAACTATACCCAGTTTGCTTCCTCCACACCGGGGGCTGATGATGGTTTACCTTGTTGAGAACGGGAATGGAAGAGTTCACTTAATGTGGGGTCGAACGTGATTATCACCCTCCGACTTGCATTAGATTTAAATGGGCCGGCCGGGCCCCCGCCGCCGGGGAACCCACTACATTTTCGATCTCCTTCCAGCTGTCACCCTTTCTTCAGTACCCACATGTCGCTTGTGCTTGCTTTTCAGACTTGCGAGTTCCCGCCCTTCGCGTCGCTATCCAGTGCGTGCCACTGTCCTCCCTTACCGCCCCCCCCTGAAGCAAGAATCCCTAGACCTGTGTGCGAACTCCTGTATGGTTGGGTGGTGGTTTTATGTGTAACTAGTCTGACTCGCCAGCATGCAAATGTTCCTGCTATTTGTCTGGTCCGCTGCTGAGCGGGGGCGGGTTTTTCATTGAGTTACACTACCTTCGCCTAATTCCATTTGGATTCCGTACGTAACCCGTCAACCGATGTGCATGTCGTTTTTCACTCGCTAGACGGGACTTATCTCAGCCGTGCAGCCCCGCGTGTGAAGGCGGATGAGTGTCAAAACACCGAGGCCGACTTTAGTCCCCACCCTCTGCTTCTCTTCCCGACTTGCGCGCCTTGTTCCTAGCACTGAACTTTCACTCTACCTTCGGACACCCCAAGAGCTGTTTCTGGATTTTTTCGCCCACGCTCCCTCCGGGTTCTAATGCTCTTCTCGCCCCCAATGCGAGGCTTTCTTCCGATTCCAACCACCGCCCCTTTGTAGCCTTCGTGAAATTTCCTTTCATCGGTTAGAGCCCTGATGTTTATTTGAATCTTGCCAGTCCCGTGGCCACCCTCACCTCACTGCGCCAATTAATTGGAGCTCGGATTTAAGTTGTGTTCTTGTCATTTCTAGAGTAAGCTCTGCCCCTCTCCCCGCACGCTGATGTAGCCGACGTTCGCAGGTTTGGTGACCCTTACGCGGACATTCGCTTTCCCCTCCGTTTTTGGTCCGCCCCTCGCCAACGCGCCAGTTTTTTCCCATTGCGTCTAATGGGACCCCCTCACCGAAACCACCTTTGCCCTGTGCCTCCCCGAACATGGCACGCTGCTGTGGAGTTTCTAGGCTTTCCTTCTGCTTTATGTTGCTTGACACAGAAAATCGTCCCATTTTCTTTACGAACACTAAAAAAGATCCTGCCCACTGCTGCATTAGCCGTTGCCGGTCGATCAGGATGGTTTAGAAGGGATGAGTTGGGTGTGGGCTCTTTTCTAAGGCGCCCCCCAAGTCAGTTGCTGTTTAGACATCATCAGGGTAAACCACCCCGAACAAGCGCCGCCGGACGTGAGTAGAAGTTCCTTGGCTCATCGTTGCTCCACCGGACTTATTTACGGACCCCAACGGCATCCGAGCTTGCCTGGGACGGTTCCCTTCGGGCGGCGGACGCCACGTATGGCGCTGTTCACGGGGACACCTACAAGATCGCGCTCGTTTGCGTTTTCTCAAGGCATCAAGCGGTCGCGTGCGTGCGTACGTTCTTGTTTTTTTTCTAACAAAGGCCCAGTGCCCCCCGTCGTGTTTTCCGTTCCCTTGTAGCCTCATTTCTTTGGTCGGGACCGGCTTCTTTCGTTGGTTCACGATCAGCGTGCGCTTCCCTCACACCAAGCTGCCCTTCGTGGTGGTCGAGCAGCAGCTTCCCTCCGGGCACCGCTTATCTTTCTGCATAGCTTTTCACCTTTTTCTTCACCCTCCTATTTTTTGTCGATCTTTTTTCGATGCCCCTTTGTTTCGCCCCTCTGGCCTATTACTTTCTGAGTCATCAAACCCCACTGGGTTCTTTATTCGGTGCTGTCATAAAACGCCGATTATTCTGCCCTACGCCCCGATCGTTCCTTGGGCCCTCCACTTCTTCTCAGCACGCCAGCCTCCTTATGACAGAATTTGACGTCGTGTCATGTTCTGTCTATCGTCCAAGATTCCGGAGCCTAAATTTGACAGCGCTTTATTCTGACCATGGTCCCCGCCAGGCCGAGCTTTTTTCATTCTGTCTTCGTGAGGGTCCGCTCTTGCCCCTTTTTTTTTCGGGAGTCTCCCCTTTCCCACATCCTCACGAACGTTTTGTACTCCCGAATTTTTGGCCCGGCTGCTGTGAACTTCTGTGTGTTTTTTCCGCCAGTCTCCGAGATTCTTTGGTTGTACGGCCGGTCTCCGTCATGTTGCGTCATGCGCGATGCCGGATACCGGCCCGCCGCATTTTATTGCTGCACATCGCCCAGGTTTTTGGTCTCCTTCTCGTTGCGGAGGGTGCGCGGTGGCATCCCGCACTACTTTTTTGGGCTTTGAATTTGCACTCCCTCTCACAACTCCGTTTACCTACACGCCGTCTACGACCAAGGCATTTATCCCAAAGCTTGTTCTAACATCCCTATTTTTAGTTGGCATCAAACGTTTTGTTTGACGCGGGTACCGGTTGCACGTTTATGTGCCTTACGTCTTCGTTACGCAACCCCTTGTATTCTGCCACGAAACCAGGCAGTCTTGGCCCAGCACTCCTATCATCCATAGCCGTCTTTTTTCTGGCGTCAGCGTAGTGCCATACACCGCCTTCGTGCTTTTGTAGCCATTGGAATCTTAGCTCCCTGGGCTTGCGTGTCCTGTTTCTTCGTGTTTGTTTTCTATTTTTTGGTCCCGCTTTCTTCCAGACCTGTCGTGGTACGACTCTCGACGACATAATACCTAATCCGGCGTTATGTCTTTTGATCCCGGGAGTTTTCTCTTTCTACCCTTTAATTAGCCCTCACAACGATGTAGCTCGTACCCTTGTTGAGGTCGGTTTCCGTCTGCCCCCCTCTGGTCCCGGCCACCCTTACTTTTTGGTTCTCTTCCCCTTGTACTGCGGGTGTTTCCTTGCGTCTGACTTGCTCTGTCTCACGGCGAGTATGCATAACCCTGTCTTAGGGGGGAGTCTTGCGTCAGACTTGTCCGAGCAGTCGTTTGTCCCCGCCCTTTTTTTAGGGGATTTTGGTCCGCCCCTGTTTCGACGGCCTACGGAAGATCAGAGCTCCCGGCTGTCCCATTCTGTACTGCAGACCTTTGCACGTCCATTTTGCTCTGTTCTTCCCCGCGTTCTTCCTTTCGCAGGGGCCGATGCCCACGTTTTCGTTCTTTTTGTTTGTATCGTTGGACGCCATCATTGGCTTGTCAGTTCCTCGAGGATTTTCGAAACATCCGTCCCTAACGACTTTCGAGCAGGGTTAGACGCGCCACCGTATTCTTCCCCGTGGCTTTCAAGGTCGGGTTTTTACAGGGGCTTTGGTTGTTCTACCCCTTGTTTCCCGCGTCCGGCTGGAAACATCCCATGGCTCCCCCCTCTGGCGCACGAGCTTCCCTCTGTGTAGCCCCTTCGGGGGTTGCTTTTGCATCCGATGCAACCTCAGGATTGCCCCACTCCGCGGTATTCGCGTTAGCGAACGTTAGCCGTGCAGTCAAGAAGCCAATCAGTAAGTTTGGCCGCTTTTTATCCTCTACCGGCGGGTCTCACTTCGGACTCATCATTCCTCGCAGGCGGTGCCCTTCTCCCGTCTTCGCTAGTCAGGCCCTTCTTTCATTCGCGGATCCTTGATGTCGTATCGCCGGTTTTTTGAGACCCCCAACCCCGCGCGGTAAACCGTAACAGAAGAGCTGCGCACTCGATTGCCCCTCTCCCCACTTTTCCCGTCTGCTCCCCTTTCCTAGGTGCGGACTTTTTTTTTTGTGTCATCGGGGGTCCGCTTGTTCAATCTGTTAAGAATACTCGCTAAGCTTCCCACTGCTGGAATCTGTCGAGACGAAATCCTGAATGATATATCCCTTAATTTGTGCCACCGTGTTTCTAACCCCTTTCCTACCCCCCGGCCCCAGCCGTGTGTGTTCGTGTACGAAACTCGATTCTCGATCTTTTCCGCCGCTTTTTTTTGTGATTTTTCATGTTGCTTCTTTTTCCCTCCGCCTTGACGACACGTCCCGGCGTTTTTCTCCTGAGCGTTTTTGTCGACCGACGGAAGTAGCCTGCTCTGTCTCCGATTGCGACTCTGCGACGGAGCCTTTCTATCTTGCCCACCTGAAACCACGTCCTGGTTTTTCTCTCTTCCCTCTCCATGAGCCCCCAGAGCACACCCTGGCGGAAGGTTGTTCCCTAACATTGGAGGCCTCCCTTTCAAACTCCGATGGAGTGTTCCCTCAGGGTCAGGAACGCCCGCTACCCCCACCGAAACGTGATCTTTTTATTTTTTTCGCACCCTTTGCGCAGGGTCCCAAGAGCGGCCCGTGGTGGGCCCCATCGTGCCCGGAGACAGCTCGCCAATCCTCCTCCGTATCCGAGAGAGAACGTCGCACTGGTTGCTCCCCCCAGCAGGTGACAGCGATTTTCCTAAGTTATCCAGGTCTAGTCATTCTTTTTTTGGAAACGCCCCAAAACCCCACCGCCCGTCGCCACCCTCCCAAAAAAGTACAGACCCCACATCCACACCCCCCCACCACACTGTTTTAACCGTTACTAGCTCGAAACTTCATATTGCGGTATATACGGCTTCCGGACGATGGTGTTCCACTGACCGTCCTTTCTTTTCGCGATACTCGTGGTCCCCTACTGAGCAGGGCTTCTCTAGGCCACTTTCTTCTGTTTGCCAGCGTTTTTGCGATTGAGTTTTTCCCCATCATTTGACCCCGGCTTACCACAACATTGTCCTTCATTCGTACGTTTGTCCCAAAAACAAATCCGACCAGGTGTAATTTCCAGAAGTGAGGCCGGAACGTCCGGACAACAACGTCCTGATCCTTTCTTTTTGCCTCACAGCATCTCTTTTATTCGGCGAGGTTCACTTTCTTATAATTCCATTTTCCCTGTAATAGTGTTTTTTTCGCTCTGTGGTCTCTTCCCGATTTTCGGCCACTAGAAAGCGCCCCAGTAGAAGCCTTGACCTTTTTCGTGCGTAGATTACGGGAATTTGATCCGGGGTTGTAAGAGGGTCGATGTTTTTGTTATTTATTAATTGTTCTGGTGCCGGGGTATCTTCTACCCCAGGATCTATGGTTTGTTTTCCGAGGAGGTTTGCCTTTCTTGTTCGTTGCGTGCCCCACAGAGTTACCCCCCACTTCCTCATTTCGAGTACAAAAGTGCACAAATCTGTCCGTTTCTCTCCCTGTGGGACCCACTGGTGAGAACGCCTCTCGTCGTTCTTCCGGTGGGAGATTTTGTCCTTATTAGTTTTTGATGATTCCGATGTCACCATTTTCCCCCGAGGTAACCGGCTGCACCCCGCTCTTCCCGTGTTGTCGCTGCTCTGATCGTTTTGTGTTGGTCCCTCCCTTGAACCTGTTGAAGCGCCCCCTATTGCCACTCTTGGTCTTTTTCTCTTTACTCCATCCTGACTGCTGACCCCCACTGCTGGTTAGTTTTGTACGCGACCCGACCTGGTTCTTCCATCAGAAATTACTTGGCTGGGGCCCCCGTCGCTATGTGTAAGCCTCTTTTACTTTAGGATGTCTGCTCGTACTTTTCCTGTACCGAGTGTGTCTGCGATTTTCCGTGATGGCTGCGGGTATCGACGAGGTTGGTCTGCTGCTACTCCCCTCATATTTAGTGATGCTAATTGTCGCTTTCGCCCAGTATGGTCCGATTTCGGATTTTTTCTGGAACCCCCATGTTAGCCTGCCCTCCTGCCGGGAAGATGTGTACTCGACCCAACAACGATTAGGGGTTTTATTATTTGGGTCCCCCTTTCCCCCCCGTAATCCTCCGTCTGGTTCTCGACAGGAGAATCAAATTGCGATGGGCACTGTGTTTACGTGCTTCTACCTGCTCCCCCGCGACTGTTGAACTGCCTCTTGTTCCGCTTGATTTTCGGGCTGTGTCAAAAGCGTATGTGGGCCCCCAACCCCGGTATGCCTCGTCAGTTTTTTCCATGCTGGATGGGTTAATTTTCTTCCTTGCCCCCCGCTTTGCATCCCAGTGTTTCGTTGGTCGTATCCACCTCGTACCCATACCCCAGAGTCACTGTTCTGTGTTCCACTTTCGTAGTGGGCTCCACTCCCTCCCGTGTTTATGCTGGGATTTTTCTCGGAAGCTGCTACCCTTGGTCCCTTTTTTTCCCTAGTTCCAGTATGCGGTGCACTTCCCTATTATTCTGCGGTTCCTTGCTTCACCTTTTTCCCTTTCGTTTTAGTCCACCCCTGGCAGTGCAGAACCATACCCGAAGGAGGCGATGGCTTCTCTTGCAACATTTTTTGTTGCGGCACATTCAGCTTTTGTGTTCAAGTTACAGTCTTAGCGCAATTTGGATTCTATGTTTCTTCCCTTATTTGTCACGCGTTTTTGGTTCCTGTGTATTTTCTTTGTTATTCTCTTTCCATCCACGGTTTTCATTCATTTATGCTTTAGCGGTGCCCTTGGCTGCCCCTTTGTCCTTCAGTGTCTCTCACGCAGTGCCCGCACACCCGACGATCGCAGTCTTTTTGCTCCAGACTTTGCTTTAGGATGTTGATGACTTGCGGGTAGACCTTTAGTCAGTCTCCTCCTCCTGGTAGTGTGGGTCCTTGTGACCTTCCCGTCGCTGTTGATTTTGGGTTGGTTCTTTTCTCCGATCGTCCGCGTGTTTTTTTCACACTCTGCGTACGGTCGTGCTGTCTTCTTTTCTGCAGAAGTTTTCCCGTTTTTCGGACTTTCTTCTCTCACCAAGGCCCCGTTCTAGTAGCTTTCCTCCCTCCGGTTTCCTCACCCCTTTACATCTTTTTTGCGTGGTTTTTCTTTTTTTATATTCTTGTGAAACATTGTGTCCTCGAGTTCGCTTTCTTTTTACGACGGGTATCTCCAGATCCAGAATTACGCCATCGTTATTTTTGGCCCGCCACAAACTCTTCGTCCTGCATCCTTGGTCGACTCCTGGCCAATCGGCAGAACCACCTCCGCTGATCGCCTTCTCGGCTCCTTTTTGATGGGACCGGTGGGATCGCTTTTTTTCATTAAGCTTCCTAGTTTTCTCTTTGCTTTTCAGACTTTTTTGACAAGCCACCCTCATTCCTAGTCTCCCGTTTTTCTCTTGTCGCGTCCCTTGATTGCCCTATCTCCTCGCACCCTTTACACTAAGGCTACCCGCCCATGTATAGCTATGGATTCCTATCACTGGCTTTTCGAGCTCACGCCTTTTTTATGTCGCTGCTTTCCCTTTCTCCCCTTAGCCCCTGGTCTGACTCGTCAAGCTCTGTCCGCTTTTTTTTCACGTAAACACGGAAGGACCCTTTTTTCTACTTCTCCCTCTCAATGGATTTTCTTTTCCGCTTGCAAGCAACTAATTTATCTGCGGTTTCTGTTGGTGGGTAATCCCGGCCCACCGGCCGCAGAATCCCCGCTATGGCTGTTTCACCAGGGCCAGCCGGTATGCCGAGAACCGGGGACGGTGTCCTCCAAAGTTTCAGTATCACAGACCGCCCATTACATGTCTAAGTCTGTCAATGTCCCTATCGTTTTCCTCACCACCCCTCTTTCCAGTCCTGCTCATGCTTGGACGGCGTACCCCAGCGGCAGCCCCGCCGAGCGCTTAACACGAATATCATCTTGATGGTTTCTTACCGTCCCTCGGGGACTAAAGCCCCCCCGCATTCCTTGTGGCGACGAGGTTCCCAAGCTTCTGCCCGTTCAATGTCATCCCCTATCTTCTAACGTTCGCTTTAGATTTTCCTTTTGCACATTTTCCACCTCCGGGCACGGTGGCTGTCCAGAAGCAGCCGATCTAGGGGCCTCTCGCACTGAGGGACGCCGCGGCCCCTTTTTGACTTAGCCCCAATTTTTTTTTTTTTTCTTGCGCTCAAAATACATTGCATTGCCGGTAGTTGTCCCGGACTTGGTCTGGTACACGACGTGCTGTGCCGCACCCTTCTGTCCTGTCATCGGGTGGCCCTGCCCGCCCAACTTCAGACCGTTCATAATTTTGCTTTCTCTCACGGCACTCCGCCGTCGTACAGGTTTCGCTACGCATCCTTTATTACCCTCCGTCACCCAAGGAGGTAGTGGGGAACTCGCCCACCAAGCGTTTTTTGCGTCTAGGCCAGCGAGCAGTACCCGCGCTGCAACCCGGGCACTTATCGACTTCCCGTTTTACAGATCCCCCTTTTCGCTCCGGCGCACACGTCCTGCACGATCCCCAAAATGGCCCTATCTCCCTGTGCCGAATTCGTGCCCCGCCCCTAGAATTTCCCCCGGTGCCAAAGGCTCACTTAATTGCACCGTCCTCACAGTCCGTTTTCTTCACCCCTGTCATCCCTGTGGTTAGCTTTGCCTGGGAGCCCTTTACTCTGTCCCGGCCCACGCAAATTGTCCCATCTTTGCACGTGTAGTTGGCCTTATAGCTCTTATGCGGTTGCTGGTGACCCCTTGTATTTCCTAGCATTTTGACCCCACTCACCCCGGGCTGGTTTGTCCGGACTCGTCACTTTTCAACGAGTTTTCGTTTTTTTGTTGCTCGATTTTCGTTTTCGGTGGACTTGTGTGTGCGCACCAAACCTTCCCCTGGCCCCACGTCAAACTGTGTGCCTCTCGCCTGAGGTCCTTACTTTTTCACTTCTCCCGCCTCAGCGTGTGGTCCGCATGGTTTTTTCAAACGCCGCGAGCCTCGAGGTTGTTGTCTTTCGCGCATCGGTCCTTCATTCGTCGCGTCGGAACCCACCCTTCGTTTCCCCTTTTTCCACCGCCTTCTTCTCCTAGTCACCCCCCCTCCGTTTTTTGCGTTTGATCTTTTCGTGTTTGTCCCGCAGTCTCCATCCTTGTTGAACCAACCCCTTCTTCAGTCCTGTACGCACAGCTGCTTCGTCCTCCCGCCGCCCGTCTCCCCCCGTCCTGGAGAATTTTCCTGTCCTTTCTCCACTGAGATGACCCTCCCCCGCAAGTTCTCGGGTACCTATAGAGAAAGCTTCCCCTTCCCTCCATCTTCCTCAGCCCCCACAGTTAGGACATGATCTCCAGACCAGGGTGAGCGGCCCCACTCACAAGCACACGCCACCATCGACAGGTGGAATCACGCCAGTTCTACCTGGTATGGTTCCGGTCGCTATGTAATAGTTGTTTTTTTCTCACGGTGTAGTAAGGAGAACCGTCACTTAAGCTAGGTGACTTCTTGGTCATGACTCGTCGATATCACGAAACAAATATCTGTGCGCCTTCGTCCGTGGTATTTGAACCCGTCCCCCTAGCCGAGCTCCCATTTCGATTGGCCGTATCGTAGATTTCGAGATGAAAGCTCGGATCCGCTCGTGCAGCTAGGGTTTATTTGACTGCTTCGTAAGACTTTTCGGTATCTCTACCGCGGTCCGGGCGGATCGGCTCGTGTATGCGTGTGTGGATGGTTGCGCTTGGGCTTCCCCATGTCGTTGGGGTTCCTCCCCACGCCGCGTGACGACCCTCCGTTGCCCCCCGCCCTGGTGACGAGCGCTCCCCCCGCTTCCTCAGCCCCGCCTTTTTGGGGGGCACCCCCCGCAGCGCCCATCATTGCGAAATTATCCTTTTTCGGGGTACTCCCCCCCATGCTGGTGGGGTTCGGACGCTTTCCTTTACGTCTTTGCATTCGTTGTTTGGAGTATATTGTCCTAGTCCACCCGAGACTTTTGATCCTCCCCTCCCCTATTCTATTAAATAGTGTTAGTTGCAGTGTCCTTTTTAGCCGCCGTGGTGATTTGTCGCGGGCCCCCCCCTCCTTATACGACAGCGGCTTGCTTTGTATATTCGCTGACTGTGACCTCAACATGTCGGTCTTTCCTACTGGATCTGTTTGAAGTTTATCGGGTTATTTTTCTGTCGGTCTTTACACCACCTTATTTCTTCTTCAATGCCTCGCTCCCAGCGCGCGCTCGACGGTGGGTGGTTTTGGTATTTTTGGCGTTTTTTTGGAGGCGATGCGATCCCACCAAGCTCTTTCTCCTTTTGTCTCGCCCCGGTTTTTCTCCGTCCTTTTTTTTTATTCACTGGTCCTAACGTTTTGCGCCCTGTGGGCCCCCCCTCTCGGCAGAGTGTAGGATCGTTACGGGTCAGGGATGAACTTCCCCTGATGTTTCCTCTGTCTGCAACCTCCCTTATAAGCAGATCCTGGCGTCTCTTCCACGATTTTCAGGGCAGGCGACGCGGGCGGTTTCACCATTTGAAGGCCCAATTTCCTTGCGGAGTTTCGCCGAGCCGGCCTTTGTGACTGTCATCAGCCCCTTTTTTCTCAGCCTCCGCAGCGTATCTGCGACCCCGCGGCCCCCAAGCCCTTTCCTGCCGGGGACCCTGCTCTTTAGTAAACAGTCCTTCCTATCACCCCTAACCTCCCAGGTTCCTCCCGAAGCTCGAAAACGGCCCAGGATCCAAGGTGATTCTTATATGCTTCTGCGGTTTGTTTAGTCCACCAGGATAAACCTTCTCGCTGCCCCCCTTCCCCAGGATGCGGTTCTTCATCTTCCCCCAACCCAGGTCTCCCATTCCCGTCCACTATCCCCCTTTACTCTCCGAATTTTTTCTTGACGCACACCCCTTCTTGTGACATATCAAATCATTCCTGGTTAGCCCAACACGCCTAAACTCTCCGCAGTCTGGGCAATGGCGGGAGGTCCTTTTCTCCCTTAACGCCCTTAGACAGCTTGCCGTTTTTTTTGTTTCCCCCTTTTACCCCGGATCAGCACGTTTAGTCCCCAAACTTCCCCCGATTTTTCCTTCATTACCGATCTGTCCTGTCTCTTCCGCGCAATTCAACCACGATCGGCAGGCGTTAAGCCGCAAGTTCTTTCTCTTACAGAAGTGCTCTACGGGGCTCTCTCACTTCATGTCAAAGGCCCCGGCTGAAAATGCAATTTTTCTAGTCGAGGTCCCCCAGTTCACTGGTATTTTTTTCGCAAATACGACAACCCCATTATCTTCCGTGGCGAAGCCACCCCCCCCCGCCTTTCCCTATCCGCCTCCTACTCCCCTATTGTCGCCCTCCTCACGACGTGCGTCCCGTCGTGTATGCCCCCTTTACACTTTCCAGTAATCGGATTGTCCACTAGGCCCGATGTTTCAATCCTTAGCTAGCTTTCTTCTCTTCTCCCGCTTTTCATCATCCGTGCCATGCTAGAGCGCGTTTTGGCACGACACTGCCCCTCCCCCTCGGTGACTTTCCCCCCCGTTCGTCAAAATGCGCCCCCTTCGTATTTTTTGCATGTAGATCTCGTCTTCGACACCCCTTCCTTTCTGGCCCGGGCGCCGGATCTAGCCCCTTGTCGTCAGTCCTTTCCTCCTGGAAAAACGTAACGTCCCGTCCATCCCGATGCTTGTTGACGTTGTGCGGCTGCCGACTTAGTCCACTTTCCTTCGCTGCCGGACGGTGACTTACCGCCTTTTCCCCCAGGATCGAAGCCTTTCCCAAAATTACCCTCCTATGGTGGCGACTGATTTTCCATCTTTTCTCCCCCTGCTGGTTTTTTCTATGGATTCTAGACATCGCTCCCGCGTCCCTTGCCTTCCAAGCGAAGCTGTGCGTGGTCACCCGTGCACCTCCGCCTACGCATTTCGTAGATGATATGACTCTTTTGAGTAGGCTCTCAATGCGCGCGCCCCGTGGTCATTTGTTCTGTCGCCTCCCTGCTGGATCTGCACCCTGGGCTCTTTTCCAAGCAATTTTTCCCTCTATGCTTCTTCTTCTTCATTGAGCCCCGTGGTAGTGCTTGATTCCGTTTGCCCCCATTGGCTTTGTCGGCCTCCATTAGATTTTCCCCCCCCCCCCCCCCCCCCCCCAGCGCGTCTGGATGTCCTCCCAATTCCGTCCTCTGGCGAGCTTTCGGAGTTCAAATCATTCCATGTTTTGAGATACTCCTCGGATAGGCATGTGTTCTCCCCTCTATCCAGTAATCAGCTTTCCGAACGAGGAGCACTCTATGATCATTTGCGATTTAGGTCCTACTATTCAGGGGCCCCCCTTAATGCGAGATGCGCAGAATCGCGACGATTTATGTTGGAGCCCGCTCCCATGACAGCCCCCCCCACTTCACGCCCCGCGAGACTAGCCTTGCTCTATCTTTTCCCCCACCCCCGAACCCCTTCTTCCTGAACGAACAAAAAGTGTTACGCCTCCCATCAACTTGGAAAGGAGGCTTCTTTTGAGTATCTATTTGAGCT
>Ga0179593_1392936_pt1 | contig 13429 bp, 12 predicted proteins | sample CZODoug2_1_08_16_FD_185931 | JGI IMG/M metagenome (GOLD analysis project Ga0179593, IMG submission 185931) | Vadose zone soil fungal communities from Angelo Coast Range Reserve, California, USA - CZODoug2_1_08_16fungal (PacBio error correction) | ecosystem: Environmental > Terrestrial > Soil >... | reverse complement strand
TTTACTCTTTTTTCTTTCCTTCAGTTCTGTCGTAGTTCCCTCCTTTACTCACCCCCGACGCTGAGAAGATTCCTCATCGGTTGGGCCTTTCGTGCACCTAGGCGTTGGCCCCATTGGCGCACGAGCCAGGTTTCTCCCCCCCGTGCTCCTCCCCTTGTGATGTCCCCCGACGTGGTCTAGGCCTCCTATCTGACCGACTCAGGGTTTGCCACATTCCTGGCACAAGATTTCTGCGTTCCCCGTGCTCCTGGCTGGCAGTGGAGTTCCCCCGTCTAGGGACGTTCCACGCATCCTCGCAGATTCGCCTGGTTTTGATCCGTCAACTACGACTCGGCAGTCCAACTCTGCACCACTTTCTTTGGTGTTTATCGTTCGTTCCTCTTTTGCCCCCCTCAACGAGCCGGAGCCGCATGACGCTCGGCGGAAGGCCTTGTTGGTGGCAGTGGAACCTGGATTTGTTTCGCTCCTTTTTTCCTCCTCCTATGAGCATTGGTCTATTTGTCGACTTTTCGGTGTGGTATTCCGGACGCCCGATGCAAGGGCCCTAGGCAAGCGTTCGGCTCAAAGCACAGGTGATAACTCCCTTCTTTCTCCTTTTGGTAGCCCCCGTGGTCATCGTCTTAATTGCCGATGTTTGTGCCGGTTCCCCCACCGCTTTTGTCGGGCCGTTTCTGAAAGTGTCGGTTACCCCTCCTCCTGCGGGTTTGAGGCTTCCTAAGCTCGGGCCTATTTTTCCTTGTCCACGGCTCGATCCGGGAACTTCGCTCGCGGGTTCACGATGTGAATTTGCGCACCGTTTCCGACGCGCTTTCCCCTGTCCTCCCCCGCGACTAGAATGTCGACGGACTTCCTCCGTCGCGGTCCCTGTGAGTCGTTTTGATTTTTCACGAGTCCACCCGTTCCCTCGACCCATGTGGCAACGATTCCCCCCCCCCTGTCGCGACCATCTTTGTTGTCACCCCCTTTAAGATCCACATTGCCTTCTTGCTTCTCTCTCCCCGCCTCCCTACCCAAGACTGGACCGGGTGTAAAGTCGAGTGACCCCCCCTTCACGCGGCTTGGATTCCCCTCCGACCATTCAGCCCTCCCCGGGCCGCGATGTCGCCCTAGTTTTTTGGTTCGGGAATTTTGCAACTTGAAATTTCATCCCTGCTCCCCCCTGCGTTTGTGCTGCCTAAATACTTTTCTCCGAAGACCCCAACACTCCCGGTCGACTTTGATTTGACAGTCTTTCCTCGGTTCCCGTGTTCCCTTTGCCCCAGTCTTGCCCGATGCATCCTTCGCGAGCATTTGTTTCCCCGTATTTTCAGGAGTTGACGGCTGCCTTAGTCCCCTGATTGACCCTCTTGCCCCCTGCACCCGCTTAGGTGCCTGACCTTCCAGTCTGATGAACCTCTTCTGGGTCTTGACCCTTTCCTTATTTCCCTTCAAGAAGTGCTTTTTTCCCCCTTTCGCACTCCCTGGACTGGGCCTCAGTCGCTCGACTCGTACCCCTTCTCCAATTATCGGCCCGATGTTGTTTCTTTCCCCACTTCTGCACCGTGGTGCGTCGTGCTGCTCAGTCCCTTTCCTCGTTGGCATCTTTTTCTATCGATCTTTTCTCCCATGCTTAGGCTGTCTTCCCTACTTTCGTCCTCTCGTCTTTTGCCCCCCTTTTTTTTCTAAGTCCCCCCCCACTCCGTTTACCTTTGCTGCGTCGTACCTGTTTCCTTTTTTTTCCACAGTTCTTGGACACGCTGTGTTCGGTTTCGGTTTTTTTTATCTCCTTCCGTTTGTCAATCTTGGAGGTCGTCTCGCACCCTCGGTGGATTCGGCTGACTCTACCCGTTTTGGTGTCCTTCCCTGATGCACAAGGGCGCGGTTCTTTCAGGATTCTTCCTCCGTTCTTGGTTCGGCGTTCTTCCATTTTTGAGATCTAGGCTTTCCCCATCCGTCAATCTTAGGCCATGCGTCCTTTTGCAGCGTACACATGTCTGGCCCTTCGGACCCTTTCTTTGCCCTAGTATTTTGGTTTAGCTAATCGCCGGCTGCAACCTTCGATCTTTCTTTATGACCGGGTGCCTGGATCCCTTTTATGCCCAGGAGACTTCCCCTTATCGAACCCAGTGACCACTTTTCTTTCCGCCTCCGTTGTTGTTGTTCTGATTCCGGCACTGGTTCTCTCCTTTCAGTCAACGTTCCCCTACTCCGCAATCCGGACCCTTTAATCAGAGAGTCAAGTGTGCTGGCAGCTAGAATGTCCAAGCTTCACGTTCGGCCCCCTCACCTAACCGCTTTCCTTCCCCTGACAGTCGACCCCCCCTAACTCATTCTCCTTGACAATTTATTCTACGATTTACGGCACTCGTTCGACAACCTTCGACGATGCCGGCCCCTACCGTATCGCCGCCTCCCTAGATCCTCTTTCCCTCTCCCCGGCCTATTGTGCATATCCATCCTGGAATGACACCCTCTAGGTCCCCTCCCGCCGACAGCAGTGCTTCCTCCCTCCGCTCTTACGAGACCCTTTCGGTGCAACTACCCCTCACACTTCTACTCCCTGCCGCCTGAAAAAAAAAACGCTCAGGTTCCCCCGACGCCGCAACGTGGGGTGTTTTGCGATCCTGTATTGGTCTCCTTATCTTCACTGTTAATGTGGGCAGCAGCCGACGCCGGTGGGGTGGCCGCCCCCCACACCCTGATTTCCATCGGTGCAAGCGTGGACCTATCCCGTCTTTTCCGGACCTCTTGCCACGTGACCCGTCCCCCCCCTGAAGGTTGGTTCCATCAGCAACTAGTCCTGACTCCAGAAGCTTGGCTTGTCTCCCTCCTTACTCAGGTCGGCGAATGCTTCCACCGAGAGTTGAGTGGCACTTTCTTTGCGCAGACATTTTAGACCCCCCTTCGACGTTCTGTGTCGAGGGGACCGGCCGTTTTTGTCCTCATGTGCAGTAGGTTGGCGTAGCCTAGCGGTTTGCTTGTTTGGCTTTTGTCCTGTGCCGCGTTCTCCGTTCAAATCCTAAGCTGTGCTCGCCCACGTTGAGTTCTCGCGCCGGCTTTAAACTTCTTTCAATCCTTTTGGGCCGCAGTGGTTAGAACATGGGGACAGTCATCCTCCCGCCGCAAGTCCCTCCCGTGCTTTTGGCTCGTCCAATAAAGTCTAATTTTTCACAATACTCTTTTTAGTAAAGGCAGGGCTCCCCCCCGTTCTTTTCCTGTGATTTCGGTACGTGACTGGACCTCTTGCTCCCTTGCGTTCGTTCTTTGATCTTTTTGCTTCCACCTTTCTCTTTTTTCCCTGATTTTCCTCCCGTTCGGCCTTTCAAGGGCTTTTTTGCTTTATGGGAGTGGAACACTCAGTTTCTTTCTTTGTTGGTGGGTCGCATTCCACGTTCGACGGTCGCCGACGGATTGTTTTTTTTCCTTTCCCACTGTGGAGATGGTTATTTTTCGCGTTGTTTAATCTTTGCAGACTTTCCGCGCGCCGGATGAAATCGCTTTCTCCCGTCGCATTCGTTTTTAGGAGACTTTTCTTTCGTTCAAACGGTCTCCCACTTTCCCCCCTCTTTACCATCCCTTGTTCTCCTTTTGCTTGGCCCCGTTTTTTCGGCCGGGGATAGCGTTTGTTCCCCCTCTTGCCCTCGATCTCAGCTCATAACCTCCCGGTGTTGACTTTTCGGCCTCCACTTGCTTCATGAGGGTGATCGCCGTCCCCTTTTTTGGCGTCCGGCGGGTTCCTCCACGGTCGTCACGTCCTTTACTGCGTCCCCTTTCAGCAGAACTCTTCTTGCTTCGAGGGGCCCTTTCTTCCTTCTTCCGTCTCCTGGGTCGTGCCCGTGCACGGACCTTTTTCTCCTCGGGCACCTCAGCGCTCTCATTTGTATTTTCCACTTTGCGCAAAACAAGCTTTTTCAAACTCCTTCCCCAGTCGGCCTCCCGAGGAGGATCTTCCAGCCCCGGTGGTCCGGCGGGCGTTAGTTCCACAGCGGTTCGTTTTTTTTCAAGTCTGCTCCTTTCACCCCCCCCACCCTCTGACCTATGGCTGGCTCTCTGTTGTTTTAGGGCCCTCTTTGCAGCAAACTCGCCGATCTCATGGCGGAGGCGAGGATTTTTCCGGTCCCTTCTTTTGTCAGCAATCCCCTCGTCGAGCTGAGGTAAAACGCCTCCATCTTTCCCGCCTTTTCCCAAACAACCCCTTGAGCTTCACTTTGGCTCGACCACCGACCCTTCCCTTGTCGCGGCCGGTAGACCTTGGCGCGCCTTTCCAACCCCGCTTTTAGCGTCCCTTTGCCGCTGCGTCGTTTATCTTCCTCGTTTTGGGTTTTCTGCCGGGTCCAAAATTCGGACAGAACTTCCCGTCCCCCTTTTCACTCTCTCTGTCCGACCGTTGTTTTTTGAGTCGATTTTCCTTTGAGTGCGGACTTTTGCCCCCCTACCCGACCCACGACGCTGTTCCCTTCCGTCGTTCGTGACCGTTTGCCACGAGGTTTTTTGGCCAAGGAGAGTGTTCCCCGGTGATCCTGCCGAGTCCGTTTATTCCTTTACGAACCTATACCTTTTCTGAAGGGTTGTTGTGACAAATTGTGACGTTGCCGGATATCCACGCGGTTCTGGCATTTTTTGACACCGCGGGAGGATCCTCCACGTCGCCGTTTTCGCTAGGTTCTTTTTTCTTCGCCCCCCTCGACCCAAGGCAGTTTCAAACGTCGCGTCTTTTTGTTATCTCCTTCTGAGCTCGTCGCCGAAACCTCGGCCCCCCGCAACGTTGCCCGTCGGGCGTCGGCTTGAAGCTGGGAAGCCTCTTTTCTTTTTCCCGGCTGCTGGTTTTTTGGTGGGCTCCACCCTATAGAATGGGCTTGAGGTCTTTTCCGGCGCCGCCCGGGTGCCTGTGCCCGAACAAGAAAGCTCTATCTCAAAGTTTTACACGGACTAGGCAATCCTTCGTCGTCTTCTACCCTTCCCCTTTGAGTTTCAAAGCACTTTCGTGTGGAGACCTGTCTACGGCAACCAGCCTACCTCTCCTATTGTTTTTCCGTAGATTTCCCCGTTGTTTCGGCCCCCAAAGTGCCGGACGGGCCAAGAGCCCGCGGGTTTATGGGAGGCTGATTGATATTACTCGTTTTCGCCGCGTGTATTCCCCCCTTTTCGGCCACGGGAGTAGACGCCCTCCTCGATAGAGGGTTTACCCTTTTTGGTTTTCCGGTCCGAGCTCTCAGTCATCCTCCAGTCGACATGTCCTGACTTTTTTGAAGTCTCTTGGCCTGGGGCTTTTTCCCCTTTTGCGTGGGTAGTTGTCTTTCGCACCCCCTTAGACCCAAGATCATCCGCCTCGCCACATGTGGAACCGCGTTCCCTCCCCCCAGCCGGGTCAGGATAACCAACACCCGGAGGGTGCTTCCGTCCCCCCCGCGATCCACCATACGTCATGCTTTTTCGCCGTACGTGCTCTCCCGCCCCCTCCAAACATGCCGGGTCCTATGCCCGGGACCTTTTTCCCCCTTGGAGGAACCCGGCTTCCCCGCGTTGCGTTTTCTCGCATTCCAAACTCAAGACGCCCGCGGTCGTCCGATTCTAAAATTGTAAGTTCCCTTTTTTTTTAACTCCCCCCACTTGCAAGGCACTTTTCTTCCGGAAGGGACGTTTCAACTTGTGTGGTTGGTGGCACGAGATGTATTCCTTGTATGAGACCCCACCCTATCTTTTTTTCCCTTTCGGTTTTTTTTTCCCTCTGAGTTCATCTACTTTTTCTTTCCCATGTCTATTTGTCCCACGCTAGGGCCGTTACCAGGATCGCTCCTTCACTCCAGAGATTATACGCTGCTTTGACTTTCGTCGCCCTTTTCCGCCACCTAACGCTCTAGGTGACCCGCTGCGCTTTCCCCTTAATATGGCGCGCGTAGATACCCTTTCCCACAGCCCTTTGCGTTTTCCCAAAACTGAGGCGCCTCCACGCGGAAGGCGGCGCCCTCTCTGTTTTTAACGGCGCTCGAGAGTGGTGTTTTTTTGTTTTTTTTTGTGTGTGTGTGTTTTTTGGGTTTTGTTTTTGGGTGTTTTTTTGGTGTCTTTTTCCCCCCCCCAGATTCTGGCACTGATTGTTTTCTTGTCCCCCCCGTAACGTTTGTACTTTCGTTGCTGCTCAGGCCGGTCTCTGACCTTTGTCACTTGGGGCAAGGATTTCTATCGATTTCCAGCGTTCTTTTTCCTTCCGTCGGCTGCTTCCCTTTTCTCCCTACAGATCTTCCCGAGTTCCCAAGGACCATAAGTTTGACTCCCCACTAGTCCGCATTTTTGGTCGTCCGCGGCTTTTTTTTTTTCACTTTCACTCTGCGCTTGTTCGGGGTTGGGTTTTAAGTTTCTCCCCTGCCGTTCAATTGGTATGAGCTGACCAAAATGACTTGAGGTTGTCTTTTAACTAGCGTTTTCTTAAGGCTTCTTTTGCCCACAGACTTTTGACTGTTGGATGTTCTATGTCGGCTTATACCTTTTTGTCGGCGTCGCGCAGTGTTCTTTCTTAAGCGTGCGCCCCCCTTCTTCGAAGCTTTCCCCGGGCTTTTGTTCCGCTGCCTTTGGGTCCGATTCAGTTTTCTTCCTCGCGGTTTGTGCTTCATTCCCGTTGAAGAGCTTCTCCCGGCTCGAGCAAAGATCTTCTCTTGCAGACTTTGATGCTTTTCATTGGCTTGCTTCTCATGTGCTACGATTTTGACATCGAGTATGAAACCAATTTTTTTTTTTCCTCCCCGTTTTTCTTCTCTTCCGGTTTAATATCGATTTTATGCTACCTCCATTCCGATGCATTTCACCGTTCATCCTCTTAGGATGCTCCGGTCGCGTTTCTCTTCTATAAGCGAATCCTTTTTCCTGAAACCTGCGCTCCCTCCTCCTGACATTCTGGCTTTTCGTCTCCCAAGGTGCGTATCCCTGATTTCGTTCCCACGCTTGGACTAGCCTCCACCTCGACGGTCTCCCTTCAGTATCGCCAGGCCGACAAGCTAACCTTTGATCCGAGCCTCTTAGAGTCCTCCAACTCCCTTTAAGGCCACCCCCCCTCTCGTCTCAGTTAGCCACATCCTCGCAGGCCTTCATTTTCTTCCGCTTGAACGGAGTGATGCGACGACCCTGTCTCTATTTTAAGGCCGCTTGGAACCCCCTTTTAAAAACTGTCTCCCAGCATTCGGACCCTACGGCTCCGGAGTTGGAAGGTATTATGTTCCTTTTGATTTGAGCGACGCTGCAAAGGGCATCTTGACTTAAGGGTGGGCTGCGCCTAATGATTTTTACTTTGCCAAGATTGGCACCCTCTTTCACTGCTCCTTTCTTGACAAGCCCCACTTGCAGAAGTGGGTCATCCATCTGTCTCAATGTCCCATTCTCCGTGTCGATTTCTTTCTACTAGGAGCAGCGACTTATTCCCTAATCGCGTCCTGCGTCGGTCGTGGCGCACAGTTTTCTGGTGACAACCCTCGTTCGACGTGTGTATGGGGATCTGGGCTTTGCGCGCAGCTGTGCTCTTTTCATCGTGGGCTTTTGGGTCACCTAGCGGTGTGCTCGTGTCGGGCGGGCACATGTGCGTCAGTTGCTGCCCAGCCGAAGTCTATGCCGTTCTCGCCCCCCCTTCTTTTCCTCGCTTGGCTGTCACTGGCCCGTTCAACCGGGGCCGGCCTGGGATCTAAACATCGGGGCCCCACGTTCTGTACCTGCGCCGGGGCACCTTCCCCCTTTCAACCAGTGCCTTGGGTTTCTTCAAAGCCTCCCAGGCATCTTCGTGCCACACAAAACCCCCCCTGCTTAGTTTATTCGGGCCAACCCGTTTTGTCCTTGCTCCTCTTCGTGAGAATCGCCCCCTTTTCCGGTTCTTTTATTTCTAGTGTGCTTCCTCCGTTTTCGGTGTTACGATTACTTTCTCCGCACTTACGGCCCTTTAAAGTGTTAGGTGGACGCTTTCGCTCGGAAGGGGCCCCGGTTCTTCTTCCCTCAGGGCGGGGTTGTCTTTTTTTTGGTTAGTGACCCCTCTTTAGATTTTGTCCACTTTTGACTTTGGGTGGGGCTTCGTGCACATGTGGTTGCCCTTTTTTTCGAGCTTTTTTTTTTTGCAACAACTAACCCCTCCCAGACCCCGCGCTCAGGCGATGCTTATGCCCGCGTCGGTCCACTTCGGTGCGTTCGCAGGAGGATGGCTAGTTCGTTGCCCGCCCCCTTTCCACAATTCGAACCCCGCAGTTTTCCAATTTTTTTTATCCCGGCTTTGGCCTTGGGTTCTAAGGGCGGTGCCCCCGAGGGGCCCTCTTTTCCTTTTTCGAGTCTCGCCATCCTAGGTCTTCTCAGACTGATCCGGTTGACGGCCGACCAAACGTTTCTCGGCAACCCACGGCGCTTTGTTTGCCTCTCAGGTGTGTTCGAACCCTAAGACGTCGGCGTTTCCAAGGGCCTTGTAAGGCCATCCCTCTTCGCTTTGTTTCCATTTTGAGGAGCTTCTTGTGGATTGCCGCGGTGGACCAAGGGCTGCTCCCCTTCGTTCACCCCCATGCTCATCATCGTTGGGCTCCCATTGAGCAAACCCAGTTCTTCCCCTCGGACCCCACGTATACCTTCCCCCGATCTCCATTCCCAGCCCTCTCCGCGAAGGTTGTTGCGGCCACCGCTGTTCGTCGTTTTCTTCCGAGCCTAACCATTCTCGCGTAGGCACCTGGTTTCGTTTGGCCCACTTTTCTTTGTTTTTTTCCATGATTTTTTACTAGTCGATTCTCTCCTTCTGGTGGTCCGGCAATGACAGAACTTTTTTTCTCGGACGGTCAAACCTTGGCCACTTGTTCCCCTCAAAAACTTTTCTGGATTCTTTAGTTGCCCTCGCCCCCCCCGTGTCTCCCCCCTGCCCTTTATGGTTTCCCTGTCCAACAACGCTCGTTGCCTTTCGTAGATGGCCCCGGACCGATTTCGTTGTTTCCCATTTTGGGTGCTTCTTATTGCTTTCCAAAACTTCGCCACGCACTCTGGACATCTCCTCTCCTTTTACCTCTCACACTCGTTTCCCCCACCCTCCCCCACCCCCCCACACCCACCCCACCCCCCCCCCCCCCCCCCCAACCCCCCCCCACCCCCTCCCCCCCCCCCCCCCACCCCCCCCCCACCCTTGTTTATTTGTAGCTGCTTGGTTGTTTTGACCGTTCCCCTGAAGCTGTGAGGGTTTTCCCCCGTTTTGATTGAGACGAGGCGTTGTTTGTCAGGCGCACTTTCCCCAATTTTTCGCCAAGGGTCAGTGTCCCGCTTTGTCGAGCGACTTACAGACTGACTTTGTGTTCTGTTCCCCTTCGTCTCCAGGTGAGGCTTTGACGTTCCTCCAACCGCGGCCCTGTTCGCCTTGTGATCAGCAGACCCGATCGATCTTCTTCATCTACGCATGAGATCGTGCGTCCTGGTGAGCCCTTCACGGAGTCTATTTCCATGCCAACTTCGAGGCCTTTGTTATCGCCCCGCCTTCGTTGGGCCTCTTTGCTCCAGGTGGCACCGCAACGATTGCGTGTGTAGCGGGCTGTATGTCCTCGGGGACCCGGCATCGTCGTTTTTTTTGTTCGCCCTGACTTGGGTTTGCTCGTGTTTTCTCGACGATTATGAGCTGTTTCAGTTTTGTACGGCGCATCGGGTCGTTTCCTTTTTCAGACCCGTACGCTCCCAATTGCTCACGTCCGCGAGGCCACGGCGGTGATGGAAACGCTGTGGTCTCCCGTGGTCAAACTTTTTCTTTTCTTGGTGGTGATCCTTTGTCTTGCGGAATACCCTTAATCCGACCTGCGGGTATGGCCGATTATCTCCGCCGAGCTCGAGGGCCTGGGCCGTATTCCATCGTTTAGCCTTTTCCCTTTTGTATCCAGAGGATCCCCTCTCTCGGGTTCACTCTTTAGTGTCGTCAACGTTAGAGCGGCATATCCCACGCTGCTCATTCTTCTTTCTCCTTACCGTCTTTCTGTCCCTCTTTGACTTGTGCGCTGGGTCTCTGGAGTCCCCCCGATGACCAAGTCCGATTATGTTGAACGAGGCCCAACATCGGTGGCGACCGCGAGACTTTCCCTCCCCCAACAATAGCCACTCCCCCCCCCCATCGACGCTGTTTTTCTCGACGCCCCGCCTTTCTTTATTCTAACAATGCCCGGGAAACGGCTTCCAGTTTTTGCGAGGAGTGCCCCGTCCTGTTCTTGCAAATCCGCCCCCCCCCCTTCACGGCGGCCCTTTTGCGTCCTCTTTTTTCCGGTCGAGTAGTCTTTTTTTTTGCAACGGGGTTCGGCCGGAGATTCCCAAGGTCGTTTTGCGTTTTGTTTCCGCCCTGTTTATTGGTCTTCCCCCCCTTTTTTTCCCCTGGCGTGGGACAGCTTTCATCTTTATTTCCACTGCGTTATACCACGGCCCCCCATCCTGTTTCGTGGGTGGAACGGCGGATCCTTCCTTCTTTGACTTTCGCCACTCGATCTCTGCGGGTTGAACGGAGCCCGTTTACTGGAACTCGCACAGTTTATCGGTGACCGCCCCGCCTGACCCTGCAAAATCTTTGCTTTTTCCCTTCCGGCCCTCGACACAGTCAGCACCTGACGATGTTCCATAAATTCCTCCCTCAGACACGCTGTCCCGGGTGTGATCAGTCGCTGAATTAGTCGCGTTCCCCAGGCTCCTGGCATTCTACGATTGTGGCTTGTTGTACCCTTCTCCTTTGGGGTAAGAGGGCACGGCGTGCTGCTTCGTTGCCGTTTTCATGTGGCCGGATGTGGTTCCGATTCGCCTCCCCACTCTTCCCGGATGATGCCCGTCTCCCTCCCTTTAAATCGAGGAAGACTAAGCTCTCCCAATCGTCTTTTCTAGTGCTTGCGTCGTATTCGCCCCGTTTCCCCGCGGCCTTATCGTTTCTTTTGTTGCTTTTCTTCCGCCGTTCAATGCGGGAGTTCGCGAACTGACGTCAGGCGAGGATTGTGCGATTTCCGCCCTCGGTTTTAACCCTGTGATGCGTCTCACCAACTGCTTTTTTTTTCTTTGATGTCTCCTGTGCTGTCCTCTCCGGGTATTTTTCTTTCTTAGATTTTGCGATTCTAGGTCCTCTCATTGCCTCATCTTTTGAGCCATCCCTGGGAGGTTATTTTCATTTGGGGTCCGTGTCAGGGTAGACTTTTTTGCCTTTGCTTCTGTCGCTTTTCTCTCCCCCTTGATGTCCCTTACTTTTTTCGTGCATGACGGTGATATGTTTTCGTCTCATGGAGGGATCGATTTCTTCTGTGTAAAGACATTCCATTTCCGTTGTTTGGTGTTCTCTTCTTTCCTGTTTTCATCTCGTCCTCCAGAAATTTCTCTACCAATCTCTTCCCCCTAGCCAATTACGTACCGTATTCTCGTCCTTCTAACTGGCTTTCTTTCGGATTAGCACTCCGCTCCAGTCGAGTTGGCTCCCGTCCGTGCGTTACTACAATGAATTACCCTGAAATCTGGTCGCCAGGTACTTGCTATCGATTTTCGGTCTTTGACTGAGCCCCACTCGCGACGCCGTCCCCCTCCTTTCCCTTAAAGAGAGAATCCTCGCTGATTTCTTCGTGCATCACAGGACCCCCACGCCTCGGGTCGAAATCGAAAATCTCTCGAGCAGTTTTTTTTCCCTCCCGACCGGTTTTTTGAGTACCAACTGGCCCTTTCCCCCGACACACGCTCAGGTCTTGGTATGTACCCAAAAAAACTTTGCTTTTTCGACTCAGCAGTTGACTTTCACTGGTGTTGTGGCCTTTCGCGTGCTATAATGTCCCGAGTGAGCTTTTTCCTCTTCTGTCTGCGGGCAGCAGCCTCCGTTGGCTGATATTTTCTTCACAACCATCCGGGCCCCGTTTTCCTCTCACCCTTCCTGTAGTGCCACCGTTCCAAGTTACCCTCCCTCCCTCCGGTGGTTTCCAATACCGCCACCCCTTTAAAATTGCAGTCACTTGTGCTTCTACCCTCAGTGCGACTGATTCTTCCCTTTCGGGTTTCCCCTCTGTTGGCGTGGCGCCAGTTTATTGGACCACCCTCGTCGACCTTCTCGAGGTGTGCTCGTGACACGTTCCAGAGTGGTTATCGTATCGGGTGGGTCCTTAGTTGGTGTTGTGGTCCTTCCTTTTCCCAGGTGACGTATCTTCAACTTCCCCCTTTGTATCTTCGCGTGTCTCGCCAAAGGCAGGCGCAGGATGCTTTGCCATTCAACAATGTTGGCCGAAGGTCGTAGTAGAAAACTCCTGGGTTCCTTTTCCAAGATTTTTTTTCAATTCTCTTGTCACTTCAAGTCGAACGTTTTTTTTTGGTCCTCCCCACAGGAACATTCCTTCTTTACCGAACCGTTGTCTCCTTCCTCCTAACCCCCGTTGTATTAGAATTCGACTGAAGCATCTCGACTTTTTCCTTGTCTTTTCTTGAGGGTTGTCGTGTGTTTTCCACGTTTTGGTGTTCCGCCTTTCTCCCCTCCTTTTCCCGGCTAGGCGGTCCTTATCGAAGTCTGTTTCTTTCACCTAGGCCTTCCGATGTTTTTCCTTGGTTTTGCACCCGCCCGTCTGCCTTTTTTTTTGTGACTCTGCCCCCCTTGGGTTGCCGCTGATATTGTTCGCCTTGAGAATCACTCCCCTGCCTGTTTCCGGCCGGCGATGACTCAGAGTTTTTGGCGTCGCTCTCGTTAATTCAGGCTTATGTTTGTGACCCTTTTTCACTCAACTCGCTCACCTAGTGCTTTTTTCCTGGATCCGCCGGCGGCGTGGTTCTTTTTTTCCGGCGCACCTTCTAGCCTTGCGTCCTGACCCCACCCTTTATGATTTCTCGCTCCTCACCTTCCCGACAACTGTTTCCACAAAACAACGGCGCGTTTTTTTTTTTCACTGTGTCGCTTCCGCGTTGTAAATAACCTGGCCTTCTCTCCCCTTACCCGGTATGGCCTAGGCGGCCCCTTTGTGATTTTGGGTTGGCGTCGGGTGGTAAAAGTGCACGGGAGGAGCACCGGGTCACGCGCTCATCTCTTGTCCTTTTCGATTGCACCCTGCTCTCGGCCAAACGCCCGAGGCTTATCCCCCCTCTTCTTCATTCCGCCGGCTCCTTCTCAGACGTTGCGTTTGCGTGCACACCTTTCGACCAGACAGACTCCACCATTTAATTGGCTTTCTTCGGCCTTGGTTTGTTCATGCGCGCTCCCCCCCTGGTCGCCGATCTCCTGCGCTTGTGTCTCCGGGCTGTCGGGTGTGGTCCTCTCCAGAACTCCTCTTCTCGCGACGGTAAGGATTTTCACTCACACACCCCGGCCTTCTATTCCCTGCATCCTCACAGTCGTGTCCCACTCCGTCCCCTCCTTATCACCTGGTTCTTTCCAAACGCCTCGTTGAGTTCCGTCCTATTCCTCACCTGAGTTTATCAAGTTCGGTGTTAAGGGCGTGCCCAACGGCGCCTCACTCCCCCTTCCCAGACTCGGCCC
>Ga0179593_1350548_pt1 | contig 13429 bp, 18 predicted proteins | sample CZODoug2_1_08_16_FD_185931 | JGI IMG/M metagenome (GOLD analysis project Ga0179593, IMG submission 185931) | Vadose zone soil fungal communities from Angelo Coast Range Reserve, California, USA - CZODoug2_1_08_16fungal (PacBio error correction) | ecosystem: Environmental > Terrestrial > Soil >... | reverse complement strand
CATCTTTCTTTTTCGTCGTTATAGATTTCAGAGCTGGCATCGCAGCTATGACCCAGCTTCCTTTTTCAGAACGGTCCTACTTCTTCTCACCCACATTTTGTCTGACCCTAATCCGACGACAATCGTTTTCTTTTTCCCTAGCTGCTTTTTTAGTCCAAATCTAGTATGGCCGCCATGCCATCGCCTTTTATACCCTTACGTATTCGGGCTTACCCCTTTTTCTTTCACCTGACTGATTGGCTTAAGTGCCCCTTCTTGCACCTTTTCGGTAGAGAAAAGATCTTCCTAGTCTCAGGGTGCACTTGCTCCGCGCGGCCCCCTTTTTGAGAGGTTCTACACCCCGCCCAGTTTGACTCGATTCATCTAAACAGCCTGAACCCTCCAATGCCGTTAAGCCAACACGCCTCCCCTTTTTCTGAGGGCCCCATAAGTCATGCAGTGTCTTCATTGTGCTTCTAGAGACAACCTGTTGGGTCTGAAACGCGTCCTTCTAAAGCATTCTGATCCACCCCTAATTATCACGACCATCCGTTTTCAAGATCCTACATATCTACCATTCTTGAAGGTGGCAACTTCCCCAAACTCTACCTTCATCCCACGCGATGTAGCAGTGCCTTCCCATAACGAGTATTCCCCAGGCATTCCCCCAAGAAGCAGTCCCACCCATTATGTATGAAATTTCTTCTTAGTTTTTTTTTTCAAGGCGTCCCAACGTTTCCATGTCCTCCATCAGCCTTTTTTTTGCGTATTAAGTCACCTCACCAGCCTTAAAGGTTATCGCTCAGAGGTACCCTGTCCGTCCTCCACGTTTTCTGCAACCGCTCGTCAAAGCGTTTCTTTCTTCTCAGCAGTCGCCTATCCAGCTGAGCTTATGCCCATTCTCTCCTATGTCCCCCCAAGAATCGTGGTATTCAAACATTCCCCCTAGACTTGATGCAAGCTAATACCATTTTGGCAGCCGTTCCCTTTTATGAAATCAAGAACAACCCAGATTCTTTCTCGTTACTTCCTATGAGCGCGGACTCGTTTTAACCCCCCTTATGGCAAACCCGTCCCCTACTATTCCGAAACCCACTGAAGTCTCCCTGATGAACAGCGCTTGCCTAACAGATGCAATCTTTCATTTTTTCGAGAAGGAGTCCGTCTAGTGTCGCCGCATCCTTTTTATGCACCCCAATCGCTTCCTGCCGATTTCCCTTTTGGTTTTTTTTCGTTTTACAGCTTCCAAGGTTCTACTCCGGGTGCGCCAGTGAACTCGCGCGTCAAAGATTTTTGAGTCCGTATTTCCCAGAACCAACGCTACCCCTTATGAACTCCAGGCACGCGAGCGTTCCCTCTCAAGAACGACGTATTTTGTCCCCTTTCATAGGCCCTGATTCACGAGGGCCGTAAGGATGAGACCCTCTTGATTCCGGTTTTGAGACAAGCCGAGGCTTCCCCCTTTCCTAAATCTTTGCCACTTCCCCTCCTTCTGACCTTCGCGCATTTTTCTTTCCCCCAGTGTCCGCTCTCAATCGTGCAAAGCTCTGTCCCTTTTTGATACGGCTTACGGGGACCAATGCGCGCTGCGTGTTTTCTCTTCCGATACCTCGATGCCATTTTTCTATTCCGGCCTCGTGTCCTCTTTTACTAGAAGGGAGCGCTAAGATGATTTGGTCGTCCCGTGAGCTCTCGGCGCATTCAGCATGTTGGGCTTAAGGATAGGATGACCCTTTTTTTTCCCCCGTCATTCGAATTCCCTCTTCTAGTGTCCATCGGTTATTGGCGTCAATGCCATCCGACGATCCACATTTGCCGTCTCTCCCGGTTTGGGCGTTTTCTTTTCGCCCGATCCCTTCAGTCCCTCTTCCTTACGCGGCGATCGTGTCTTTAGTGTTCCGATTGCTGAATTGCAAGACAACGCTTTTTTTCCTTTTTAGCGCAAACCTCTGCGCCTTTCCCTGCCCACTCTCAGTTCCACCGTCGAACCAAGAATCGAGCCACAGATCATTTATCGCTTTAGTCTCTTTTCGTTTGATGGCGGTTTCCCCCCCCCCCTTTTTCGAGGGTTTTCCCATTTCCCCTTCTATGCTACCTTTGATTGCGAGCTGTAATTCATCCGAGGATCTTTTGTCTCTATGTCCGCTTTGCTTTCCTTACATCCATAGCCCGACTTTTTTTTTCCTTTCCTTTACCTGATAAAAACTTGTGGGCGCCAAGATTATTCCCGATCGATTTTCCTTTCCTCCTACAACGCTGGATACAGCGATATTCTCCCTTCCCCGGTCTCAACTTCTTCCCGCCTTGGTTTCATTATGACGGAGCCCTGGATGTACACTCTCTTTTTTTTTTTCTCCTCACTCTTTTCCGCTCAAGCACTACCGAGCGTCTGATGTCTTATGATTTCGCTGTCTCCTATCTACGGGCTGTCGCCAAAGTTTGTGCACCCCAAAAGTCTTTCGTCGTTGAGCTCGCTCCTGTCCCCGTTACTCTGCGCGCTGCTTTTCGATAAGCCTCTGATTTATTCCTGACTTTGTTGTACAGTGGTCCAGCGTAGCCACGTTTGAAAGAATGTAATTGTTCTTTTATCCTTGACTGTCGTCCGATTTAGTAGCACAGCGTTGCGTTTTTTTTCATACCCCCTGTATTGAGCGTTTTTTTCTTAATCAGCCCGAGTTCCTCGTTCGCCCGCCGCCATCGTTTATCTTCATCAGTCAGCGGAATCCCGGGTCGCAGCCAGCATTTTCCTCCCCCTTTGAGAACTTTTTCCTCGCCCACCGTTTCCTCTATTGCCTGCGTGAGCAGTTTGAACAAATAACAGCCGCCTAGCGAGTTTTACATTCAAGCGTTGTATGCCCCGGTCCACTCGGCCCCGGTTCCCTTCTCCCAAAGACCAGAGGCTTGACCAATGATAAAGGCCGTAGCGTTCGGATTTCAGCTTTATTTCCACTCCGGAACTATGTTCGCTCATGCATTTTCATTACCCTCTCCCCCCCCCTGGGAGACGCCAGGTAGAAAACAGTTAAAGTAACCCCCCCCGATCCTGCACTCCGTCGCAATAGCAGATTTCTTTTGCCCCCCCCATGCACTACTACGACCTCCCCGGCTCTTTTCTAGAGTCCCGCTTTGAGCACTTCTCCCCCCGCGATGACGGGCCGCGACTGTCCCCCTGATCTGAGCTTTTTCTCGAAGTCACCGCTGTGTCGTCTTAGAGAGGTCTCTCCTTTGACAATTTCCCTCCCATCGTATTTTCCCTCAGGTCCACTAGCTCTATGGCTCTTTCCCGGATCCCCGTTCGTTCCAGATCGTCGCTGATCAACATCTAGTGCTTCCCTTTCTTTAACAATGATTGTCGCGTTTTTTGCTTTCCCCAATGGAGACCTCTTGCTCAGACATTCTGGAAGTTTTGAGATGTATTAATAAAGTCCGCATTGGCAGCAAATGGCGCTTCCCCACCCGCTTCCACCCAGCCTTAAGCCATACTTACCCCCATCCTTTAACAATGTATAGAACCCTCGCCAAAGGCCCCCCCCCTTTTCCGGGAAAAACGCGGAGACTATAGTCACCCCCCTCCCCCCCATCCAACTACAAGAGCTCAGCGGCCCCCCCTTCGCACCAGCTTGATCTACTCTTCTCCTACATCCTATAAGGTTTTGCTTTTTGAGACTATCTTTTCCCTGAATCTTTTTAACGGTTTAACTCTCTTTAGAAGCCAATATTTGTATTTGATACGATTTTTTCCCCTAGTAGCTCCTTGCCGACATTTCCTTTTAATGATCGGGTACATTTTGTAAGCCAGTGGTGAATTTTATTAGGTCTATTGTCACCCTTTTTTCCTTTATAGTATTCGGCGTCTTGCTCATGTAAGGAGTATTCCCCCTCCCTTGAAAATCTCTGATTCTCCAGAATCTTTTTTTAGCAAGCTGAACCTACCCTTCTCCCTTTATATTTTTACCTCCATTTCATATATTAGTATGCGTTACTCTCCCCTCTTTATGTCTACTTCTCTTCCGTTGTTCCTTGCATCAGCTCTGTTGCATGTTCTAACCTCCCTTTTTTCTTTCTTGTAATGCTTCCACTGCCGAAGGGAACTGTCGACCCATCGGTGTCCGCGCCCCCGCCTCTCTTGTCCCCTTCTCTTAAATCCCACTCATTTAGTTCCCGTTCCACAATTTTTCCCGGCGAGCAGTTAACTCATTGGCCTTTCTAATAGCCCCTTTTTTTTTTTTTCTTAAAATTTTTTTAAATTATCGGTGAGGTCGGTATCCGATTGGGGGGCCTTGCGTAACTTTTTTCTCCCTTGCGCGTCTCTCTAAAGGGTTTTTGCGCTCCTGGAAGAAGACGATCGTCTGCGTACATACCTCCTGCGGATTTCCCCTCTGTCTACTTTTAACTTTTATCCTTCACCCGCTCTAGTCAGCGAATGGATGGTTCCTCCCGATACTGTGTCCCATAAGAACCGAACTTCAATCCATAATGCGTAGCGGGCGGTGAGACTTGCTCCTCCAGCAAGATATTTTCCCAGCAGCCTTCCCTACAGGCCTAGAGCTTTAAATGGAGTATGTTGTGATCAAAGCCTGGCTTCCACATTCTCGCGCGTTCGTTCAGCTCTCTAGCAGGGTCTCTACTCCCTCAAACCCACTTCCACCCCTTCGAATGATTCCCCCCCATTGCCTTGATCGCCGAGGTCCTCGCTGCTTTTGTTTCCGCCGCTCCAAATGCCCCAGACTCCACGAAGTTCGGAAGGCGTTGTATAAAAGCAACCTTGCATTGCGTGAACCTGCTTGTCTCTTTCGCCAACTCCGTCGATACGACCGAACTTTTTTCTACTCAATTCCTCCCCCCCCTCACGACAAGACCTCACGCGAACCTTCCGACTCCGCCTACCAAAGAACTACGTTTCAGGTTTTTTCTCCCCTACCGACTGCTCCGATTCTCCCCCGTCCTAAGTCCCCCCACCTCCCCCTCTTTCTTCTCTGTCCTGCTGATTGCGCGTTTTTCTCAAAGTGTTTTTCTTTCCTGGCATATGCTAAGCTATTTTCGTCCCCCCCCCCCGAGCGGACTCGAGGGAATTTGCTCGTTGCAGTAGCACCTATACTCTTGATCCCCCGCATGATTGCGAAGCTTTTCGGGCATTTGTACGTTCCTGCATTTCTTTATTTGTCAGGGCTTCCTCAACACGTCATTTTCCTTTTTGTGAAGAGTGCCTTTGCCAGCGCAATACGTACAACATTTCTGCTTCGGCTTCACTCCTTTCAAATACAAACGGTCGCCAGAATCGGTTTTTTTCTTCCTCTCCCCCCTCTCAGGAATAGTGGTTTTCGCGGATTTCTCGCGCACGACATCCCTTACTAAACTTTCCTCTTTTTTTTGTCTTTCCCCTCCCCCCCCGATTTCGGCTATCAGCGAGTGTCCTTTGCTGACTTTACCCTTACTGAGATTGTTGGCCGCTTCTTAATGACTATATCAATCGACCCAGCGCCGTATCACCCTTGAAGGCTTCTCGAATGAAGATCTTGTCCTGTATCGCCGTCCCCCATGCGCTTTTTACTCCCCCCCCCTTTGCTCGCGATGTTTTGCTGAAATTTCGCCATCCCGTGTCACCTCTCTTTCGGCTTATCGCCCCAGTTGTTTCTTGACCGCCTGATCTAATCCCAGCACTCCTCCTGCTGGAGCTCAGGGTTCCAGTGAGCCGCCGACATTAAGTCTACTTCTTTTCCCTTTTTTTTGTTTTTTTTTTGAACCCCCCTTTCCCCCGCCGCCCACTCCTCGCCCTCTGGTGTCGCTTGCAGAATCTCTCTCACTTTCTCCCGCTCTGTTTCGCCTGATATTCTCTTCCTTTTTTTAGTGCGAACGTCTCCGATCCTTTCTTCGAAGCTCTCTGGCGATGGCCGAGAGCCCGCATCGTACTTCTTCTTTCTCCGACCTTCTCCTCCGCAGCGCCCCCCCCCTTTCCCTGCCTTAGAAGCCCCACGAAGGCAATTACGTGCGCACCCTTTGACTCGTCGCTCTGCCCTCTCCCCTCCGTCTTTTTTTTCTTGTTATAGAGGTAATCTTGTTTTTTTCCCCCCCCCGACTGGAACCTTCTTAATGAACTTGGAGGTGCACTAATAACCTGCCAAAGAATTTCCCCTGTCGCTGATTTGCGTTTCAAAAGCTTTCCTTTCTCCCTATTTGTAAGAGAATTTCGCGTATTTTTTTTTTTCTTCTGGAGGTCACCTTTTATCCGACGATTTTTCTATTTTATGCATGCAAGGCCGATCAGCATTTTTCCCTTTTAACCAGTTCCCATCTTAATGGAGGAACTTTCTGATATTTGCTGAATCTCAGACCCCTTGCCTTGGTCCCAGGCCTTTAGTGTGTCAAGCCCCTTCTCTTTGGATCCCCGTTTCTCGGGTCATTCTTAAAACCTGCGCTATCGACTTGTGGAAGACTTTATCGCTGCCTCCCCGCCTAATCTCTATCCGCTTGGATGCTCGACCGTATCATTCGACGCTCCCCGGTTTCCAACTTTCTGCTGGTCTGTTTGCCTCCCCCCCCACAACCCGGTGTAGTCTTCTCCGCCTTTCACCTTTTCTCCTTGGAGAACCACTAAGTCACCCTCCTGCCTACTGCCTGTTGAAGGAGCCTTTCTTATCCGCGTAAACCTTCGTTTTGACACACGACTCTTCTCGAGCTATGATCCTTTTTTGTCTACGTTGCATTTCCCGAAAGTCATTTCGGGCTATGGTTCTCCGATCTCCGCCCGTCATCCCATATATGGTTAAGGGCCTTCCCTTTTAGCGAGTGATTGCAATCATCGGAGCTTACCCCGTAATGCGTTTTTTTCCCCATAGAGACAGCATTCTTTTATTCAAACCAATTCCAGTCGAGCATCCGTACGTGAATTTCGTCCGATCCATTTCGGTCTCCCCTGCTTGTGATCTTTTTTTCTCTGGCTTGTGGACCCCTTTTTTTTGAATCCTCGTCTGACCACCCCGCAGTCTTACCAACTTCTTTTTCTTTCCTCCCCCGTGCTTCAGCCAACTAGAAGCACTTCTTTTCTGAAGATTCCCTCCTCTATCCTCTCCATCCGTCCTGAGGCACCCCCTTGCGTTCCTCAGTATGCAACCCGCTCGCGAGCTATTTCGAACGCCAGCTTTTTTTTCTGACAGCCGGGCTTACATTGGCCTCCAAACTGGCCCAATTTGCTGCTCCTTACCTACCTTACCCCTTCTTCTTCTTACTACACTCCTCCGTTTTTGTTTGTTTTTTTTCTCTCGCGTGCGTAGGGTACAGCCGCTGATCTTTCCTTGACTTGATTTTCACCAGGTAAGACCGGATGTTTCGTCACGGCTGGCCTCTAATAGCCCTCCCCTCTCGCTATTTAAGAAGAGGCCACCATTTTTTCTTCCCATAACCTTCCATCTTTTTTTTGATCTGTCCCTGTCTTTCCTTCATTAAAAACGCTGGATTGTCCTTTTCTGCTTTCTATCAATTTTTACTGTATCGGCCGACTTTTTTTTTTCGCCCTTCGCACCTGTCTCTCTTGATGCTCAACGTTTTTCAAAATCCCATCGCGCGCGTTACGCTCTCGGAAGGTTTCCCCCTTCCCTCTCGCACCCTCTCCCCGGCTTAGGTCACAGACCTCGTGTTGCATCAATCCTCTCCTTCTTTATTTTTGCTTACTCCCTGTCTCTCCGACAACCTCCTAACATGATTCCACTCATTTCTCAACTCACAGAATTCCCCCCCCCCCTTTACAATTCTACTATAGCCTTTTTTGAACCTTCCTTGGCCGGTTTTCCCCTTCAACCTATCCATCCGTTCGCAGTTTCTTGACAAAGAAATTTTTACACGGCACTTCAAAACATTAGCTTCTACTTAAAGTTTAGCGCAGTTTTTAGTTGTTTTCTTTAATCAAATGTTTCCCATTTTCTCCCCAATTTCTCTTTTTTCCTTCTATCCCAGAGACCTCATACGGGCTTCTTCTTCTAATTCGGTCGAACGCTGCGAACAGCCCCTTTCCTTCCCTGCTTGCCGCGAATTGACCTTTTTCCCCCAGTTGCGTAGCCCATTAGATTGCCTCTTTTCCCCTTCCGTTGGTCTCCATCTCTAATTCCTTCTTTCCACTGCATGTGAGAGGCCCATTACTTGTATATGAAGCCTAACCCATCTTCGTTAGACTTCGTGTCGCGGATTCCCCTTTTACACTATCTTTTGATACGACCCCCTTTTCCTGCTTCTTTCGCCTGGCTCCCCCCTTTTTTCCCATGAACGGACCACTCTTCCCCTCGAAATGAATTTTTCCCCTTCTGTGTCGCCTCTTTAGCAACCAATAAAGTTTTCTAACCCCCACTTTTAGGATTTTTTCGTTCGCTTTTTTCTTTTTCTTTCCCCTCTGTTGGTAACGTTGTGTAGGCTGAATCGCATCCGTCCAACTCTCTTGGACTCCCAACACTTCCTGCTGCACTTGCCTGCTCGTTCTTTCACGCGAAAAGTAATTTTTTTCTTTTCGTCCGGGCGCGGTGTACCCTTCCTTTGCTTCCCCCCCGGCTTCCGGCGGCGCCACTCTTTTAAGTAATCCTTCTTAGCAACGCCAGATGTCTCTTGATTTTATCCCCGTCCCGCTCCTTCAACTAGGAGCTCTGCCTTTGTCAACGTGGCTGGACGAACTTTTTTTTTCTCTGTGATCTTCACGGTCAAATCCCTTTTCCGTGGGCGGACGGCTTTATAGCCCCCACGACCTTTTCTATTTTCGTTTTTAGTCTCCTTTGTCCTTTGTAGGGCCTTCATTTTTTCCTCAGAATGGAGTGGATCCGTTTTTGCTTCTGAAGGGAATCACATTAAATCTCTCCCTTATTCTTTTTCCAGATGTCTCACTCCTCCCCCGATCAATTGCGTCGAGCACGTTTTTTGTTTTTCCTGCTTTTTTTTTTTTTTTTCGCTATAAGTCTTTCCCTCTTCCTCGCGATGATCTGCTTCTTTTTTTTTCCCTCTTGGCGAATGGTCCCGACCGCGGCCGTGTCAGCAAACCCAATCTGGCAGTACGTCCCCCTCTGACACCGCGCGCCGAATCGCGCGCCCCTTTTCCCTTTTAGTGCTGGAGAATTTTCTGTGCCCTGTTCCGTTATAGACATCCCCTTGCTTATCTACATTTGGAATCCTTGCCATTTCAATCGAGGCCAGATTTTGTCTCCTTCGTGGTACGCTTTCCCATTTTTTTTTCCGTTTTTGCATCACTTGACCACCCTCCATTGGGAGACGTTACCTTTTTTCACTCATCGATGATTTGTTCGCCCATTTCTTCGCAGGCGACCTCCGTCTCACATCCCTCCCCTCTGCCAGATATGTCGGCCTCCCCTGTTTTTCCTTGGTCGAGGACCTTAGTCCTCTCCGGTCGTACCCAACTCGAAGACGTATTCGGCTTTGAGTCTTGTTCGAAATCGACGCGTCCCCTTCCCCCCAAGCCGTGAAAAAACGTGCTTTCGTTTTCGCGACATTCACCCTTTCTTTTGGACGCTTCTCATGATTTTTTTTCGATGATGTCGCTTCTAGGCTTGTCAAGAGTAAGTTTGCCACTCATGCCTGCAGTTTTTGATTTTCTTCCCCCTCTCTTTCATTTTTTTTTTTCTTGCGGTTGCGCGCCGGATAGCAAACCAGTTAAGATCTCTCTTCCTGTTGTAATCATCGACCAGCGTTTTTCAGTTTGATCGGAAGTAGTCCTCTAGTTTCCAGATGATCACCTTCCCCTCTCGGCTCTAGATTTCGGATTCGGGGAAGAATTGCATGAGTGAGCAATTCCCAAAGAAGTCAGCCCTTTTCTTTTCTTTAGTTAGCTTTCTTCCTCCCTCCGGGCTTTGTTCCTGAGGAGTCGTAGGGTGAAGGACCAGCGGGAATCTCGGTTCAAGACGTTTACTCCCTCTCTTATGCGTACATGTGAAGTCTAAGGACCTCAGTATTATTTTTTAGGTTTCCCCCCAGTACAGTCCCCAAACTCCCTTCCCCCTCAAACTCACGGCACCCTCTTCTGACTTACGCCACATTTGACTCTTTCCTGTACTTCCCGACGGGTTTCTCGCCATGATGTGGCTCCCCTGCTCCGTTCCCGTCTATTTTTTCACGGTCCGATTGTAGACTCCGATACAGTTGAGGGTTTTCATCCCCCTTTTCGCCGCAAAGAGCGGAGCCAGTTTCCCTTTTAGGTCGCTCTTCGGCGCCCCTTCTTTCCTCTCTTCTTTTTTGTTATACTTCCATGTTTTCCTTCAACCAGTCAGTTTGACTTTTTTCCCGCGCAAAGTCTTCCCGCTTTGCGAGTTGTCTTTTCCATTTTTACGGCGAACTTTTCCCCTCCCCAATTTCATCTTATCCCTAAAATTCCCATGGTTTCAATGTATGCCGAGCCTATCTGTAGGCAACTTGTATAAACCAAAGCCATCGCCCTACCCCTTGTCTTGGACCCCCGTCGCAATGCTGAGAGAATCCCTTTCTTACGTGTTGTTGTTGATTTTTCTTTCCCCTCTTTTTTTGGTGGTTTCCTCCTTGATGGCTCTTTTCCGATGGATTTGTTGATAGTCGCCCCCGCGTTTTACTTTTTGCTCTTTGACTAAATGTGAGCCAGAGTGTTTTTTTTTTAAGGTTTGCTTTTTCACTGTTTTGTCGGCGCCAGTTTTTCGATGTCCTTTTCCTTCCCCTCCCTCTCAATCGTGCGTCATAGCAGCGATTTCGCATGGAACACCTTTCCCTGAGCTATTTTACCTCATCTTGTTTATCCACGTCTCTTGTGGGCTCTTCCCCTCTGCTGTGCTTGCTCGTCTTTTTCCTGCCCCTGTAACTGCGAATCCCCTCCCAATGTATTTTGTTATCATCGGACCGCGGAAAATCTCGGAACTTTTCTCCTAATTTGTTCGACGTGCTCAGCGCGGTTTAAATCCTGGCCTTCGCATATGACCGGTCTTTCAGGAATTCTTTCAGAACTAGTTTTCCTTTCTTCGTCTTTTTTTGCTTTCATGGTTTATCCTGTCTGCTCTGTTCCCCTCAGGGTTGCGCGTGCAGACGCGGATTTTTTTTGTCCTCCTCTTGGACACTTTGGACCCGGTTTTTCCCTGTATCCTTCCCTCCTCTAGAAGATTGAACCCCCCTGCAGGCGGGTTCCAAATACGACACATTCCGGACCTGAAGACCAATGTTTCTTTTTATGCTCAGTCCTCCTTCCCTCGTCTTTTCCGAAGATAGCGTTCGAGGGTATGCGGTGATCACTTTTTTGCTCGACCCGCGCCTTTTGGATTTTCCTGCCCCCTTTTAGGTTTTGGAAACTTGTGAGGCTTAAACACGGATTTTTCTGGGTCTTGGTTGCTGCTCTCACCCCGTCCCCTCGTTCGAAGTTTCCCACTCACCCCTGATGCTTTTTGGCACAGCTGGCTGAGCAATTTTCCCCCTGTTCCGATCATCGAGAAGACAATATTTCTCTGCCATCGTGTTGTCTTCCCAATTTGGTTCACCTTTTTTTTTTTTGAAGCGTCCCCGATTTTATAGTGCTGAATCAAGACTTCCCCCCTTAGAGGTGCTTGAGTCGTTTCTTTTTCTTTCCATTCATTGTCCTTCTCTACCGGTCCCCCCATTTTCTTTTTCCTATCGTAACCCCTTTTCTCTCTGTTGTCTATTCGGTACCCCGAGGTGATCCAAGTTGGCCGTCCCCGTTGAGATCATCGAGTGTTTTTTTTATTCCCCGTCTTCGTCCTATTTTTTTTTCTTTATCAACACCGCCTCCTTTTTTCCAGCGACGCCTCGCCACCCCCCTACAAATCGTTAGTTTGCCCTTACCGTCAATGTTCCCAAATTTTCTAATCCGGGTCTTTCTTCACTCCGCAACCAGTTTTTCTCCCTCCGAGCATTCGCGAAATAAACTGTTTTTTCTCGATTAGGCTCGCGCGTGTACTTCTGATCCGCCATTTTGTCCACTGTCTTTTCTTCCCTAGCAACCACTTCTCTTCCCCGCTAAGGCCCTCGTCTCGGATTTACGGCGTAAAAAATCATCTTCCCCTTGTCGCGCTGATTGCTGATTAGGAGATGATCCATCCTTTTTCCCCCGAACCGCGGATATCGCCCGTGAATTCTCCCTTTTTTGAGCTTACACCGAAGCTCCTTTCCTGGATTTTTTTTGCCTGGACGCCTCCCTCTCTCTTCACTTGAATTTTAGGGTTTTTAGGCAGAACTCACGGCATCGCGATTTCTTTTTCCTCCCCCTTGGCATTCGTGCCCTTGCCGTTTCCCGCAGAGTCCTTTCTTTCTTCTGGTAAACTGGGCATCATACTTGCTTCCTCATTCCTTCTTTCGTTCAGCGCGCTGGTCATGCGACTTAGGGGCTCAGGGCCTCGTTAGAGCTAAGTACCTGCCGTACGCGGGCTCCACACGTGTTCCTTTTTTTTTTTGTTGGCCTCGACGGCCTCTCTTCCGCCTGTTGTCTAATGACTCTTATTCATTGATTTTTTCTTGCTTCTTACCCCACCCGGATTACCCTTTTCCCTGTCCTTAAGCACATACGTACTCCCACAGGAATACTTCATGCCTTGCTTTTCAAAAGTCTTTCCTCGGCCCTGAGAATATTTCTCTGATAGGTTCCGGGGGCAATTTTCCCCCTTAGATTAGTGGGTTCTGTTTCCAGACTTTGGGCAGCGTTCCCCGCCCTATCTTCATTCTATAATAGGGGAGCGCCTCCCCTTTGCCTCGGTTCTGCCACAGGCAGTGGTTCCTTAAGTTTTATGGCTATCCCAACTCTTTGTTCTCTTTCAACCTTTTCTTCCTCTGTGGCTAAGTGATCATTAGCTTTTTTTAATTGACGCTTTCGGCTGCACCGTTTCGTCAGACTAATTTACCCTTCTCTCTTGATGGGCTTTCTCCTCCCTGTAAACACCACTTTTTGCCAGTGCTGCAAGACTGGAAACGTTTTCTCCTAACAAACCGACCCCTCAAAAAAAAAGCGTTAGTTTTTTAATGGCGTTTTCTTTTGGTTGCCCATTTTTACCGCAGCTTCCCCTTTTTTTTTGTGAGGTTGCCGTTTCCATTCGCCGTTAGGGTATGGTATTTCGGTACTTTATTTTTAGTGTAACGTGATTTTCATGTCCTATTTTTTTTTTTCAAGGTTGGTCAGACCCCCCCCCTTTCCTTCTCCTCTTCTTCACAACAGCTTTTGGCTGTAAGTTTGTTTTGGCGGTTTCATGGGAGGGGCACAGGAGTGATAACGCGCGGATTTTGGCCCCCTTTCTTCCCTCGAGTGCCGTCTCCCCCTCTTCGAACTCCCGATCTCCGAAGCCTTCGGCCAACTCCCCACTCAGAGGGTAATTTCCGAAGCCTCGAAGCTGAATTCATGTTTCCCATCTGGTGGCCTGCAGTCATGCAATTTTTTTTGCGATATTTATCGACAGTCCAGCCGGTCTTTCTTGAAACACGGCAAGATGCACTTCCTTTCCAC
>Ga0179593_1350080_pt1 | contig 13429 bp, 22 predicted proteins | sample CZODoug2_1_08_16_FD_185931 | JGI IMG/M metagenome (GOLD analysis project Ga0179593, IMG submission 185931) | Vadose zone soil fungal communities from Angelo Coast Range Reserve, California, USA - CZODoug2_1_08_16fungal (PacBio error correction) | ecosystem: Environmental > Terrestrial > Soil >... | reverse complement strand
AGTTTTTAGTCCTTGAGGTTTTTTTTTTACCCCCCTTTTTTTTTCATCCTTCCGTTCATTGGAGAACACTCCCTTACCCTTCCCTTCCTTTGGCCGTTTTTTCCCTTTTTTCTTCACCCCCCTCCTCCACACTCGCATTTTCGAGTCTACGGCTTGGGTCTCATCCTTCAACCAATTTTGTTTATCCACCTGGGTCCTCTCCTTAAGTCTTTCTCCTATGTACCCCCTTGCCTTGTCCCGTCCTCCCCCCCCTGTTCTTTACGGACGCCCCCCCATTCCCCTGCATCTGACCACCTTTCTTGCAAATGTCTTGACCAGGGGTTTTTGTGTTTAGTTCAGTTCTTCCCCCTCTCCCGGAACGTTGTCCCCCTTCACCCAACCCCCCACATTTTACAATCCATTTGTGTCCCAAACCTTTTTTTTTCCATTGATCCCTTATGATGTACGTTTATTGAATGGGCCTCCGTCTGGTTGTCCCTCTCTGTCTTTTTCCAGCCTTCGAAACGGTCTTCCAAGCCCCCCCCTTGTTTGATATAGATAAGCTCGGGCTTCCCTTCTCGTTGAGTTTCTTTCTTTTTCTTGCTTTTGGCTCTTCCTTTCTTTTCTTATTTTTTTCAGTTTTCCGTCAGCAATTTACCATTACGGTTCTCCCTCGCCGCTTCCCCCTTTTTTGTATTTTTGGTCGGCATTTTTATCTCTTTGCCTATTATCGGTTATCTTCCGTACTTTTTTTTATTTGTAGCTTTTTTTTATTTATCTTCTTTTTTTCCTGTGCGTATTCGGGTGGGTGGATCTTTTTTGGAAGTGGTCTCTGCTCTGCTTTTTGGGCCGATTTTGTCCTCCATTGTCCTTTAGTTTTCTTGGCCTTACTCACTTGTGTCGTTACCCCTCTCGGCGGATTTCTCCCAGTCTTCCCGTCAATTAACGGTGATTTTACCGTCCTTCTTCTCCCCTGCCGATTTAGGGCTTATCGAGGGAACACCCCTTTCTTCCCCCCTTGCCCCAGTTGCGGCGATGGGTCATCTATGTTCGCAAAACATGGTTTGGTCAGCTGATAGCCTCAATTCCCCTCCCCCTTTCTCACAGCCCCCCCTCTTCTTTTGGCGTTCCGTTCGGCCCCCTTCAGCTGACGGATGGGTTTTCTTGGACTATATTTCGGTTATCTTTCACCCTTTCCCCCTTTATTCTCTATCCCTGGCGCCACATTTTTTAGAGAGCTTCAACAGGTCACGTTCTTTCCGTACAGCCGAGCCCCCCAACCCCTACTAAACCGCCTTCCTTTTTTAAGTGATCAGAGTTCCTTGTGAAGGTATTTTTTTTTATTTTTGCCCCAGCTAAGACAGCTCTCCAGTACGTTCGTTTTTTCCCCCAATCGACATCTTGTCTGATGGGTGCTCTGCCCCCCTTTCTTGTCCAGGGTGTTTCCCCTTATTGGGAGTCGGACTAACTCTTCCGGGTTTTGGTTTTTAGTTGCGCCCCCCCCCTCGATCGACCCAGTCGATTTTTTTTGATTAACTGTTCTTTTCCTCGTCCCCCATTTCGTTCCGGAGCAATCAACCTCCCGTCACATGGAGTTTCGCGTCACCCTTCCCATTTTTTTTTTCTCTACCCTCCCTTTTTGTGCTTCAATTTTATCACCCCGACCCCTTCCTCCCCGTTAGCGTTTTGTCACTATTTTGAATTTGCTACAAAGAATTTTCCCTTTAACCCCCCTTGATATGGGGAATCTTTTTTTCTGGTGTCTCAACTCCTTCTCTTTTTATTCCTCATTAGTGGTTGGGTTTTTTTCCATTTTGAAGTCCCGGCTAGTCCCCTTACCATGCTGTCCTAAGGGTGTTCCTTTTTGCGTTGAGTAGCTGACCGTACCGCCGTGGTTTTTTTAGTGGTTATTTTCTTCCTCGACCCCGTCAAAGTTGCAGGAGGCCCCGTTTTCCTTCTCCCCCTTGTTCTTTTTTATGCCTCCAGGTTCTTTTAGTTTGATTTCTCGGTTTTAAATCTTCCGGCTTTTTTCTTTTTTCCTTTGCTTTGCCACACTGAGGCTTCGTTCCATTCCGGCCGGTCCCTTAGTTTGAGGAAAAACCTTCGTTTTTGTTCCATTCAGAATTTCTTTATGGCCCCGGCGTGGCCTAATCTTGTTTCCTTTTCTTTTCTTTTCCTCCTCCTTGTTTTTTTGTTTTTTTAGATTGGCGACCCACCCATTAAAAAAGACTAGTCCCTTTTTATCGGCCTCTACTGTTTTTTTCTTGATCAATTCCTAATTTCCCCCGACAGTAAGGTTTCTTGTACCTCTGCGCCCGTGATTTTCGTTAAAATATGAATAATTGTGAATTAAGGGGGCGCCCCCCCCTTTTCCCGTCGGTAAGGGCATCTCCCCGATTAAATCTGTTACCCCCCTCTGCCCACGGGCTTCCACTTGCAGTGCGTTCCTCGTCGGCTAAGACCCCGATCTTTTTTCTTCGCCCCCCCTTTATCTGGGTTACTGCCTTTTGGCTATTCGCCCCCTCTTGTTTCCCCAAGCTTTTTGCGGCGCAGCGTTTAAGTTCCCTCCGTCAAGGCTTTTTTTCCCTGTGGTTTAGCTGTAGGTTGGCTTCCCGAGCTTCCCTTCCCCTCCCCAGCGCCCCCTTAAATTGGCCTCTTGCCTTTAGGCTTATAACTTTTGTCGTGTGCCAGCGTTTCTCCGCACCATTACCTTTTTTTTTTCGATCTTTCACCGTCCCCCACGTCCTAGTTCGATGTCCCGTGATCAAAAGCCTGGTTTCCGATGGCAGTCCCGTTTCTTCTCAGATGACCCTTTTTCGTGTGACGTCATTGTGTTTAACGGGTTGTTGCCTCCCTCACCAGGACGTGGATCCTTCGCCCCCCCCTTTGTGTTTTTAACCTTTTCTTTTATTGCACAACCCAACCCTAGGTTTTTTTTTGTTTTTCGGTATTTTTTTTCATGTGTTTTGGTCTGCCCAACCCCGGGCGGCCTTTCCTTTGATTGTAGAGGCCTACTACTTTTGAAAAACCCCCCGCCTCTTTTTGGTTTGCCGCCGTTCTTTTTTCGCTTTTCCCCCCCAACGGCTTTTCCTTTTTGCCCCCTGATCTCAAGATCTTACATCCGTCTGTTGACTGTCTCCCCCCCTGATCGGGCTCCTTTCCTTCTTTAGGTATTTTTTTGCCCGGCTCCTGATTTTTTCTTGCCCTCCTCCTCCCCCTTTTGGGTGTACAGTGATCTCTCCACTTGACCCTCCCCCCCCTTTTGAAAAATATATTTCACCCACCTCTCCCGTCCTGTCATTTCCGACTGATTAGCTACGTCTGAGCCCTTGGCCTGTGATTGGTTTTGATTTTCCCTTCTTGCGCTTTTTTTTCGACTTCGTGCCATTGTAACTTAATTTCCCCTTCCCCCCTGTGCTTCCCACTGGTGCTCGCCTTTCATACTTTGGACCCTGGAAGTTGACTTTTTTTTTTTTTTTGGCGATCCCTTGGCGTTGCCGTCCTCACCGTGCTGGAAACACCGCCTCGCGTTTCCCCGTGCCACCTCCCCTCTGTCCCCCCCCTTCTGGTCCATCTAACCTTTTTTTATTTTGAGTAAAACTTTTGCCCCTCCCCCTGCAGCGTTTTTTCCCAACCCTCCCCTCAAGTCGTTCTCTCCCTCTCCCTGTGTGTTTGGCGCGACCACCTTCCCTGGTTAAAGTTCTGACGATCTCTTAGCCTAACTTGCCGGTGCAGATAAGGATCTTCCCCCTTCCCCTGTAACCCGATTTTAACTTTTTTTCCAGCCTCTCCCCCCCTTTCCCGTGGATCAAACCGTCCGCTCTCCAAACGCGGTCCCCGTGACGCTTCACGGTTTTTCCTTGTTTCTTTGGGCTCGACGTTTTTTTCTTTCTTGCTTTGCCCAGTCTGATCCGGCGCCCCCCTGGCCACCCCCGTCGGCCATCATGAATTCACGCTGAATCAATTTTCCCGAGAATAATTGCACAATGTGCGACGGCCCCATTGGGGTGCCCTGATTTTCCCCTGTGGTGTGGTTTCCTTCACGTCCTTCCCCCGTCCTGGCGCGGGCCTTACGGCTCTTCATCCCCCTCCCTGGACCAGTAAAGGGGGTTTTTCTGCAGCAATTTGGTCCATTAATTTTCCTGAACTTTTTCCCCGCGTTTACTTTTGTCATCCTTCTCTTCTTTGTTGATTTCCGCCATTTTACCCCCCCTTCGTCTTTTTTTTTCTTCTTTCTTTTTTTTTGGTTTTTTCTTTGTCTCAAGGAAAGGTCCTGCCGGACCTTGTTATGAGATTTTCTTGCTTGATCGACCCAGGCCCTTTTTCTTTTTCTTCCTGCCCCCTTTTGTTTTTTGGTTAACTAGGACTTTTAACCACGAGCTTATCATTAACCCCCCCTCTTGTTCCCCCAACCTCCGCCCGTTTCCCTTCAGTGACCTCACGGTCCTCCCCCCCGGCACTTTTCCGATGTCTCCCTTTTTGTTTCTTCCAATTTTAAGTGTACTTCGAGGAACAGAGTCTGGTTTGTTTTCTTTCCGCTTCTCCGATGATCTTTTCTTCTCCTTGAACAGCCTCTTTCCGCACTCTTTTCCCTTTTTCAGTTCCTTTTTTTGCATTTCAGTTTATCCTGCACTGGGTTGACAGCTATTTTATTTTTGTTTTGGTGGTCTTTTGTTTTTGTTTTTTTTTTTTTTTTTGTTGTTTTTTTTTTCTCACCTCCCCCCTTTGGGTTTTTTTTTTTTGACGAATAAGCGGTTTGGTTCCGTTCCCCTGGGGTTTTCCCCCCCCAGTTGCCCCCCGGCCGTCTCTTTCCCCCCTGGAGTGTTTTTTCACATAATACACCTCTCCTAGCTTTTTTTTTTCCTGCCTTTCGAGGATTTTTACAGGTGATTCTCCCTCTTCTTTTAATCTACTAGTTGTTTTTTTAGTCTGATCCCCTTTCCATACCTTTGCATCCCCTGAAGCTCTTTTCTCCTGGTGTATTCTTCCCCCAATTTTTTTTTTTTTTCCCCGCTTGCTAGTTCCCCCCTTTTCGGGGTTTCAAACCTGTTTACAGTTTCAATGAGCGCCAACAGTCCCCCTTTTTTTCCCCCCCCTTTTTGTTTTCTCTCGTAACTTCTTGCCCCCCCCTCTTTGCCCCAGGAGGTAATTTTTTTTTCCTTCTTTAATTGTTCCAACACTGCTTTTTATTTCCCCCTTTGGTTCTGAAGCGTATTCCTAGAAGGCAAGTCTTTTTTTTTTTTTTCGGAGGATTTTCTCCTTCCTGATTCTTCTGTCTTTTTTCCCCCCTCATTGGCTTTTTATACGAAGTCCTTATGTTCCACCTGCTTTGTCATAAAAACCATTTTTTCTTTCAGAGAGTGTTTGTTTTCGTTTTTTAGGCGTTGCTTGTTTACCACCTGGTTTCTCGTTTTTTTCTTGCACCTGTGCGGGTGGTCCTTTAGAGTACACAAGTTGGTATTTTTTTGTCCCTCTTGGGTTTGGTTCAAGGCAAGTTTTCAACTTTTTTTCCCTCCCTTTTTTCCGTTTTCCTTTTTCGTTCCACCCTTCCCCCCCTCCCCTTTTCCCCCCCCCCCCCCCATCGCGAGACCTTTTGTTTTTTTGGACCATTCCCCAAATTCGGGTAAGTTTGTCCCATCCCCGCTTCTGTATGGGCTCTTTTCCAACGTGGATTTTCCGGGCCTCCCCATGTCTGATACCCTCACTCCCCTTTGCTTTGCCCGACACTCTTGCCTAATTTAAGTTCTTGTTTCCTTCCCTCGCCGTACCTGGGGTTTTCGTTACTTGCTTTACGACGTGAACACTTCAACCCACACCCCTGTGTGTGTAACCCACAATAATTGGGAAATAAATTTTTATAATTTGTAGTCCTTCCTCAAGTGTCCTGAGTTCCTTTTTGGTCCCCTTCCTGTTTGACAATTTTTTTCTCGCGATTTGCCTTTTCTTTTTCCCCCCTCAGAAACGCTTTTCGCCTTCTCCCGATCGAGGTGATATTAAGCCCTGACGTTTGTTTGTTGTCTGTCCGTGACAGCGATTTTCAGGCCTTCCGTTGGTGAGTTTTTATGCGGGGTTTTTGTATTTTTTTCTTTTCTCCCCCCTGGACGTTTTGTAGCTCCTTTTTCCTTAATTTTTCCCCCAGTTTTTTTTTTTCCCTGCTGTCCTGACGCCTGTATCCCTTCTTTTTGGAGTTTTGTCTGAAAACTGTAAGGGATTTCCGAGCGGTGCCGTGTTTCACCGTTTTTCCGTGTCTTCCCCCCCTCCTCCCGTGTGCTTTTTTCGCTTGCGATTTGAGGGGTTATGCGGCTTGGGCTTCCGATTTGACTCCCTGGGCCCTTTTTTCTTGCTCTTCGCGTTCGTTTTCCGGTTCCCCCCCCCCCGCTGCGGCCTTTTTTTATTCTTGGCCCAGACCAAGGAATCCCCCCCTCTTCGGTTGTCAGTTTTTTGGGTTTTTTGTTCTCTCCTTCTTTTCCAGTGAAGCTTCTTGTCCCCTTTCCTCTTTCTATTTTTTCACCCCTTGGGCACAGGACTTATGAGCAGAACCCCCCGTCGCTCTTTTTTTTTTGGTGAAAATCCCAGGCCCTCCTCCCTCCCCCCCCATTTGCCGTATATTAGTCGGAAAATTATAGGTGTATTTTTTGTTGGACTTCGGGTTCTTCATGACTCAACAGGTTTTTTATCTTTCTTTTTCACTGTGAGAACTTTTCTCTCTATAAGACTGGCCTTCGCAACGTTTGCCAAACCCCTTTGACGGTTTCCCTCTGTTCCGGCTGCACCCCCACTTTCCCTCAACTCCTTTCTCCCCCCCGTTTCTTCATTCTTCGTCGCTTGGCTTTCTTTTCCCCTGACCTTGAATTTTTAAGAAAAGTTTTTGCCTCCCCCCCACGCTCTTTACTTTTTGTGGACCCAAACCCCTATGTCCTGCGCAAAATACCTGCATGGGGTTGGTTGTTGTTTTTAGCGTTTTTTCTCAATCAGTTACTGGCCCCATTGCGGCGAACCCCCTAGATTTTTACCTCTCTTTTTTTTTTTGTGCTCTTCCTTTCGGTGTCAGCCATTTCGTCGTGCTCCTCAACCTTCCCCTTCACGTTTACTTTTTTTTCTTTTTGTCCCACCCCCCTTGAGTCTTTTTTGAATGCCTTTCTCCCCTCCTCCGCTTCTTTTTTCTTCCCTGGACCCTTTTCTCGTAAACGAATTTGAGAACCCCCTCCCCCCGTAGATGCCCCCTGTTTTTATGTGAGCATCCTAAGCTTCCCCCTTTTTGATTATGGTGTTGGTTCCTGTTAACTTTTTTTGAGGACCTGGTCCCACACCACCCTCTAACCTCATGCCCCCCACACCCCTTATTCAGTCTTCCACAACCCCCCATCAAATCCACCAATAGGACCACCCCCTAAAACCCCCCCCCCTCCTTCCCACGTTCCCTTCTTTGATTGAAGGTCGTTTGTTTTCCAACCCCGTCGCCTTTTGGCTCGTGCGCTTTTGAGTTTGGTACCGATCTCTTTTTATTCACCCCCCGTGTGTATAAGCTTGGTCGTATCTTATCGTTTTTGGTTCCTTTTGCTGATGCTGTTTTTCCCCTCCCATCGGTTTTTCCTTTCGTCCCTTTTTTTGACTTTCGGGAACTTGTTTTGTTTGGCGCCTGAAGATTTACATTTTTCCTTCAGGTCCCCTCCTTCCATGAGTTTGAGTTTTTTTGCAACCGTCTCTTTTTTTTTCCTTTCCCCCCTTGCACCTTTTGGTTCCAAATCTCTTTCCGCGTTTTCCTAGACTCTTTTTTTTCCTGAGCGACTCCTCCCCCCTTTGTGTTTGTTTGGATCTTCTTCCCCATTTCAAGTTTTTTTTTTCCCCATTTTTTTTATCTAAACCCTTCTGGCTGTCCCGCTAGTTCACCGACCTTTCCCCTGAAGTAACAGCAAGGAGTTCTATCGCCTACGGCCTCACCCATTCTTTTCTTTTATTTTTTCCCCTTTTTCCTTTATTTCAATGCGCCGTCAACCTGGTACACTTGTCAGCTATACAAGATTCCCCCACCGTCACTGACTTTTTGTCCGCCCCCGTCTCTCCCTCCTTGTGGACCGTCTCTTTCTTCTCCTCAAAAGTTTCCCTGTCCCTTCGTTTTTGGATTCTCTCCCATTCTTTGTAGGGATGTGTTTGCGAGACGTAGAATGTTCCCCTTTTCCTTACCGTCCGTTTTCCCTTTGTCCGATGTAGTGTTTTTTGTTTCTCCCCCCTAAGCATCGAAAATAATTGCATTTGGCAATGTCTGTTTGGCAACGTGGAGGGTTTTTTCTCTTTAGTGGTCTGTTTCTTCCTTTTTTTTTTTTTTCTCCCCCCAGTCGTCCATAGTTTCCCACACTCTAGCGGCCCTGGTTCTTCCCGTGCGTTCCGGTGCATAGCTCTTTACATTTTCTCCAGCCTAATTTGTTTGTTTGTGCCGCTTCCGTCTGCCCCATTACCTGGAGTTTGATTTTTTTAGTCTCTGTTTTTCTTGTCCAAGACCTGCCGTGACACCCCTAGTTTTACTTTTTCTATTTTTTTGGGTTGTCGGGTCCCTCCCCCCCTGGGCGGCTTTGTGGCTGCTTCGCACTTCAAGGAGATCAATTTTTTCGCAAAACACCGCTTGTGTGGGCGCGGATATGTTTCTTTCTTTGTGACCCAACCTCTTCTATCTATTTCGTTTTTACGCGTTGCCCATGAGGGCTTTTTTTTAAGATTTCTTCCTTCCCACATGATTCCATGAATTCCTGAGTCTGTGCCTAATTTTGTTCGTTTTTTCCTTTCCTCTTATCCTTTTCGTGTTTCAATTTGCAAATTCTTTTTCCCCCTTGGGCGTTTTTTCTTTTCTGTTTGATCGATCTTTTAACGTCAATCAACCTACCTTCTACGTTCCCCTTTTCCCCCAGCCTTCCTACCGCCCTTTTACCTTTGTGTACGAGTACTTCCCTTAGAGGCTTTGGCTGTGCTGCCTTTGTTTTCTTTTCCAGGATTCCCCCCTTTTCCTTGTCTTTTGCTTTCAATAGCTTAGGGTTTGACTTTTTTCTTTGCATTAAATCCAGATTCCTTCCACTTTCCGTCCTTCACTTTTGGTGAGCCGTTTCCCGTTCTCCTTACCTCTTACTTTTTCTGCCTTTCTATCGTTTTTTGCCTCTCTGTCCTTTTCCCTCCCTAAAGGTTTGCTTTTTTAACGCACCGTTTGCCCTTTGTACTTTCGGGTTTTCCTAGAAATGGAAAAGGGCGTCCTTCCTCCATGTCCTCCCCCTCATCCATCCGCTTAAGGCTATTCCCTGTCCGCCGTTCCCCGGACGGTTGTTCCGCTCCTCTTCTTAACTTAGTTTCAATGTATTGCGACATGCTTCTACCTCCCTGACCCTTTTCAAAGCCCTTTTGTTTGGCGATTTGAGTCAACCAACGTCGGGTATTTTTTTTTTCAAGCGTCCCTCCCTCTCCCCCCCGGTCCGCTCCTGTTCATGATTCGATTCTTGACCGCCACCGGATCTGTCTTTCGTTTTTTTCATTGAGTCTTGTCAAGTTTTTTCTTTTGCCCCGTAAGTTTCTGGTCCCCCCCGGGTCCCCCCCCTTGATTCCCCATCACTTGAACGACGCTTCAATACCACTTTCTGCTCCATAAGCAATTGTAGATTGAACGCCAGGGGACTTTGCACTTTCCACAAGGTTTTGTGTGTTTTCCCCCCCCTTGTTCCGTTCCCCTTTCGGGTTTTGTTTCCCCTCCTTCTCGGCAGGACCACCACGTCAATTTCCTTAAAAGGTTCTCATGTTTTCGGAATTTTCATTTGCGTCTTGGGTTTTAATTGATTTGTTTTGTTTTCTGACCTTGCCCGTTTAACAGTCCTAGCATTACCCGCTGTTTTTTTTTCTGTTCCCGACTCCAATTTTAGTACCCCCCTCTTTTTGTATCTCGTTGTTTATTTTTTTTTTTTTTTGTTGTGTTGCTGAGGTTTCTTCCTCCCCAGAGTCTTTTTGCCCCTTTACGTCCCTAGTCTTGATGAAGTTCGCCCCCACCCATGGACCCATTCGTTGGCATTCCCCATTGCGTTTTTATTGTTTTTGCCTTCACCCCCGAGCTTTTAATCAACCGGAACATGGGGCGAGGTTCCCCAAACCAGGGGATGCCCCACCCCTCCCTCCCCGCACGTTCATTTTTGCCTCCCTCGAGGTGCCCCAATTGGGTTGATGTTCTTTTTTCCCTCCCCCCTCTACTTTCTCTAAACGTGGATTGCTGTTATCTCTCCCTCCTTTCAGTCTTCTATAACTTCTGGATTTTTTAAGTTTTTCAATTCGATACGTTTTACCCGCTGTTTAACGTTTCGTCTCTTTTTTTTTGCGTGCCTCTTTTCTTTTTTTTTCGTTTGCCCCCCTGGCCTTACGATTCCTTTTCCAACCGCCCATTTTTCGGGGGACGACGAATTTTTTACATCAGGCGGACTTGGTTTTGTTTTTTTCTTTGTTTTACCCCCCCGTTTTGACACCCCCCCCGGCCGTTGTTTTCCCCCCCCTCGACAATTTGGTTCCTGTTCATTTTGACACATAATAACTGTGCCGCTTTGTTTTTTTTTTTTTTGATGTTTGTCTTTGTTCTTTGTCCTGCAAGGTTCTTTTTTTCTCTTTTTCCCTCCCCTTCTCCCCCGTTGTCTTTTTTTTTTCTCTCCTTGATTTCCCCTTGGGTGCCCTTTGCGCATTCCCAAAGTTTCCCCCTTACTCCTTTTCTTGTCTAAAAAAGGTTTCTTAGTCCCCACTCCGCCATTGCTTGAGTGAAAACACACTGCGGTTCCACTCTTTTTCCCCCATTTTTGTATTCAAAAACACGTCTGCTCTTGATGTTTCACCCACATTGTGCGTTGTGTCGGTTTTTGCGTCTGAAAAGTCGGGCCCTTCTTTTGCACGTCACGTTTTAATGTTTTCCGACGCAACAACCCGAGATGCTTTTTTCCCAAACACAGCGTGTTGTTTTTTTCTTTTCCTTTATCGGCCAGTCTCCGTTCAGAGGATCCTTCTCTCCTGCTTGCCGATACCATCCCAGTTGCTTTTCTCCGTTTCCCCAGTATCTTTTTTTTACTGATTTTAACACCCCCCATTTCGCGAGTGCTTATGTTCCTTCTTCCATTGTTGTCTGGGGGCTGTTTGGACAGCGGTATAGTATTCCCTTTTGTCTCTGTTTTTTTTTTTGGAGTACCCCCCCAGTTTTTTTTGGGCAGTTAATCTTTCTGGTCGTACTCAGTGGCAAGACTCGGTTTCCTTTTTTTTTTTTTTTACTCTTTTGCAGTGCTCTTTACCTCCCCTCGCGTCGATAACTCGCGCTGGGTTTCTTTAAAATGATTTAGGTGTTAGCCCACTCCGCAGTTTTTTGTATGCGATTTTTTTTTTTTTTTTAACGGTCTTAGTTTTTTTGGTTTTGTCTGACTCCGCCAAATTGCTTTCCCCTGTGCCGACCCCCCCCACATCCTCTGGAAACTTATTTTTCCCCCCCTTTGGGCTTTTTTTGTTTTCTCTAGAAGTTAGGGGTTTACCTTCCGGCCTACCTGGTGCTTTTCCCCCGTGACAAAGGCACCCCAACCCCCCCTTTGGGTTACCCCTTTTTTTTTTTAGGGCACATCCCCCCTTTTGCTGTCTTCACCTTTTGCTTATTATTTGCACCTCCCTTGCGGACTGTTTTCGACTGATTGGGTGACTTCCAAGTCCTTTCCTTGTTGTTTTTCCTTTTTCGTTCTGGGAAGCTTTCCTGACTTTTCAAAGCCCCCGGCTTGTCTTGGCCTCTCGCAAGACGCTGCTTTTTTGCTTTTCTCAGTTTTGACATCGACAAGGAGTGCGCCCTCTTTTTATCCGTGCGGGACGGTTTTTGACTCTCCCTTACCGTTGTACTCTTCCTCCTTTTCTTTAACAGCGTTTTCAGGCGGAGCCGGGCCATCGTCCGTTGTGGACATTGTATTTTTTTTTTTTTTCGGACTTCGCAGATTTTTCACTGCCCGTGTTCGCCGCTTGATTTTTTCTTTTTTTTTGTTCGGCTGTATGGATGGTCGTTTTGGTTGAGTGCTAGTTTCAGTGGTTTTTTCAATTGGACGTCCCGTGGGGCATTTTTTTTTTTTCGTTTTCGTCGGTTGCCGCGTGCGGTGCTTCCCCCCCAAGCTTGCCGGCGGGTGGTTAAAGATTTTGCGCAGCCCAAGTCTCTCCAGCAACCACTCTTCTGCGCAAACAGGTTCCGAGGTTGGTCGTTTTTTTTTCTCCTGACCAAGGATTTTTTTCCTCGCGGATTGGTATTAAGCTAGGTTTCGACCCTGGCACCCGGTCTCGTGCTGACGCACGAAAACCCGCGCCTTTTCTTGACCCATCGCCCCTTGCCATTTTTACCAGCCCGTCTCTCCGTTTCGTCTTTAAGTTTACCAGGCTTCGTCCTTCAGTTGTGGGGTTCACGGACACTATATTTTTTGGGTATTTTCCTCCTACCGGTCTCGTCTCCTTTCCCTACAAGGTTTTCGGAGGAGGATTGGCCCACGGACCCCGCCTTTCTCCTTTCCTGACAGGTCAGTAAACCCCCTCCCGAACGATTTTCCCGGATCCCCCCCCCGCTCTTTCTTCAGGTCTTGCTACTTAATGACTTTCCCCAGGATCTTGACTGAATTTGGCACCCCCCCCCTCTTTTCTCGTTCCGGCCGTGTGTGGAACACCATCGACAGACGTTCGCCCCTGTTTTTGAGCACTTAGCAGGGGTTTTTTTTTTGCTGTGGGGCTGGAAGATTACAACCGCCCTTCTGCCCCGCCTTTGTTTTTTCCCAACCCCTCTATAGACGATATCTTTTGTGTTTTCTGCAGGTTCGTGCTAGCCATTTTTCGGAGGGCCCATTTCCCACATTTCCATTACAGGGCGCCTTTCGCGTCAACACTTGGCCCCGTAGATGAGACTCACCCGTATGCCCTCTCCTTTGCTGATCAACGGACATCCGTGCGCGTGTGTTTTTTTTTAATTTACGCCCTTAAAACTGCATTTTCGTCCAGTGACCCCCAACTGGATAGCGCCCGTGCCTTTTTTCAAAAGCTTTTCCAATGACGTTTTTTCTGGGGTATTTTTAAGGTGAGAAACTGTGGTTTCCCGCCCCTTACGGACCCGGGTGACGCTCCGACTTCCGTGAAAACCACCCGTCGCCCCCGTGCTAAGGTTTCTACGTCATCACATTGTTTTTTTTCCACAGCGAAACAGGATAAGCTTTTCGTCCTAGGTGTGTCGGGCGTTCCAGGCATGTCTCACGGAGTTTTTTTTCGGGCTTTTTTTGTGGTTTCCTGCCCGTTTTTCGTGCTTTTGTCACCGCGCTTGAGATGCCCACTGCGGAATTAGGGGCCCAACGCCTTCCATTTGCGTCTTCTTTAATATCTTTGGTCTTTCATTCCCGATGGGTCCATAGAGGTAATATCTGCCTGTCTCTATCCTTGTTTGCTTGTG